>Ga0209812_10000669_pt1 | contig 29310 bp, 26 predicted proteins | sample JI71714BDNA_FD_187502 | JGI IMG/M metagenome (GOLD analysis project Ga0209812, IMG submission 187502) | Wastewater effluent complex algal communities from Wisconsin, to seasonally profile nutrient transformation and Carbon sequestration -... | ecosystem: Engineered > WWTP > Effluent > Algae...
CTATTTTTATTCTGTAATTTTATTCTGTAATTTATCTCATCCTATGATTTCAGCTGCTTCCAATGCTGCATAAGTGAATATTCCCGATGCTCCAGCTCTCTTAAAGCTTATTAACGATTCGATTATCACTTTGTCCCAGTTTAAAATTCCAGCATTAGCTGCCATTTTCAGCATCGAATATTCTCCGCTCACTTGATAGGCAAAAATATGGGCATCAAACCTTTTAGATGCCTCATTTATTACATCTAAGTAAGGCATACCAGGTTTTACCATAATCATATCAGCCCCTTCATCAAGATCGTGTTCAATTTCGCGCATAGCTTCTTTAATATTGCGAATGTCCATTTGATAAGTTGCTTTGCATAAATATTCTTTTTTATTGCTTTTAACCGCATCCCTGAAAGGACCATAGAAACTCGAGTTATATTTCGCAGCATAAGCTAATATATTCACATTAATGAAGTTATTCTCATCTAACTCTTCCCGAATAACCATTATCCTACCATCCATCATGTCAGAAGGGGCGATAATATCAGCCCCAGCTTTTGCAAGGACTAACGCTTGGTTGGCAAGGGCTTCTACTGTCTCATCATTATCTACATCTGCGTTGATTAAAATACCATCATGGCCAGAAATAGTATACGGGTCAAGTGCTACATCACAGGAAATGCCAATCTCCAGCCCCTTGTCTTTAAGAGTTCTAATTGTACGACAAACTAAATTGTCCAAATTATAAGCTTCGTCGGCATTATCCGATTTTAAATCATCCTCTATAGATGGAAACAAAGCTATCGCTTTAATGCCTCTTTTTTCTGCTTCTTTTGCTGTTATTACTACTTGATCTATAGACTGTCTATATACGCCAACCATAGAACTAATTTCCTGGCGTATATTTTCACCTTCTACAACAAAAATTGGCAGTACTAAATCTTCCGGACGCAAACTGGTTTCAGCTGTCAAATCTCTGAGCCAACTGGTTCTCCTATTCCTTCTAAGTCTAACTATTGGGTACATAAGCTTATTCAATTTTAAAATAATATTAGATATTACAATACTACGCTTTCCGCAACTAATTTTTTAAACAGAATTTAATCTAAAATCTTAATTTAAGTACTCAGAATGCCACTGATATAGCAATTAAAACCTATGTATGTACTGACTTGTTGTCTTGTCATAATTTTAATATAGCTCAGCTATAGAACCTTCCTTCTGAGCTTCCCATAATTGTTGATACAATTTGCCATTAGTTTTAAGCTCTTCGTGAGAACCATCCTCAACTATATGACCATTATCAAAAACTAAAATTCTATCCATATTAAGAAGCGTAGATAGTCTATGGGCGATTACTAAGACCGTTTTACCATTCATCAATTTACGTAAAGATTTTTGGATTAACACTTCAGTCAAGTTGTCAAGCGCACTAGTTGCCTCATCAAGAATAACTATAGGAGAATTCTTAAGCAATGCACGAGCAATTACTATACGCTGCCTTTGGCCTCCGGATAAATTATTCCCTCGCTCCCCGCAAAGACTATCATAACCGTCAGGTAACTTTACGATAAAATCGTGTATGTAAGCAGCTTTAGCAGCTGAGACCACCTGTTCGTAAGTTGCATCATCAGTGCCGTATTTGATATTCTCAAGAATAGATCTATGGAATAAAATTGGCTCCTGTGGAATTATCGAAATATTCTTACGCAAAGATTCCTGCGTTACATACTTAATATCCTGACCGTCTATTAATATTTTGCCAGATTCGATATCAAATAATCTGGCAATAAGGTTAGTAAAAGTAGTCTTACCAGAGCCAGAAAACCCAGCTAACCCAACTTTTTGGTACGGTTTAATCTTTACCGATTCGTTTTCAAATATATTGCTTTTATTTTGATAGTAAAAAGTAACTTTTTGAAATTCAATAGAAGGTTCTTTTATAAGCAATTCGGTCGCATTTTTTGCATCAACAATCTTATATTTTTCCAACAAACCTATGGTCTGACTAAAACTCCCTATTTGCTCAAAAACTTCACCGAATTCTTTGGTTAAATCCCATATATCCTCAGCGATAGTAATGCATATGGTGATTACCAAAACACACTGGCCAATCGTCATCGCACCACTAGCTCTAAGAGATATTATGTTATATACCATTGCAACAACCATAACCGTACCAGATACCCATAATGCGTATTTAAGTTTAAACATAAACCATAGCATTTTTTGATTACTTTCTACCGCTTTTTGGGTCTCTCTTTGCAAATATCTTCTTTCAAACTTATGCGAAGTAAACATTCTTATAACCGAAATATTTGCTATAGAATCAACTAGCTTTCCAGCGATTACAGCTTTTTTATTGCTATATTCTTCTGAATAATTATGTATATTTTTGGCAAAATATAAGCTTGTACTTATGAAAATCACTAACCAAGAAAAAAATATGGCAGCTATAAAATGGTTTACCATATATATCGTTATAAAAGCGAACAAAATGGTTGAAAATTTACGAAGCATTTCTTCTATTAAGTGACAAAATATCATCTCTAAAGATCTTGCTCCTTCGGTAATTCTATTGCTAATTTCCCCAGCTAATTTCCCTTGAAAAAAAGACTGGCTATGATATTGCACATAGTCATACAACTCTTCAATCACTTGGGCTTTGATTTTTGGTAAAGTCTTCAAATATATATAATCATAAACACGCCATAATATATTTAAAAACTCCCACCATAAAGCGTAAATCACAACCCATTTAAACACCATTGATCCGATAGTTGTAGAAGAATCTACAGCTGTTTTTGTACTAGAATATGCTTCTATTTGATCTGTTAGTTGTTGTAATAAGATACTATCAACAGAGGTAGTCAAGCCTGATATGAACATCAAAAATATCAGACAAATTACTTTGAATTTGTGTTTACCAAAGAAAAAATAACAGAGCTTTTTTAAAACTGCTCTAAGCAGCATGGAAGAGTTTACAATGTTGGAATTCATAAAATATAATTGGCTTAAAGTAACAATTAAGCTTAAGCTTCGAGCATACACTATTTTTTGCCTTTATGGTAGCAAAATCTACCTTTTAAAGACCAGCTGTTAGCCCTGAACTAGTTTGAAATACTCTGTAGCGATTCTAAATATGATTTACTAGAAAATAAAGAATGAATAAAAATATAACTTACATAAACTAATCAATTTACTCTAAAGAAACGAAGTAATTTTATGTTTTAGGCTCGCTAATTCATGCTGCGAAAGGCCAGCGATTTCGGTAATTAAAGCCACTTCGGTAATTAAAGAGTCGCTGAGCTTTTGTTTTAACATATTAATGGCAATGTATAATTCCCTCTTGCGCAAGGTTATCTACTACCAGTCTTGAAGTGTTAAAACATAGCCTTGTTAAAACACTCCCATGTTTACTCCTATATAGCTTTCAGCAGATCCTTAACTGCATTAACTGAAAAATTAAAATTTTCTTGTTCTTCTTTGTTAAGCTCAATTTCTACCACTTTTTCTACGCCGTTTCTGCCTATAATTACCGGTACTCCAACATAAATACCATTCTGGCCATATTCGCCATTTAAATAAGCTGCACACGGCATAATTTTACGTTTATCATGTAGATAACTTTCAGCCATTTCAATTGCTGAAGCAGCCGGAGCATAATAAGCAGAGCCATTTTCAAGCAAAGCTACTATCTCACCACCACCATTTTTTGTTCTTTCAATTATTGCATCAATCCTCTCCTTAGTACTCCATCCCATTTTGACTAAATCTGGTACTGGAATACCACTTATCGTTGAGTATCTAATCAGTGGTACCATAGAATCTCCATGGCCTCCAAGCACAAAGCTATTTACGTTTTCCACTGAAACGTTAAACTCTTCGGCAAGGAAGTAATTGAACCTTGAAGAATCAAGCACTCCAGCCATACCAACTACTTTATTCGTAGGTAAACCGCTTTCTTTCTGCAAAACATACACCATAGCATCAAGAGGATTTGTAATAACAATTACAAAAGCATCTTTAGCATATTTCCCGATTCCCTGGCCAACCTCTTTCATAACAGCTGCATTAGTCGATACTAAATCATCCCTACTCATACCAGGTTTTCTTGGAATACCCGCGGTAATTATTACAACATCCGAATCTTTAATATCCTCATAATTACCGGTTCCCATCAGCTTTATATCAGAACCATCTAAAGTTTTGCTTTGTGCAATATCAAGAGCCTTACCCCTGGCTCTACCAGCTGCTACATCAAACAAAACAACATCACCAAGTGCTTTGTAAGATGAAATGTGAGCCAGTGTTCCACCAATATTACCGCCACCTATTAAGGCTATTTTAGGTCTTTTACGCATAGATTCCTTCCTGTTTAAGTTAATGGGCTTGTAGTTTTCAACATTAGTAGTTTATATAAACCTAAACTTAAGAGTTCATCGAGTTAAAGAACTCATTATTAGTTTTTGTTTCTTTAAACTTGCCAAGCAAGAACTCCATTGCATCAATAGTACCCATAGGATTAATGATTCTTCGCAGCACCCACATTTTTGAAAGAACCGCTCTATCAACCAATAGCTCTTCTTTTCTAGTTCCAGATTTGGTAATATCAATTGCCGGGTAAATTCTTTTATCAGCAATTTTACGATCAAGGATAATTTCTGAATTACCAGTACCCTTGAATTCTTCGAATATCACTTCATCCATTCTTGAACCAGTTTCAATCAGAGCTGTTGCAATGATAGTAAGTGAACCACCATTTTCTATGTTACGCGCCGCTCCAAAGAACCTCTTTGGTCTTTGTAAAGCATTCGCATCCACCCCGCCCGTTAAAACTTTTCCGGAAGAAGGTACTACAGTATTGTAAGCTCTAGCTAGTCTAGTCACCGAATCTAATAGTATCACAACATCCCTCTTATGTTCAACTAATCGTTTAGCTTTTTCGATAACCATTTCGGCTAGCTGTACGTGTCTTGCTGCCGGCTCGTCAAACGTAGAGCTTACAACTTCACCTTTTACAGAGCGTTGCATATCTGTTACTTCTTCTGGTCTTTCGTCTATTAATAACACTATCAAATATACTTCGGGATTATTAGTAGTGATTGCACGAGCTATGTTTTGTAACAACACCGTTTTCCCTGTGCGCGGAGGAGCAACTATCAAAGCTCTCTGTCCTTTACCCATCGGAGCAACAAGCTCTATAGTTCTAGTGCTAAAATCTTTTAACTCATTATCGATTTCTAATGATAGCTTTTCATCTGGATATAAAGGCGTTAGATTGTCAAAATGCACTCTATGATAAGCATTTTCATTATTCTCAAAATTAACCTTATGAAGTTTTAGTAAAGCGAAATATCTCTCTGCGGATTTCGGGGCTCTGATTTGCCCTTCTACTGTATCGCCCTTCTTTAAACCAAATCGACGTATCTGATTAGGTGAAACATAAATGTCGTCAGGACCAGCAAGATAATTAGTATCCGGAGATCTCAAAAATCCAAAGCCATCAGGTAGTATTTCCAACACCCCTTCACCATAAATCTGACCACCTTGTTCTACTATTTTTTTTAAAATAGAAAAAAACAGCTCTTGCTTTAGCAAAGAGCTAGCATTTTCAATACCAAGCTCCTCAGCTTGAGACTGCAGCTCCTCTGGGGATTTTTGCTTCAAATGCTTTACACTAATTTTAACTCCGCTATCTTCTACCACATTCTCAGCATCATCTTGTGTTCTTGAATATTCTTTAACATCAACAGATTTTTTAATGTAACCATTAAATGGCTTAGTCCTAATTTTTTTTGCCCTAAAAGATGATTCATTTTTTGCAATAATGTTCAAGTCTTTTCCGTCAGCTACAGGCGAAGAAGCTTCAGCTCTTGGATCAACATTAATCGAATTTGTAAAAGAAGAATCGTCAGGTATTTGCGCATATGAAGGTGTTTCAAAATTTTGTGTATCAATTTTAGGAATCATCGGATCTTTCAATGGCTCACTACGCTCTAAAGGTTCGCCAGTTTTTCCGTCAATTCTTGAAGAATTCTCGGTATCGTCGTCCAATATCGTTTTATTTTTGCTAAATTTTGAAGATCTATTTAAAACAAGAGGTTCTTGCGAATTTGAAAAATCGTTTTTTTCTTTTATAGTCATATCTACTGAATTAATAATTGTTATGGATTTGTTTGTAAGAAATTTGTGTTTTCCAGATACTGCTAATTACTTTCAAATAAAGTTTTGCAGTTTGTCGATTTCTATTTTACTCAGAGTCTCAGTCTTAACGTTTTGATTAATCGCTCTAAGTTCAAAACAGTAAATTAACGCAACAAAAACTTAGTCAGCTGCTTATTAATTAATTGAATTAGAAAGACTCAAACCTAAACTCTTAAAAATCAGATTTATCAACAAAGCCACAAAGAATATAGCAAGACCTAATGGATAAGTTAAGCTTAATAATAAAGTCGGGAATTTACTTTTACAGAAGATGAGCACCTGAAAAACCTCAACTCATATGGCACTGATGATACTGTATTCCAGAATAGCTGTCAAGTACAGATATCAGGTTTAGTTAAATAATTCTTTAAATAACGACCAGTATGGCTTTCTTCGCACGCTGCAACAACAGCAGGCGTTCCTTCTACTACAACTTCTCCACCCTTGTCGCCACCTTCTGGACCAATATCGACTATATAATCAGCCGTTTTGATCGTATCCATATTATGCTCGATAACCAAAACAGTATTACCCTTATCTACCAGCTTATGCAAAACATCTAACAATTTTTTGATGTCATCCACATGCAATCCAGTAGTTGGCTCATCTAATATGTATAAAGTTTTGCCAGTTGAGCGTTTAGAGAGCTCCTTAGCCAGCTTCACCCTCTGAGCTTCCCCACCTGAAAGAGTAGTCGCAGACTGACCAATTTTAATATAACCAAGACCAACTTCCTGTAGGGTAAGTAGCTTTTCATGAATGCTGGGTACTTTATCAAAAAATTTGGTAGCATCTTCGACAGTCATACCCAGTACATCAGCGATATTTTTTCCTTTGTATTTCACTTCCAAAGTTTCCCTGTTGTATCTTTTACCGTTACAAACATCGCAATTAACATACACATCTGGTAAGAAATGCATCTCTATTTTTATCAAACCATCGCCTTGGCAAGACTCGCATCTCCCGCCTTTAACGTTAAAGGAAAACCTTCCTACTTTATACCCACGTATTTTAGATTCAGGCAATTCTGCAAACCAATCTCTAATAGGCGTAAAAGCACCAATATAAGTTGCTGGATTAGACCTCGGAGTACGACCTATCGGAGACTGATTAATATCAATAATTTTATCTATATACTCAAGTCCAGTAATAGTATCAAAAATACCTGGATATATTTTAGTTTTTGGCTCCAAAGCCTTTAATGCTGCTTTATAAAAAGTATGAATGATTAAGGTAGATTTTCCACTACCAGACACCCCAGTTACTGCCGTAAACGTTCCAAGTTTTAACTTAAAAGTTAAATTATGTAAATTGTTTGATCTAGCACCAGTTAGCACTATTTCTTTATTTTTGTTACCAGTTCGAATAGCAGTTGGCACTGCTATGCACTTTCTACCACTTAAATACTGACCAGTTATACTATCCTCGGAGTTTTTGATATCCTCTGGCGTGCCTTCAGCAATTATACGACCTCCGTGAATTCCAGCGCCTGGACCAACATCAATCACATAATCAGCTTCTAGCATCGTTTCATCATCATGTTCTACAACTATAACAGTGTTGCCAAGATCCCTCAAATTCTTCAAAGTAGTAATTAATCTGGCGTTATCCCTTTGATGCAGACCAATTGAAGGTTCATCAAGCACATATAAAACACCACTAAGACCAGAACCAATTTGAGAAGCTAGTCTAATACGCTGACTTTCTCCGCCAGATAAAGTACCGGATTCACGAGATAAGGTTAAATAATCAAGACCAACATTAATTAAAAAACTCAAACGCTCTTGTATTTCTTTAATAACTCTTTCAGCAATTAGTTGCTGTTTTTTATCCAATACTGAATTGATTTCGTTAAACCATTTTTTCGCTTCAACAATGGTCTTTCCAGAAATTTGACCTATGTGCAAACCTCCTATTTTCACACACAATGATTCAGCCTTTAGCCTGTAACCACTACATTCACTACAATTATGCTTCGACTTAAATCTAGACAATTCTTCCTTCATCCATGCAGCATCGCTTTTTCGAAATTTCTCTTCCAAGCTCGGTATAATACCTGCAAAAGGCTGCTCAATTATCTCTGATTTTCTGTTATCGTGATACTCAAATTTGACATTTTCTTCTCCAGAACCATAAAATAAAATATTCTTTAATTCTTTAGGTAAATCACGAAAGGGAGTTGTAAGTTTGAATTTATAATGCTTTGCTAATGAATCTAGCGTATCAATAAAAACTTTTGACGATGCCCTACTCCAAGGGACAATTGCTCCATCTTTTATACTCAATTCTTCATCCGGGACGATCAAATCTTCATCAAAAAATGTCTCCTTACCTATTCCTTCACACCTTAAGCAAGCACCAAATGGGCTATTAAAAGAAAATATCCTCGGCTCTATCTCCTCCAATCTAAAACCAGAAACAGGGCATGAATATTTTTCTGATAAAGTAATTCTTTCGCCATCTTTGTAGGATGTGGATGAATTTTCAGGTAAACCCACAATTTCTATATAACTTATACCGTCAGCTAATTGCAGAGAAATCTCTAGACTTTCTGCTATCCTATTACCAAGATCGCTACTTACTACTAATCTATCAACAATAGCCTCTATAGTGTGTTTTTTATTCTTATCAATTTTAGGAAATTCATCTATTTCAAAAATTTCACCATTAACAAAAACTCTTTGAAAACCGTGTTTCTTAAGATTTGCCAATTCTCGTCTAAATTCTCCTTTTTGCCCGCGTATTATCGGTGAAACGATATAGATCTTAGTACCTTCCGGTAAAGAGTTTACTATATCGACCATTTCGGAAATTGCTTGACTTTTTATTGGTAGCCCCGTAGCTGGAGAATACGGAACTCCAACGCGCGCGTATAAAAGCCTTAGATAGTCGTAAATTTCGGTAATAGTACCAACTGTTGATCTAGGATTTTTTGAAGTAGTTTTTTGGTCAATCGCAATTGCTGGAGATAAACCTGATATCGATTCGACATTGGGCTTATTTTGTAAATGCAAAAATTGCCTAGCATAAGAAGAAAGGCTTTCCACGTACCTTCTTTGCCCTTCGGCGTATATCGTATCAAACGCTAAAGACGACTTACCCGAGCCACTAAGACCGGTGATAACAACAAACTGATTCCTCGGTATGTCGACATTAACATCTTTTAAGTTATGCTCCTTAGCACCTCTAACCTTAATAAACTCCTGCATATATAAAACAAATCACCATAAAATAAAACGAAAGCCCTGGTATTATAGACCGCAAAAACTAGACATTGCAATAGCAAATTTCAGTAATTGACTTTAGATCATAAAGAATATATCTTTCATGATGAGGAGTATTGTTGAAAATTAGCATAACAAATCAATAATAAAACTCAAGTAACAAGTCATTGTAAATAAATAATTCTTAAGCGATGAAAAATAAAAAATATCCTTTAATGCCTAAAGCTACAGCAGTTTGGCTCATTGATAATACCACTCTTACATTTAAACAGATAGCTGATTTTTGTGGTATCCACGAATTAGAAGTAAAAGGAATAGCTGATGGCGAAGTAGCTTCCGGAGTTATGGGAGTTGATCCAATTTACAACGGCCAACTTGACAAAGAGGAGATCGATAGATGTAGCAGGGATCCGGACACTCAACTACATTTAAGAGTCAGTCCTTCTTATGAAGCTGCTTCTAAAACTAAGAAAAAAACCACAAGATACACCCCGATTGCAAGGCGTCAAGATAAACCTGATGCTATCTATTGGTTGATTAAAAATTTTCCAGAGGTCAAAGATTCTATAATTATAAAACTAATTGGAACAACTAAATCTACCGTTGAAGCTATACGAAGTCGTACTCACTGGAATATGTCAAACATTCGCCAGCGCGACCCCGTCTTGCTAGGTATTTGTAGCCAAACTGATCTAGATAAGGTAATTAAAAACGCCAAATCAGAAACAGAAGCCGAAGTAGCTAAAACTCATCAAGATACCGAAGATAAGAACTATTAAGCTGGGAATCGTCTATTTTCTAAAATATTAGATGTTTGTCATTTCCGAAAGCTAGAATGCGGAATATAGCTTTTTACTTGATTATCCTATGTTCAAGCATTTGCTTATAGCAGCTTTCCATCTTACAACGGTCACAATAAACGTAGTACATAAATTTACCAGCCCTCCTACGCTCTTCGAGCTTCAAACGACACTCCTTCGGCTTGCCACCCGAAGCTTCTTGCCTAACGAAGCTCTCGCCACAGCAGAGCCGATAGGCGTAGCCGGGTTAGCGCAGTTAGGGACGCAGGTAGATAGCGCGGCAGAGCCGACAGGCTTAAGCCAGGCCAGCGAAAGCTGGCGGACGGGGTTTGAATGGAAGGGCATAGCCGCTTCTCCTTTAAGGAGCGCGGCCACCTAGAGGGTTACCCCTCCACAGATTTAGATCCCTTATTTGGAAGGAATCACAAAACTAAAGAAAGGAGTGGGGTATACAAGTTATTTACAACTTATAAATTAATGCCAGATCTCTTCAAAAGCAGCTGAAACTTCATTTTCTCCAAATCCCATACCCAAAAGATCTGCTTTTTCTATAGCTCCGCCTGAACCTAATACTAATTCTTTAATACTTTGGATATTTTCTTTACTAACTTCTTGAGCAACAACCGTAGCTACAGATTGAGGTAAAACTGGAGCTGGAGCAGTAGTTTTTTTAGACAGAATCGCTTCCCATTTTAGAGCTTTCTCTGTTCTTAACTCTTCAAGCACTCTCATTTCTCGACGTATAAACTCGTCTGAATACTCTTTTGCGAGCATTAATTCTGCAATTTTTCTTCCTTCGATTTCTTTCTTAATTAGCTCATCATATCTAATAGACTCCTCTTGGGCTTCCAAAGCTCTAGCAAGTTTTTCAGCTTCCTCAAATTCTCTCTTATCTCTGAGTTCTTTTTGCTTTCTAGCTTCAGCTTCTTCTTGTTCAAGATCCAGACGTAAAGCGATTTCTTCCAATTCAATCTTAGATTTTTCTTGAATTTTCTTAGATTTTTCTGCTAACATAAATTTCTTAAAAGCTTCTTCTTCTTGCTTTTGTATTGAAGCTTTTTCTTGGGCTTCTAAGGCTTTAGCAAGTTTTTCAGCTTCCTCAAATTCTCTCTTATCTCTGAGTTCTTTTTGTTTTCTAGCCTCGGCTTCTTCTTGTTCCATGAACTTTTTGAATGCTTCTTCAGCCTCTTGTTCTTTTTTTCTTCTTGCTGACTTTTCTTTTTCTTCTAACAACCTTTCTTCTGCCATAATTCTAGCAACTTCTTCTTGGCTTCTTTGCTCTTGTTCTAATATTTGAAGCGCTGACATACCTTCTTTTTTAGCTGCCCATCTTGCAGTTATAGCACCCCATTGATCAAGCATTCCAAGCTCAGTTTGTCTTGCTTCTTCTTGTTTTTTTATAAAACCTGATTTTTCTTTTTCTTTATCTTTAGACATAAAATTATTACCCTTAGTTTAATATATACAGCTTTATTAGTTTACTGATTTGATTTAAGTTACTTATAAACTAAAACCGCAAGCACAATATTAAAATACTTTAACTTAGTCAAGCGAAACGTTAAATAAAATTTATGATTTTGATAAAATAGATAGCTTCAAGTAGAGCAAGAATTATACGCTGCTTTAATCTGTTTTAAAGATACCCTACCTTGGCAATAAGTTTTTGTAGGCTTAACAAGCATAGAGTTCATCGCTTCACGACCAAGAAGCATTCTATGATGCATTATATCGCGATTAGTTAAGGTAATTTCGATTTCTAAGATACGACCGCCTATTCTAATTGGAGATCTAATAACAACTCGCTCTTCTTTGTGACCATTAGAGCTCCTTATAATTCTTTTATCAACTATTAGCGCTATCGCTTCGACGCTAATGGAATCGTTTCTCTGCAAAGGATGAATGAAAAATTTAGCATATTTTTTACCATCAATTTCCACGATTTCCAAATCATAGGCATGCAGAGCAGAAGTTTTGGCTCCAGTATCAATTTTTACCTTAATAAAAGGTATATTCAGCTCTGGAAGAGAAGCCCATTCTCTCCATCCCACAACAAGGTCCATATTCATTACTCTAAATCCTCGTCAAAATAACTAACCTCTTCAGCAACAGCCCGAGCATCTTCAAAAGTCGCTATATGGAACAAAGCATCACCATTATTAACAAGCGGCATCATAGTAATACCAATAATAACACCTGTTTTTCTGGCTCTGACATAAACCTTTTCGCTTCCAAAGGGATCCGAAATAATGCCTAAAATTTGGTCCTTACTAACTTTATTACCAACCGTTTTTTTTATTTGCAAACTGCCACTTACTGGCGCTCTAACCCAATGACTAGAACCAGCTCTAAATACCTCTCTTGCTTTTGGCAGTCTTGATTTTGCTAACTTCTTATCAAACATACCAATGCTGGTACAAACAGCAATTATTCCACTTTCAGCAGAAGATATAATTTTTTCGTCATATCTTAAAGCTTCTCCGCCCTCGAATAATAAAATATTTATCCCCTTTTCAAAGGCGGCTTCTCGAAGGGAGCCATCTCTGATTGTTGAGTTCAATATCACCGGTACACCAAATACTCTTGCCAATTTTTCTACTTCAGTATTGTCAAAACATCCTCTTACTTGTGGTAAGTTATATCTATGAGCGCTTCCAGTGTGCAAATCTATGCCATATTGACATTTCATGACTATTTCCTTCATAAACATATAAGCAATTCTTGATGCAAGAGAGCCATTTTTTGAACCAGGGAAACATCTATTTAAATCACGCCTGTCAGGTAGGTATCTGAGGTTACGGTTAAATCCAAAAACATTAACAATAGGCACCGCAATTAACGTACCTTTTATTGATGAAAGAAGTTTTTTACGAGACAGAAGCCTCTTTATAGTTTCAACGCCATTAATTTCATCTCCGTGAATGGCTGCACTAACAAACATTACAGGGCCATCTTCTTTGCCTCTAACTACTTCCACAGGTATCCTAAGATCAGTATGATCGTAAAGCTTCGCAAAATCTATTTCCAGCTGCGTACGTTCACCTTTCTCAATCCTAACGCCATTAATGACAAAGTCCTTTTCTGTATTCATAGAGTTACTAAAGTTACTATGGTTTGAAAATCACTAAAGCCTTAGTTTTTACTATAGGATTTAGCGTCTATACTCTTTGCTCACCTCTTTTTTTTACACTATTGACCAAAGATTTTTCCATATATTCAATAATAGCTCCAGCAATATCCTTGCCAGTTATTTTTTCTATCCCCTCAAGACCAGGTGAAGCATTCACTTCAAGAACCAAAGGCCCCCTAACGGACCTAACTATATCTACCCCAGCTACATTAAGCCCCAAAGCTTTAGCAGCCTTAACAGCCATAGCTCTTTCCTTTGCAGTAAGTTTCACTTGCTCTGCTTTACCACCAATATGCAAATTAGAACGAAAATCTCCCTCTGCGCTTTGACGTTTCATAGCTGCAAAAACTTTGTCTCCTATCACAAAGCACCTAATATCAGCACCAGCTGCTTCCTTGATGAATTCTTGTACCAAGAAATCTGCTTCCAAATTCAAAAATGCATTAATCAAACTTTCTGCAGCCTTATTCGTTTCAGCAAGTAACACCCCTCTACCTTGCGTGCTACTTAAAACTTTTACAACAAGCGGAGCTCCGCCAACAAATTTAATTAAATCCTTTGTAGCGTTCGCAGAATAGGCATAGCTAGTTAATGGCATGGCAATGTTTTTCCTAGCAAGCAACTGGTGGGCTCTAAACTTGTCCCCAGCTCTAGTAATTGCTACCGAACCGTTTAGCGCTTTTACTCCGGCAACTTCAAACTGCCGTAATACAGCAATACCATATGATGTAACTTTTTTGGCTCCGATCCTTGGTATAACAGCGTCGAATTCCAATTTATCCTTGGATGATAACGAGTTAGTTTTGTAATAAATATCAGGATTATTTGCAGTTATGTTCATGTAGCATTTAAGGACATTAACTACCTTAACCTCATGACCCCTTTTTTTTGCAGCTTCAACCAACCTTCTAGTTGAGTAGATTTTCATGCTCCTTGATAATATACCGAGTTTCATTTTTTATTTTTGTTTTTTTGTTTTATACTAAATCACCTACATTATCCAAAAAAAGACGAGCCCTGTGCGAAGTTGGCTTCTGAAAAAATTCATTAGCTTGTTGGTCGGATAATATTTTGCCGTGATCCATAAAAATTATTCTATCAGCAATAACTTTTGCAAATTTTATATGATGAGTAATAACAATCATTGTCATTTGATTTTTTAGCTCGGTTATTATCTCTATCACATCCTTTACTACTTCTGGATCTAACGCCGAAGTAGGTTCATCAAATAGCATAATTTCAGGATCCATCATCAGGGCTCTAGCAATAGCAACCCTCTGTTTTTGTCCGCCAGATAAATCCGCGGGATAAGATTTTGCCTTTTTCAAAACTCCAAATTGTTTGAGTAGATTCTTAGCCTTTTCCTCAGTTTCTTTTTTGTTAGCTTTAATAACATTGACTGGTCCATAAGTAAGATTTTCAAGAACAGTCATATGCGGAAAAAGATTAAACTGTTGGAATACCATGCCAATTTTGAAACATAATTTGCCTCGATTACGCTTTGTCAATTTTTTCCCGTCTATCAACACCGAACCAGTTGTTGGAGTTTCCAAGTGATTAATGCAACGCAGCAATGTGGACTTCCCACTTCCAGAAGATCCTATTATTACTACCGTCTCTCTCTTATCAAATACTAAATTAACGTTAGAAATTGCTTCATAATCATCAAATTTTTTCGATACATTTTCCAGCACTATCATAAGGCAAGTTTTTTTTCTAAAAGTTTAGCAAAGCTGCTAACAATCATAACCATAAAGTAATAAGAAGCAGCTGCAGTTAGCATAGGAGTAAAATAGTCATAAGTTTCTGCTGAAACAACTTGCGCCCTTCGCATTAAATCCATTCCACCAATAAACGAAATCAATGCTGACTCCTTAATCAGATTGATAAATTCATTCACTAAGGCTGGCAAAATTTTACGCACTGCTTGTGGTAAGATAATGTCCTTCATTCTAAGACCAGGCGAAATACCTAAAGCCTTTGCCGCCTCTATTTGCCCCTTGTCGACATTATTAATTCCAGCTTTGATAATTTCAGAAACGTAAGCCCCAGAATTTAGCGAAAAAGTGATGACTCCAGACACAAATACACTTAACTTTACTCCAATTAAACCTGGAAGACCAAAGTAAATGATCATCAACTGGACAAGCATAGGCGTACCCCTGAAAATTGAGGTATAGCTTACTGCAAATAGTCGCAAGAAGGAGTTGTCCGCCGTCTTGCAGATAGCTAAACTAGTACCTATCATCATACCAAAAAAGACTGATATTAGACTATACTGCAAAGTCACTCCAATCCCTTGGATGATATAAATAAAATGCGGTAAAAATGCAACTAATTCGTCATACATGAGTAAATTTAAAAACTTTAATTTTTAGTAGGTTTAGTTATTAGTTTGGTTACTATTTTAGCATTGATTTTAGTAATTTAGCAAATTACAGACTCAAATCGCGAACATATATCAAAACATAGCTGACACAAACTTGAACCAGGCATGATATTTCTAAATTGTTTTTTAGTCAATAACTTACTACATTTTAATTATACAACAGAAACTTTAGAAGGATAAATCATTTATTGGTATCGTAATGCTAGAAAATTTTACAGTAGAGTTAGCATTTAATTTTATGCTTATCTTTGCAAGACTTGGTACTGCCTTTGCTTATTTTCCAGCTATTGGGTCTCACTACATTTTTGTAAGAGCAAGATTAATATTTGCATTATTTGTATCTATTATTATTGCTCCTATGGTTATTCCTTACTTGCCAAAATATAGTAGCAGCTTTGCTTTAAATATAGGGTATTTAGCTATTGAAATGTTAATAGGAGTAATAATCAGTCTAGCAGCAAATATTTACTTTCAAACAATACATTTTGTCGGGCAGATATTATCTTTACAGTCCTCTCTTGGCACTGCAGCATTTTTTGATCCAACTCAAAGACTGCAGGTGACTCTCTTTTCTAATTTCATGATTTTGATAACGATAGTTTTCATATTCGCTTCCGATGTTCATTATCTTTTTATTAAAACTGTAGTTGAAAGTTATGCAAAATTTCCACCAGGAGAACTTATTGACGCCGGAGATATAAGCAAATTTGTTAGTTTTGTAATTAATGATAGCTTTATTCTATCCTTCAAGATATCTTCGCCATTTTTAATAGTCAGCCTTGCAATACTAACCGGTAGCGGCATACTTTCCCGCCTGATGCCTAACTTACAGGTGTTTTTTGTCATCACCCCAGCACAGATACTTGTAATGTTCATTATTTTATATATCGTAATCAATGCAATAATTACGAAAATAGTAACCGCAATTACCAACGGATTAAGCCCGCTTGCTTTTTAATTCGAACTTCTATATCTTTGGTCATTCAGAATTTGTAGCATATATCCTCAAGATCGTTCTTCTGGTAAACGTCTTAATTAATAATAGTTTATGAAATCAAGCTTTTTTCTAGTAAAAACACTTTCCGTGTTAGTTTGGCTTTTAATAACTCATAATTCTATTGCTTCTGAAATAAAATTAGGACTTGGCAAATCTCTAGAAAAAAACCAAAATGGTATGGTTTTAAAGCTTCAATATATCGGCGATCCTTTAAATAATCTTTGGGAACTACGCCCTCTCTTTGGCACTGATACAAATCTTAATAGTTATACTAGCTCAGTTTATGCTTGTTTATTACTAAAGAAATTTTTAGATTATAATCTTTCAGTAGAACTTGCTTTTGGCGGAGCCGTGCATGACGGACCTTTGAAAAAACAATGGCAAGGAAAAAAGAGGAGAATAATGGGATCACGTATATTATTCCGAGAAGAAGCAGCCGTTGGTTATATATTCAAAAACCAACATAATATAAGTTTATTTATTGATCATATATCAAATGCTAGCATAGTTCGTCCTAATAGCGGAGTGACAAATATAGGAATTAAATACGGAATACCACTTTCTTAAAGCGCTCCCAAGCGCCACACAAGAGAGTATAGGCATGGGAGCAAGGCCATGTAGCGAAAGATTTTAAAGCAGTTCTAAGATGCTTTTATAAGATGCTTTTATAAGAGCTTTTAATATTTTATATCAAATATTTTTAAGATGAAAACTATATCATCCGCAGCTTCTTTCAAGTAATCAAATCTTCCAGAGGCGCCTCCGTGTCCGTAATCCATATTAGTCTTGAATATTATGAGATTCTTGTCGATCTTTTTTGCTCTAAGACGCGCCACCCATTTTGCCGCTTCCCAGTAACCTACTCTTGGATCACTAAGACCAGCAGTCACAAACAAATTCGGATAGTTTTGTTCTTTAACATTATCATAAGGAGAGTATGATTGAATATATTCAAAATACTCTTTATCCTTCGGATTACCCCATTCCTTAAATTCACCAGGCGTTAATGGCAAATCCTCATCTAGCATCGTGTTTAATACATCAACAAAAGGAACATGAGCAATAGCAGCTTTGAATAATGCAGGTTCTTGATTAATTACATTACCAATCAACATACCACCAGCACTACCACCAACTATAACTATCTTACCAGAAGAAGTATAAGCTTTGTTAACTAGCTCTTTTGCAGATGCAATAAAATCCTCAAAAGTACGCTTTTTAGTTAAAAATTTAGCAGCTTCATACCAATCATGTCCAAGATCATCACCACCTCTGATATGAGCAATAGCATAAACAAATCCACGATTAACTAAAGAAATAGCCGAGTTTCTAAAACCTGGAGCAATAGCATGTCCGTAAGATCCGTATCCGTAAAGATATAAAGGATTAGAACCATCCCCCTTAAATAAAGACTTCTTGTATAAAATAGTAACCGGTACCATTGCATCATCGGTAGATTTGGCAAATATCCTTTTCGTTTCATATTCATCTGGATTAAATCCACTAGGAATTTCTTGGACTTTTAATACATCTAACCTATCACCACTAAATTGATATTGATAAACCGTACTTGGCCTGTTTGGAGCTGCATAATCGATGCGTAGGTCATCTTCTTCAAAATTAGTCGAGTAACCAGCAGCAGTGTAAGCTTCGTCAGGAAAATTTACATTTTTTACTTCACTACTATCAATATTTTTGACTATAATCAAAGGCAATCCCTGATGCTGATAGTTAATGAGCATAAAATTTTTAGTGATGTCAAACCCTGCAAGATATTTATCTTTCTCCTCTGTTATATAATCTTCCCAATGACTAATACCATCTCTTGAATTTTCTATATCATTTTCATTGATCTTAAGAATTTTAAAATTTTTAGCTCCATCATTCGTATGCATGTAGAAATACTCTCCACCGTGATCAACAGAATAATGAATTTTATCAATTCGCTTTTTTATTAAAATTGGAGTAAAGCTCTTATCTTCCATCGAGAAGTAATATTCTTCGTTGCTATCATGTCCACCAACATTGATGAAGATGTATTTCCTACTAGAACTTTTACTCACCGAAACAGAATATAAAGTATCTGGTTCATGTAAAATTAATTTATCTTCGGTGCTTTCACTGCCAAGTTTATGAAACAGTATTTTGTCGTGCCGCCAATTATCCTCAACAGGACTATAAAAGAAACCATCACCATCTTCGTGCCATACTATAGCACCGATGGTATTTTCAATTATATCGGATAAAAATTCCTTCTTTTCAAGATCAAACACTTTGATCCCGTATTTTTCACCACCAGTAAAATCCACTGAATAAGCTATTAATTTATGGTTTGGACTAACACTAAAAGCCCCTAAACTGGTGAATTTTTTTCCTTCCGCAAGTTTATTTACGTCAAGCAATATTTCCTCTGGTGCACTAGTAGAGAAGTGTTTACGACAATGAATTGGATAGTCTTTGTCCTCTTCGACTCGCGAATAGTAGTAATAATTATCTTTTTTTACGTAAGTAGACTGATCCTTGAGCTTAATCCTTCCTTTTAACTCCTCAAAAATATCATTTTTTTGAGAAGCTAAAGGATCCATCAAGCGATTAAAATATTCATTTTCTTGCTCTAGATAACCGATAATTTCCTTATCAATTACTGGCTCTGGCCATTCCTTTGCTCTTAGCCAATGATACTCATCTTCAATTTTTTTTCCATGAATTTCAAAATTATAAGGTACTTTTTTAGCAATAGGAGGGTTCATCATTATTTTTTCCTGCTTAAGTTCAATAAATTTATGATAAGGGTTATATATCAAAATGAAAAGGGTGAATAGCTGAATTATTGTCATATGCTTTGTTAATTTTTACTTATTCATTTCATGGTAAGCGCTCAACGCTCTAGTGCGAGCAATATTATGGTCTATTATTGGTTCCGGATAATCTCTGCCAATTTTTATATCTAATTTATTTAACAAATCTTTAGGAGCAAGCCAAGGAGAAAATAGATATTTTATAGGTAAATTTTTTAACTCTGGGACAAATTTCTTAGTATAGCTTCCTTCAGGATCAAACTTTTCTCCCTGTAATATAGGATTAAAAATTCGAAAATAAGGAGCGGCATCAGCTCCGCTTCCAGCAACCCATTGCCAACTCGTACTGTTGTTTGCTAAATCCGCATCAACTAAACAATCCCAAAACCATCGTTCACCTTTCCGCCAATCTATTAGCAGGTGTTTTACCAAAAACGAAGCCGTAATCATTCGCACCCTGTTATGCATAAAACCAGTTTGCCAAAGCTCTCTCATTCCAGCATCTACTATAGGATACCCAGTTTTTCCTTGTTTCCATTTGTCGAACAATTCTGGACTATAATTGGAACTTAGATTACTCTCCCAAGGAAAATTATCAAACTTTTTTTGCAAATTTTTACTTGGCAAATCAGGAAAGAAATAAAGTAAATTGTAAGAAAATTCTCTCCAAACTAGTTCGGATAGGAAGCAGTTAGCGTCAATATCATGTCCTTGTCTTGCACATATCGCAGATACTCTGTGCCAAACAGTATTTGGAGAAATCTCACCAAAATGCAAATGTGGTGACAATCTTGAACTATGGTCTAAATCTGGACGATTTCTAAGATTTTTATAATCTCTTAATTTGTTTTCTACAAAATAATCTAAAGCATTATGTGCAGCATCTTCACCAATACTCCATAACCTATCAAACTTTTTATACCATTCAATTTTAGGCAAAAGATTTAGTTCATCAATGGTCAATGAATCTATTTTCAAAAAATTTAGATTATCAGACTTCTTAACTGGAATTCTAATTTTATCACCAGAACTATAGCCCAAAGCATAGTGCTTCTTATAAAATGATGTAAATACTTTGTAATTACTATTATCTTCTTTTAAAGTCTGTTGTGGCTCTAAAAGCAAACTGGAATTAAAACTTTTTGTAACAACATTTTCTCTAGTAACATTTTCTCTAGTGTTAGAGTCTTTTTGCAAAAGTGCTAAAGATTTAAAATACTCTTTAATACCCATATCTCTTCTGATAGAGTAGGGATCATAGCATCTATTCCAAACAATTTCGGTAATGAAATTTGTTGAAACCTCATCTCTTATTATTCGCCCATCACGAGCTGATTTTGAGACAAGCTCAGCATCAGCTCCACGACCATTATAGTACTTAGATACTAGATCAACCAATATCTCTTTGGGGTCTCCAAAAAACAAATTCAACCTACCTTTTAGCTGAGCATCCAAAGACTTCAAACTATGATGTAACCACCACTTACTCGCCCCGCCTAAAGCTGGTTCTGTTTTACTGTCGAAAATATAAATTGGAATGATAGGTTTTTTTGAAGCAGCAGCGTAATTTAAAGCCAAATTATCTTCCAACCTTAAATCCTGCCTAAACCATAAAATCACCATAAACTATCCTATCAGCCAAAAACGCAACGCTCTATGTCTTCCGCTTCATGGTGAGCAAAGTCTTTGGGTATTTCTTTTGTAATGACTTTTTTTAAATTTTTGCTAAATTTTTGCTTTAGATGCCCCAAAAGTTTTGGATCTGCTATAACAATTAATTCCTTATATTTATGATCCTGGACAACTTTTTTATCTAAATGACTTGCCACTATTTTTGCGGTTTCAAGCAATTCAAGATCTTTTCCTGAAGTATGCGGTTCAAAAGCTGAGCCAGCCGTAGGAGCGCTGCCGCCTCCAGATTGATAAGCACCCTGCTGATGACGATGCGCTTTATGAACAGCTAGAGGCAGTTCTTCGATTTGCTCGGTGATCTTTATAGATTGAGCTTCATATAATCTTAGTTTATTTAAATCGACCACAGCAATTAACTTCAATAATGATTGGTTTTTCATAAAGCCTCCCTAGTTTATTTCAGAATCAACGCCACTATTAATGATATCAGGTAAGTTAATTACGCACAAGATAGTTATTCAATAATAATAATTTAGGTTTTTTGCATCCAGATACAGTTATAATTCCATCTATTTCCCTCTCAATACGATCGTTAATGGTATTTTATAACTTATAGTGTTATATTTATACCACTGGTTGGAGAATATAATTCGCAAACCATGATTAATTAATTGATATTACTAAGCATTAGTCTATAAAGACCACTCAGATTCAAAGGTAGATAAAATTAAATGAAATTACAACCAGTTATATTAGCGGGCGGCAATGGTTATCGTTTATGGCCATTATCACAAAAGTCTTTACCCAAACAATTTATAAAACAATTTGGTAAGCTTAGCACATTCCAGTTAACAGTACTTCGTAATAGGTATTTAGGTAAACCTTTAATATTGGCTAACATCAACCATAAGGAGATAATAGCAGAACAACTTCTTGAAATAGGAGAAACAGAGGGTGGCGCGATAGTAATTTTTGAACCAGAAGCAAAAAACACCGCCATTTGCGCCTTGGTTGCGTCTTACTATTCAAAAAAACAGGGTTTTGATACTGTTGCTATTTTTCCATCTGACCATAATATAGAAGAACAGGATGAATATGTTTGCTCTTTATCAAAAGCAATAGAGGCGACTACAAAATATAAATTTTGTACTATAGGAATCAATCCAGCTTATGCTAACTCAAATTTTGGTTATATCAAGACAGACTCTCGGTTGAGCGAAAGCTTGTACATGGCTTCTAAATTTACTGAAAAACCAAGCAAAGAATTAGCTAAAAATTTTATTAAAAACCCCGGTTATTTTTGGAATTCGGGTATTTATATTTTTGACATTAATCACGTGCTTGGGTTGTCAGAAAAATTTATTCCCGAAATACAAAAATTGATAAAGTACATGTCTGATAATTTGGAATGTAGCAGTTTATTCACCCTTGATGAAGAGATTTACAAGAAATTGCCATCTATTTCTTTTGATCACGCAATTTCTGCAAATTTAGATGAAATACCAGTAATAAATGCTAGTTTTAAGTGGCAAGACCTTGGAAACTGGGAAGATATATGGAATTTTGATATTAAAGATGAAAATCAAAATAATATACAAGGTGAAGTTTTATTGCATAAGGTTAATAATTCTTGCATATATTCTGATGCCAAAACGACTGTAGCAATTGATTTAGAAGATATTATAGTTATTTTTAAAAATGGCCACCTGCTCGTAGCGAACAAAAATTCTACGGAACTAATCAAGCAAATTGTCCCAAAATTTGTTTGATTTACTTCAATCTTTGATAGTATTTCGATCACTTTCATATTTTTGCAATAATGGATTTAAAAAAAGATCTCCGGAAGAGAATTATAAATGAAAGAACATTGCTAAGTGGTTATGAACTTCAGTCAGAAAATGAAGCCATAATAGGAAATGTTCTTTTAGTTCTTAATTCATTAAACAAGGAGCTTCGAAAAAACTCTGACAGCTTTATTAAATTAATAAATTTTCAAGATTCCGATTATGATTCGGATATTCAGTTTATAAATTCCTCCAGAGCTATAGGTTTATACTTACCTTTTAAGGGAGAGCCAGATTTAACCAAACTGATGTTATTAAGCAAAGGCTGGTCTTTCGCGTTACCGAAACTAGGATCTAATAATATAAGATTTGTAAATTATCAAATAGGCGCTTGTTTAGAAAAAATTTCCTTTAAAAGTAAAACTTTGTCGCAACCTGTAAGTGATTTAGAAGTTGTACCATACGTAATTATTGCCCCCGGACTTGCCTATAGCATTGATGGTTACAGACTAGGTTACGGAGCTGGATGCTATGACAAATATTTATCGTGTAAAAAAGAAACTGGCTTAATTGTAAAAATAGGAGTATGTTTTGATGAGTACTTGCTAGAATCTTTACCATACCAAGATCATGATATAAAATTCGATTATATTATCACCGATAGAACTATTTTGAAGTTGTAATTTGTAATGTTTACTATTTTTGATATTTTCATATTTGTTATAATTACGGTTTCGGCAATGTCTGGAATACATAAAGGCCTAATAAATATGACAGTAAATTTGTTAGGTTTCGTATGCTCTATATTGTTAGCAATATTCTTATTCCCTTACACAAAATTTGTCCTAATAGGGAATGTTGAAAGTGAATTGGTTATATCAGTTCTTAGCGGCATTATTTCATATATCTGTTCATTATTTATACTGAGTATAGTTACTTCAAAAATGATTTACTTACTTGAAGGAGTTAGCAGAGGTTTTTTTGATCGCATTTTTGGCTTGATTGCAGGAGCTATAAGGGGGATATTGATTTCCTTAGTGGTGTTTATAATAATTGCGACTTTTGTATCTGGTGCTTACTTAAAAGCAAAAAACGCGGAAGATTTGGTAAAGGAGCTTGAAGATGGAAATAAATACCCAAAGTGGCTTACAAACTCTGAAACAACCAATTATTTACAAAGTTTATTAAAAAGATCAGCTTTTTTATTTTCCGAAGATACTCTTAAGGCAATTAAACTTCCAAAGTCGGATAGCAGCGATAGTGAAGATATAATAGATTCGATAAAAAAATCGAAAGAGGTGGACTCTTCTTCGGTAAATTTTGATATTGATGAAGATTTGGAAGAACAGGCGAAAAGTTTGATCCAAGAGGAGTGAGTTTTTATAATATGAAGGAATATACCTTTAAAGAACATTTCTTAGAATTAAAAAAGCGTCTTATTATATTAATGAGCTGCTTTATAGCCATCTTTTTGGTGTGTTATTATTTTAGCGATGACATATATAGCTTCATTCTAAAACCCTTAGCCAAAGTGATGAATACCGGCGATAGAAAAGTTATTTACACTGGAATGACCGAAGCTTTTTTTACTTATGTAAAACTCAGTGTTTGGACAGCTTTTCTTGTTATAATTCCATTAATTACTTACCAGATATATGCTTTTATTGCCCCCGGCTTATTACCTAAGGAAAAAGCTGTTATTTTGCCTACCTTATTGGCTGCTCCTCTATTATTTTATATAGGAGGATTATTTGTGTTTTATTTGATTATGCCCAACGCTTGGAAGTTTTTTTTGAGTTTTGAAAATTCAACAGCCCCTCTACCGATAATTTTGGAAGCAAAAATTAGCGAGTATTTAAGCGTGGTGATGCAACTAGTTACAGCTTTTGGCCTTGCTTTTGAACTACCTGTTGCAATACTGATATTAGCTGTTCTTAAGTTAGTTTCCAGCCACGGGTTAAGGTTAAAAAGAAGGCTAGCTATTGTAATAATCTTCATTTTAGCAGCTATTTTTACTCCTCCGGACGTTCTAAGTCAAATAGCTCTTGCACTTCCTCTTGTTGCGTTGTATGAAATTTCTATCATTATCTGTAATTTTGTTGAAAGAAGGAGCAACCAAGATGTTAGACATTAAATGGATTAGAGAGAATAAAAAAGATTTTGTTGATTTGATTAGCAAAAGAGGAATAAAAATAGATGTTGATGAAATAATCAAGCTAGATGAAGACAAACGTCAATTAACCACTCTGATTCAAGAATTTCAGCAAGCAAAGAATAAAAAAACCAAAAGCCTTAGCATTCTAAAAGGAAAATCTTCAAGAGAATTCGAGGATTTAAAAAGAGATGTTGAGCATATTAACGATAAGCTTAATCAGCTAAATAACTCAATTTCGGAAAGCGATAAATTAAAAGATATTCTCGATTGTATTCCAAACTTACCTGCAAGTGATGTACCTTATGGGATTGACGAAAGCATGAATAAACTCGTTCGCACTTTCAAAGAACCAAATAAGCTTAGCTTTGCTAAAGAACATTTCGATCTTGGTAAAAATCTTGGAATGATGGACTTTGAACAAACTGCTAAAATATCTGGTAGTAGGTTCGTGACTTTAAAAAAGGGATTAGCAAAATTGGAGCGAGCGTTAATTAGCTTCATGATTGATATTCATACCGAAAAGTTTAAATTTGAAGAAGTATCTCCGCCATCATTAGTAAGACCTGAGGCGATGTATAACACTGGGCAGCTACCAAAATTGGCTGAAGATTCTTATGTAACTAGCGACAATAAATATAGGTTAATTCCCACTGGCGAAGTACCTTTAACAAACATGGTATCGGACACTATATTGCCAAGAGAAGAGTTGCCTATTAGATATGTAGCTTATACGAACTGCTATAGGTCTGAGGCAGGAAGCGCTGGCAAAGATACAAGAGGCATGATCAGAAATCACCAATTTGGTAAAGTTGAGCTCGTTACTATTTGCACACCAGAGGAGTCAGAAACTCAGCACGAATATATGCTTGGTGCTGCAGAGGAAATTTTAAAAAGACTAGATCTTCCATATCGCGTAATGCTTCTATGCTCTGGTGATATGGGCTTTGCTGCTAAAAAGACTTACGATATTGAAGTTTGGCTTCCTGGTCAGAATAAATACAGAGAAATCTCTAGCGTTTCAAATTGTGGCGATTTTCAAGCAAGAAGAATGAAAGCTCGTTATAAGGAAATTAATGCTAAAGAAAATAGTTTTGTTCATACCTTAAATGGTTCTGGGCTTGCAGTTGGCAGAACTATAGTAGCAATACTTGAAAATTATCAAAACGAAGATGGGTCTATTAGAATTCCAGATGCTTTAATTCCTTACATGAATGGTCTGTCGCTAATAAATTAAAAATTAGCAAAAGTTAACAAGACGTGTTTAAAACCAAACGAGGATTCGTTATATTCCGCGTAAGAACTGTAAGAACTATGTTTTAGTATCTTTCGGGAATAATATATAATTGGATAATAATTAAATTTGGAGTATTGAAATATGAAAAATATGAAAATTACTGACACAAAAGAAATAATAGAAGAGTTAAACTACTTAACCCGTGATCTTGATAGAGGTGAGATGCTATCCCTTGATAGTTTGGATGTAAAAAGCAGCAACTTCTACAAAATAATGCAAACTCTGGAAGTTTTAGATGCTAGTTTTGTTACTTACAGCGATTTAACTCAAACCGGAATGTTATTATTAGCTCAAATTGCCGGAGCATCTCCTACTTTGCGAGAAATTAATATAAGCGAAAATAATCTTGGGGAACATGGAGTGAAGGTAGCTGCCGAACTTGCTAAGTCAACAAGTTTGGAGTCTATTGATATGAAATCGAATAAACTTGGGGAGCACGGAGTGATGGTAGCTACTGAACTTGCTAAGTCAACAAGTTTGGAGTCTATTGATATGAAATCGAATAAACTTGGGGAGCATGGAGCGATTGTAGCTGCCGAACTTGCTAAGTTAAAAACTTTGACCTCTGTTGACATGAGCTGGAATGGTCTTGGGAAACACGGAGCGATTGTAGCTGCCGAACTTGCTAAGTCAACAAGTTTGGAGTCTATTAATATGAGCTGGAATTATCTTGGGGAGCACGGAGCGATTGTAGCTACTGAACTTGCTAAGTTAAAAACTTTGACATCTATTGACATGAGCTGGAATGGTCTTGGGAAGCACGGAGCGATTGTAGCTACTGAACTTGCTAAGTCAACAAGTTTGACAAAACTGAAGATGGATTTATTCATAATGGAAAAACAAGATGCTGAGAATATTACGAAAGTAATTGATGATCATAACACCCCAAAATACATATCAGCCATAATTGACGAAATTGGTGATTTTGCATCTTATGAAATTGCTTCAAAGCGTGTGTCAATAGGGGATGTAATCAAACAAGTAGCTGAAGATAGCGGCGAGGGAGTTATAGGCGACTATTATGACAACATAATAGTTCTTGAGTAATCTTTGTCAAAATCAGAGTTGTATAAAGGAGTTATAAAAGGGGTATAAGGAGGCGGTACTTGATTGTGTATGCATAACTTACATGTTTTAGATAGGATATTTGTATTTTTTAGTTCACAAATGCTTTTTGTTGCCTATAATCTGCTAGATCAAATTTGTAAAATGCCAAACTTAACCCTTTATCTCAATAACAACAAAGCTATTCAATGACTAAAAAAAGAAGGTCTGTTTTTTTATCGGCAATTTCTGGTAATATACTGGAATATTACGATTTTACGGTATACGCAGTTTTTGTTTTGTCAATTAGTCGTGAGTTTTTTCCTTCAAACTCAGAATTAGCACAAGTATTATATGGCTTATCAGTCTTTGCTGCAGGTTTTGTTACAAGACCTATAGGTGGGGTAATATTTGGCCATATTGCTGACAAATACGGCAGAAGAGTTTCGTTAATTACTTCTATGCTAGGCATGACAATACCTACATTTACTATAGGACTAATACCAAGTTATACTGAAATTGGCTATTTTGCTCCTATGATGCTAGTTTTGATGAGATTAATACAAGGTCTATGTATAAGCGGCGAGGGAGCAGGCGCTGCTATTTTTATTCTTGAACATTATCAAAATTTAAGACCAGGTTTTACAGCTGGACTAGTTAATGCTTCTAACCTCGTGGGGACATTGCTTGCTAGCGTTGTTGGCATCATCCTAGAACAATTACTACCTAATAGCAATTTCGCTTGGAGATTCGCTTTTATTTTAGGTGGAATAATGGGCATAGTGGGGTTCTATTTTAGATTGCGGGTTTCAGAAACTCCTATTTTTGAGAGCATAGCTGAAAAAAAACGTACTTTAAAAATGCCATTTTTTCATGTAATTAGAACCTCTTGGCGATCCATGCTAATTACTTGCTCCCTTGGAGGGGCTGCGGGAAGTATAGTGTATATAGTCAAAACTTATATCAATGTTTTTCACTGTCAGGTACTGAATTTTGACAAAACCACTTCTCTAATCTATATCTCCTATGCTTCAATAGTTATGATTATCTCTATGCCTATATCTGGATATATTTCTGATATTATAGGCAAATTAAAGATGATTACCATTTCCTCTTTTGCAATAGTTATTTTTTCTATTCCTGCTTTTATTTTACTTTCATGTCACAGCATATCTCAACAAATAATAGCCTTAACCATTATTGGAATACTTGCAGGACTTATCGCCGGAACCGCATATGTATTCATCATCGCTTTATTTAAACCAGAGGAAAGGTTTACGGGAGTCGCTTTTAGTTATAATTTAGGAGTCGCGATATTCGGCGGAACTTCTGCTGTAATTTCCAGATGGTTGCTGGAGTTAACTCAAATACATTACGCTCCAGCATTTTACGTTATGGCTACTTCGCTTGGATTTTTAATAGTGTTATATTCATTAAAGGCAAAAATAAAAATGTTACTTAATTAATTGACTAAAAAGAGAGAATTTAGGTGTTTGGTGTAGTTGTTGCCGTTATGGCTATTCAAGGCTTGTTTTTTATGGGAATTTTTAATTCTTACGAAGAGGGTTACCTTCGCGGACAAAAAGAAGGATATATGGAAGGCTGGAAAACTGGGGTTATAGAAGGATACGACAAGGGATGTACTAAATGCAAATCTCATTATGAACAATATACATTTAATGAAGAAGACTTGACAATTAGCGGAGATATTCAAGAAAAATCTGATAGTTAGCGTTATGAATAATTTTAAAAAGGGTTTGTACTACGAATATCTGGTGATGATTATTTATAAACTTAAATTTTATAAAATCATTCATCACCGTCTTAAACACTTCGTTGGGGAGATTGATATTATAGCAACTAGAGGAAAC
>Ga0209812_10000670_pt1 | contig 29228 bp, 24 predicted proteins | sample JI71714BDNA_FD_187502 | JGI IMG/M metagenome (GOLD analysis project Ga0209812, IMG submission 187502) | Wastewater effluent complex algal communities from Wisconsin, to seasonally profile nutrient transformation and Carbon sequestration -... | ecosystem: Engineered > WWTP > Effluent > Algae...
TTGCAGAGATCAACTACAAAATAACTTCAACCAATTAGTTTCTAATCTAGCCAAGTATCCTTTAAAGCCTAAAACAATATCCTCAAAAAATCCATACGATATTCTCTATTAGGAATATTGACATACTCTCTATTTCTAAAGTCAGGGGAGTATGTCAATTAAAGCTATTAAGCTTGAAGATTTTGGATACTTCGTTTAGCACCGCATCTTCTCCTCTTTTAGTTATGCATTGGTGCTTTCCTTCCATTGCTACATCATCATCTTATCCTTTTGAGCCCCTTCTGCAACGCGTAGCTCATAAGACACTTGTAAATTCATCCAATATTTTGGTGTAGTCCCAAAGAATTTAGCTAACCTTAAAGCTGTATCTGCTGTAATACCTCGTCTTTCCAAAAGAATATCATTGATCCTTGGGGCCGGCACTTCCAAGATATTAGCTAATTTTCTAGCACTTAAACCCATAGGTTTAACAAATTCTTCTCTTAATATCTCCCCTGGATGTATATTCCATGTCATAATAACCTCCGTTAATGATAATCTACTATCTCTATTTCTTTTACCTGTTTATTTTCCCACTCAAAACAGATTCTCCATTGATTGTTTATCCTTATACTATATTGACCAAGCCTATCATTCTTCAAAGGTTCTAGCTTATTATTTGGTGGGGCTTGTAGATCCTTTAATATTTCAGCATTATCCAGTTGCCACAATTTACGCAACGCTGTTTTTTGTATTTCATAGGGAAACTTTTTTGTTGTCCCTTTTATCCATAGCTCTTCTGTATATTTGCATCTAAAATGAGCTATCATATTCTAATACTTAATTTATCCTTGCATATAACACATTGTAACATACATCGTTACACATTACAACTATTTATTGCCATTGTCGCTAAAATGGTCGTTTTTAAGACCACTACCCCCACATCGTTAAAGAGACAAAAACCGTTAGCACTCTCGTCTTAAAACTATATCTTGAATTGTGATATCTCAAAATGTATAGTCTTAATGAGTAATGAGATAAAAAGGGTGTAATGCTAATAGGATATGCAAGAGTATCTACTGGGGATCAAAATCTTGAAATGCAAGTCAAGGCTCTGGAAGAAGCTGGTTGTAAAAAAATCTTTACAGAAAAAGCATCAGGGGCTCAAAGAGATAGGCCAGAGCTGAGCGCTGCTCTTGAATATATGCGTCCACATGAAGGTGATGTATTGGTAGTATGGAAGCTAGATCGGTTGGCTCGGTCTTTAAAGCAGCTAATAGAAACCGTTGAGGATTTAGAAAAAAACAATATAGGGTTTAGGTCTCTTACCGAAGCGATCGATACAACCTCCTCTGGAGGCAAGTTGGTGTTTCACCTATTTGGGGCGTTATCGGAATTTGAGCGTGGTTTGATTCGGGAAAGGACTATGGCCGGCCTTAAAGCAGCAAAGGCTATGGGAAGAGTGGGGGGAAGGCCTGCGTCTTTAGGAACTAGTGATCTTGTAGTAGCAAAAGCTCTGCTAAAAGATAAAACTATTACAGTTAAAGAAGTAGCTAAAAGGCTTAAGACCCATTATTCTACTCTCTATCGTCATTTGCCAGGAGGTAGAGCTGCATTAATGGAGGAATAGGTTTAATCTGACATTGTTAAATTGTAAAATTTTATAAGATATCTTAAAAAAAGGCTGTTAGTTATCATGCTAGTACTTAATGCTATTATAGCTCCAAACTCTCCCCAAAATGGTACTAACAAAAGGCATAAACCAATGTTTATTGACAAACTGAGGAGCCTAATGTAGCTATCTATTTTAGGCTTTTTTGCAAGTATTAGTATATTGTCTATCAAAAGATACTTAGCCGATATCATTAAAGTGGTAGCATAAATCAAATATACCCAAAAACCGTTATTTTTTATAGTTTCACTACTTGTAACGATTATGGCAAATGGCTTATATAAACAAATACTGATTATCCCTACTAAACATATGAAGTAGATGATGTATTTTTTGTAGTTAGTGTTGGTTTGAAAATTACCCCTTCGTTGGTCATCAAACAACTGTAATGACAAATTTTTAGAGTTTAAATTTTTAAAAACTGATATTAAAAGATAAAATCCTTCACCAAGCATTGTTGCAAAGGAGTAAACTCCTGTGACTGATCTTTCTACAAATAAAGTTAATATTATAATATCTATTTTGGTATTTAGTTCTACTATCATACCACTAAAGACAGAATACCTTCCAAAGGATAGATGTTTTTTAGTCCAGTAAACTATTTCTTTATTCTTAACTTTCTTAAAATATGCAAAATAATTTTTATACACCAAGACTAAAAAACAAAATACTACAATTTCTGAAAAAACTATGGTAGCAGCTATTTGTGATACAGGAAGCGAGAAATAATAATGAATGAAAATACTGCATATAAGCAACACCAACCTCATGCAGTTTGCAGTAGCAAAAATATTGAGATAACCTTGGCCGTTGCTCGCTGCAATCATTACTTTATTTAAAGAAAAAAAAATCAAAGCTGGTGCAACAAAATACATTGCGTCCTTAAGATCTAAAAGCTTTAAAAGGTCAAAAATATATCTTAAAGCGAAAAATAACGAACTAGTAACAAAAGTAGAAATTATTAATACCGTCAAAATGCCAGAAATTAAGACAGTAATTTGATTTTTCGAGTTAGTAATATATGCAAGAACAGATTGATGTATCCCAAAAACTGCAAGCTGTGAAACAATAAAATATATAGCCAAGATTTGATTAAATAGACCTAATATATCAGTATTGTATAACCTGACTATTATTACATTAGCTGCCAATCCACTAAGTCCACTAATAGCAAAAGAAACAAGATTTGAAGCCAAATAAGTTGGCTTGATATAAAAATTCATGGTCTGATGTCTTTTAATGACCATATCACATTAGCAAGACACCAGGCTGAATCACAAATTGAGTAATTTAAAGCTGCTTTTTCGTCTATTTTTAACGATATTTCGTATAACTCGATCAAATCCTCTTGAACAAAAGGAAAGAGCAGGCCTTTTTGAGTCGCAAGCTGTATTTTAGTAAATAACTCATCTGACAACAATTCTGGGTAAATCTTTGCAACAGTAAGTAACGCCATTACATCAATTACTCTGTAGGATATATCAGCTAAACCTTTGTCACCTCCGTAAGATTTCGTATTATATGACAAATCATCTTTTTCCGTCCATGGATCAGAAACCCTACCATACCAATATAACCATTCAAATCTATCTGTTGTAGCATCTTTAATCCCTGATTTATCCAGCAAAGTAAGTAACATATCTCTAGCTTCTACAGATTTTTTATGGTCTTCGCCATATACAACTCCTGCTGCCCAATCATCTTGGTGATTAAATGGAAGATTAAATCCATCGAATGGAAATGCTGTGTTTTTAGGCCATTTTAGAGAAATTCTGCCTATCGGCAGATTATCCACATCGTTTTCTTTCGAAGTATGAAAAACCTCTTCATGCCCCTCTAATTCTTCTACTTGCTTCTTGAAGAGTTCGAAATTATTTAAAGGCAAAAATTTGGCTTGGTATCTCTTTAGAAGTCTTAATATCCTTCCAGATTGTACAGCATAAACTCTCTCTTGAGCTTCCGTAGAGTAACGGGCTGATTTTATCCCGCTTACTCCATCTTTTAGCATAAGGTCCAGTAAGGCTATTTCGATATCTAATCTTGTGCGCAATCTTTTCTTAAACTCTTCTGATAAAAAATCAAACTCATGAGTCATTTTAGGATTTAGTATATCTATAAACGAATTAAGATAATATACAGCTGACCAGGCTATTCTCGCTTGATGATTATTCATCCCAAGTTCTAGTAAACCAGAATCTTTTGAAGTTAATATTCTGTGATTTAAAAACTCCTCTATATTGCTTTTGTTTACTAACTCATACGAACATTTACCGTCACTATTGACCTTCAACCCAAAGGGTATTTTTTTATTAAAACGATGCGCTATTTTTTTGTGTGTAATATCATATATTATATAATTATCATCACTGGATTCGCTTGCAAGTATAGCGTAAAAATACTGACTATCAGATGCCATCTCTAAGGTATGATATCCTGGAGGTAAGTCTATTTTTTTATGAGTTCCGTCTAAGCTGTTAAGTTTTATGCAATCATAGCCATTACATAATATTATTTCATCTTTCCTGCTGGATCTGGCGTGTATTTTCCGATCAAGTCCGTACCTGATATCTCGATCTTTATCAATTTGAAACAAAAATTTTTCATCGAAAATGAATTTACCATTATCTTTTCTAATTCTATAAAGTTTATTAATGTTTCCATTTGGATCAACATCATTAGCTTTGTTAAAGCTGTTTGGGTGGTAATTTACAAAATAAATATCGCCATCATGCAAAAATGCTTCTCTAAAATAACCAGTTTCTTTTAGAAAATTTGGTAATTTGATTTCGGTAATAATTCTTTCTTTTGATGGTGTAACAACGAATGCGCTAAGACCGCGCATTAAAATTGGTCTTGTAAAAACAATCAGAGTTCCTGGGGAATATTCTAATATCTTGATTGGTAGGTTTTGATGAAGTGCTATTGAACTTTTATCTTTTATGTCTAAAAAAACATCCAAATTTTTAATGTCGATACCAACATTAATTTTGTAGTTTTTAGTATGTAAGTTAGTGAATGGAATTTCCTTTACAACATTTGTTGTAGTCTGACTAAAGCAGCAATTAGATGAAAATAAGATGGTAATGCAAAAAACTATATTAATTAATCTAGTTAGCATCATACTTAATTCTCCTAATAGCATTAATTAATTCTACAAAATTCACTGAAATCAATTTACAGTACTCTTCTACTTCACATAGACGAGGAATGTTTTCCCTATTGACTCTCTTTAAGGCTTCTTCTCTTGATATCACCCCCTCACGGATTTGATTTGATCTAAAGCAATCATTTTCAGTAAATCCAGCATACATGTAGTAAATCATATTATAAAGGGGAGCGCTTCCATCACCAATACGCCAAGATGAGGGATATTTTGGGTCCCATTCCCAACCATATTCAGTTTTTAATAGCTCATCAATTTCCTCCTCATCCCATTTTTCATAATCAAAAAGATATAGAAAATCCTGATTCATAACGTAATAAGACAAAAATCCCGCCATGACATCAAAAATTGATCCATTAATATATCTTGGATTTTTTAGGTATTGCGTTGCGTAAAACTTCAAGAGCTTTAATTTGCCACCTAAACTTAACTGGTGTACTTGTTGTCCAAAATCCTTCTCCGTAATACCGCAATAGCTTGCCTTGAAATTTGTACGTTCCAGGTTATTAGGACAAAATATAATTAACTTTAGCCCCATATTTTTCATCACCCTGTTAGCGTGATAGAAGTAAGTTTTGTCTCCTACCATAAACAAAGGTACCATACCAATATGAGGGTTCTTTATCCAAGCTTCCAGGTTACTTCTAATACTTTTGCGCTTAAATCTAATGTCTGCAGATACCCATATATGCTCAATTCCCAGCTTTCCGCAGAGCCTGGCTTGGTTTCTTCTAGCTAAATCAGTCACCATTCCCCAGTCGTAAGAGTAAGCTACAGGATTCATCTTGTATTTATTCTTTATTAAATGTAATCCATAGCTGCTATCTCTACCACCGCTAAAAGCAACCAAGCAATCAGGAGAGGAATTCTTGCTGCGATATTTGTCAAGTATTTCCTCTAGATCCTGAATTGGTTTATTTTTTAACAATAAGTACTTCTTGCATATATTACACACACCATGATCATCAAAACTGATACCGGGAAAAGTTTCCGGTAATATACATTTAGTGCATCTTTTTAGCTCAACGAGATCTTTGTAAAACTTTTCCTCTAAATCTATAAATTTGAAACCATTTTTATTTATCTCATGCAGTTTTTCAATTTTTTCAATGGATTTTTGTTCGATCTCTCTTAACTCGACTTTGAGTTTAATGTAATCCAGAACCATTACCTGTCCAGGTTTTAAGTGCAAAATCGGCGCCTCTATCTTGAATTCAGTTTTAAATAAATTCATAATATGCATTTCCGAGCAAGAGACAAATAAACCATTATTTATATCGTTAATGTAGTACAATGTTCCGCTATTGGTAGCATGTAGAAGTTTGTTTTGTTCAAACAAGTGAAGTATTAAGGTGTTTTCACCTTCGATTTTACTAAATAAGTCTCTAGTAGCTGACCAGATATCTTTGCTTTGTTCTAGAGCTGACTCGAAAATATGCATCATAGCATAAGTGTCGAGCTCATACTCTTTATCAGACAAACCAGTTATTTGCTCAAGATTGGTAACTATTCCATTTTGAACACAAGCAATCTTATTATTACTGATTGGTTGATTGTTTTCGGTATAGGCATTTGAACCGTTGGTAGCTAGCCTGATGTGACCCATTAGAGCAAAACTACTAGTAAGCTTAGCACATGCCCTTTGAAAATCTTTTGTTTTAATAAAATCACTAGCCCTTAAAGGCTCTTTGTAAAGCTCTACAATATTACGATTTATATCATGAATAGTTGCCCCAGTTGCATCCACCCCCCTGCTTTGACTAAGAACAAAAAGACGGTTAATCAGTTCTTGACGCGAGTGAAAATTTTTGTGATCCTTAGAGAGGTATAATGATAAAAGCCCACACATAAAGTTGATATATAAGTAGAGATTAAAGTTGTTTAAATTAAAAATATAGTGTATATAGATGAGTATATTCTTAGAGACGAGCTAGCTATAATCAGAATAAGTAAGTCTACCAAAGATGTCTTAAGTTTGGACAAGTTTAGTTAGACCAAGCCTGTTGAACTAGGTCTGTTTTGAGCATAAATGCCACTAAGACTGTCTACATATATATCCTTTTAGTCCAAATTATTCAAGTGATATCCTTAATTATAGCCAAATTTTTTATTATATTTTTTGTCCTACCATTTATGAACGCGGTAGCGTTACACAATTTAAGATTGGTTGGTAGCTCAGCCTACGATTCTCTATTATCATCTTTAGTGATCTCATCGGGTCTTAATGCCTTAACTTTAATAATTCTCTATAGCTTGAAATTAAAACTGCCGGATTTGTTTTATTTTTTAGCAATAATAATAACAAATCTAATTCTTTTTTTGTCACAGCTTTTAGTATATGGGAACAATGTTAAATCATTCATAAAAAAACTCATAGAGGAAGCAAGTTTTGGATTGCCAATAAAACTTACCGTTGCAATAGGAATCTTAACTATGGTTGTTATTTCTTCGGGTTTACCACCAATTGGTAACGATATTTTGGAATATTTTGAAATAGGAAAGATATTTTATAAGGAAAAAGCAATAATATATCCGGTTAACCCTCATTATTTGGATAATCTCTTCTCTTCTCATGCATCGCATCCACCTTTTTTCACTGTAGTGCAAAGTTTGGGATTTATTATCCAAGGCTTTGCCGATTCCTTCTTCATCAATCAGCTGCTAAGTGGTTATTATTTGCTGCTATTTTTCTTGCTTTTAACCGCGTTGCTTAAGGATAAGCTTTTCATCGGTTTTGTATTGATTAATTTGTCAATATTTATAAGTGACTACGCTTTAAACGCCTATTTTACATTGCAGGGGCTCGATACTTTCAGGGCGGTATACTTCTTATTTACCTTTTTTGTGTTAGAAAAATTGATTTCTAAACAGGATAGTAATTCTTTATTAATAATTTTGGGTCTGGCTCTTGGTTTAAGTTTGTTTACTCACTCTTCGGGTTTGCTATTTTTTATCATTATGATACCAATTTTTTTGGCATCTTATACCCAAGCTAGTCTAAAGCGTAAATATATAAACCTTGTAGTGATAATTTCAATAGCAATTACACTCGGAGGATATCAATATTTTATCAATTTTTATAATTACGGTAGTTTTGTATCAGACGATTTGTTGGTATGGTCAAAATATGGTTATCAAGATTATATGAGGTACGAGCGTAACCTTTATACTCAACGAAAAATGTTCGGACAGCTTTTAAAAATACTTCAACCTAATTATTATGAATATGGGTATTTTTATGTCTTCTTAGCTGTCCTGGCTATCCTAAATATCAAGAAGTTATTTGTAGGTATTAAAGACTCTTTGCTTAACGCAATAAGTAAAGATCAAAAACCACTACAAAAATTTATGCCAGCAATATTATTCGTTATTGGATTTTATTTAACTGCAATAGTTTCGATCTTGCTGGGCAAAGATATTATTGTAAAAAATTACAGATATTTATTGACCCCTTATCCTTTTGTCGTAATTTCAGTATGCTTTTTATTTATGGAATTCATAAAAAATATTCCAGAAATCTGGAAAACCAAGCTGATAATTATCAATACAACTAGGGCAATTAACTCATCTAAGGTACTTATTAAGAAAAACTACACTGTAATTTTTCCAGTTATTATGATTATAGCTGTATGTATTTATGCAAACTTAGGTATTAAAGTATATTCCCGCGCAGAGAAGGTAACTCAACGTTTGTCAACTGAGTTTATAAGGACATATTTGCAAAATAATTATAATAAAAATGATGTAATATTTGCTTTTGATAGGGCTGATTTATATAGCGGGTTGCCTAATAATAAAATTAGTTTTTATCTGGATGATTCGGCAGTAGCATATTTCGATATTAATAATCCTGGTGATTTATTTGATGCATTAAAAACAGATGGGGTAAAATACATCTTTGTTGCAAATTATATACCGTTTATATTGAATAAATCTTCGTTTTCCTCCCTGTTAACTAGTCCAGAATATACTTCTTTAATAGCGCTCAGCGGTATATACAAGCTCTATAAACTAAACGATCCTGTGCAACATAATTTTGTAGGCAAGGAAGTAATATTTGAGAAAAATATTACTCTAGATCCATATCAAACAATTATTACTAACATTGCAGTAGAGAAGGGCGAGGAGTATTTAGTTAAAATTAACAGTCATTCGTCAAAAATAAAGGCTTTTTATGAGCTATTTGCGTATGATAAGTTAGGTGTTTTAAGTTACTATACTTACGATGAATCGTCTTGTTTTAGGATTAAAAGCAATACTGACTCTATTAGCCTAAAGGTAACTGCTAAGAACGAAAATGTAAATATTTCAATTCAGGTAATTAAGTTAGAAAATTATGTACAAAGGTAAAACTATTGCCATAGTCATTCCTTGTTACAACGAGGAAAAGCAAATAGGTAAAGTCATAGCTACTATTCCAGATTACGTTGATCATCTAATCATTATAGATGATCAAAGCACCGATAGGACAAAATTAGTAGCAGAGGAGTTGGCTTCAAAAGATAAAAGGGTTAAAATCATAATACATCAGAAAAACCAAGGAGTTGGTGCTGCTATTGCTAGCGGTTACAAATGGGCTAGGGATCATGAAGTCGATATAGCTGTCGTTATGGCTGGGGATGCTCAAATGGATCCAAGTCAAATGCCTAAATTGCTCGATCCGATTGTATTAGACAAAGCAGATTATACAAAAGGCAACAGACTTAAATACCCTAGTGCATATGAAATGATCCCTAAAACTCGATTTTTTGGAAATCAAATCCTGTCCTTTTTTACTAAAATTGCTTCTGGTTACTGGAGTATTAGCGACGCTCAAAATGGTTATACCGCAATCAATTTAAAAGCTCTTAAAGCTATGGATTGGGATGATATGTACAAAAGATACGGTCAACCAAACGATTTGTTAGTTAAGCTTAACATTAAAAATATGCGTATATGCGACTGTATAATGCCCCCTGTGTATAATGTAGGGGAAGAGTCTAAAATGAAGATTAGTCGCGTATTTATAACTCTTCCAAAGTTACTGTTAAAGCTATTTTTAAAAAGAATATTTGTAAAATACATGGTGCAAGATTTTAGTATCATCGCGCCCCTTTACTACCTAGGAATTTTCAACTTTATAATTTTTTTGATATTTCTTGTCAGAACTTTAGTATTATTTAGCATCAGAAGTACTCCAGAAATAAGCTTTTTGACCTGTCTCTATACTTTCCAAATGTCTTTATTCTTAACTTTAATTGCTATGTTTTTTGATATGCAACAGAACAAAAATTTACAACCAGAAAACGCTACTGATGATAAGGACTGCTAAACAAAGTAGCTATGACGGCTTACAGCGCAATTTTATTATGTAGTTTTATATAGTTGTAGCAACTTCTCTTCCTGAATTGCCCAATGATATTTTTGTCTAGCGACGTCTGCTGCAACCTTCATTCTTTGTAAATCTTCAGCACCTATATTTTGAATAAGTTTAACTAAATGTTCTTCAGTAATTTGTTCTAAAACAATACCGTTTTTGTTGGTTTCAATAAACTTTCTCAATTCGAATAAGTCAGATACTATAGTTGGAATCTTTGCCATGGTATATTCAAATAGCTTATTTGGCAGACAATAGTAATAGCTTAAACAGCTATTTTCTATAAGTGCAATACCTATGTCAGCTGATGCAGTATAGTCAGGCAGCACATCTGGGCTAACTGCTGGATAAAAGTAGATATTTGCAAATTTCATAGCCGCATCTTTGATATATACTTCTAGTTCTCCATAACCCATGAAAACCACTACCTTATTAGTATTTACAAGTTTTTTAAATGCAGCAATTATTATTTCTATACCCCTATTTTCCATAAAACCACCTTGGTAAAGGAATATTTGTTTATCCTTTTTTATACCAAGCTCTTTACGAAAAATATCTAATTTTTGAGGTTCTTTTAACAAGGGAGTGTTAAATAAAACAGTAGGCTTGGTGATTTTATAAAGACGAACATATTCTTTAGCTATCCCATCGCTGACAGTAATTACAGCACCAGCAAATTTAATACATATAGTTTCAACTATTTTGTAGACTAGTTTCTTAAAACCAACCACAGAAAATCCAACTTCTGTTTCATATTCGTGAGCATCATATATTATCTTTATTCTGCCAAAGCTCCATATTTTAAGTATTACGCCTATAGGCAAGGTATCGATATCATGACAATGAACTATGTCAGTACTAGCACAAAATCTAGAACATATTCTGTAACTAAACCTTGCGTAATAAAAGAAACTTATAAATTTGGATATTACAGAATTAGCTGTTTTTTTCGAGTTATGATAAAAACGTAGCCTGTTAACTTTAATACCATGCACTACCTCTTTTATTGGCAAACCTTCCTTAAACAGGCAAGCCAAAGTCACCCCGTATCCAGCATTTACTAGGCTTCTCCCCTCTTTTAAAACTCTACTATCATTTGTAAATGAATTCGTAAGTATAAACAAAACTCTATTAGATTTTCTTTTCAGCGTTGCCGCCGGAGATTCTTTAACCATTGGTAACATAACCGATTTTTTTACAGACTTACGACCCAAATTAGCTGCACTATCTTCAGGTTTTTCTAAGTTTTGAATAAATTTCTTTTGGATCATTTATCATCTCTTGCCACTTATTTACAATAAATATTCTAAAATCCCTAGAAAACGGACCAGTAACATCTATATCAAAAACACTCTTTAACCATAATTTTTCTGGGCTAGGAAATCCCAGCTTATCCTTTCTGTAAACAAGCTCTGATGGTAAGTAAGAAGTTGCTGCCAACCTCAAAATATATTTCGTGATAGCACGGTGAATCTTGAAATTATCAGGTAGTGATATCACAAAATCTACTAAATCGATATCCAAAAATGGTACACGTGACTCTACAGAATTTTTCATGGAGTTTCTGTCACCGTTCCTTAAAAGTTGAGGAATAGAGGTAAAAACAAGAGAATTAACCAAATTTTCTTTGAAATCTGCGGTAGAAAGCTTTCTTATGTAATCCAGTCTTTCTTTATATTTTGAATCAGCCGCTTGGTTTTGCATAGACTGTTTTTTAGACAAAAAACCAAAGTAATTCTTAGCGCTCCATTTAAAAAAGGATAATCTTTTCTTCAGGTACGTCATCCCTTGAGAGCTAAACAATTTCATTCCCAGACGAGGATGCTCAATAATCAAGAAGAAAGCTTCGATAATGAAATTGATAAACTTTCCTTTACTAAGCAGGGAAATTAAAAAAAGCGGGAAATAAGAGTGATATCCAGCAAATATTTCGTCTGCACCTTGCCCATCTAAGCTTACTTTTATATTAGACTCTTTGATAGCCTTGAATATACCGTTCTGCGCATAAATACTGGTTGAGCCAAAGGGCTCATCATGATGATAAATAACTTTGTAAAATTCCTCTTTGAACTCTTCTACTGATGGCCTAACGAATTCAAAATCAGTATTACAATGATCAATTACCATCTTAGCCCATTTAGTTTCGTCAATTTCTGGAAAAGCTGGATATTCGGTAGTAAAGGTTTTTAACCTTTGTCCTTGCGACGAATAATTATTAGCTATTCCAACAATCGTTGAAGAATCAAGCCCACCACTCAAACAAAATGCAAGTTCCACATCGGCAATCATGTGCCTTTTAACACTCTGCTCTAAAAGTTCTTTAAGTTTTACTACAGCCTCTTCTTTTGAGATGTTGTTTATTTTTTTTGGAGGCTCCCAATAAGCTTTTGTTTCAAGGGATATTTCTTTGTTTAAGTCAACCTCAGCAAAGCATCCTTGAGGAAAGCGCTTAATATTTTCAAAAAAAGTCCAATTACCAACATCTAAAGATCCTGTATCGATAAAGATTTTTTTAGTAACTTCATCGACTTCATTGAAATATGGAACAGTGCAACGCAGAGATTTAATTTCAGATGCAAAATACAAAACACCGTCCTTTACGCCATAATGCAATGGCTTAATACCGAAGGGATCTCTAGATAAGATAACTCTATTTTGTACCAAATCATACAAAACAAACGCCCACATGCCCCGAAAATCTTTAATTCCATTGGTGCCGAAATGACGGATATATTCAATAATTACTTCAGTATCAGTCTTTGAAAAAAATTTACTACCCCTTTGAAGACATTTGTCCTTGAGTTCCTGAAAATTATAAATTTCTCCATTATACACAATAGTATATCTTTTATCTGCGGAATGCATTGGTTGCGCTCCAGCCTCAGATAAATCTATAATCGAAAGTCTACGATGTCCGAAATGGACATTAGCCTCTCTAGATGACCAAACCCCTCCTCCATCTGGCCCACGATGAAATTGTAATTCGTTCATTTTAATTACAATTTTAGGATCTAGATTTTTTTTATGAGAAATAAGACCTACTATACCACACATAAACTATTATTTTGTTACTGATGTTAAACCTAGTTTATGCAAAACTCCGCGAGTATCAATTATGATTTTTGCATGTTTCCTGATCAAATTATAATCAAATTGATCGTGATCGGTTGCGATAACAACACAATCAAAGCTTTGTATGGTTGTTTCGTTTAAAACTACAGCTTCTAGATTATATTTATGTTCCCTCATTTGCGGAAATTTAGGAAAGAAAGGATCTGAATAACTAATTATAGCACCTTGTTCTTTCAGCAGATCCATCATAAAAATAGATGGAGACTCTCTTGCATCATCTACATTCTTTTTGTAAGCTATACCTAGTACCAATATTTTAGATCCCTTAATTGATTTTCCGTTACTATTTAAAACCAATGCAATTTGGTTAACGAAATATTGTGGCATCGAATTATTAATCTCTCCAGCAAGTTCGATGAATCTAGTTCTAATTCCAAATTCTCTTGCTTTCCAAGTTAAATAAAACGGATCAATAGGTATACAATGGCCACCAACACCAGGCCCTGGGTAATAAGGTGTAAATCCAAATGGTTTGCTCGCAGCCGCTGAAATTATTTCGTAGATATCAAGCCCCATTTTATCTGCAACTATCTTCATTTCATTAGCTAAGCCAATATTGACTGAACGATGTATGTTTTCCAACAATTTTGTCATTTCAGCGGCTCTGGTAGAGCTTACTGGAATCATCCTACTAATAGCCTTGTTGTATACTGCCAATCCTAATTCTAAACATTTATCAGTATAACCACCTATTATTTTTGGTATCGATTTTCCTTCAAAATCTTTATTGCCAGGATCTTCTCTTTCAGGTGAATATACTACAAAGTAATCATGACCTACTTTAAAGCCCGCTTTCTCTATTCTAGTTACAACTTCTTCGTCAGTAGTGCCTGGATAAGTTGTAGACTCTAGCGATAACAATTGTCCCTTCTGAAGATAAGGCAATATAGCATCAATAGTGCTAATTACGTAACTTAAATCAGGTTCTCGGTATTTATTGAGTGGCGTTGGAACGCATATAATAATTGCATCAATTTCCTTAATTTGAGCAAAATTTGACGTAGCACAAAACCCTTCCTTTAACATTTCTTTAATAATGTTAGATGGAATATGCTGAATGTACGTTTCTCCTTTTGTAAGCATGCCAACTTTGCTTTGATCTATATCAAACCCTACAACCTTAAACCCTGAAGCTATAAATCTTTGGGCCAAGGGCAATCCAACGTAACCAAGTCCAACTATACCTATAGTTGCAGAATTATTTTTGCATTTTTCCAATAAACTGATATCAAAGTTCATAAAATTTTAGTGTTTTTGCGTTGTGTTTTAACTCGCGTTTAAATAGGACCAAGGAGTATCTTTGTTTGTCTTAAGCAGACATCAGCGATTTGGCTTATTTATTGACAATAAATACCGATTGTACTATAAACTATGCACCGCATTATATGCGCACATTTGTGTATATGCAATGACAAATAGACCTAAACTTAGTTAAGCACTTAAAATCTGGGTAAACCAATCTAATAAAATAATATGCAATTCATAGACCTAAAGGCTCAACAAGCTGTAATAAAAGACCTGATTGATTCCAACATAAAAAAAGTTTTATATAGGGGTGAATTTATTAATGGACCAGAGGTTTTGGAAATAGAGCAAAAGATTGTAGATTTCACTGGGGCAAAGCACGCCATTGGATGCGCTAATGGCACTGATGCTCTACAGTTAGCATTAATGGCAATTGACCTCAAGCCGGGGGATGAAGTAATTACCACTCCTTTTACTTTTATCGCAACAGTAGAGGTAATATTGCTACTTGGTCTAGTTCCGGTTTTTGTTGATATCGATCCCAAAACTTATCAAATAGATCATAACAAAATTCAAGATGTAATATCACCTAAAACTAGAGCTATAATCACAGTAAGCTTATACGGCCAATGCTCAGAAATGGATGAAATTAACGAGATCGCTAAGCAAAATAATTTAATTGTCATTGAAGATGCCGCTCAGAGCTTTGGAGCAACTTACAAAGGCAAAAGATCTTGCAACCTTTCTGATATTGGATGTACAAGCTTTTTCCCATCTAAACCTCTTGGTTGTTATGGAGATGGTGGAATGGTTCTAACTTCAAACGATGAACTAGCTGCAAAAATTAGGATGATAAGAAGCCATGGACAATCTAAAAGATATATTCACGATTATGTTGGTGTTAATTCAAGGTTAGACACTATACAAGCAGCAATTTTACTTGCTAAAATGACTATATTCGAGCAAGAAATCCAAGCGAGGGCAAGAATTGCTCAACGTTACAACGAATTGTTAATAAACACAGTAGAGCTGCCAGAATTAATGAAGCACAATACTCATGTATATGCTCAGTATACCATCGAAGTTGATGATAGAGATAAAGTTAGGAAAAATCTAGAAGATCAAGCTGTTCCAACAGCTGTTCATTATCCCGTAGGATTGCATATGCAACCGGTAATGCAAAAAATGTTTGGCCATTGTGAAGGAAAGTTTCCTTACACAGAATCAGCAGCAAGAAGAGTTTTGAGCTTGCCCATGCACCCTTATTTAACGGAAGCTGTACAAGACGAAATTGTCCAAAAATTGAAGAACAGTTTATGATCAACAAAGATAAAAAGATTGTGAATCTTGGGTTTATAGGCTGCGGCAAGATATCAGAAAAGCATTTTTCTGCTATTAGCGAGCATGTAAAGGCTGGAAGGGTTAGTATAAAATCAGTATGTGATATTGATTACGAAAGATCCAACGCTGCAGCCAAGCTTATGGATAGCAAGGCATATACCGACATCGATGAAATGTTAAAAAATGAACAACTAGATATTGTAACGGTAGCTACGCCAAATGGTTTGCATCCAGATCACATAAAAAAAGTAGCGAGTTACAAAATAGATGTAATAACCGACAAACCTATCGCCACAAGTTTAGGGCAAAGTAATGATGTAGTAAATTATTGCAAAAATTACGGTGTTAGGTTGTTTGTAGTCCATCAGCTAAGATTTAACGATTGCGTTTGGTTCCTAAAGAAAGCAATCGATCAAGGTCGTTTTGGAAAAATTTACATGATTACATCGAATGTATTTTGGACCAGACCACAAAACTACTACGATCAGACTCCTTGGCATGGTACAAAGAATATGGATGGAGGCGCGTTTTTAACGCAAGCAAGCCACTATGTTGACCTGATGCAGTGGTTTGTCCAAGAAAAGCCGACAATGGTGTTTGCTAATCTAAAAACCTTAGCTCGTAAAATCGAAACTGAAGATACTGGTTCTGCCATTTTTGAATGGAACAAAAATATTATTGGCAATCTTAACGTAACTATGCTGACATACCCTAAAAACTATGAAGGATCAATTACCATCCTAGGAGAAAAGGGAACGGTGCGTATTGGTGGCTCTGGTATGAATTTAATTGAACATTGGCAGTTTGCTGACATGCAACCTTATGATGAAGAAATTATAAATAATTCCTACCAATCATTATCATCATATTCTCCTGGACATTCTAGGTATTATGAAAATGTTCTGCAAACTTTATATGGCGAGGCTCAGGCATTAGTATCTGGTGATGAAGGAATAAAGTCATTAAAGTTACTACAAGCTATATACGATTCCAATGACTTGCGTAAACCTATATTTTTTGATTGTTAACTAAATAACCCAACCTAACAATGCAACAAGTTATGACTGAATATTTTAAGCACGATACGGCAATCATTGACGAAGGAGCCCAAATTGGACGGGGTTCTAAAATATGGCATTGGGTTCACATATGCAGCGGAGCAAAAATCGGCAATGATTGTAATTTGGGGCAGAATGTTTTTGTTGGTAATAGGGTAAATTTGGGAAATGGTGTTAAGGTACAAAATAATGTTTCGATTTATGATGATGTTGTTTTAGAAGACGATGTTTTTTGTGGACCATCTTGTGTTTTTACAAATGTCTACAACCCTAGATCTCATATAGAAAGAAAGAATGAATATCGAAAAACTTTAGTAGAAAAAGGAGCAACTATCGGAGCTAACGCTACAATAATCTGCGGTAACAGAGTTGGGCGCTACTCGATGATTGGAGCCGGAGCAGTTGTTACAAAGGATGTTCCAGCCCATGCTTTAGTAGTTGGAGTGCCGGCAAAACAGATAGGCTGGGTCTCGCATGCTGGCGAAATTCTAGACGACTCGCTGGTTTGCCCAAGAGAAAAACGCAAATATTCGGTAGTTGGCGGTATGCTTCAAGAAGTAAAATGAATATTTTATACATAGACCATTATGCAGGATCGAAAACATTAGGTAGATCATTTCGTCCTTATTATTTGGGACGAGAGTGGAATAAATTAGGCTGTCAGCTGACGGTAATTGGTGGTAGTTACTCTCACTTAAGAACCATAAATCCTAAGCCGGGTGTTGTTTTCATTGATGATATACATTATATATGGCTTTGGACTCCCAAATATAAAGAAAATGGTATTGGTAGAATCTTGTCCATGCTAATTTTTATGTTTCAGCTTTTTATCAATATTCCCCGAATTATAAAAATAGCAAAGCCAGATACGATCATCGCTTCAACAGTTTACATGCTAGATATATTTCCTGCTTGGTTGATTAAAAAACTTATGAGAAATCGTCCGCAGTTAATTTTTGAACTACATGATATTTGGCCAATGTCTCCAATGCAAATTGGTAATCTCAGTAGATATAGCCCGTATATATTATTCCTAAGATTAGTAGAAAAATTTGTTTATAAATTTTCCGATAAAGTGGCATCTATTTTGCCTAATGGTATTGAGTATATCAAAAAGTTTGGTATTAGCCAGAATAAGCTGCTTTACGTACCTAATGGGGTTGTTATAGAAGAATGGGAGGAAAATAAAGCAAAAAAACACTCCCTGTTAAAGAAGCATCTAAAAACAATTCAAGATATTAAGAATAAAGGTTTTTTCTTATTAGGCTATGCTGGCGCTCATTCTTTAGCAAATGGACTAGAAAATTTAATTAATGCAGCCAAATTATTGAAATCTCAAAATATTTATTTAATCCTTATAGGGGATGGTAACAAAAAACTATATCTTCAAGAATATGCTAAAATAAATAACATACAAAACATTACCTTTTTCGATACTGTTCCAAAAGAGATAATTCCCGAACTGATAAAACAATTCGATGTTTTATATATAGGCTTAAATAAGCTACCAGTTTTTGAATATGGCATTAGTCCAAATAAGATTTTTGACTATATGATGTCCGGAAGGCCGATAATTTCAGCTATTGAAAGCAAATTCAACCCCGTTGATATAGCAGGTTGTGGATTTACTGTTAAACCACAAAATCCTCAAGAGCTCGCTAATGTTATAATACAAATTTCTAAAAAATCCAAAAACGAATTGGATATAATAGGAGCAGCTGGACGGAAATTTGTTATGAAGCATCATTCTTACAATAAAATAGCCAAATCATTTCTAAATTTTATTAAAAAACCATGAAAAAAATTCTCACCGTATTAGGGGCTAGACCCCAATTTGTAAAAGCTGCAGTAATTTCTAGACTAATTAACAGTAAGTATTCGGATAAACTACAAGAGATTATAGTTCACACAGGACAGCATTACGACAAAGCAATGTCTGAAGTTTTTTTTCAAGAAATGTCGATACCTCATCCTAAATACTTGCTAAATACAGGTAACAAACCTCAAGGTGAAATGACTGGTTTAATGCTTATTGAGCTTGAAAAAATAATGCTTAAAGAAAATCCAGATCTAGTTGTGGTATATGGCGATACTAATACTACACTAGCTGCGAGTATTAACGCTGTAAAATTGCACATTCCTGTTGTTCATATAGAAGCCGGAATGAGATCTGGTAATAAGAGGATGCCCGAAGAGATTAATAGAATAGTGTCTGATCACATTGCTACATATTTATTTTGTACAACAACTGAACCAGCAGAAAATCTGAGGCAGGAAAATATCACTAACAACGTACATGTAGTTGGTGACGTAATGTACGATGCTGTTTTATATTATAAAAATTATAGTAAGCCCCCTGTTCAAATTACGAATTTGCCTGAAAATTTCTGTTTAGCAACCTGTCATCGTCAAGAGAACACTAACGACAGAAATCGACTTGAACAAATTTTTAGTGCGTTAAGATTTATATCTTTGAATTACAATAAAGTCGTATTACCTCTGCACCCAAGAACTAAGAAATACATTGATCAATATAATATATCCACAGAAAACATCATTATAATAGAACCATTAAGTTATCTAGAGATGATTCATTATTTAAAGCAAACTAAAATAGTCATTACGGATTCTGGAGGACTTCAGAGAGAGGCTTATTATTTTGAAAAACCGGTTATTATACTTAATGAGCAAACTGAATGGAAAGAATTGTTGGAAAACAATGTTGCTATATGTTCTGGGGCTAATAGTAGTAAAATACTACAATACTATAATCAATTGCAGTCTTTAAATACAAAACCCGCCTTTAAAGGCATTTATGGGGACGGGCTAGCTGCTCATAAAATTTTGGATATACTTAGCTCGTTGAACTAAAAACAAATAGACATAAGGCTAAATTTGAGAGTATGTCAAACCCAAAACTATCCACAATTTTTGGGGACAGTTTTGGGGATAAGACTCTTCAAACCCTGCAACCTACTACCTCCTCTTTAAGTTGCCTACAGTTTGACCGGTGAAGTTTATCTCAAAGCAAAAGTTGCAGAGATCAACTACAAAATAACTTCAACCAATTAGTTTCTAATCTAGCCAAGTATCCTTTAAAGCCTAAAACAATATCCTCAAAAAATCCATACGATATTCTCTATTAAGAATATATAATCACGGTCATCATTATTGAATGTTGATGCTAGAACTGTTGCACTAAAGATGATCTTATATGATAAATCAGCAAAAACCGTACGTTTAAGGATTTTTTTATGTTTTTCAAGTAGTAATTGAAATAAAATTTTATTAATCCAGTTAACCATTACCAATCAATAATCAATATTAAATATAAAATTATGCACGATTATCGTACCAAATATCAAAAGAAATCAATCTTTACCTTAACAAAATTGACTTTTTTATGTACAGTAACTGTTTCAGCTTTTATAGAGCAAGCATCAGCTACTAATGGGTTCTTAGGCCACTGTATAGGTCCATTCAAATGTGGTACCGGCGGAGCTGGAGCAGCATCTGCAACAAGTGCTGTGGATGCTATGGTCAATCCGGCATTGATTTCAAAACAAGAAAATAATCTAGTTATGGATCTGAGGTTGTTGCATGTTAATTTGGATATGGATACCTCATCAGCACCGATTGGTAATAAAGTTGGTAAACAAAAAACTAGACTGACTGATTTTCCAGATTTTTCGGCTGGAGCGATTTATAACATCAATGAACAGTTGACAGTTGGTATAGCAATGGCTGCTTCTGGTGGAATGGCTACAAAGTACAAATCTCCTAGAACTAATACAGCTTTTCAAGACTCTCCTCCTTTTGATAGAACGGCTATGTATAGACTAGCGCATTTTGCTCCTTCTATTTCTTGGAAGCTAGATGATAATATATCCATTGGCGGATCCTTATTAATAGGTTATTCCGACTTTAAAACCGACTCTGCCAAAGCTACTCCTCAAGGAGTTTTTGCACAAACTAATGGCCACAATAAGAGACAAAATGCACTTGGTTACGGAGGAAGAGTTGGATTAGTATGGGACGTGAGTCATTTAGTAAGCTTTGGAGCATCTTGTTCTACTCCAGTCTTTTTTAAAAAATTCACCAAATATACTGACGTTTTGCTTGGTCCAATCAACACGCCGATCAATTTTGTAATAGGATCAAACTGGCACATTACTGATAGTGTAGATCTTTTATTTGATGTGAAACAAGTTCTTTATAAGAAAGTTAAAGCTATTGGTAGATCTCCAGCTAATGGAGGGTTTGGATGGAATAATCAAACCATTTTCATGACCGGAGTTACAAAACATTATGATAAATGGTCGGTTAGTTTGGGATATAGCTATGGGAAATCTCCAATTTCTAAAGATAAAACTTTTGCAAATGGACTGTTTCCGGCAATAGTGGAGCAACATTTTACAGCTGGTTTGGGTTATAAAATAATAGAAAATACGGAATTACGTTTTGGTGGATTTTATGTACCTAAGAAAACACAGACTGATCCGGGAAGTGGTGATAAATTCAGCAAATTTGGTCAAGGAACCAAGATTAACATGTCTCAATACGGAGTCTTTTTAGGAACTAAATATAATTTTTAATATAGTTTTAAGTCTTTGATAGAATTACTTTGATTATGCATAAATATGGATTTATTCAAATCTTATAGAGAAAAGTTAGTAAAGACTATCAGTGACTTAAAGGATCATCTGGAGACAAAAGAAACTGGTGATTTTTATAATATATTTATTTTTTGTGTTAGCTGCCTTTATATATCTATAGCGGGAATAATTTGGGGGTGGATTTATTACATTTCTGGAACAAAAATATCTTTTTGGTTACCGTGGATATATTTTTTAGTATCAACGATAAATTCAATTATACTATATTTTTTCCGCAACTACCGATTATATTACTTAATTCAGCTCTGGAATATTTTGATCGTTCCTGCATCTCTATCATTTTTAGGAGGAGGGTTGATGGATTCTGGGGCTGTGATTCTTTGGTCCCTTATGGCACCTGTATCTGCAGTAATGTTTGGAACTTTTAAAGATGTAAAATTATATCTTACTGCTTTTTCATTACTTTTTCTTCTCGAAGGTATGCATGGTAATCTAATCTATCTTAGCATAGATCCCTTACCATTAGCGGTGTCAAGAAACATGTTGGTTCTTAATATGTTAGCTCCGGTTGTCGTAATTGTGTTTTTGATAATATACAATAAAAACCAGGCACAATATTACTTAAATAAATCAGATAGTTTTAAGATAGCTAACGAAGCAAAATCAGCTTTTTTAGCTAATATGAGCCATGAGCTTAGAACGCCTTTAAATGCAATTATAGGACTTAGCGAACTGTTGCTAGAAGAGTTACAAGAAGAAAATAATAAGAAGTATATTGAACCTATGAGCCGAATATTTGCGGCTGGAAAACACCTATTAGCACTAATCAATAATGTACTAGATATATCAAAAATAGAAGCCGGGAAAATGGAGCTATTTATCGAAGAGTTTGATTTAAAAAATACACTAAATGAAATATTGGTTATATCAGAGCCGTTAGCTGCAAAAAACAACAATAAGCTTAAATTTGACTATCCAGAAAATCTTACTACCATGAAGAATGATAGTACAAAGTTTAAGCAAATATTAATAAACTTAATAAACAACTCTTGTAAATTCACTAATAATGGCCTAGTAACCTTAAAGGTTACAGAAAGATTAGCTAGAAACGGAACACCAGCTATTGAATTTACTGTAAGCGATAATGGTATAGGCATCAGCGAAGAGCAAATGTCAAAATTGTTTAATAATTTTGTTCAAGCTGATTCCTCTACTACTAAAAAATTCGGAGGAACTGGTCTTGGTCTTGCTATTACTAAAAAGATATGCGAACTAATGGGTGGTAGTGTTTCTGTTAGTAGTAAAATTGGAACTGGCACTACCATAACCATAAGATTACCATTAGTTGTTGACGGCAACAAGCCAGTTGCTAAGGAATTTAATAATAAGGATGTAAATAAAGATGTAAATAAAGATGTAAATAAAGATGTAGTAGTTAGCGAACCTCTGGCACAACCCTCTCAGCAAATTACCACCTCTTCAAATTCAAGCCTCAAGATACTGATTATTGAAGATAATCAAACCGATCGTCAAATTATATATAACTACTTAAAAAATTCTGGATATTCAGTATCATTTGTCAATGACGGCGAGTCTGGTTTAAAAATGGCCTCATCGCTTAAACCAGATTTGATAATACTTGATATTTTTCTGCCAGGTATGGATGGTTGGGATGTGCTTCATAGCTTAAAAACTAATCAAGAAACGTGGGATATTAGCGTGGTGATGATGTCTATTCTTGAAGAAAAAAACAAAGGATATGTTATGGGCGCCTCTGATTATTTAGTTAAGCCATTTAACCAACAACAATTAGCGCAGACCTTGTTACGTCACCTTCCAGCTAGCAATAGCATAAGTAAAATATTAATAGTAGATGATGATGACGATGCTAGGCTGCTTTTAAAATCCATGCTACAAAAATTTAACACAGAAGTTGATGAAGCCAAAAATGGTTCAGAAGCTCTAGAGCTTATATCAATAAAGAAACCTGATTTAATTTTACTTGATTTAATGATGCCTATTATGGACGGATTTGAGGTTATAGAAAATCTTAAAAAATCACCTAATTGGTCATCTATTCCAATTATAGTCAATACTGCAAAAGAACTAAGCGAAAGCGATCAACAAAAACTAAACGGCTCTGTTACAAGGGTTTTGTATAAAAGCAAATATAGTACAGAGGATATGCTTCTAGAGGTTAAGAATATCTTGACCCACTTAATTCTCAATAAGAATAATGACAAATCAGATAGCTAATCATGGCAAAAATATTATACGTAGAAGATAACGAAGATAATATATATATGCTTAAAATGCGCCTAGAGCGGAAGGGCTATAACGTTGTTATATCAAGAGATGGAGCTGAAGGAGTGCTTAAGGCAAAGACTGAGAATCCTGATCTGATCCTCATGGATGTTGGTCTGCCTTCAATGGATGGGTACGACGCTACAAAAATACTAAAAAATTCTGAGGAGACTAAAAACATACCGATAATAATTTTAACAGCTCATGCACTAGTAACTGACGTAGAAAAGGCTAAACAAGCGGGCGCGGATGAGTTTGAAACCAAGCCAATCAATACAGCTAGCTTGCTAGCTAAAATAGAAAAATTAATTAAAAAAATATAAACAAAATAAATATGATGGATCTGGAACAAGAGAGAAAAAATTTCCTTATACTATTAGTAGATGATAATGATGATAATCTCTACACTCTTGATCTAAGACTAAAAAAGGAAGGGTACTTGAGCATCAAAACCGCTAAAAGCGGCAAGGAGGCGATTGCAAAAATAGAAAACGGTACTTTTAATTTAGTGTTACTAGACCTAATGATGCCTGATATGAGCGGTAAAGACGTGCTGCAAAACATAAAAAGCAATCCCAAAACCAGCCAAATAATGGTTATGATGATTTCTGGAGATGCTCGTATTGAAAGCGCTATAGAGTGCATCAAATTAGGAGCTGAAGATTTTTTACAAAAACCTTTTAATGCTGATTTATTAAGAGCGCGAGTTGGATCTTGCTTTAAAAAGAAACTCTATAATGACCAGGAAGAAATATACAAAGAAAAAGTTGAATATGAAAGAAGTCAGTATAAACAATTATTAGATGCAATATTTCCACAAAAGATAATATCAGAACTAACAGAATACAAAACTGTAAAACCATGTTTATACAAGAATGTCGCTGTAATATTTGTTGATATTTTTGAGTTCACTTTATACTGCTCTAAAAATTCTCCAGAGGAAATATTTAAAAATTTGCAAATATATTTCAGTTTATGCGAACAACTTGGACAAGATCATCGTCTAGAAAAAATTAAAACTATCGGTGATGCTTTCATGGCTACAGCTGGGATGTTTAAGGCAACAGAGAACCCAGTTCTTGATGCAGTTAGGTTTTCCTTGGATCTTCTATCCAAAAAAACTCAACTAGAGACTAATTGGGATTTGCATATAGGCATAGATTACGGAGATGTTATTGCCGGCGTAGTTGGTCATTCAAAATATTTATTTGATATATGGGGAGATAAGGTTAACTCAGCTTCAAGAATTCAATCAATCGGTGAAAAAAATATTATCCACTTAAGCAAAGAGGCCTTTGAAATGGTGAAGAATCATTGCGATGGTAAATCTATAGGTGTATTTGACCTAAAGGGGAGGGGAGAAGCTGAAATTTTTGAAGTCTATTCAGTAAAATAATGACATTACAAAAGCTATGAAAATAATTTTTATTGGCAGTGGATCAGCCTTTACAACAGATAACTACCACTCTAACATACTTATAGTCTCAAACAATAAAAACCTTCTTGTTGATTGTGGCTCTGATGCTAGGTTTGCCCTAAAGGACGCTGGATATTCTTACGAGGATATTGATAGTATATATATTAGCCATTTACACGCGGATCACGTAGGTGGGCTTGAATGGCTTGGACTTGCCAATAAGTTTGCCTCTTTGAAGCACAAGCGTCCTCTGATTATAGGGCATAGAAATATACTTAATGATCTGTGGAATCATTGTTTATCTGGTGGCATGGAAACTATAGCTTCAGAATTAGCTACGCTAGAGACCTTTTTTGTGCCACAATATCTTGATTACCCAGGAGATTTTTTGTGGGAGGGGATAAATTTTCAGTTGGTAAAAACTCGGCATGTTAAGAATAATAATCGACTAATGGATTCCTATGGGCTATTCTTTACCACTGGTGGCAGGAAAATTTTCCTTACAACCGATACTACTTTGGTGATGGACGAATTTCTTCCATATTACAAGCAGAGTGATTTGATATTTCATGATTGCGAAACTCAAAACCTAAGAAGTAATGTACATTCGCATTATGATGATCTAGTTGCTTTGCCTCAAAGCATCAAAAACAAGATGTGGTTATATCATTACAACCCAGGCCATCTTCCAAATGCTGAAGAGGGAGGGTTTTTAGGTTACGTTCAAAGAGGACAAGTATTTAAATTCTAGATCATGAAGATTTTTGAAAATAACAAAATATTATACTCAGTTAAGTCGCCATCTCCTAAATGGCTATTGCAAATGCTACAATGGGTAGGTATAGATGGCTTAAGCTACCAAATATCTCAAGTTGAGATAGAAAGTAAGTTAGAGCAAATTACAACAAACCAACAACTCAAGAAGATAGAACTTGCAAAGGATAGTTACTTTTTATCCGATCTATTAAAAAGCGTTCCCTTGTTCTATAATATTCCAGATGAATTAGTAGCAGAAATCTTGAATGGTTTGTACCAAAAAGTGGTAAATTCTGGCGAAGTAATAACAAAGCAAGGGGAAGTTGATGATAAATTTTTTATCGTTGTAGATGGTCAATTTGATGTAAGTGTTAAAGATAACAAAAGCGCAAATGATCTATCTCTTAAGTTACTGGAAGCCGGAGATTATTTCGGCGAAATGGCCTTGTTGGAAAACTTGCCAAGGCAAGCTACTATTACTGCTAAAACGAAGGGAAGTTTGCTTTGTATAAATAAAGAAAGCTTTGACAAGATTCTAAAAAACTTGAACCTACAAGAAAAATTATACAAATCTCTGCAGGAAAGAAAAATAGAGTTAAAATCTGTTGAATATCATAACCAAACAAATCGTCCCTCTATCCAAAGCTTAGCGATAGAATTTGATGTAGCTGCCGAGTGCGCGGAGCGTTCTATAACAAAAAATTTAGCTCTTATAAAAACGACAGTTAAAACAAGGGTTGAATCCACGCAAAAACCATCTGAAATAAAGGAGTCTGTAGCTGATCAGGTGAATGTGGGAGACTTAAAAAGAGTTGATTTACCATATCAACTCTTAAGATTAATTATCGATGATATAAGAGAAAAAGAAGAATCAGAGATTATCAATAATAAGGATTTTGGATTAGTTAGTAATGTTGCATCTGGTATGAGCATATTAGCAAACTCTCCATTTGTTCCTAAGGTTTTAGATGAATTAATTAGCTTGTCTTGGAAGGAGCCGTCATTTTTTTTAGCCCATCCTGAGGCAATAGCTGTTTTTAAGCGTAATTGCAATAATTTTGGTATAAACTTAGAAAACTTAATAATTAATATTTCTCCAGGGATTAGTGGAAATTTCGTTTTATGGCAGAATATTCCAATTATACCTTCTGATAAAATAATAATCAGTAATGTTGGAGGAGAAGTTTTTACCGACATATTTCTTATTCGCAATGGATGGGAAAAAAGAGGTGTTGTTGGTCTTTATAGTGAAGATTGTATTAATAATTATAATATTCCTGGTTTTTCTATTGAAGTCGTAGAAACTGATGCAAACTTAATCTCAAAATATCTTATTAAAAGATATTTCTCCGTAGCAATGCTTGCGCCAGATGCTGTTGCTATATCCCGAAACGTAGGACTCAAAACAAACTTAACTTAATTTAATTCTAGTTTTACCGCAATATGCAATATTTTGACATACTCCCTTGACTTTAGACATGGGGAGTGTGTTAAATATATTTAACAATAATTCACTAGAACTACCATTTATTTGCAATGTAGAGGCCAATATTATAGGCGTTTCAATTTTGATAAATGAAACTAAAAAGTTATAGCACTCTCTTAGGTTTTTGTAACCCTAGCTCAACGGCTGTTTATTTAAGTTTTATCATTGGCGCTGTAAAACTCAGTCATTAATGGTGGAGATATAAAGCGCTCAATTTAGTTTTTAAAGGTTAATGGGGTGTTTTTTGTTGTTCGATATACTGCTTGATAATAGCAATAGGTGCCCCTCCGCAGGAAGCAGCAAAATAACTAGGAGACCAGAGAATATTGTGCCAATAAGCGTTTTCAAGCTTTGGGTGCTGGAGGCGTAACAGACGGCTAGAGACTCCTTTTAGACTATTAACCAGTTTAGACAAACTAAGTTTTGGAGGATAGTTGATAAGCAAATGCACGTGGTCCTGTTCGCCATTAAATTCAACTAGTTCAACATCAAAGCTAGAGCAAATATTTACAAATATCTGTTGCATAGATTCTAGAATTTCTTTGGTAAATACAGGTTTTCTGTATTTGGTTACGAATACTAGATGGGCATGCAACTGAAAAACGCAATGCCTTCCCTTTCGAATAGCATTTGACATAATAAAGACATTTGGTAATATAAACAGACCAAATAATATATTTGTGCATGAGGATAGTCAAAGCATTTAAATACAAACAAGACCAATGCCCAAACAGAGGGGAAAAGCTAAATGTATATTCTGGTTGTGCTCGGTTTGTGTGGAACAAGTTTTTAGCGTTGAACTTAGAGCGTTTAAGCAAGAAACACAAGATGTTCTGGTACAATGAAATGAGCTTTTGGCTGACCTTATGGAAATCTTCTGAAGAATATGGTTTTTTGAATGACTGTCCATCACAAGTTTTACAGCAAAAACTCAAAGATTTAGAAAGAGCCTTTAAGGATGGATTTGACAAAAAACAACCTTTGAAACGATTGCCAAAATGGCGCAAGAAAGCTATGCATAACAGCTTTCGCTATCCTCAAGGATTTAAAATTAGCAGTAATCGTATCTTTTTGCCGAAGCTAGGTTGGATTAATTTTTTCAATTCTAGGAAAATAGTAGGAATCGCTAAAAATGCAACTGTCTCAAAGAGTGGAAATAGTTGGTACATATCGATTCAAACAGAGCAAGAGATAGCGCAACCGGTTCATAAAACAATCAACCAAGTAGGAATTGATGTAGGAGTAAAGAGGTTTGCAGCGCTTTCTAGTGGTCAATTGTATGAACCAGTCAAAAGTTATGCCAAGAATCAAGCTAAACTAGCAAAAACTCAAAGATTGTTAAAGCGTAAAAAGAAGTTCTCACAAAATTGGCAAAAGATTGCTAAAAAAATAAATAATATTCATACAAAAACCCTGAACATAAGAAAAGATCATCTTCAAAAGCTATCGACAGAAATCTGCAAAAACCACGCAATAATTTTTGTTGAAGATTTGAAGATTGCCAATATGTCCAAATCTGCAAAAGGAGATTTAGAAAATCCTGGTAGTAATGTTAAAGCTAAATCGGGATTAAATAAATCAATTTTGGATCAGGGTTGGGGTGAGTTTAGAAGGCAGCTTGAATATAAATCGCTATGGCTTGGTGGAGCAGTACATGCTGTTCGTGCTGCTTACACCAGCCAGAGTTGCTGGGCTTGTGG
>Ga0209812_10000671_pt1 | contig 29227 bp, 17 predicted proteins | sample JI71714BDNA_FD_187502 | JGI IMG/M metagenome (GOLD analysis project Ga0209812, IMG submission 187502) | Wastewater effluent complex algal communities from Wisconsin, to seasonally profile nutrient transformation and Carbon sequestration -... | ecosystem: Engineered > WWTP > Effluent > Algae...
CTTTGCAGTGATAAAGTGCCGCCCATCAGCTCGACCAGATTTTTACTAATGGCCAGGCCTAAGCCAGTGCCACCAAAGCGTCGAGTGATATCCCCTTCAGCCTGAGTAAAACCACTGAATATTTTTTCCTGATGCTCCGGCGCTATACCAATACCGGAATCCTTAATTGTAAAAGTAAGATTGACCTTATCTGCAGTGATGAGATGTCGCCGAATAGAGATAACGACAGAACCCTGCTCAGTAAATTTAATCGCATTGCCGCCCAAATTAATTAATATTTGCTGCAGCCGTAATGGGTCACCGAACAAGTATCGAGGCACATCGTTGCCGATATCAAAAAGCAAAACCACGGGTTTAGTGCAAATGTAAGTCGACAAAATATCTGAAATATCCGCAATCAAACTATCCAGATTAAAATCAACAAGATACAGCTCCATTTTGCCGGCTTCGGCTTTTGATAAATCCAAAATATCGTTCAGGATGCTCAGTAATAACCTAGCCGCAGAAGACGTTTTGTCGGCATAGTCCGCTTGTTTTGGTTTTAAACCCGTTCTCTTCAACAGCGACAACATCCCCAGGATCGCATTCATTGGCGTGCGTAATTCGTGGCTCATATTGGCAAGGAATTGGCTTTTCGCCAGATTGGCCGCTTCTGCTTTTTGCACTGCGAGTTTTAAATCGATTTCACGTTGTTGTAACTGAAAACTGAAGTCTTCCGTCTGTGCCAGCAATTGATGGGTACGCACATTGGTTTGGCGGAAAATATCGGCGGCGCTGGCTAAGCGGCCTATCTCGTCAGAGCGTTCTGCTTCTGGAATTTCCGATACATGTTCACCATTGGCCAACTGACTAAAGGTCTTTGTGATTGATTGCAACGGTCTACGAATATTTCGACTAATCTGCAGGGCAATGGCGATAGCAAAAATGGTCCCGAGCAACGAACTTATCACCGCGATCTTTTGTAGATAACTGATTTGCTGATCTGTTGTAACAATTAACTCTTCCAGCCGCGCCAGATACTCAATACGCAGGCTATCGGAGAGCACGCTAATTTCGGCGGTTTCACCGGCCAGCACAACGTTAATTAAAAATGAGTAATTGCGGTCCGCTTGGACTGCTTGGTTAAAAATAGTTTTCGCTTGGGCGAGTTTATTTTCGATTCGTAGAATAATTTCTTTGTTTTTATCACCACCAGGTAGGGATTGAATTGTTTTTAATCTATCTTGCGCCTCACGAATGCTGGATAAAACCTTACCTTTTACCAACGATTCGTGTTTATTAAAATAGCGCGCAGATAAAACGCTTAAGTTTGTGACATTAGTTTTTATCAACCATAAAGCATCAGCTGAAACGGCTCTGCCGTTTTTGTTATTCGCCATGAAAAATTCATTGACCAAACTATCAAGCTCAGCGTAAACATTATCCAGCTGATCATAAATTATTTCGGTACGCAATTTCTGCTGCGATTGTAAACTCTCAATTTTCTCCTCAAGCCCCACCACCAACGTTAACATTTTATTGATTTGATCTGGCACAGCCTCGTTATAACTTGCGCTTTGGCTAACAATGCTGTTGATATCAGTAATGATTAACCGATGATGCCCTTTTATTTCATCGATATTATTAATTCTATCTGCGCGACTAAAAGTTAAAATATGCCGCTGCAGATCTGAAATTTCCTTGTCGACGGTAGCTATGGCGCGAGCCAAGGTACTGGCCTTTTGATAGGTATCAAAATAATGATGAAATTTTTTCAAGCCAGACAGATGCAAGCCTGTCACGACCAATAGAATCAGCATCAATAGCGAAAAGCCAACAACAATACTTTGGATAATGCCAAGCTGGATAAATTTTCGAACGAATTTAGTCATGCCAGTAGAAACTCGTACCAGCGATCTAATGAATATTCATAGTTTTCCATGACACTATTCCACACCCGCACATGACTAAATCGATTGACATAAGAGCCACCGGTTCTGATATCTCCCGCCGGCACTGAGATGCGCCCATCAGTGCCTCTCAGCGCTATCTGGGTAGGTTTACCGTCATACCAATAATCCCATTCATTGGCGGATAACAACGGGCGAGAACGCTCGGGATTGGAGATGTAGTAGCCCTGTCGGGCAATAAAGGCGCCGGCCCAACCGCTCAACCACCAATTCATATAGTCATACGCCGCATCTTTCACCGCCCCCTGACACTCACGCGACATACACATCACGCCATGCCAGGCCCGATACCCTTCTTTCGGCGCGGCATAAGTGACCGGGACCCCTAACCCATTTGCACTGGAAACGCCTGGCGAAAACATGCTTTGAATGGCAACACGCTTGCTGGTCATAAAGTCGACGGATTGCGGCACTGAGTTCCAAAAACCGGCAAAATGTTTTTGTTTCTTGAATTTCATCAAAATGGCAAACAATTGATCAATTTCCGCAATGGTCATATTGCTGATGTCGGCAAATGTCATCAGACCATTGGCTTCTGCAGCGAGGGCTAAATCAAAAATACCAATGGTTGGCGCGTTCACCACGGCGACTTTGCCATGCCATTTGGGGTCGAGTAACCAGCCCCAGCTTTCAGTCTGATAGGGCACACCTTTTGCGATCACGTCGGTGTTATAGCCAAAGGAATCGACATTATGGACATAGGGTAAAAAGCTGATATTGCCGGTGAATTCACTGCCCAGGCTGCCATCGGCTTGGACGTTGAGAATTTTGTATGGCGCGTCCCCTGCACCTATGGGTGCTTCAGGTGTGATACGGCCTTTTTTCGAGATGTCGTTGATTTCTTTCCAATAAGTCAGGCGGTCGGTTTTAATCGGTTGGATGGCATTGGCTTGCCATAAGGTGCGGATACTGTCTGTCCACTGCTCGAATAGGTCAAATTGATGCGGATAGGTTGTCGCTTTTTGTACCAGTTCCGCTTCACCTTTGGTTTCAAATTCCAAATGGATGCCCAAATCGGCCATGGCTTTTTGTCTTATTTCTTCTTGTAAGGTGACGTGTGTGCCTAACACCCGCAACGTCGTTTTTGTTCTTGCAAACACGTATGGCGCTTTGGCGGCTGCCAACCCCACGCCCGCTAACGTAAGACTTTGCGTTAAAAATCGACGACGTGTTGAATTAAAGCTATCCATAGAAACCAACTACCTCAGCAACCCTGTAGGCCGAGTATAGTTAATGTTTCACCACTTTCCATTGGCCCCAAAGCAGCAGGCAACCAAACGAATACCGTAAATAGTTGTTTAAATACAATTACTTAATCAGCATAATTTCGTTCACCACAGTCCCTGAAGTTTTAACAGAAGCTGCGAACCCGCCATAGCGCACTGCACGGCCTGTTGCTGCCCAGTTCTTTTCACAAAAAGTCTCTCAGCGCATTGCCTTCGACCACTAGCTAACCGCGTAAATTTTCAGCGCCAGCGCTGTATTTTTACTCATGTATGCTTTGGCTACAGCAACTTGGCGACTTTGGCCAAGTGCACCATCAATGTGATTGACCTTATTGCAGGAACAGCTTAGATTCGGCATGACTATCAATGTATTACAGAAGGAACTGTGAGATGTCTGAGCCTGTTGCGAGCGCGCTGCCGTATAGCTTTGAAGTGTTAATGCGCTACCGCCTGATTGAAATCATCGCGCTATGGGAAGGGCGGCTCACCACCAACCACCTGTGCCAAAGCTTTCAAATCAAGCGCCAACAAGCTTCCAAAGACATCAATAAATACAATCAGGACATCGCCCCCGGCAACCTCGAGTATGACGCCAAGCTCAAAGGCTACCGCCCCTCGCCTGCTTTTAAACCGGTGTTTACCCGTGGTATCGCTGAGGAGTACTTGCTGGCACTGGCCAGCAATCGCGACATTTCCCACAACTTCAGCACCCTCGATTTAGGCTTTCATCAAACCGAAATGCTGCACTCGCCAATGCGCCATGTCGACCCGCAGATTTTACGCGCCCTGGTCCAAGCGGCGCGCGATGGCGAAAAAATCGATATGGGTTATGTGTCGATGACATCACCCAATGAAGAAAGCCGCATCATCACGCCGCATACGCTGGTGTGCACCCCGCTGCGCTGGCACGTGCGCGCTTACTGCGAGAAAAACCGCGCCTACCGCGATTTTGTGTTAAGCCGCTTTCGCGCCATCAATGGCATTGAAGGCCCCAGTACCAACCTAAAAGACCAGGACAGCCGCTGGAATACTGAAGTGAGCATTGTCCTCAAGCCAGACCAGCGCCTGAGTAGCTATCAGCGCGCTATCGTCGAGCACGACTACGGCATGGTCGATGGCGTGCATATCGTAAAAACCCGTTCTGCCTTAGTGCCTTATCTGATCCAGCAATTGAACCTTGACTTGAGCAAACTGGAAATCAAACCCGAGGCGCAGCAAATCGTGGTGGATAACTTAGAAGAAGTGAAGAAGCACGCGTTTTAGGCTCACCTGTCGCTTTTGCAGACATGAGCAAAACCACAGTATTGGTCGGCCACCGGCAGCGTTCTAGAATCAACCTAACCTAAAACGCCGACATCGGGAGTTGCGATGACAGATCCGCGCTTAAAACCGCAGCGAAAACCCCAGCAAAAGCCACAGCGAAAACCGGTGCTGCTCCCGCTGTTGGCGCTCAGCCTGCTGTGGTGCTCGCTGCCCACGAGTGCGAACGGGCCAGCGAGTGCGAACGGGCAAACGACGAAGCCAGCTGCCAGCACGCAGGCAAAAAACCAGGCCAGCAAAATCTATGACGCCAAAGGCAAGTTGATTCAAAAAACCGACGACAAAGGCCGGCATTACAATGCCAAAGGCCAATACCAGGGCAAAACCACCCGCGACGGCAAACACTATGACGCCAAGGGCAAATTCACCGGCAAAACCGTCACAGCACCCAGCGGCAGTAAAAGCTATGACGCCAAAGGCAAGCTGCTACAAAAAACCGACGAACGCGGCCGCATCTACGACGCCAAAGGCAAATATCAGGGCAAAGTAAAACCGGTCAACGCGGGAAAAAGCGAAAAACGCGACGCCAACGGCAAGTTAGTTGAAGTGAAGAAGACTGATGACCCAGGCCTTTGATGAATAAAAATTAACGTCGCAAGTTGACCGGAATCATCAGCATGCGAGCAATACAAAAGAGAAAATTCGAATTAGAAAGCCAACTGCTTTGTCGAAACCATTGTAGATAGTTATAATCCCGCGTCATTGGTCTGTTTGTAGGGACACTCTACAACTCTTGGCTGGCAAAAATCATCTGCTAAACCAAACCTTCCCAAAATATATGCTAAGCCAATAAACAGACGACAAAACAGGTTCAAGATAAATAAAGGTTTTCTCAATACTATGCGAAATCAAGCTATCCCGGTTGTCGACCTTTTTGCCGGCCCCGGCGGACTGGGTGAAGGCTTCTCAGCTCTTAACGACGGCAAAGCCTTTGAGATAATTGTATCTGCAGAAAAAGATCCTATCGCACGGGAAACCTTGAGACTCCGGGCATTCTACCGAATGCTTAAGACCAAAATGCCGGATAAGTTAGAGGATTATTACTCTTATTGCCGGGGCGAGTCAGCACTACCTTATAGCGAGTCAACGCTACAAATCTGGAAAGCAGCAAGTGATGAAGCGCTTTGTATTGAATTAGGAACTCAGGAGGGCAACCTTGTTCTTGATGAAGCAATACAAAAAGGCCTTGCTGGTTATCACGAAAATGCACCATGGGTATTGATCGGTGGACCACCATGCCAAGCCTATTCACTTGTTGGACGTTCAAGAAACAAAGGCATCAGCGACTATTCTGCTGAAAATGATAAGAGGAATTTCCTGTATAAGGAATATTTACGGATTATCAACAGCTATAAACCAGCAATGTTTGTAATGGAAAATGTTAAAGGCATGCTCTCTGCAAAAGTAAATGGTGTACAAATATTCCATGAAATTTTGCAAGATTTAGCATCACCTGATCGAGCTTTTCCAGAGGGCAGAGATCATCCTCGTTATGTAATCTTTTCTCTGGTTAAAGATACGTCGTTCAGAGCCGGTGATGATCCGAAAAGTATTAATCCAACAGATTTCATTATTAAAGCTGAACAATATGGGGTTCCACAAGCACGCCATCGAGTCATCTTAGTAGGCATACGTGAAGATCAAATAAACAACAAACTCCCTACATTGACACGTAAACCACAAGTTTTTGTAAAAGACGTTATAGACGCACTCCCCCCTTTACGGAGCAAATTAAGTAAAGAGAAAGACTCTTTTGATGATTGGCAAAACCGTGTGGCTAGTGAGCTAACTATATTGCGAAGCCATATTATTACGAGGGGTTCAGAGGGTGTCGCAGACCGTTTAGATTGGACTGTTTTAAATCTGAAGAAGAATAAATTAACTGGCGGACTTCGAGTACCAAGAACAGACCTAGCTTCGACAGGTTCTGTTGAGCTAGATGACTGGTATAAGGATAAGAACCTTGATATTTGGTTAAACCATGAAAGCCGCGGCCATCGAATAGATGACTTAGTCAGATATGCTTATGCAGCTTCATTCGCGAAAGTTAACAACCGTTCTCCAAAAGGACATAATGAGTTCAATTATCCAGGATTGGCTCCAGCACATCAAAATTGGGAATCAGGTGATTTTTCCGATCGCTTCAGAGTTCAGCTTGAGAATACCCCAGCAACCACGATTACCAGCCACATATCTAAAGATGGGCATTATTTCATTCACTATGATCCATCACAGTGTAGAAGTTTGACTGTTCGGGAGGCTGCTAGATTGCAAACATTTCCCGATAACTATTTCTTCCAAGGGCAGAGAACACAGCAATACCATCAAGTCGGTAATGCTGTTCCTCCTTATCTTGCTTATCAGATATCACAAATTATAAATAACTATCTGTGTTGATTTGTAGTGGCCATAACTATTTGGCCACATCCCAAATCGACTTATCTGCATCTAGGCCATTGATAGCACAACGCACTTAAAACTAGTGCCGGATTCAATCGTAATGACCACGACAGACCACATTTTTTCCTTCTTCTTATTAATCGATAATGCTAATAAATTTATGCTTTTAACATAAAGCTGACTGGCCTAAGATTCCCTTACTAATTATCAAAAGTCGAGCTTCCGTACTTCTGGAATGTTCAGGTTCGGTGGTGAAAACGGCATAGAAAACATTGCTTCTTTACATTCTGGTCGCTTTGCCCATTCCGAAATCATCTTCCCTTTTGCAGTCCTATGAAGACGATCATTTACTTCGCGAGCCCATATTTCAACTTGGGCAAGGAACTCTTCGGATACACCTTGCCGTAACCAAACTTTCTCAAAATCAAATCTATCACCATAACTATTTGCGATAACAGACATCGTATAAGCTGCGACATTTGCCAAGAATGCAGAAACCAATGGGCGAGATGTCTTATGAACCATCTTGAACATTATACATTTTGCGACTAATGCTTTAAAAAACGCAGTATCCACAACTAACGGGCTGCCGGCAGCTTCTGCATCAGTCAAAAACATCATAAATCGATCAAAACATTTTTGAGTGCCCAAGCTAACAACATCAGGCTTCATGTCCCAAGCCATTAAGTATTTCGCTAGCTCCGTTTTTGTTATCTTACGGGAGGATGGCATGGACTCTTTCAAGGCTCGAAGTTTAGCAGGAGTAGTCCCCTCTCTGGTAAGAAGAGTATTGTAGCTACCCGCAGCACGCTCATAAAACCAACGCCCAACCCCATCAGGGCAGTACACCGTGGTTGACTGGCGCTCCACATCAACATGGAAAGGCTTATTGGCGGAAAGGTCTGATTGTCGTACTGAATTCTGGGAATTAGCGTAACGCGAGATGTCAGAAACTAAGGCTTCTTCTTTTGCTGGGTCTGCCTCTTTCATGATAATAATTTTTGTCGGCACACGCACTTTACTGAGGTTAGTGTCTGGATACTTTTTCTTGGCAAAATAGATAGATGCTGTTGTCTGACCGCCATTTACTATTTGCATACCTCGTAACCAAATAATTCCGGGAGACCCGTCTTCAGCTCGTTCAAGTTTCATTTCATCGGCTACTAAAACGATACCATTGTTGAACGCCATGAAACGCTCCGGTGCTGAACGGAGGGTGCCTTGAATACCTGCATTCACCCCTTTTGATTTAACACTGAGAAAGGATCTTACATTAGCTTCTAAAAGTCTCGGTCCAAACTTCTCATAGATGAACCGGAGAGCCTCGCCAGGAATCGCTGTCAACGCGTAATCATAATCGCCAGTATCTCCGGGAACATAAACACAAGGTAATGGAGTTCCTGATACTTCTTTAAAATCGATAACAAGCTCGTCTCTTGGTTTACCCTCAGAGCGATGCCGATACAATCGCTCGATGTCCATCACCTCGAGTTTTACGGTTTTTCCACCAATATCGCGTGCTTTGAAATTTTTTGACTTAGCGACGCCATCCGTTAATACAAATATTCGGATCTGGTCTAGGGAGTTGTAAATTTCACCAATTGTTAATGCTAGGGAGTAGGCATCATGTGTTGGGTCGATTTTTTCTTGCAGACGCCCAGTCGCACACAATTCCAAAAAACGAATACATTGTTGCGCAGCCGTTTTCGTATCTTGATCATGAATTGAGGTAATTACTTCAAAACCTTCATATAGGCTGACGAAAAGATCTAACTGCTCTGCATCTTCTGAAATTGAATAACCACTTAATTTCAGATTCGAGTTTCCTATTTTACTTTGATAATGACAAACAGCAGGCTCGAAAGTCATACCTGCATCACTAAGATGTTGCATGACTACTTCACAAAAAGTTTGTTCGGTATAGAGAGTAGCCTCAGTCATTTGCGCCAAAACTTCTGCTCGCGTCTCCGCTAAAAATTCTTCGAGAGTCATCCAACTACTCCTAATTTTTTCAAAACTACATCCAGCTCCACAAGAAAGTTCTTTGCATGGTCCAAATTAATTTCGTACATAGCACGTAATATTCCTAAAGGCACAGATCCTGAAGTCATTCGAGGGAAACCTTCACATATACTAAAAAACCGAAAATCATTTAGTTCAAACTTACGTTCATAATAACTTGCGTGTGATTCAATATAACCCGCACACAATAGCCGATCAAAAAATAAACAAACAGAGCCAGCATCATCTTTCAAAAAAAATTTAATTTCTGAAATAATATCTGGCAATGTTAGGCCATCTTTGCTACTAACGAATCTGGCTGCACCAAGAAATAGAGGTGAAAAAATCGCATCATCTAATTGCTCTAAGTTACCTATTTTAACTGGGAAACCAGAAGAAGACATCGTTGCTTTTATTTCAATAGCTCCATCACCGAGTAGGAAATCCTGTGGGCTATCTTCTGGACCAACCCAGCTCTTTAAAACAACAGCAGGTGGAATTTCGAACTGTAATAGAATTTTTAGAAAATGTAGTTCACCGACTAAACCTAACTGCGCTTCTGAACTTAGGGGACCATTACTGTTGGACATGAACTGCTGCCACATCCGAATTCTTTTCAGAATTGCGCCGAATATAACTTCATCTTTTTCTTCGGCTACTCCATGAATTATTCCAATCACATCAGTTATCATTTCAGTAAACAAGTCAGTGCTGCCAAATTCTTTTCTTGTAACAGCAATCCAACATTTACTATCACCAAAAGGATCTGCCTTAAGTACTTCAAAACCTTTTCCTTCAGGTAAACGTTCGGAAAAACCTATGTTCAAACTTGATAGGCGGACTAACAACGCCTCTTCATTCCCAGGAAAACGACGGGCAGCGACCATTTCGCAAGAACCGATTGGTGATACGTTTATTCCGCGCCAACCAGCCAGACTCTCGCTCTCTTGAGATAGAGCTTTCCAAGACGTGATAACTTCTTCAATTTGCGGGAGCATATTCAGTTTCCCACAACAGGTGATCAACCTCATATTTGATGGTTGTAGTTGAGCGACTTGAAGGGAAGCTTGCCCCGAAAGCTATAACAGGGGGAGCATCTTCAGTAAGTCCGGCCTTTTCCGGGTCTAGAGGATAAATCAACAACAAAGCACGCTCCGGATGACCGGCTACTTCGTCATAACCGACTCCTCTAACTCTTCTGATACTGGGTCCACTGGGTGAATTAGGAGGCTCTTTACCTGTTTCTTCGGTGAGTCGCGCAGGGTCTTTTTGCCAAGCAAGTTGTGTAAGTTTTAGTGCCGCATTCCACGATTCGGAGTCCAAATCGATAGCTTCGTCTCTTGGTGACAAAAGCCTACCGATTGAGTACTCACTACCATCTGCTTGTGGACTACGAGTAATCATATTGTCAATTAAGTATTTTTGACAAAAAGAATAACTTTTCCCCTTACCACCACCTAGCAATACAACCGTCCAAGATGTCAGCTCGCCCTCTTGAATCATTACTTTAACGAAGTCAGCAAGTACCGCACTATTTACTTTTCTTGCATTCGGGTGGGTTATATAACCTAAGAAAAACTCGATAATATGCTCTGGTGCGACTTGTTCCCATAAAAAACCTGTCCACTCTTGTTGCAAGCCACCACGAACCCTTTGAATATGGCCATCACATGTAGGTTTGCCAGCCGCAATAAGTAGGTTTTCTGTAACATCTAAGTTTTTCTTTAAATACTCTAGATTGCGATAGAAGACAATTGTTTCAAGAAGCTCACCACTAAATGACAATTGAAGACTTTTTGCACTTCTCATTTTCAAAGGCGAAGTAACCATCAATACAGGATGAGACTGAACCTTCATTCCATAGTTTTCTGGCGTAGCTTTAACGGCCGCCATAGTATCGAATTCTTGCCTTAGTTCCTCAGCAGCATCAGCAATATGCCCGAACCATTCGATAAGGTCTTATGTAGTATAAAGTCGGCAAAGATCCAAGTACCCCGGACGGTAGCCGAACCAACGCCCCATTTGCATCAAAGTGTCATACATCTTAGTAGTTCGAACAAAGTAACTGACACAAAGTCCCTCTAATGTGAGGCCTCGGGCAAGTTTATCCCCGCCGACGGCAATAACTTTCAAACCCGTTTGTTCTCGCTCAGAATAATCCAAAATATCACCGGCTGAACCATTAATAGCTCTAACATTACCGGATAAATCGCCTAAGACTTCGGCTAATACTTGCTCTACTTCTTCCCATTTGGGTAGTTGATATTCATCTACTGAGTCTTTCATTTCAGCTGATATAGCCGCAGATGTTGGAACAAAATCTGACTCCCATATGGCTCGCCATTCGTTCATCAAATCTTCTAATTGAAAACCACGTTCTACACGCTGCCTGAATTCTTTCACCAAAGCTTCAACTTGGAACCTAACTTTCTCTTGAACCGCGGTAAAACGAGTCACATGAATTAACATAGAGCAGTGTTGCGAACCATGACCACGTAAAGTGCGCACCGCGCAGGCCAAGACGAAGCAAATTACAGCTTCGCGCAGGGACGGAGGCAGTGCCTCTTTACCCTGGTACATTGGTATATGGTTTTTGTCATGCCTTGGCGGCATCCAACCATTCTCGCCAGACTGATCGCTTTGATCATCAACTTCTCTTGTTAACGGTAAACCACCAATTCGCCCTTCAGGGGAGCGAAGCCCAAACACCCTAGCGGGACCAACATAATTCGACGGCGCAGATATATTAATAACAAAAGACTGCGGGAATAGATCTGGTCCTTCATCTTTAGTTGCTTTGCGTCGGTCGATGAAAATGTTAGCAAATGGAGTCGCTGTATATCCAACATACGCCTTTCTGGAAAATGAATGCAAAATTTTACGTATCCGACTATTTATCGCCTTTGGCTGATAATCGTCATCGACTGTTCCATCAGGGTTAACTATTTGATCACCGGTATCTACAGAAGCATGGTCAGCTTCGTCATCGATCAGTAGCAAAGGAAAACCTGACACATACGGTCTTCCATCAGCATCTTTAGCGTCCGCTACGTGATTCCTAATCCACTTCAAGAGGCGTTCTAAAACCGTTTTGTTTTTCTTAACGACAAATAACCAAGGTCTTTGCTCCGGGGAGATTGCTAAATGTTTGGAAGCTTTTGTATTGAAATCACCATTATCAGATCGATTCGTAGCACAATTGGGTTTGATATCAGCATCACGAGCATTCTGTCCAACTCCAATATATCTAACGACATCATTTGATGCAGACGTTTCGTAACCAAGAAACCCTTCTTCTAAACGTATTTGAGTTTGTGAACGCAAATTATTATGCAAACCGGCCAGAACGATAATTATTTTATATCCTGCGTCGGCAGCTTTACATATTAAACCTGTGTAGTTTCCTGTTTTACCTGATTGTACATGCCCAACAACTAGCCCTCGTCGATCCCAATCGCCCTTACGAAGAGGATCCTCTAATTGCTCTAGAATTCTGTTAGTCGCATCATCAAGAGCATCAACAGCTTTAACGGACATATTATTTTCTAAATAGTCCCTATATCTCTGCCAATAGCGCCAATCTTTTTGCCTTGAGGCATTTAGCCAATCTTGATGCCCTTTGCTATCAGAGAGCGCCGATACTCCTCCAATCCAAAGACTAAAACGGCGGATAAGCTCTGCTACAATCTCGTCGCGATCGACATTTTCTCCAGGCGCCATGTGTGTTACCACAAAATCGACTTTTTCTCTAATGAGACCCGGCGTAACTGTTCCTTTATCCAGATCCTCAGCTAGAAACGATTGTGCAATACTTATTATTCTTTGAAAAATCTTACTTTTAGTATCAATCATCCATAATTTCCTTTCTTTCTAAACATTAGTCGCTGATAACGACGCAACCAATTTAGGATAATTCTGAAAAGGTTCTGTCGCAGATAGAACCCTAATCGCTGCTTCAGGGCTCATACCACGTCTACCAATCATGTCTTTATATAACGTTGTAATAACAACTCGAATGCCCTCTGGAGAACTTTCAGTTTCCCCTTCAAATCCAACTATTGGCGTATCCTTATTTTCGGCTGTATCAAGCCATATACGCTGCACTGGAACTGTCTCCTCTATGATCCGAAGCATTGCTCGAACTATGTCTCGTTGATCTGAGCATGATTCAATGACTGCAGACACTGCTGGATGAGCCAAATCAATACGATAACGAACTCCCCCTTTTAGATGTTCGACTCGCCATGCTTGTTCGACAGGAACACCTTTAACAATGCTTGTAGGCGTACCACGAAACGCGAAAACCGATCGGGCTTTACTTCTCGTGTTTTCAGCAAGTTTAGATAGCCAGTTTCTTAGGTACACTGGTGGGCGAGCAGTAGACTTTTTTATGTCAATTTTCCAATCAGAGTCAGCGGTGTTTGGTATATCAATGCGGATTCTTGCGAGTCTCTGAGGCTCTTCGCGAATCCATGATCGCCCCTTACCAAGCCCTAACCAACTACCCGCTAATAAGAGCCGTTTGTTTCGGTAAACATAAAAACCCTGTTGGGATGTCCATCCTTCAGGCCCACCTGCTCTTTGGAATTCAGCTTCAGAAATCTTGTCTTTATGAGGAAGGACATGACATTGCACCTCCACAACTCCTGATGAAGTAACTTTTTTCTCAACTGGAGACTCGAGCGCCTTTGCAGGATGACCAGTCATGAATGGATCCCAAGGCTCGACACGCTTTTTATTGATGAAGAGACAAAAATCAGGCCGAGCTCCATCTATCAATCGATGAAATACCATGCCCAGACGTAATTCGATATCATCAATTAAGTCAGAAAAATGATTCAAATCGGTATCAGAAGTTACAACTCTGTCCATTAACTCCCAAACCACAACTGTTCCTGATTCAACCAGATCTAGCTGTTTAATGACGTTTTCTGAGCCTGGTGCAGGTCCTTCGAGCATGAACCAACCACTGTCTAGATAACTTGAAATCGCATCGAGGTCCCACCGTAAGCATACAACTCTTCCTCCTTTACATTTAGAGGCAACTGTTAAGCGACGACATTGCGAAAAAGATGCTGTCTTTAAACCCATTCCAAATCGACCAAGATCTGTAACATGCCTTGTATCTGAAGGATTGATGGTTCCAAGAGTCATTGCGGCTTCAAGCTCGGAATCATTCATACCACGACCGTTATCCAGTACTATGACTCGGCTATCCAATCCATTCCAATCAAACTCCACGTTGACTTCAGTCGCTTTGGCTGAAATTGAATTATCGATGATATCTGCCAACGCAGACGCAGTTGAATATCCTAACCCCCTCAAAGCCTCCATCATTGCACTAGCCTTTGGAGGAGCATGTCGTGTTTTATGCATCATTTGGTGAGTTCCTTTTCTAAAAATGGGGCAAGAATTTCCTTTCTTAGTTTTATTGAAAGCTTACCCATCGCTTGTGATTCAAGCTGCCGTATACGCTCACGAGTAACATCAAACATTTGTCCAATCTCTTCGAGAGTCATCTCGTTTGAACCAAAAAGACCAAAACGACTAATAATTATGTATCTGGCACGAGTATCAAAATCTTGGAGCATTCTATAAATTACTTTACAAAGGGATTCATGGAGCACTTGCTCTTCAGGCGAGGCGAAGGCTTCGTCTTCGAGCTTTTCGATTCCAGTAACACAATCTTTATCAGCTTTATGATCGAGTGACTCAGCATTTTCAAATAATGCAAGAAGCTGCCAAGTTGTTTGGAGAGACATATTATGTCGTTGAGCAGTGTCTATATCCCGCTCATCGACACCATTTTTTTTACGAAAATCAGCACGCTCGCGCTGTAACTTTCGGGCGCGTTCTTGAAAGTGCACAGGTGCGCGAACTACTCGCTCTGTATCTGCGATTCCACGAGTGACCTGTTGGCGGATCCACCATGTCGCATATGTTGAAAACCTATATCCACGACTGACATCAAAACGCTCAACTGCTTTGATGAGGCCTATATTTGCTTCTTGAATAAGATCGTCAAGGGGTAAACCCGATTTAGAGTATTTTTTCGCAATCGATAAAGCCAGCCGAAGATTGCTTGTAATCAATCGTTGTCGAAAGTGAGCATACTTATCTAGAGCAGACTTGAAAGCAGTGTAGCCTGAAGTATTTGATACATTCTTAGCGAGTTTTAGAACAAACTGGCGCGTCAAATTGATTTCCATTAAAGCTTTCAGAGATCGTTCTGAATTTCCATTTGCTTTACGCAGTTCATCGACTGCTTCAAGGAATGCCGTTGGTAGATATTCTGAGCGCATTTCTGGTGACTCTTCAGAAAGATTGCCGACCAGGTCAGAATCGTCATTAAATGTACTAGGATTAGTTTCAGATTCGCCCCCCCCACTAACCCACTTCAACTCTAACTCGCCAAATGCAACTTTTTCAGCGGCATCGAAAATAGCATTCAGGCCTTCAGGCCATCTTGCTAACGCCGCCAAAGTATTATTCCAAGAACTATCCATTTTTTTAGCAAGCGAAGTTTCTTCTAAATTATTTAGAAGGCGACCGTAGCGTCGAACATCTATACCATAAAATCTAAACGGTTCATTATAGTTGGAAATAAGGTCTAATAAAAATTCCTTGGCATCATAAATTGAATCACTTTCATAAAGCGAAAGCACCATTGGACTAGGGATCTCTGCAAAAAAATCTAGATTGTCATCTAACAAAAAACCCATTTCCCCAACAGTCAATGCAACGAGCCTCTCCAATTCAGTATTTCTGGTTTCATTGGGATTTAGACAGCATTCAACCAAATTACTTTTATAGACTCTGCAAAAACTAGCCGCATGGAAAATAAATTCAGTGATCTTTTTATCGAGATTATGGATTTCATTCTTATGTAGATTGTTTCGACCGAAAGTAATTTCCGAAGTATCTCTAGCGCTCTCTTTTCTTTCGGAATCGCTAAAACTTTTCCCATCGACATATCTTGATTCTAGCAAATCCAAACGTTTTGGAAGATACAAGTCAATATCTAGCCAATCTTCACCATTATTCAGTGCGTTGTGATTTCCGATAGATTTTTGGACGCTTTTTGCTAGCGCCGTGACTGCATTATCTCCCTCAGGTATAACTGCGTCAGTTTCAGCCTCCCATTCGTCATCAAAACAATTGTCTAAGGGAAAATTATCCATAAATACTAATTCGCTCACTGGCGGAGCGGTTTCGGTAAATTTATCGAAGGGAGATACTGTTGTATTGTGTTTATTATTGATTAAATCGGGCTGATCAAATGATACTGCATGATTGATGCTATGCTTCAAATAATCAGCCACTGTAAAATTTACTTCTTGAATTACCGGTTCGGTCTTGGCATGAGAAATATTAAAGTTATTGGCAGCTGCTTCTTCAAAATTATCTAAATAAAAAGATTCAGAGTCATTGCCTTGATTAGGATATATTGTGGTAGAATTTGACGTCTGCTTATTCACATAATCCGTGTTCTTTCTGAAAAATTTCAGTAACTGGACAATGTCATTACAGTTAGCAGAGATGGCATAATCTAAAGCGTCTTTACCTTTTAAATCTCTTATAGTTGGGTCTGCACCAGCATCTAGTAGAAGCTTAAAAATCTCTGGCCGTTTTCTTTTGGCAGCCAAAATCAGTGGCGTCGCACCAAATCCGTCTCTGGCATTTAAATCGTCGCCACGTGAAATATGAAACTTCAATGCCGTTAAAGAGTTAGACATTACGGCAAGACGAAGAGCCAGATTAAGCTTGGACATCTGTCTGACCTCGAACAAAAGGAAAACGTGATGTAATTAGAAGTCTGAAATAGGCAAACGAGCAAATATTTATGTTCAATTTTGAATGAAAATATTTTGTAAACCCTATATCAGATAGAACTACGTCTCCACATAGCAATTTCACAAACAACCGATCTTCCAAATACTTCTCCTAAGATATCCCTATGGCGCACTCGACCTAAAAATAACTTCGAAAGCACAACATGCTTTAAAAAAGGAATTTACTTTAAAAAACGACAACCACCTTCTAAATTAATTTGAATGATTATTTGCCTTAGATTAATTTCATTAATGTCATACATTACGATCGAGTTCCCAAATTAGCAAATTACTTCATGAACGACAATAGCCTTCAATTAGCGTTGAAGAATTCATATTGCTTATCTCGCAACAGTAGTGCATTTCGCCTCGGACTAAAAATTTAACACTGCAAAAACACCAGTAATAAGACTTACCGTTACGCATCCAGTTGTTTTCCTATCAGAACAGAACCAAAGAGCAAAATGCTATCAGGTAAATTTTTTGCAGCTAGAACTGGATATTTACTCATGTATATTGAAGAGACACTACCACTCCGCCACCTGCAGCCGCTGCCTAATCCCTGCCGACTGGAACTGCATGGCTTCAAATACAGCGTCGAAATCGGTGCAGTGGTAGCCGATGTTGGGCAGCGACAGCGCGGCTTCGACAAAGAAACGTTGCAGCTCGGTTTCGCTTTGCCAGGCTTGTTGCCACCAGTCGGTGATTTGGCTGCGCGAGGCGTGTAAGCGGGATTGGCTGGGCAAGCGGTCGCTTTTCTTGCGGTTCTCTTCGCGGCTGGCTGGCAGCAGGTTCCATAAATCGTTATTGGGCCAGTAGCTAAATGGCAGACAATGATCAATGTCGTAGCTGTACAGCAGCTTGCCGCTCCAGACGCTATGCACGGCCTGCCCGGCACTGCGCAGCGTTTCGACTTTATTCCTGACATAGCCGGTATCGTGTTGCCGGTCTAGCCAGCGCAGGTGATGGTGGTAGGTATCCAGCGTTAGGCCTTGTTGCTGATTTTGCTGATATTTCTGCATTTCGCTGACCCACTGCTGCACCAGCAAAGGTTCAATCCAGCAACCGTAGACGCGGAAACAGTCCCACATTGATTCACTCAGTTCAAACTGGCCGTAGCTATCGAGAAAAGCTTTATCAATCAGAACGGTATCTTGTTTTTGGCGCTTGGTTTTATTCGGCTGCATGCTGAATAGCCGGTTATCTTTGTGCCCCTGCCAGATATAAGTGACAGGGCCGTTTTGAATGGTTTTCAGCGTGTCGCTGAACAGTTGTTGTAAGGCTTGTGCGTCGGAACCGGTAAACATGTTGCCGACCGCGAAATCATCGGCAGTCAGGCGCGGCAAAGCCCGCCAGCCATGCTCAGTCACAAACCCCAAACCTTTGGCCGAGTCAGAGTTTTGCTGAATATTGTTGTCGACCAGCCGCTTAAACAAGCGGATCCAATACAGCGCAACCAAGCCAAGCGAAATCGCTACTTTGCCATCCTGCCGGTCCAATACCGCGCCGGGATGCGCGTCGGCGATCCTGACCAACGTGCGCAGCAGCGCTAGCTTGTAAGTCGATGCTTTGCTGTCATTGAGGATGATATGGCGAATACGGCTCAGGCTAGCGCTGCCATCGTCGGGTAGTTCCAGCACCAGCGTTTGCCATTGCACATCGGCACGGCCGCCGCTATCTGCGGTCAGCGCGCTGACAAAACTCAGCACCAGGCCAAATTGCCGGGCGAGCTTGGCGATTTCATCAACACTGACCGGATACGCGACTCTGCCGTCGCTGAATTCACCAAAACGCAGGCTTACAACAAAGCGCCCGCCAGGAGCCAGTAAATTGGCTATTTTACGAAAAGCGCGTTCGCGTTCAGACGGCGCCAGATGCATCCAGACGGCGCTGAGCAGGATGGTATTAAATTGCAGATTGAGCTGATAACAAGCTTTGAGTTCAGGCAGACTGTCGCTAAGCCATTGCACGCTTGATCCAGAATGCGCAGCGGTTTTGCTTTGCCCGATTTGCCGCAAATTCTCTGCGGGTTCCACCGCAATCACCTGGCAACCGTGTTCTGCCAGCCACAAAGCATCGCGGCCGCTACCGGCGCCGATATCCAGCACCATACCGCTGTCAGGCCAAAATTGCTGCCAGCTTTGATGCACCTGTTCAAACCGCAGCGCATCATATTGCCCAGCAAATAAAGCCGCGCCCTGATGGTAAATATCCAGCGTTTTGTTCATCAACATCCCTGTAAATCCCACAACGGGCTGGCACTTTTGTACCAATATTCACCAAAACCTGCAATCGGTTTGGTCGCATAGGGCACGCTGGATTTATCCAGATCTATGCCAAAAGGCTTCTGGCGCACCAGCGTACAACAGCAGCAACCCGCATCGCTGCACTACGAACCCATCAGACCTGCCCCATCTCTAACAACTCAGTGCCATGCTCCAGTTCCAGCTTGGCGATTTTGACCAGTTCAGCCGGTAGTTCTTTGCTGACTGAAACGCCGAGTTCGCGGAACTGGGCGGCTTGGGAAATCAGATTGCCCTTGCCGGTGCAGAGTAATTTCACTGCATCGTCGTAGGTGCTGCGCGCTTTATCCAGTTGTTTGCCAACGCCTTGCATGCTTTCAAGGAAACTGTTGAGCTTGTTGTAAAACCGCTCTGCGCGGTTCGCCAGCTCGGCGGTGTGCTTGTTTTGCTCTTCAAAGCGCCACAGCTGGCGCACAATGTTCAGGCTGGTTAACAGCGTGGTTGGCGTCGCGACCAGGATTTTCTGCTCAATGGCGCGCTGGAAAATGCTTTCATCGGCCCGCAGGGCTTCGACATAGGCGGATTCAATCGGGATAAACATCACCACCACTTCAGGTGAATTAATGCCGGGCAAACGGGCGTAGTCTTTTTGCGCCAATTCGTTAATCCGCGCTTTCACGGCCGCGGCATGCTCTTTGAGCGCCAGTTGCCGCTCCACTTCGTCTTCTGCATTTACAAAGCGGGTGTAGGCATTTAATGAGGTCTTCGCATCAATAATCAGATGTTTTTGCTGCGGTAAATGCACGACAACATCCGGGCGATAGCGGCCCTCTTCATCGGCCAGATGCATCTCGCGTTCGTAGTCGACGCCAAGGCGTAAGCCGGAGTTGTCGAGCACATTCTCCAGCATCAGTTCGCCCCAATTGCCCTGCACTTTTTTCTCGCCTTTGAGCGCTTTGGTGAGCTTGTCGGCCTGGTCGGTAATTTGTTTGTTCAGCGTCTGCAGGTTCTCCAGCTCCGTGCGCAGTTTGACCCGTTGCTCGGTTTCCTGCTGGTGAATGGTCTCGACCTTGTTTTTAAAGCCTTTGAGTTCTTCATGAATGGGATTGAGAATACCGGCGACACTTTCACGGTTCAGCTCTTTAAACTGCGCGCCTTTACGCTCCAGAATTTCATTGGCCAGGGTCTCAAATTCGCGTTTCAGCTCGGCTTTACTGTCTGCCAGCAATTGCAGCTGCTGCGCGAAATGCAGCTCTTTTTCCGCCAGGCGCGTGTTCAGTTCACCATAGTTTTGTTTCACCGCGTGCAGTTCAGCTGTGGCACTGTCCAGTTGCTCTGCCGTTTGCTGATAGCGCTGTGTCAGTTCCTGTAATGCCGCGCCGTTGGCTGCTAACGACGCCTCTGCGGCGCTAAGCTCGCGTTCGGACTGGCCACACCGCAAGCGCAAAGCTTGTAATTCAGTCTGCGCCTGTTGCCGCGCGTTCATTACTTCTGCACGCTCGGCCTGCATTGCGTCCAGGCTGGTTTTCAGCTCAGAGCCCTGCACCTGCAGCGCTGCATTTTGTTGCTGCGTTTCCAATAATGTTTGTTCGGTTTGCTGCAGTTTTTGCTGGCTGTACAGTAGCTGCGGGCGCACCGCGTCTAGCTCTGCGGTGAGCGCTGCCACTTGTTCGCGCAGTTTGCCAGTATCTGCCTGCAAAGCTGTTAACTGGCTGTGCTGCTGCTCTCTCGCTTGCTGTAACTGTTGTTGCTGTTGCTGCGACGCTTCACGCTCTGCCTGAACCCGACTGTGCACCACCTGCAACTGTTGCAGCTGCTGGGTTAACGCCTGCAACTCTTCGCGGTGGCGGCTCAGTTTCTGTTCTTTATCCTGCCGGTCCTGCACAACCAGCGCCAGCTCTGCCTGCAAGGTTGCCGCACGGCGGCCAGACCAGAAATACACCAAAGCGACACTGAGCAAAGTGACCAGCGCCGACATCATCCATATATCCATCAAAATAATCCTCAAGTAAGCCCTCGGGCACTGTATCAATTTCAGCCACAGATAAAATGCTGTTTATTTGCACATGTAGCCTGAGCTTACAGATGCGGGGAGCCTTTAGATGACAAACACGAGCTGGCCCACGATTTAAACATGATGGGCACGCCGGCCAGCGCTCACAGTTCTTCATGCATTAAGTTTTTCTTTAGCCTGAGATTTTTCTCAAATTTGTACTTGCAGTTTTGCTAATCATTAGTGATATTTGACGCATAAAGTCATTTTTTGCCCCACCCACACAACCTATTGGGCCAATGTTAGCCCTGTACTTTGCTGGTGACGCAGTTGGCGGAGAAATACCCTTTGGACCACCTTTCACTCACGCCGAACCTTGATGTGTTGGTTGCAATCGGCGCATCCGCCGGCGGTTTAGAAGCGCTGGAACTGTTCTTTCGCAACTGCCCGACCGACTTGGGCGTCACTTATGTCGTGGTCCAGCATTTATCGCCTGACCACAAAAGCATGATGGATGATTTGCTGTCCCGCTACACGACGATGCCAGTCTGTATGGTCAGCAGTGACCAAATCCCGCAACCGGATACTATTTACCTCATCCCGGCGGGCACGCACATCGAAATCGAGGAAGGGCATTTCAAGGTCACCCGCAAGCTGCCCCATACCTTCTCGTTACCCATTGACATCTTTTTCAAATCTGTTGCCAAAGCATACGGGAACCGCGCCGTCGCTATTGTGCTGTCAGGCACGGGTTCTGACGGTAGTTTAGGCATCAAAGATGTGAACGCGGTTGGTGGTTTAGTGCTGGTGCAGACGCCAGCAGATGCGCGTTTTGACGGGATGCCAACTTCGGCGATCCAAACCGGATTGGTGCATGATATCTTGCCGGCACGTGAGCTGCCTTCACGTTTGCATGCATATCTGCACCAACCCAATGCTATACACAGCACTATCGAACTCGATGCGAACAGCAATCTGGATGCTGACGCAGGTCTTAACGAGATCCTCGATTTACTCAACAACGAATATCAAATCAACTTTGCTGAATACAAACCCGGCACGGTGAACAGAAGAATTGAGCGGCGCATGCAAATGCTGAACTACAAAACCGTTCAGGCCTATCGCGACTATCTGCAGCAAAATACGGCGGAACTGAATAAGTTACGCTTGGAACTGCTGATCCCGGTGACCAGCTTTTTCCGCGACCAGCGCGCCTTTGATTTACTCGATAGCGCTGTGATCAACAAACTCGTTGAAAACGCCAACCCCAATGCTGATCTGCGCGTATGGGTGGCAGGCTGTTCCACCGGGGAAGAAGCCTATTCGATTGCAATGCTGTTCCACGAAGCATTCAAAAACCATAAGCAGTGGATCCAACTAAAGATTTTTGCGACCGATGTTAATCAGGATAATCTTGATCAGGCCAGCGCCGGTTTTTATCCGCCGACTATTGTTTCCGAACTGACGCCCGAGCGGCTGGATGCATTTTTTGATCTAGTGCAGGATGGCTTCAAAGTAAAACCATTCCTGCGCCAGTCGATTGTGTTCGCCCGCCACAATTTACTGAACGATGCGCCCTTTACCAGAATGCATCTGGTCACTTGCCGTAATACGCTGATTTATTTCAAAAATGAAGCGCAAGCCGTTGCCTTGCAAAAACTGCAGTTTGCGGTCTTGCCACAACATTATCTGATGCTTGGGATCAGCGAATCGATCATGGTTAACAACCAGTGTTTTAATGTGCTGGATAACAAGCTGAAAATTTTTCAGCGCAACGCGACACCGCTACAACAGGAATTACGTGGCCGCTTCAGTATCAACACAGCGCGAAGTATTAAGGAACGCAGTTTATTGGTGCGTCCGGCAGGACAACACGCACCTTACAACACTGCCGACAAAGCCAGGGAAATCTTACTGACCGACTATGCGCCGCCGTCTTTATTAGTGGATAGCAGCGGCAAAGTCCTGCATTTGTTTGGCGCGATCAAGTCGTTATTGCAATTTCGCAATGGCGCCGCGGAAATGACTGTGTCGCGGATCCTGCCAGATCCGCTGGTCGCGGTTTGCAGTGCCCTGATCCATAAATGCAAGCGCGAAAATGGTCAGTTCCGATCTGAAAATGTGCGGATTAAAGGGCTGCAAGCACGGGATCTGTCGTGCCAGGTGGTCGCCAAGTTTCTGCCGGTGGAACCCGACGGGCATATTTTGCTGTCTTTTATCATTGACGAGTCTAGCGACAATCAAGCTGCTCCAATCGAATTACCCAACGAACTGACTGAAAAAATCAGCACGCTGGAGCAGGAACTGCAAGCGACCCGCGAAAGCCTTCAGGCCACCATCGAGGAGCTGGAAACCTCCAACGAAGAATTACAGGCCACCAATGAAGAGTTGATGGCGTCGAATGAGGAAATGCAAAGCTCTAACGAAGAATTGCAGTCGGTGAACGAAGAACTCAATACGGTGAATGCGGAATATCACGAAAAAATGGCCATTCTGAATCGAATCAATGCCGATTTAGATTCGATGTCGCGGGCTTCCGGCATTGCCAGCATTTTTGTCGACCAGTATCGCAATATCACCCGCTTTACCGCCGACGCCTTGCGGCTATTCAAATTGCGCGAGATGGATATCGGCCGGCCTATTGATGAAATCGTTTCATCGTTGGATTACACCGATTTAAGTCAGGACATTGCCACCACACTGGCGCAGGAAAGAACCATCGAAAAAGAGATCCGCAGTACCGACGGCCGAGACTTTTTGATGCGGATCCTGCCCTATCGCATCACCTCAGGCATGATTGGCGCGGTCACCTCATTTATTGATATCACCCCGCTCAAAGTCTCAGAGCAGTTGCAGCTGCTGCTGAATGCCCTTCCCGAGCACATCGCTGTATTGGACAAATACGGCAACATTGTGCTGGTTAATTCGGCGTGGGAACAATTTGCCCGGGTAAATGGCGACCCGACGGTCAGCCACACCAGCGTCGGAACTAATTATCTGAAATGCTGCGAGAAAAGCATGATGCAGGACCCGCTGGCCCACAAAGCCTATCTGGGGATCAAAGGGATACTGGAAGGCAGCAGAAGTCGCTTTCAACTGAGCTACCCCTGCCATTCTCCCGCAGAAAACCGCTGGTTTGTGATGAATGCCGTGACGGTTAAACACTCCCATTTTGCGGCGATAATCAGTCACTTTAATGTGACAGACTGGATGGTCAAAGAGGTGGTCAATGACTGAACACAATCGTATCGAGCGTCTTCGTCAGCAAGCCCGGCTGTTGTTGGAAAACCGCCAGACTTCGTCAGAGCAACAATCAGAGTTTGAGCAGCTCAATACCACCAAACTCCTGGAAGAGCTTAATATTTATCATGCCGAACTGGAAATTCAGAATCAGGAACTAAGACAAGCGCAATTACATTTGCAACGGGAGCGCGACCATTACCGCAGTTTGTTTCAACTGATGCCGGTCGCCTGTCTGTTAATCGGTGCGCAAGGCAAGATCCTCGACCTGAACGAACCGGCCTTGGTCATGCTCGGATTTAAATCGCTCAAGCAGGCGCAAGACGTATCTGTCTACCGTTTGCTGAATGAATCTGGCTCTGCCTGGCTGTTGCATGAGCTGAAAGCCAAAGCGGAGCAAACCCGTCATCAGAAACTTGAAGTGACCGCCTGGAACCGGATCAAACGCCCGGTCAACGCCGGTCTGATTAGTCTGCCATCGCCCAATAGCTTGCATGGTGACGCAATCCTGATTTTACAGGATGCAACAACAGAAACACTGCTCGAGCAAGAAAGGCGTCAATTCAGTTCTGTCATGGACCATAGCCCTGCAATGATTTTTGTGCTGGATGCCGATCTCAGATTGTTACTAGCGAACAAAGAATTTATCCATTTCCATCAGCTTGAATCATCCGAACTCATCGGCCGTTCTGTTTTAAGTTTTTTCCCGAATGCATCCATTCAAAGAATACAAGAATACTATGATGCTCTGTTTATTCGCGGTGTATCCCAGACCTATGAATACGATTATTCATCGCCCGTTGATAACAAAGTCTATTGTTTCCAAACAACCGCATTTGCGATTAGAGATTCAACAGGCGACATCATTAGTGCCGGTTTTATCACCACGGATGTTTCGCTGCGTAAAGATGCCGAAAGCCGGTTGCAAACCGCTATGCAGATTTTCAGCGAAGGCTCTGAAGGCATCATTATTGCTGATCGTGACAGCTGCATCATCTCAGTTAATCATGCCTTTGAAGTGATCACGGGTTACAGCCAAGAAGATGTCGTCGGCAAGAAACCGTCGATACTGTCCTCAGGCCAACATGATAAAGAGTTTTACCGCACCATGTGGGCCATGGTGATGGACGAAGGCCACTGGGAAGGGGAAATCTGGAACAAAAGAAAATCAGGCGAAATATATCCACAGTGGCTGAATATATCGAGACTGCCAAAACAAGGTCCGGTCATTAAAAATTTTATTGCTGTCTTTAGTGATATTTCCGAGCGGATGCAGAGTCAGAAGTACATTGAGAATCTGGCATACTTTGATTCACTGACCGGCCTGACCAATCGTAATTTATTACGCGACCGCGTTGACCATTTTATTTCTCTTTGTAATCGAGCGTCCCAGCATTTTGTTTTAGTCTTCTTTGATTTGGATAAATTCAAAGATATCAATGACATGCATGGTCATGATGTCGGTGACCGTTTGCTGATTACGATCAGTGAACGGATGAAATCGATGTTTCGCGAAAGCGATACCTTATGCCGGCTCGGCGGTGATGAGTTTGTAGTGCTGTTACCCGGCGTCGAACGGGCCGAAGGCATTCTCAAAACCCAGAGCCTGATCAATCTGATCGCAGAGCCGGTTCTATTGGGCGACCTCAGCCTCAAAGTCACCTGCTCAGCTGGCCTGGTGGAGTACCCCGTTGATGGCCAGAGCTACCAGGATTTATTGAAAAAAGCCGATTTAGCGATGTATCGGGCCAAAGCTGAGGGCAAAAACCAAATCAGTCAGTTTGATGCGTCAATGATTGAAGGACTGCAGCGGCGCATAGCGCTGACCTCCGCACTTGAACACGCATTGGACCAGCAGGAAATGTGGGTTGCCTTTCAACCTATACTGTCTAATGAACAGGATATTGTCGGCTTTGAGGCGCTGTTACGTTGGAATTCAGCGACTTTTGGCGTGATCAGTCCTGATGAATTTATCCCGCTGGCTGAGGAATCCGGCGACATTCATGAGCTGGGAATGTGGGTACTGGAAATCGCCCTGCAGCAGATAAAACAATTACAACAAGATTTTCACCAACAGTTTTATGTCAGCGTGAATGTGTCGGCACCACAGTTTTGGAGTGAAACCTTCCCCGAACGGGTCACCGCTTGTGTCGATCAGGCGCAGGTATCGAGGCAGAGTCTGCAACTGGAGATCACCGAGCGGATCGCCATGCAAAAGCCCGAGATTGCTTCACAAGTGATCAGACAACTCAAAAATGAAGGGATCGGCATTGCACTGGATGATTTCGGCACCGGATATTCGTCGCTGGCCTATCTGAAACACTTACCTATCGACGTCCTCAAAGTGGACAAATCATTTGTGATGGATATCGGAACAGACCCGGATGACGAAGAAATCTGCCGCACCATCATCAATCTTGCGCACAGCCTGGGCTTGAGCACCACTGCCGAAGGTGTTGAAAAACACCACCAGCTCGAATTTTTAAAACAGATTGGTTGTACTCACCTGCAGGGATACCTGTTCGCGAAACCGATGGCAGCGGCTCAGCTATCGCAATGGCTGGAGTCCAAATACAAATGATGACGTTCAGGGCTCAGGCCCCTGCGATTGCTTCCGGTGACAGGCTTAAGTTTGACGACGACAAGGCTCAAACGTCGTGGCGCATTCTGGCGATTTCGCGAATCATCTTGTGGATAAAATTTTTCTGTGAAAAGGTCAACATTTTGAAAAATTCAAATACCGACTTCTCCACATCACAATCCTCAGGCTCGACAAAAAAATCATATACAGGTCGATTCAGGATGAGGGCTATTTGCTCAATCCGTTCAAGAGTCGGAGAAATTTTTCCTGTTTCTATTCTACTCAGAGTCTCTTTTTCGATTTGCATCAGTTCGGAAAGTTTAGCCTGGGTTAAACCTTCACTTCTTCGAAGCTTCGCAATGGCTCTGCCAACTCGCTTTGACAGTGAATCACTGTTCATTTACAGATCTCTTGCAAATAAGAATCGATTCGGAATTTTGCCGTAAAAACCATGCGCTGTTAAGGGTTTTTCAAATCAATTTACTATGACGTTTCGTGTTTATTTATATCGATAGATTGTTTTTGCAGCATTTCATCAAGGTTGAATATTGAGATTTGCTGCAAATTCGTGTGCTAAGCAACCGCAAGGAGCCATCCAATGCGACAAAATCTTCCGGTCACCCAACAAGAAAGACGCTTTCCTTCTAATGTTCGTTTAATATCACGACCACCGATTTGGACAGCCGAATCCTCGATTGTAATGACGAATTCGTCAAAATCAGTGGATTTACCCGCGATGAACTCATCGGTCAGCCGCACAATCTGGTGCGCCATCCTGATATGCCTCCGCTGGCATTTAAGGTGATGTGGGAGCATTTACGGGCCGGTAAGCCCTGGATGGGCCTGGTGAAAAACCGCTGCAAAAATGGTGATTACTATTGGGTCGACGCCTACGTGACGCCAATCTCGCAACAAGGCAAATTGGTTGGATATGAATCGGTTCGGTCCTGTCCAAGCCGGCAAGACGTCGCCCGCGCGGAAAGCCATTACCAACATATCCGCTCAGGAACGCGGGCTGGTTTTCAGCTGCCCATCAGCTGGCCAAATCTCTTTATTTTGCTGGTGGTCACTGCATCGGTATTGCTGTTTGCCGCCGACTATAAATCAGTTGCCGAGGCTGTTCTGGCCGCTGGGGTTCTGGTGTTTGCTTTTTGGAACACCAGAGAGAATCAGCAAATGTTGCTGACTCTCAATCGGATGCTGGGCTCGTCGTTTTCGCATGAACTGGCACAGGCAACATACACCGACAGCCGGGGCGATCTCAGTAAGTTACAGGTCGCTATCAAAAGCTTATCTGCGCATCTGAATACGGTGGTCAGCCGGGTCGAAAATGTCGCTGCCAGGGTGTCCACGGAATCGCAGCAAGGCCTCAAGCTGAGCGATGAAACCACCAGCTTTATTCAGCACCAACAACATGAAACCACTCAAGTGGCCACCGCCATGAATGAGATGACCACAACCATTGCGCAGGTCGCCCGGCATGTGGCAGATACGGCGACTGAAGCCGAGCAGGCGGCAAAATTGACGCAAACCGGCACGCAGGTTTCTGCGCAAACACATCAGGCAATCGTGAAGCTACAGCACACAGTGCAGGGAATTGGCGACGCGGTGAAAGAAGTTGCAAGTCAAACCAATAAGATCGCCAGTGCGGCGCAGATGATTGAGCAAATTGCCGAACAAACCAACTTGCTTGCGCTCAATGCTGCAATTGAAGCTGCAAGAGCCGGTGAGCAAGGCCGCGGCTTTGCGGTCGTGGCCGATGAGGTTCGCAATCTGGCTTACCGCACACAGCAGTCAACCAAAGAGATTTATCAGATGGTTGATGATCTGACCGAGCGCGCGGTTTCTGCGGTCCAAATCGCAGAGACGGGCCACTCAGACGCTGAGGCCGGCTTGTCTAAAGTGATTGAAAGTAGCCAGATGCTGGCCGGGATTTCCGATGCCGTCGGCCGCATTGCCGAAATGTCGACCCAGATGGCCTCAGCCATAGAGGAACAAGCACACGTTGCAGATGATGTGAACCGGCAGGTCGTCAGTATCTCGAACCTCGCCGATGCAAGCACGACCAATGCAGTCAAGCTCTCGGACTCCATCAAATATCTAAGCAAGATATCCGATGAAATGTATGAAACTGTTGTCAGGTTCAGAACCTAAGCAGCGGCTCTCCTTGCAGGAAATCCCGCTTTCGAACCAGTGAACAGCAAAACGCTGCACCACGCAGTCTGTCAGGACCAACCCGCCCTGACAGACTGTCGCCAATAAACCACCATTCAGCTGCAAAGTGAACACAGTGCATCGATTTGCAACAGCATCTGCGCCTCATCCACTTAAGCCAAACATAACCAATTGTTTTATCTACACAATATTCAACAAGCACTCTGTACTTCCTGCCCTGCTGTTCAAACCGCCACTGCTTATCGACGGGGATGCCTGCCCGCCCCT
>Ga0209812_10000672_pt1 | contig 29179 bp, 29 predicted proteins | sample JI71714BDNA_FD_187502 | JGI IMG/M metagenome (GOLD analysis project Ga0209812, IMG submission 187502) | Wastewater effluent complex algal communities from Wisconsin, to seasonally profile nutrient transformation and Carbon sequestration -... | ecosystem: Engineered > WWTP > Effluent > Algae...
TGGAAAAAGGTGCTGAAATGGGCCGCTTTAAGCTGGGCTCTACTGTCGTTTTGACCTTCGCTAAAGATGCCATTGAGTTATTACCGACGAATTTCCCGGGCGCAGTTACTCGAATGGGCACTGCATTTGCAACTAAACTGAGTTGATGACGATACTTTCTTCGCAGGAGCACTGATGAAAATCTTTGCGCATCGTGGGGTCAGTGGCCATTATCCGGAAAACACGCTGCAGGCTTTTGCCGCAGCGTTGGCTACCGGTTGCCACGGCATTGAGTTGGACGTGTTTCTGCATGCCGGTGAGTTAGTCGTGATCCATGACCGACAAGTCAATCGCACGACGAACGGTAAAGGTCTGCTAGAAGATTTTACTGCAGAAGCGCTTTATCAGCTCGATGCCGGCAACGGTCAATCGATTCCAACCTTGTGGCAAGTCTTAGATTTATGCGCAAACAGAGTTGAAATCAATATCGAATTAAAAGGGCACGATACGGCCCCCGCTTTGGCAGCGCTGTTGCAGCGTGCGCAATCTGAGTTGGGCCTTCAATTAGACACTGTATTAGTGTCGTCCTTTCACCACCCGCTGTTAAAGCAGCTTAAAGCGATGATGCCAGAGCTTCGCGTCGGTGTATTGATCGCTCACTACCCACTTGATGGCGTGGCGATTGCGCAGCAGCTTGCGGCGGTTTCTCTTAACTGTGACCGTGGTTTTGTCGATACAACATTAGTGGCACAGGCACATCAGGCGGGCTTGCAGCTCTTTGTCTATACAGTGAACGATCAACAAGAACTGTTAACGTTACAGGCTATGGGTGTGGATGGAGTATTTTGTAACTATCCGGCAGAAGCAATACGCTGGCTGCGGCATGAACCAGAAGAGTCACCGGCTTAGTGACTCTCGCAGCTGTGACACTGATTACAGAGCCGGATATTTAATACATGCGCCAGTACAACAAAGGCCGCACCAACAATCAGCACAAAATGCTCATACTCATGGCCAAGCAAATCTTTTTGCCAATAGATAAATCCACCGATAAACAGTGAATAAAACGGGTAAAGTTTGCGGTGGTATCGGTGAAAACCGGCGAATAGGGTAATAAACCCAAGCACCATAGTGACCAACAGAATGATCCGCTCAAACGCATGATTATGTACCCAGGTCAAGCCTAACAGTGGCAATACAGGTAACAGGACCGGCAACATAATGCAGTGGATAGCACATAAAGACGTGACTGCGATCCCTACTTTATCCAGTGTGTTACGGATATTGTCGAACATAAGTGCCCCCGAGCAAATTTGGAGTGAGATGATATAACAAATCCGTCTGAATATGAATGCATGCGATGAAAAAGTCTGCCTCTGCCGCAACGGGTCTGGCTGTGGCATAATTCACTTTTTTAGTCATGAGACCTGAAGATGGAACAACTACTGCAGCAACTGGATCAGAATTTAAAAGAATTATACCGCAAAGCCCTGGACGCCGACGCAATCCTCGAGGATATCCAGCAGCAAGGTCACGGTAAATATCAGCAAATTTTCCCGGCAGGCTTGTTTCAGGTTGAAAGTAACCGGTTTATGCCATATCTGTCAGAAACTGCTGAACAGATCTCCGCGATCCGTCAAACCCAGCAGTTTAATACTGCAACCCTCGAGAATATCGTCAAGCAGTTGCAGCAGCTACACAAGACATTGGCCGAATTTCGCACTGCAGTAACAAAGTAACTATACTGTCGGTTGACGGTAAGCTTGAGGTGTTCAAGAGTCGGAGGTGCATATGGTCATAACCAGCAGTGTGATATCGCAGGATGCCCTGCGAATCGCTGCGCGCACACCTTTAAACGCTGAACAGCCACGGACAGATGCATCACAGGTCAGCCGGCAAGTATTGCAGAATGCAAACATCAATCAGCAACAGACCGAACTTAGCAACCTGCCGGCAAAAGCCCCGTCTGAGCAATCCAGCGACAGTGTCAGAGTCAGCAGCACCATTGGCAAAGCGGCAAGCAGCGGAATGCTGACAAGGGATGAAGCCGTTGCGATTTATCAGAAAATTGCCAATATGCTTTAGTCAGATGTCTGCCCCATCAGGCCACGAAAAACTGCCATGTGTTACCCATGAAAACGCCGCAATTTTGCGGCGTTTTCACTTCAACTGAGCCCAGTATCAAGGTTTGCTGAATTTGGGTGTCAGCGTTTTCTGAAACCAATGTTTCAGCATTTGCTTTTCATACACAAATTCGCTGCTACCAAGTCCGATTGGCGAAGAATGCATAAAACCCATATCCTTCACTTTCACGTCCTGCTCGGCAGCCACGACCTGCCCTGCGCTATCCAATAGCTGATAATCAAACGTCATGCGTGGAAAATAAATTTCTTTGATCACACGGATATCACTATGATCAATGCGATACATCGGATTGACATCACCAGCCAGATCCAGATCTTTGACTGTAACGACCAAACTGTGGCCAACCGGTAACTTCTTGGCAAAATCCGCCCAGATTTTATCAAAGGCACTGAGCACACGTTTCTGATAGGCTTTTTTGCTGCCAGACGATGGTCGGATATCACTGTATTTTTCCGGATTTTGCCAGTTGACCTTGACTGTTGCTTCCTGCTGTGTGGCCAACGCATTTGTACTGAGCAAAACGCCAAACATCAAAGGTAATAAGGTTCGCATAGCTAAACTCCTGAAAGAACATTTGAAACTGATGATTCAACCTGTCACTTCAAAACAAGCTGTACCATCTTTCCTGACTATACCGCCACTTGCCGGCGCTTACCGTGCTGAAATGTCAGAAGCTGTGGCATTCTGTAATTCAGCTTGACATGATATTGACCGGATAACTTGCGGTCTGACCGCTAATTTAATGCTAAAACGCTGCATCCTGACCGGAGTCGTTCAAAAACGATGTTGCTGCAGCAGCTCGCAATGAGAGCGTAAACAACCTACTCATCACCAAGCCAATATACACATAACTTTGTTATAACGCTCGATTTCAAAAACAACAAACCCGGCGCGTGCCGGGTTTGTCTTGTCGCTGAGTTGTCCTGTGACTGACAGCGCAGCCGACGACATTTTTACATCATGCCGCCCATACCACCCATGCCGCCCATATCTGGCATTGCTGGTGCATCTTTCTTCGGCAGCTCTGTAACCATCGCTTCTGTCGTGATCATCAGAGAACCTACAGATGCAGCGAATTGCAGTGCTGAACGGGTTACTTTGGTTGGATCCAGAATACCCATTTCTAACATGTCACCGTAGACGCCGGTGGCCGCATTGTAACCGTAGTTACCGCTACCGTGCTTAACGTTATTGACGACGACTGAAGGCTCTTCACCGGCGTTATCAACGATTTGACGCAGTGGAGCTTCCATTGCGCGCAGCGCGATTTTGATACCGTGGTTCTGGTCTTCGTTGATACCACGCAGCTCGCCTAACTTGGCTGCGACACGCACCAGCGCCACACCACCGCCAGGCACCACGCCTTCTTCAACGGCAGCACGGGTTGCGTGCAGCGCGTCTTCCACGCGGGCTTTTTTCTCTTTCATTTCGATTTCAGTCGAAGCACCGACTTTGATCACTGCAACGCCACCTGCCAGTTTGGCCAGACGCTCCTGCAGCTTCTCTTTGTCATAGTCAGAAGTCGCATCTTCCACTTGCTGACGGATTTGTTTGACGCGCGCGTCAATCGCTTCCTGACTGCCGGCACCATCGATAATCGTGGTGTTGTCTTTGGTGATCACCACGCGTTTAGCAGTACCTAAATCTTCCAGTGTCGCTTTTTCCAGCTCCAGACCGATTTCTTCTGAAATCACTACGCCACCGGTCAGTACCGCGATGTCCTGCAGCATGGCTTTACGACGGTCACCAAAACCTGGTGCTTTCACCGCAGACACTTTAACGATGCCGCGCATGTTGTTGACAACCAGCGTAGCTAAGGCTTCGCCTTCTAAATCTTCAGCGATGATCAGCAGTGGTTTGCCAGACTTGGCAACGCCTTCCAGTACTGGCAACAGTTCACGGATATTGCTGATTTTCTTGTCAACCGTCAGGATGAACGGGTTATCCAGTTCAACCTGGCCAGCTTCTGGATTGTTAATGAAATACGGCGACAGGTAACCGCGGTCAAACTGCATGCCTTCAACCACAGCCAGCTCGTTCGCCAGGCCCTGACCTTCTTCAACAGTGATCACGCCTTCTTTACCGACTTTGTCCATGGCGTCTGCAATGATCTGGCCGATTTCGTCATCAGAGTTCGCAGAAATAGTACCAACCTGCGCAATCGCTTTTGAATCTGTGCACGGCTGAGACAGCGCTTTTAATTCAGCCACAGCAGCGATGACTGCTTTGTCGATACCGCGCTTTAAATCCATTGGATTCATACCGGCAGCAACGGCTTTCACGCCTTCGTTGATGATGTTTTGCGCCAGTACTGTGGCAGTTGTGGTGCCGTCACCGGCTTCGTCGTTGGCTTTAGAAGCAACTTCTTTCACCATCTGCGCGCCCATGTTTTCGAACTTGTCTTCCAGCTCGATTTCTTTGGCGACCGATACACCGTCTTTGGTGATCAGCGGCGCGCCGAAAGATTTGTCCAGAATCACATTACGGCCTTTCGGCCCCAGGGTTACGCGCACAGCGTTTGCTAAAATGTTGACGCCTTTGAGCATCTTGTTGCGGGCTTCATCGCCAAAACGTACGTCTTTTGCAGCCATTTTCTAATACCTCAAATCAAATTCAATGCGTGGGAAAAGATCACTACTGAAACTTATTCAGTGATGATGCCAAGGATGTTGTCTTCTTTGGTGATCACATATTCCTGACCGTCGATTTTCTCAGAGCGCTCGACATAAGCACCGAAAATCACTTTGTCACCCACTTTGACTTCCAGTGGACGCACGCTGCCGTTTTCCAGAATACGGCCATTGCCTACTGCAACGACTTCACCGCGGGTCGACTTCTCAGCAGATGCGCCTGTCAGCACGATACCACCGGCTGATTTGCTCTCAGCTTCCAGACGCTTGATGATGACGCGATCATGTAATGGACGAATATTCATGTTTTTTTAGCTCCTGAACATGGTTGTGGTTTTAATCCCTGTGAGGGGGTTAAAAAATTTTGTATCCGTGATATGGGGTAAACCCGGAAAAAAACCAAGGGTATCGGCTGAAGTTTTTTTCGGCGTCCGGTTCGGATGCTGAAAGATTGTCGCCATTCCACCGGTCTGGTGTCGGCAGACGTGACTGCGTTAGAGTAATGTCTTGCTGAAGATGCTGCGGGCGGATGGGAGAACAACGATGTCAGAGACTATACAACTAACACTGTGCAACTGCCCGGATACCGCGACCGCGACTAAGATTGCGGCTGCTTTGCTGGACGCTCGGCAGGCTGCGTGCGTTAATTTGCTGCCTGCAGTCACTTCGATGTACCACTGGCAAGGCCAGCTGGAGACCGCAACAGAGGTCATGTTGCTGATTAAAGCGCCGCCGGCCCTGTTTGACGCAATCAGTCAGACCATTTGCCGGTTGCACCCGTATACTGTGCCGGAAATTATTGCGATCCCAGTCAGCCAGGGCTTTTTGCCTTATCTGCGCTGGGTCAATGAGGAATGTTCACCGAATGAATAATTGGAAATCCCTGACGACAACCCTGCTCACTTTATTGCTGGCACTCAGCCTGCCGCTCCAGGCAGCAGACCCCATCCAGAGTGCAGCCACCAGCCAAAACCCGGTCCCGGCGCAAAATATTCTGTCGGCCTTACAAAAACCACAATTTCTGCCGGTTGATCAGGCCTTTATGCTGGACTTTGCCCAAAGCGGCGAGTCGGTGCGGGTCAGTTTTCAAATCGCCGATGGCTATTACCTGTACAAAGATAAATTGAAGATTGCCGGAGTCGCAGTTAATTTCAGTAATCCGCAGTTGCCAGCCGGGTTACCACATGAAGACGAATACTTTGGGAAGACCGAAATCTATCGTCATCAACTGGTATTTGACGTCAAATTGGCCAATATCGATGTGGATGCCAAGTTAAAGGTGCGTTATCAGGGCTGCGCCGAAGCCGGTTTATGTTATCCGGTGGAAACGCGGGAAATCCCGCTGATCAGTCAAAGTACAGCCGCTCAGCCTGCGGCAACCGAAAGCGCTGCAAACGCTGAGTCCTCAGCGCCGGTGTCTAGCCAAATCGGTCTGGCCGAACGCTTAAGCAGCGATAAAAGCCTGCTGACTTTAGGGCTGTTTTTCCTGTTGGGCTTAGGTCTTGCGTTCACGCCTTGTGTGTTTCCGATGTATCCCATTTTGACCAGTATTATTGTCGGCCAGGGCCAGCAGCTGAGTCACGGCCGCGCTTTCCGTTTGTCGTTTGCCTATGTGCAGGGGATGGCGCTGACGTATTCGCTGCTTGGTTTAGTTGTTGCCAGTGCCGGCGTGAAATTCCAAGCAGCTTTTCAACATCCGGCCGTATTGATTGGTATGAGTTTGTTATTCGTGCTGTTAGCTGCGGCAATGTTTGGTTGGATCAACTTGCAGTTACCGGCGCGCTGGACTGAAAAACTGACTGCGACCAGCAACCGCCAGCAAGGCGGTTCACTCAAGGGTGCGTTGGTGATGGGCGCTTTGTCCGGACTGGTGGCTTCTCCTTGTACCACAGCCCCGCTGACCGGAGTTCTGCTTTATATCGCACAAAGCGGCGATTTGGCTTATGGCGCCTTGGTGCTTTACATCTTAAGTCTGGGCATGGGCCTGCCGTTATTGCTGCTCGGCAGTAGTGGCGGCAAGTGGTTACCGAAACCTGGCGCCTGGATGGACGTTATTAAAGCTATCTTCGGTTTCCTCTTATTGTCAGTGCCATTAATGTTGTTATCACGCATCATGCCGGCCGAAGTCTTGTTGGTGCTCGGCTCTTTATTAGCACTCGGCTTTGCCCTGTATCTGCAACAAGTGCAACAACTGTTAAAAACAGCGGTAGCCAGAAGCCTGTGCTGGTTGGTCGCCACACTGCTGGTTTGCTCGGTGATGCTGGCGAATTATCAGCAATGGTTAGCACCGGCACCGCAGGCTCTGTCTGGTGTAGCAAATACAGACATTAAAGGTCAGTTTATCGACATTAAAACTCTGGCGGATTTGGATGCACAGCTGCTTGAAGCCAAAGCACAAAATCAATATGTGATGCTGGATTTCTTCGCTGACTGGTGTGTTGCCTGCAAAGAATTCGAGCACATTACTTTTGCCGACGCAGGGGTGAAAGCTGAAATGGCCAAAATCCGCTTGTTACGCATCGATGTGACTAAAGCAACTGAGCAGGATCAGCAGGTTTTGGACAAGTTTCAGGTGCTCGGTTTACCAACTTTATTGTTTTTTGCACCGAACAGCAGCGAATTAAGCACATCACGCATCACTGGCTTTATGGGGCCGGATGCATTTAAAGCCCATTTAATTCAGCTGCAACAATAAGGCTGCAGCATAAGGCAGGCGTGGCCTTCGAAACAGCTCGGACCACGCCAACGCCTCCATTCACTCCCCTGTACAACAACGGTGGCGAAAAGTTCCCATCTGCTGATAAGACCAGTATTTTGCTGCCATTTGCTGCGATTTCACTATAATGAGGCGCAAATCTGCAAATGCCGGCCGCATTTCTGCGAAAAAGATTGTTTTTTCGCCGACCTTTGGCAGGATGGAAGCAGATCCAGAATTATCAACGGAATAATCGACAAATGACTGCCAAATTACGGATTTTGCTGTTAAATGGTCCGAACCTGAACATGCTGGGACAACGTGAACCTCATATTTATGGGGCACAAACGCTGGACCAGATCGTCAGCGACTTACAACAGCATGCCAGTGCCTTGCAGGTGGAGTTATCCCATCTGCAGTCCAATGCCGAACATGAACTGGTCGGTGCAATCCAGCAAAGCCTTGGACAACAGGACTACATCATTATCAATCCGGGCGCTTTCACCCATACCAGTGTTGCCATTCGCGACGCCTTACTGGCGGTGGCCATCCCATTTATTGAAGTGCATTTGTCGAACGTCCATGCCCGTGAAGCATTTCGCCGGCATTCTTATTTATCAGATATCGCAAAAGGCGTGATTTGTGGTCTGGGCGCTAACGGTTACCGTTATGCACTCGACTCTGCGGTCGCAACACTGACCCACACGCCCCGTAACCCATAAATTCCAACCAAGTTAGGCGCAAACGTCATGGATATTAGAAAAATTAAAAAACTGATCGAACTTCTGGAAGAATCTGGCATTAATGAGCTGGAGATCACCGAAGGTGAAGAATCTGTGCGCATCAGTCGTGGTGGCCCGGTGCAACAATATGCACCAATGCACTACACCGCAGCACCAGCTGCTCCGGCAGTAGCTCAGGCACCTGCAGCAGCGCCTGCGGCACCAGCCGCTCCAGTAGTAACCGGTTATCAGCTGCGCTCACCGATGGTGGGTTCTTTCTACCGTGCCGCATCGCCAACGTCGAAAAACTTCGCTGAAGTGGGTCAAACGGTCAAAGTCGGCGATACGCTGTGTATCGTTGAAGCGATGAAAATGATGAACCAGATCCAGTCAGACAAAGCCGGCGTTATCACGGCCATTCTGGTAGAAAACGGCGAGCCGGTTGAATTTGACCAGCCTTTATTTGTGATCGAATAACCGAAAAGGCCGACACATGTTAGAAAAAGTGCTGATAGCCAACCGGGGCGAAATTGCGCTGCGTATCTTACGCGCCTGCAAAGAACTCGGTATCAAAACTGTCGCAGTGCATTCCACTGTCGACCGTAATCTCAAGCACGTGTTGCTGGCGGATGAGACCATTTGTATTGGCCCTGCCCCATCACCACAAAGCTACCTGAATATTCCGGCATTAATTGCCGCTGCGGAAGTCACCAATGCTCAGGCCATTCACCCGGGTTATGGTTTCCTGGCAGAACGCGCTGATTTCGCACAACAAGTTGAAGACAGCGGCCTGGTCTTTATCGGTCCACGCCCTGAATCCATCAGCCTGATGGGCGACAAAGTTTCAGCTATCGAAGCGATGAAAAAAGCCGGTGTGCCTTGTGTACCGGGTTCTGACGGCGCGGTCGGCGACGATGCTGACACCAACAAAGCCATCGCCAAACGTATTGGTTACCCGATTATCGTTAAAGCGGCAGGCGGTGGCGGTGGTCGTGGTATGCGTGTGGTTCGCGGCGAAGATGAGCTGGTGTCATCGATTGAGATGACCAAAGCCGAAGCCAAAGCTGCGTTTGGTAATGACATGGTGTACATGGAGAAATTCCTGGAAAACCCACGTCATATCGAAATTCAAGTCTTGGCAGATGGTCAGGGCAAAGCCATTCACTTAGGTGAGCGCGACTGTTCAATGCAGCGCCGTCACCAAAAAGTGGTGGAAGAAGCGCCAGCACCTGGCATTACGCAGGAACAGCGCGACTTTATCGGTGGCCGTTGTGTACAGGCTTGTATCGACCTGAACTATCGCGGTGCCGGTACTTTTGAATTCCTGTATGAAAACGGTGAGTTCTTCTTTATCGAGATGAACACGCGGATCCAGGTAGAACATCCGGTCACTGAAATGATCACCGGTGTGGATTTGATTAAAGAGCAGCTGCGCATCGCTTCAGGCATGCCGCTGAGCATCAAACAGTCTGATATCGTCATTCGCGGTCATGCCGTGGAATGCCGGATCAACGCTGAAGATCCAAAAACCTTTATCCCGTCGCCAGGTACTATCACCCGCTTCCACCCGCCCGGTGGCAATGGTGTGCGTTGGGATTCGCATATTTATGCGGATTACACAGTGCCGCCAAACTATGACTCTATGGTTGGTAAGCTCATCACTTATGGTGAGAACCGGGCTATTGCCATCGCGCGGATGCGCAATGCGCTGAGTGAATTGCTGGTCGGTGGTATTAAAACCAATATCGAACTGCATAAAGAGATTATGACGGACGCCAACTTTAATCAGGGTGGCACCAACATTCATTATCTCGAGCACAAGCTCGGTATCAAATAAAGACGAAGGCCTCGACAGAGGCCTTTTTTTCGCGGTTACCCTGACACCTGCATGCCGTCAGACCAGGCTGCATTGCCCGTGTTGGCTGAATTCTGCAGCGGGTGGCACTGTTGCAGCGTCTGTGCGGTAGCAGGTTCAGTCAGCCAATTGACGACATCCTGCTTCCAGTGCAGTGCTGCCAAATCAGCAGACAAAGTTTCCAGACGTTGCATCCGAAGCGGGTTTTCTTTGCCGATCTGGCGCAACAACCATTTAAACCAGGCTTGCCGGCGCAGCCAAAATAACGACTGTCCATAATCCTGAATCAATTCCTGCTGCGTCGCCGCTGTGCAAAATTGCTGTAAGCTTTGTAATTGCAGTTCCTGCAGGTATTGACTGCAATGCTGACTGCGTGCGGGCTCAGCCAGATTGGCAAAGCCGTAATCCGCTTTCAGATGTTTCAGATGACAGTACAACACGCCGAGATATCGTTTCGGCAGCAGCGCTTTTTGCTCACCAAACTGTAGCGTTTCAAACTTTTCGGCCTGGACAAAAAAGATTTCCGGATGAATTGGGAAAAACATAATATCGCCGGTGCCAACCAAAGGACAATTCCGGTACACCTTAGGCGCGGTAACATCTCCGGCCAAATTAAGACCTGAAAACCGAAACAAAGCCATGCGCCGCTGCACAATGGCAGCACGGACTGTCTGCACTGCACGGCTCATATTGGCGGCAATCGCCAAATGATCATCATCAAGTTTAACCGCAACCTGATAACGACACTGCGCGAGTGCGAAATTGTAATAGTTCGCCATGCTGTGCAGTGAAAATGTTGAGGCACGGGCATGAGCTGCACTCAAAATCGGGTGCACCTGAGGCTCGTAATGAAACACTCTGATCTTATCCGGAAACTCGGCCGACAAACTGGCGAGGATCTGCGGCGTCTGATCGCTGCAATCATTGTAACAAGCCACGATTTCATCGAAATAAGCGATGTGGCTACGGATGGTTGCTTCCAGAAATTCAGCACCATTTTTAATCCGCATGACAGCGCTGATCCCCGGTAACCGGGGGCTGGCCAGTTGGTCTGGCCTGAACAGAAAATCTTGCACGAATCTGAACCTGTAACAATGAATATAAAACGATCGGCGTGTGCGGATTTTACGCTAAAAATGTGTCAATTTTGGTTTTTTAATGTAAAGCAAAGCGCGGCCTATGGCGGGTTCAAGGTCCAGCGAGTCCTCAACTCGCAGGCTGCTAACATGTACAGGCGGATAAAAACTGCTAAAATCGCCGGCCTTATCGTTTGTCTATCTGGCAGGAACTGCTGATGCCCTGGATCCAACTGCGCGTAAACACTACTGAAAAACATGCTGAAACCGTGAGCGATATGCTGATGAGCTGGGGGGCACAGGCCGTCAGTTTTGTGGATGCGCAGGACACACCGATTTATGAACCTATGCCGGGCGAAGTGATTTATTGGGCGAATACCGTGGTGGTGGGTTTGTTTGACGCGGAACATCCGATGGAGAACGTGATCGGCAAACTGCAGCAGGTCAGTCTGTTTAAACACGGCGTGCAGTACAAGCTAGAGCAACTCGAAGACAAAGACTGGGAGCGCGAATGGATGGACAATTTTCATCCGATCCGCTTTGGTAACCGGCTTTGGGTGTGCCCGAGTTGGCGGGACATTCCGGACCCAACTGCGGTCAACGTGATGCTGGACCCAGGCTTGGCTTTTGGTACCGGTACTCACCCAACCACCGCTTTATGCATGGAATGGCTGGATAGCCAGGATTTAACCGACAGCCTAGTGGTCGATTTTGGCTGCGGCTCCGGTATTCTGGGCATTGCAGCGCTTAAACTGGGTGGTAAACGGGTGGTAGGTATTGATATTGACCCGCAAGCGATTGAAGCCAGTACTGCCAACGCAGGGCGTAACAACGTCGCAGGTCAGATTGAACTGTATTTACCAAAAGACCAGCCGAAGTTAGAAGCCGACGTTGTCGTTGCTAATATTCTGGCAGGGCCATTGGCCGACTTGAGCCAAATCATCAGTGCCTATGTCCGGCCGGGTGGCCTGCTGGCTTTATCCGGCATTCTGGAGAGTCAGGCACAATCCGTCATCGATGCCTACAGCCACGAATTTGACTTTGATCCCGTTGCAGTCAAAGACGAATGGGTCCGATTGAGTGCGAGAAAACGCCTGTTCACAGCCGGTTGACGGCTATTTGTCGGTTAACTCCGATGCTGACCAGCGCTTTTCAGCGGTTGGTCGCACCAGGCCCTGATTAACGCTTGCAGTCACGATGAAATGTTATAGTATAACATTCGTGAGTTGTTACGGCAGGCACATACAACTCTGAAAGCCAAAAACCATGTTCCTGGGATTTTCGCCTGTGGCACCTGAAATTCAGGTGCCTTTTTTTATGTCCATGGAAGGACGGTACACAGAAAACGCAGGAGCAGTTTTCTGAGATGTCCATGGAAGGACGGTACACAGAAAACGCAGGAGCAGTTTTCTGGGATGGCCATGGAAGGACGGTACACAGAAAACGCAGGAGCAGCTTTTCTGAGATGTCCATGGAAGGACGGTACACAGAAAACGCAGAAGCTGTTTTCTGGGATGAACATGCCGTTTGATCGAACCTAAACATCATTTATTCGGGGACCAGCGGAGCAAATTCCCCACAGATTGACTCTGCCTTGTGGTGACATTTTGCACAGCAGCACAATTATCTACCGCAAATCTTCACGCCAGACCGCATTCCTATTTCCGATAAGTCTAGTTTTCAGCCGTTTAGCGATTGTCAACCCGCCAACCCCGGATAAATTTATATTTTTGTTTAAATATTAGCCTTTGCATTGTGGGCAAAAATCCGTAAACTTAGCGCCCCTTGAGGGTAGACCCCAGAGATAGAGCGGTGCGCATCGGTCCTTATCAACTTGACAACAATGTGATTTGTGCCCCGATGGCTGGCGTAACAGATTTCACTTTTCGTGAGCTGTGCCGCCGGTTTGGTGCCGGTTTAGCTGTATCAGAAATGATGTCCAGCAATCCTTTGGTCTGGCAAAGCGAAAAGTCACTGAAACGGATGACGCATGCAGATGAATCGGGTTTACGCTCGGTGCAAATTGCCGGTGCGGATCCGGAACAAATGGCAGATGCTGCCCGATTTAACGTCGAACATGGCGCCCAGATTATTGATATCAATATGGGTTGTCCGGCGAAGAAAGTGAATAAGAAGCTGGCGGGTTCGGCACTGTTACAGTACCCGGATTTAGTTGAGCAGATCATTCAGGCGGTTGTTGGTGCAGTGGATGTACCGGTGACGCTGAAAATCCGTACAGGCTGGGACCCGGAACATAAAAACGGGGTTCAGATCGCACGGATCGCTGAAAATAACGGCATTCAGGCACTGGCGGTACATGGCCGTACCAAAGCCTGTATGTATAAAGGTGAAGCCGAATACGACACTATCCGCGCGATTAAGCAGGCAGTGGCTATTCCGGTGGTCGCCAATGGTGATATCGACAACGTACAAAAAGCCCGGTTTGTGCTCGATTATACCGGTGCCGACGCCATTATGATTGGCCGTGCGGCACAGGGCCGGCCCTGGATTTTCCGGGAAGTGGTGCACTATCTGACCACAGGACAAGAACTCCCTCCGCCTGCTTTGCAGGAAGTGAAGGAGATTTTGCTGGAACATGTCCGCGGTCTGCACCAGCTTTATGGTGAAGTGTTAGGTCCAAGAGTCGCCCGTAAACATGTCGGGTGGTATCTGGCCGAACAAGACAGCGCGGGACTGTTCCGCAGTGAATTTAATGGTATTGAGGATGCCAGCGTGCAACTCGATGCTTTAAATCTGTATTTCGAACAACTAGCAGCAACCTAACGTAAAAGAGACTAGGCAATGTTTAATCAAAACGTGACTTCGCCATTTATCACCAACGCCCATGTACAGACTCAGGAAAAACCGCAGCCTTTAAGTAACGCGGTACAAAAAGCGGTGGCGAATTACCTGCAACAGCTGAACGGTCAGGACGTCAACGACCTGTACGAGCTGGTTCTGTCAGAGCTGGAACGCCCTCTGCTGGAAGAAGTGATGAAATATACCCGCGGCAACCAGACCCGGGCCGCCAACCTGATGGGCATCAACCGCGGTACGCTGCGTAAGAAGCTGAAACAATACGGCATGAGTTAATGCCCCCGCGGGAGGAGTCCCGCCAGAAAGCACCTTCGGGTGCTTTTTTGTTTCTCAAAGCCAGGTTCTTGCTGTGACCAGCTTTGACAGGACAAGCCAGGTTTCCCCGACTATTCTTCTGCAACCCTTGGCTGTCCATTCCTAAATTTTTAATTAACAGAAGAGACTGACGATGAGCTCAAATTTACCAATCCGTCGCGCGCTGCTAAGCGTGTCTGATAAAACGGGCATCTTGGAATTTGCCACTGCACTGCATGCACAGGGTGTTGAACTGCTGTCGACCGGTGGTACCGCAAAATTGCTGGCCGATGCCGGTATTCCGGTCACTGAAGTATCCGATTACACCGGTCACCCGGAAATCATGGATGGCCGGGTCAAAACCCTGCACCCGAAAGTCCATGGCGGTATTTTGGGCCGTCGCGGCACTGACGAGGGTGTGATGAACACTCACAACATCAAGCCAATCGACTTAGTTGTTGTGAACCTATATCCATTCGCGCAAACCGTGGCCAAAGCCGGTTGTACACTGGAAGATGCGGTCGAGAATATCGATATCGGTGGCCCGACGATGGTGCGTGCTGCCGCGAAGAACCACAAAGACGTGACTATTGTCGTCAACGCTGCCGACTACAATAAAGTACTGGCTGAAATGGCCGCCAACGATGGCGCCACGACGCATGCGACCCGCTTCAGTCTGGCTATCAGCGCCTATGAACACACGGCACAGTATGATGGCATGATCGCCAACTACTTCGGGACTATGCTGAGCGCCTACGACACGCCGGAAGCAGCGCCAAGCAAGTTCCCACGCACCTTCAATAGCCAGTTCACCAAAAAACAAGACTTGCGCTACGGCGAAAACAGCCATCAGGCTGCTGCTTTTTATGTGGAAAACAGCATTCAAGAAGCCTCAGTAGCAAGCGCGACGCAGCTGCAGGGCAAAGAGCTGTCATACAACAATATCGCCGACACGGATGCTGCGCTGGAATGCGTGAAAGAATTCGCAGAGCCAGCCTGTGTCATCGTCAAACACGCCAACCCATGTGGTGTGGCGATTGGCGACGATATTCTGGCCGCTTACAACCGTGCCTATCAGACCGACCCGACTTCTGCCTTCGGCGGCATCATCGCCTTTAACCGGGAATTAGATGCAACCACGGCCGAAGCTATTGTCAGCCGTCAGTTTGTCGAAGTCATTATCGCGCCAACCGCCACGGCGGAAGCTGCAGCAGTAGTCGCGAAAAAGCCCAATGTCCGTTTGCTGGTGTGCGGCCAGTGGTCAGAGAAGACCACCGGTTTTGACATCAAACGCGTCAACGGCGGTGTATTGGTGCAAGACCGCGACCAGAAAATGGTTGGTTTGGAAGACCTCAAAGTGGTTTCTAAGCGTCAACCTTCTGCCGATGAACTGCGTGACCTACTGTTCTGCTGGAAAGTGGCCAAATACGTCAAATCAAATGCCATTGTTTATGCAAAAGATTCGATGACGATTGGCGTTGGCGCCGGCCAGATGAGCCGCGTCTACAGTGCAAAAATCGCTGGTATTAAAGCGGCAGACGAGAATCTGGAAGTCAAAGGCTCAGTGATGGCCTCAGATGCCTTCTTCCCGTTCCGCGACGGCATCGATGCCGCCGCAGCTGCAGGTATCAAAGCCGTGATCCAGCCAGGCGGCTCGATGCGCGATGCTGAAGTGATTGCTGCTGCCGATGAGCACGACATGACAATGGTCTTCACCGGTGTGCGGCATTTCCGCCACTAAGCTTGTTTTAGACGCTTGTGTCATGACTCACAAAAACGGCAGCTCAGGCTGCCGTTTTTATATCTGCCAGGAATGCCTGAGGTGTCAGGCCTCAGAACTTGAACTGCTGCATATTACTCAGGAATGAGTCATTGCTTTTCACATTACCGCCAGTGACAAAGACCTGCTCACCCACCACCGCAGCACCTGTATGGCGTGCAGCAGTATAGCCAATCTTAGTTTGCTGCCATTCTTTAGTAGCAAAATCATAGCTGTAGGTTAAATCGCGTTGGTCATAGTCGCCGAATACCAGCAACTTCCCTTTGGAAACAACAGCAGAGTGTGCACTCATTTTTTGTGGTAATGGCGCCAGCGTTTCATACTGATCCGTTTTCGGATTGTAACGCTCAAACGCAGTCACTGCTCTTTGTCCGTCAAATCCACCAACCAAATAGACCCATTCCTGATGGACAACGGCACGGGTCGCTCTGGCTACGGGCATATCAGTCAACTTACGCCATGTCCCTGAAACGGTGTTATAAGCAACAGCATCCGCCACACCTTTTTCACCGTCGTTCTTATACTCGATACCGCCAAATACCATAATTTCCTGCCCCATCGACACTGCGCTGACAAAAGCAGCAGTTTCAGGCATCCGGCTGACAATAGTGACCTTTCCGGTCGACAAATCTACTTTTTCAACATTACGGCCAACCGGCCGGCGGTCAAGCCCGCGACTATTACCACCAAGAATATAGATAGAATGGTCGCCATCAAAGGCGGCACCGAAATAACGGCGTGGTAGCACGGTGACGCCCAATTGCCATTGCTTCCCTGTCTTTGGATCAAGTACTTCGATGTCATTAATCAAACCTAAGCGGTCACTGCCAGCGATGTTATAAAGCAGTTTGCCGTCCGATATTGCAGAATGACCATAACGGGGTTTGAGTAGTTTTTGTTCAGCAACCTGTTGCGGAGAATGGCTACAGGCGGCCAGGGTGATAACCACTGCGGTGAGAAAAAAAGACTTATAGTTCTTCAGCATCAGAAACATTCCTTCGTTTTTAATCATCTTCTGATATTTATAATGGATGTATTATTCGACAACAAGTTAACTTTTAAATAACTTTTGGACTGATTCAACTTTGATGACAAAAGGTGCATACCGAAATGAGAGATATCCAATACCCAGCTTTATTCTGTTACTCAGGTGCCGACGAGATGCTGCGTCTGGACGACCCGGCTGCGTTACAAAATCTGTTGGAAGACGCTCATGCGCTATTACCTGATGCTGACTATATTATCGACAGCACGGGCATGGAATGGCAGATCGACAGCAAAGAAAACACTTACCCGACAGAGCGCTATTGGTCCCTACCGCAGCTGATTGTCAGAGTTCAGCAACATTTTTTCTCGCAGGCTCAAAGCTGCGTCAGCAAAATACAAGCGTCTGATTTACAGTCGCTGATTTTGATGGTGAGCAGCGATGACGAGCGTTAGGAAACCAGCAGTCTCCGGCTGATTTATATCAAAAATGCATTTGTGCTGATATTCACCTTCAAACCATAGATAATACCTAGACTAAGTCGATTAGCGCCGGAAATAATTATGGATATTTCGTAAAATAGAAAAACATATACATTTGTATCTATTAATATTTTTTAGAAAATAATCATCAAATTGAATTTTCGATTGAAAAATCAATAAAACCGATGCATTTTAGCATTATCTACGCATCACCACGCAGAGGAGCCTAGCTATGGACGCCACGACCATCAACAATTTGTTTCTGTTGGGCGCTGTACTGGTCGCGGCCGCCATTATGATGAGTTCAGTCGCAAGCAAAATCGGCGTTCCTATACTGGTTATATTTCTTGGTGTTGGTATGTTTGCCGGTGTCGATGGCCCTGGCGGCATCGCGTTTGATGATTATTCAATGGCATATCTGGTTGGCAACCTGGCCCTTGCGGTGATCCTGCTTGATGGCGGTATGCGCACGAACGTAAAAAATTTCCGTGTTGCGCTCGGCCCATCACTCTCACTTGCCACTGTTGGCGTGGTCATGACCGCCAGTCTGACGGGCATCGCGGCGACCTGGCTATTCGATTTAACCCTGATGGAAGGTTTGCTGATCGGTGCTATCGTTGGCTCCACCGATGCCGCCGTCGTGTTTAACTTACTCAATGGTAAGGGTCTGAATGAACGGGTCGGCGCTACTCTTGAAATTGAATCGGGTAGCAACGACCCAATGGCCATGTTCCTGACCGTCACTTTGATTTCAATGCTGGCGGCCGGCCAAACCAGCTTTGACTGGAAAGTTGTAGTGAGTTTGTTTCAGCAGTTTGGTGTCGGCATTTTGCTGGGCCTTGCTGGTGGCTGGGTGCTGTTGAAACTGATCAATACCATTCAGATCGCCGACGGTCTTTATCCATTACTTGCAGTCAGTGGCGGTTTGTTCCTGTACGCAGTCTCAGGTTCGGTCGGCGGCAGTGGTATTCTGAGTGTTTATGTCTGTGGTCTGGTATTGGGAAACCAGCCGATCCGTAACCGGCATGGCATTTTGCATATGTTTGACGGCCTGGCATGGCTCAGCCAAATCGGCATGTTCCTGGTGCTAGGCCTGTTACTGACACCCAGTCAGTTGCTGCCGATTGCAGTGCCGGCTCTGTTGCTGTCGTTGTGGATGATTTTGTTCGCCCGGCCTCTTGCGGTTTTTATCGGCCTGCTGCCGTTTAAAAGTTTTACCCTGCGTGAGCGCACCTTTATCTCCTGGGTAGGGCTACGGGGCGCAGTCCCGGTGATCTTAGCCGTATTCCCATTGATGGCAGGTTTACCCAATGCACAGCTGTTTTTTAATGTTGCCTTCTTTATTGTGCTGGTGTCACTGCTACTGCAGGGCACCACACTTGGCTTGGCCGCGAAGAAAGCCCATGTGGTGATCCCGCCAATGCCATCCCCAATCTCGCGCGCGGGGATCGAAGTGCAGCTGGCCAGCCAATGGGAAATGTTTGTCTACAAACTAAACCATGATAAATGGTGTATTGGCAGCGAATTAAAGCAGCTGAATATGCCCGACAATACGCGGATTGTGGCGCTGTTTCGCAATAACCAGCTGTTGCATCCGTCGGGCAGTAGCAAGCTCATGGCTGGCGACGTGCTGTGCATTATTGGTCATGATGCAGATCTGCCGGTACTTGGCCGCATGTTCAGTGAAACGCCACAGCGTAACTTTGATTTTGATTTCTTTGGCGATTTTATGTTGGACGGATCTGCGCGACTGGAAGATTTGGCCATGTTCTATGCACTGGACTTATCTGCTTGTGGCGATGCCGTGACCTTATCCGACTATTTGGAGAAACAACTGGGCGGCAAACCGGTCGTCGGCGACGCTTTGCAATGGTCAGGGATGAGCTGGATAGTCGCAGAACTTGATGGACAACAGATCCGCCGGGTCGGCGTGAAGGTACTCGAAGACATCACAGTCTCTCAGGCATGAAAAGCGGATAGCAAGGATTGAATGCCCCAGAGCTGACATGGAAAACTTCTTTACTTTTACAGCTCAGCGGCTACAATACGCGCCGCTCTTTTGACTGTTCTTTATACAATAAGGTATTCACCCTATGCATCCGATGTTGAACATCGCTGTTCGTGCTGCGCGTGGCGCAGGCAATATTATCGCCAGGGCTTGTGGTCAACTTGACATGGTTCAGACTACCCAGAAAGGCACCAACGACTTTGTCACCAACGTCGACAAAGAGGCAGAACAGGCTATCGTGCAGATCCTGCGTAAATCCTACCCGACTCACGATATCATCGGTGAAGAAGGCGGCGATTACGGCAGCTTCAATAGTGAATACCAATGGATCATCGACCCGCTCGATGGTACCGCCAACTTCATCAAAGGCATCCCCCACTTCGCCGTTTCTATCGCGCTGCGCCACAATGGCAAGCTTGACCAGGCGGTCATTTATGATCCGCTGCGTGGCGAAGTCTTCACCGCCAGCCGTGGCGGCGGTGCGCAGTTAAATGGTCGCCGCATCCGGGTAACCAATGCGACAGATTTAAGCGGCACTATCCTGGCAACAGGCTTCCCGTTTAAGCAAAAACATCATCTGGATGCCTACACAGAAACTTTTAAAACTTTCTTTACTACAGCAGCAGACGTCCGCCGTACCGGTTCCGCCGCGCTGGATCTGGCCTATGTCGCCGCCGGCCGTTTAGATGGTTTCTGGGAAATTGGCTTGAAGCCATGGGATATCGCCGCAGGTGAACTGATTGTGCGTGAAGCCGGTGGCCTGGTCAGTGATTTCGTGGGTGGCAATAACCAGCTGAAAAGCGGTAACGTTGTTGCTGGCAACCCGAAAGTACTGGCCGCCATGTTAAAAGGCATGCGCCCGCATCTGACGGAATCGCTGATGCGCTAAGCAGCACAACGAGAAACGCCGGCATTCGCCGGCGTTTCTCTTTGGATAATTGTTCGCGCAGGTGATCAATCCTGCAGGACAGGCAAACCGGCATTAACCCAGGCGGCATAACCACCGGCCAGACTCAGCACATCGCTGTAGCCCATCTGTTGCAGCGCATCTGCAGCCAACGCAGAACGAAAACCGCCACCGCAGTATAAAATCAACGTTTGCTGTTTATCCTGTACTTTGCTTTCGATATCGCGTTCAATCACACCTTTACCAATATGCATGGCCTGCGGTAAATGGCCTTTTTGCCATTCCAAATCTTCCCGCACGTCAATCAGTACACAAGGTGCCTGATGAGCATTGTATTGCTCGATGCTGATTTCCCGCACCCGGCTTTTCGCCGCATCAACCATTGCCAGAAAACCAGCATTGTGTTGCTTAGTCATTTAGTTCTCCCGTACTTTCGGTATTCATTCTCTATCCCTGGAATCACCGACAAACTCTGGGTACCACGTACTGGGTACCACGTACTGGGTACCACGTACTGCATTTTCCCCATTCGCAGAGCTCATGGCGTTCACCCGGCGAAATGCCAACAGTTTGGCATCTCGCAATCCCGAGTCCACTGTATCATCCATCCGTGAATATAAAAAAAGCCAGTCATCGACTGGCTTTCAGTGTTACAAAGAAGGCGTATCAGCGCCCTCTTTCTCAACCACAGTTGGCATCAAGTCCTCACGGCTCGCACCAAGAATGACCGCTACGGCACTGGCGATATATATTGATGAATAAGTACCAATGGCAATGCCAAACAGAAGTGCTGTGGCAAAACCATGGATCATGGCGCCGCCCATCGAAAACAACACAATCAAAGTCAGCGCAGTGGTAAACGATGTCATGGTCGTCCGACTTAACGTCGAAGTGATAGCCTCGTTTACCGTTTCATCAACAGTCGCGTCACGCAACTTGCGGAATGTTTCCCGGATCCGATCAAACACCACGATAGTGTCGTTGATGGAATAACCAATCAGCGCCAATACTGCCGCGAGAACTGTTAGGTCAAATTCCATACCAGTGATTGAGAACATGCCAAGGGTGATAATCACGTCATGAAGCAACGAGGCGACGGCCCCCACCGAGAAGCGCCATTCAAAGCGAGCTGCAACGTAGATTAAAATGCCGACCAACGCAGCTAACACTGCCAGAAAACCATCTTCTTTTAACTCATCACCGACCGCAGAACCAACAACGTCTACTTTATTGACCGTCACTGGCGTCGCTGCCACCGTGTTAATCACCGAAAGAATTTGCTCACCAATCGCTTTCTGTTCGACACCACTCCTCGGTGCGATCCGAATCATGACATCCTGACTGCTACCAAAATACTGCACCTGCGCATCGGGAAAGCCTGCATCCGCTAAAGCTTGCCGGACTTTGTCCAGTTCCGCTTGTTGCTCAAACTGAACTTCAATGACGGTACCACCAGTGAAATCCAATCCCAGATTCAGCCCTTTGGTAAAGAGGCTAACCAGCGAGCCAATGACCAGCACAGTTGAGATAATCAACGCAGGCCATTTTAACTTCATAAAATTCACAGTATTTTTAAAGATAAACAAACGCATATGAAGCTCCTTAAACTGGTAAGTCAGCGCCGCGACGCTGGCCCCAAATTGCGTTTACGATTAATCGAGTGATCACAACAGCACTGAAAATCGACGTTAAAATACCGAGGGCTAAAGTAATCGCGAATCCTTTCACCGGCCCGGTTCCCACCCCAAACAGAATCAACGCGACCAGCAGTGTGGTGATATTTGAGTCCGCAATAGTCGCAAAAGCGCGATCATAACCTTCATGTATTGCTTGCATCGCCGAACGCCCGTTCGCAAGTTCTTCCCGAATACGCTCGTTGATCAGTACGTTAGCGTCAACCGCCATACCAACGGTCAGCAGAATTCCTGCCATACCCGGTAGGGTCAGTGTTGCACCCGGGATCATCGCAATGATGCCAACTAACAAGACCAAGTTGCAGGTCAAAGCGATATTGGCGACCACGCCAAACCACTTGTAATAGACCACCATAAAAGCAAGCACAGCAAGCAGACCCCACATAATTGCGTTCATGCCGAGGTCAATATTTTCCTGGCCGAGGCTAGGACCAATAGTGCGTTCTTCCACGATCTGAATCGGCGCGATCAGAGCACCTGCCCGCAGCAACACTGCGAGGTTTTGTGCTTCGCCCGGCGCATCGAGGCCGGTAATACGGAAACTACGACCCAAGCGGGCCTGAATCGTGGCAACCGAGACTACTTCTTCTTTTTTCTCAAGAATTGTCTTGCCATCCGCATCTTTTTTACCTGTTGGCTTATATTCGATAAAGACCGTTGCCATTGCTTTGCCAATAGCGTCTTTAGTCGCCAGCGAGAAGCTGTTCCCGCCCTGCGCGTCTAAGTCGATATTAACTTGCGGGCGGCTGTATTCATCAAAGCCTGCATTGGCGCCAACGATATGGTTACCTGTCAGCATGATGCGTTTTTGCAGTACCACCGGATTGCCGGTACGGTCATAAAACAACTGCGAAGACGGTGGCACTCGTCCAGCCGCAGCACTCGCAACATCGGCATTTTCATCGACTAAACGAAATTCCAGTGTCGCAGTCGCCCCAAGGATTTCTTTGGCGCGAGCTGTATCCTGAACACCAGGTAGTTGCACCACGATACGCTCAGCACCTTGGCGCTGCACCAGCGGTTCGGCGACACCAATCGCGTTTACCCGGTTACGAATAATCGTGATGTTTTGCGCGACCGCATCTTCACGCAGCGCTTTCACTTTAGCTTCACTAAAGGTCACGACCAGCGTGTTGTCAGCAGCCTCGGTATAGACCATTTCTGGGTCTTTTTCAGACAAAACTTTCTGTGCAGCAATGACATCCTCGGCATTGCGGAAAGAAATCATCACCGCCTGTTTTGGTAAGTCAGCCGTGACAGAGCGATAGCGCACTTTCGCTTCACGCAAATCAGTCCGGTATATCTGCACCAAATCATTGACGTTTTTATCCATGGCGGTTTTCATGTCGATTTCCATCAGGAAATGCACACCGCCACGGAGGTCCAAACCCAGTTTCATTGGTGCAGCACCGATGCTGTCCATCCAAGCAGGGGTAGCTGGTGCTAAATTCAGCGCTGTGACATATTTGTCACCAAGCAGCTGCTCAATCACTTCACGGGCTTTTAACTGATCTTCAGTGCTCAGGAACCGAGCCAAGACCTGACCATCCTCTAACACCACACTCTTACTGCTGATTTGTTTGGCAGTGAGTTCAGTATTAATTTTTTCCACAACCTCGGCAGTGACTTCAGCACCGCGGGTTGCATTAATTTGCAGCGACGGGTCGCTGGGGTAGATATTCGGTAAGGCGTAGATAAAACTCACCACCATCACCACTACCACCAGCAAATAGCGCCAGATTGAGTTTTGATTTAACACAGTAAATTCCTTTCGGGCGTTCGCTGTTACAGCGATTTCATTGTGCCTTTCGGCAACACGGCGCTGATTGAACCTTTTTGCACTGTCACTTCAGTGGTGTCGTTCAGCGCAATGACAACAAAATCTTTATCTTCAGCGATCTTAGCGATACGCCCGACCAGACCGCCCTGCGTTAACACTTCATCGCCTTTCGCCAGCGATGCCATCAGATTTTTGTGTTCTTTCATCCGTTTGCTTTGTGGACGGAAAATCATGAAGTAAAAAATCAGACCAAAAGCGGCCAGCATGATCACCAGGTCCAGGCCGCCACCAGGTTGGCCGGCAGGTGCAGTTTGTGCATGTGCATCAGAAATAAAAAAACTCATTATGATCCCCTTAATTTTTAAAGCTTAATTTTAAATTTTATTCGCCGGCGGCCTGGTTATCACTAACCACAGGCGCATCCAGTGCAGGTACTGTCAGGCCACGGCGCGCGTAGAAATCAGCAACAAAGGCGTCCAGTGTGCCCTGTTCTATCGCATTGCGTAAACCTTGCATTAACTTCTGATAGTGGTGCAGGTTGTGAATGGTATTCAAACGGGCACCCAAAATCTCATTACAACGATCGAGATGATGGAGATATGCCCGCGAATAGTTTTTACAAGTGTAACAGTCGCAATTTTCATCCAAAGGCGCGATATCGTCTTTGTATTTGGCATTGCGGATCTTAATCACACCATTACTGACGAATAAATGGCCGTTACGGGCATTGCGAGTGGGCATGACACAATCGAACATATCAATACCGCGACGCACCCCTTCCACCAGGTCTTCCGGTTTGCCGACGCCCATCAGATAACGCGGCTTATGCGCCGGCATTTTGTCTGTGGTGTGGTTCAGTATTTTAATCATTTCGTGTTTTGGTTCGCCGACTGACAAACCACCGATGGCATAGCCATCAAAGCCGATATCTTCCAGCCCGTTCAGCGACACATCACGCAGGTTTGGATACATGCCGCCCTGAATAATGCCAAACAAGGCTGACGGATTATCGCCGTGCGCGTCTTTACTGCGTTTCGCCCAGCGCAAAGACATTTCCATCGACTTTTTCGCCTGCTGCTCAGTGGCAGGATATGGCGTACATTCATCGAAAATCATCACGATATCCGAGCCTAAATCACGCTGCACCTGCATTGAACGCTCCGGTGTCAGCTGAATTTTTTCACCATTGAGCGGAGAGCGGAAAGTGACCCCTTCCTCTTTGATTTTACGCAGTTCACCCAGACTAAATACCTGAAAACCACCGGAATCCGTCAGGATCGGCTTATCCCAGTGCATAAAATCATGCAAATCGCCGTGTTTTCGGATGATCTCAGTGCCGGGGCGCAGCATCAGATGGAAGGTATTGCCGAGACAAATCTGCGCGCCGGTCGCCGCAAGCTCTTCTGGTGTCATCCCTTTGACCGTGCCGTAAGTACCCACCGGCATAAAGGCAGGTGTATCGACGACACCGCGGGCAAATGTCATACGACCGCGCCGTGCTTTACCGTCGGTCGTCATTAACTCAAATTTCATTCTGACCTCATTGGCTGGATAAACAGTCCGGCCTTTAAAAAAACGCCCGATTGTAGCAGAAAGCCAGGCAGATGTTGACTGTCTGGCCTCTGCCTCAATCACAGGATCAACATCGCGTCACCATATGAATAAAACCGATACTGCTGCTCAATCGCCTGCTGATAGGCATGCATGATCATATCCCGGTTGCATAACGCAGAGACCAGCATGATCAGGGTCGATTCCGGTAAATGGAAGTTGGTGATCAAACCATCAATCACCGCAAACTGATAACCGGGATAAATAAAGATTTGCGTATCACCATAGTAAGGCTGCAAAGGCGATCCTGCGGCCTTGGCGAACTGAGCGGCCGACTCCAGCGAGCGCACTGACGTCGTGCCCACCGCAATCACTCTATTGCCACGCGCTTTACAAGCTTCAATCGCAGCGACGACCTCAGGCGGCACTTCGATATATTCCGAATGCATCTGGTGTTCAAGAATATTGTCTACCCGTACAGGCTGGAAAGTGCCGGCGCCAACGTGCAGCGTGATAAAAGCAAACTCAATGCCTTTGGCATTTAAATCCGCCAGCAGCGGCTCATCAAAATGCAGACCAGCAGTAGGTGCCGCGACGGCGCCGGGTTTGGAGTTGTAGACGGTTTGGTAACGTTCACGGTCGCTGGCAGTATCCGGCCTGTCGATGTAGGGCGGTAACGGCATATGACCAAGCCGCTCCAGCATCGCCAGAACCGGTTCATCAGATAACAAAGTCAGTTCGAACAAGTCGCCTTGACGACAAGTCATCTCCACTTCAGCATCCTGCTCTAGGATCAGTCGGCTGCCGGGTTTTGGCGCCTTACTGGCACGAATATGTGCCAGAAAACGCTTCTCGTCGAGCAACCGCTCTACCAGCACTTCAACCTTGCCACCGGACACTTTTTGGCCAAACAATCGGGCCGGTATCACACGCGTATTATTAAAAACCAGCAGGTCGCCGGGATTCAGTGCATCCAACACGGCTTTAAAATACAAATGTTCTATTTCGCCGGTTTGGCGCTGCAATTTCAACAGCCGGCTGGCTGAGCGTTCTGCTTGTGGAAAACGAGCAATCAGCTGCTCGGGTAATTCAAAAGAAAAATCAGTTTTTTGCATAACAGGTCCGCTTTACTGACAAACACTGGAGGGGTGCACAGTCTAATGATTTGCGCCTGTTTTCTCAATGAGCATGAGGCTTTTCACGCACAGAAATAAACGCAAAAATCGCCGTCGATTGTATTGTCGCTGCTCTATAATCGAAGAATACGCAGGACGCGTATCAACAACTAGCTTAGTGATACAGGGAGTCATAATGGATATCTGGTTTAGTCTGATTTTATTTAGCGCCAGTCAGATAATATTGTGCTGGTATAGCTATCAGTTGGCGGCAGAAAAGGGTTATTCACCTCGCCTATTTGCTCTGACTGGTTTGCTGCCGCTGTTTAATCTGTTTGCGCTGATGCTGCTGTTATTGTTACCAGACCGACGACTGACTGAGCATCAGCTGTATTTCAGTAAATTTCGCCAGCGGCCTTGAAAATTATCCTGCTGGCGTTTCCGCACATTTCTGTTGCAACACTTCTGCGATCAATGTTGCCATCAGGCGATAATTACGTGATTTGCTAGATGTAGGCCGCCAGGCAACTCCGATATCACGGGCTGCGCCACTGCTCGCGGGCGCTTGCGTGATCAGTTCAGTTCCCAGTAACAGACCACTGTTAATCGCCATTTGCGGCATAAAAGTAACACCGAGTTTGTTATTCACCATCTGCGTCAGCGTATGCAAACTCGTTGCAAAAAATGGATTCACCTTACGAGAATCTTCCAGCTCGCAAGCTTTCACAGCATGTCCTGTGAGGCAATGTTCGCGCTCAAGCAGAAAAATGCTTTCATCCGGCCACTGCGAAATGTCCTGACTAAAACCGCGCTCCTGCCAGTCTTTATGGAGTACCAGCTTAAAACCATCCTGCGCTAACACTTCAGTATGCAAAGCACCGGTTTCATATGGTAACGCCAATAACACCATATCAAGGCGACCTTCGGTCAGTGCCCGCAATGAATTCTCGGATGTATCTTCACGCAACAACAACTGCAATTCAGGGTAACGTTGCCGGCTTAACGCCATCACTTCACTGAGCACAAAAGGAGCTATGGTCGGAATACACCCCAGCCGAAATTGGCCGGTCATTGGTTTTCCCTGATTTCGGGCGAAATCAGCCAGCTCCTCACACTGCTCGATGATGTAGCGGGCTTGACGCACGACATCTTCACCAAGCGAGGTAAAAATAAAGGTTTTGTGATCCCGCTCCAACAACTGAGCGTCAATAGTTTCTTCCAGATTGGCGATAGCGGCACTCAATGTAGATTGGCCAATGTAACAGGCATCTGCGGCACGTCCAAAGTGTTGATGCTCATGCAAAGCGAGCAAGTATTGCAATTGTTTCACACTGGGGAGTCGTTTCATCTTGAATTCCATTGTACAGATTGAGTTACCCGCAAGGTTCAGGATGAAGATGCTAGATGAGTGAGCGAGTGCCTGCAACAGAAATGCGTGATGTCCGTTGCTTACTTTGGTCTGACGTCACGCTGTTTTAAGCGGAATGCCTCGCATCCTGTTGCCCCTGTCATCAGACAAAAAAACCGCCCGAAGGCGGTTTTCTTAGCGTACGTCTGGTACTTGCTTACAGCGCTTCCATAATTGTCTTGATCACGTAAAAGAACGTGATGGACAAGAATGCACCTATTGGCAGGGTCACGACCCAGGATACGAAAATATTGCGGATCACACCTAAGTTCAGCGCAGCAATACCACGCGCCATTCCCACCCCGAGAACAGCGCCAACCAGCGTCTGAGTGGTAGAAATTGGCAATCCCATACCCGAAGCAACAACGACGGTGCTGGCTGCAGCAATTTCAGCCGCAAAACCGCGACTCGGAGTCAGGTGCGTGATGTTCTCACCGATGGTACGTATTACTTTTGCACCAAGCGTCGCTAAACCGACCACAATACCAATAGCGCCTAAAGGTAAAATCCACCAATCGAGTGACACTTTATCAAGAATTTGACCACCAGACTGAATAATCCCCACGACAGCAGCCAAAGGCCCGATCGCGTTCGCGACATCATTAGAACCATGAGCAAATGCCATACAGCAAGCCGTGAAAATCATCAAAATACCGAAAATACGCTCGACATTGGTAAAGTGCATTTCTTTGTCAGCTTCCGGATCAATTTTCAGGCGACTAATCGCATAGGTGCCAATTAAGGAAACAACCAAAGCGATAGCAACACACAACCAAATGCCTTCACTGGTCGTCAGATGCAAACCAACATGCTTTAAGCCTTTGGTTACAGTGACATAAGACATAATGTAAGCGGCAAAAAACATGTAATAAGGAACAAATTTCTTCGCAGCTTTTAATGGGTTATCCGTGTTGAATATGAGGTGTTGTGCACTCATAAAAATTAAAAATGCGAGTACGCCGGAGAGCAATGGCGTGACCACCCAACTGGCAACAATCCCCCCTACCGCATCCCAATGCACGAAATCCATACCAACACCAACGGAGGCAAAACCGATGATGGCGCCGACAATAGAATGAGTTGTAGATACCGGCCAGCCAAACTGTGATGCGACCAATAACCAAGTACCGGCAGCTAACAACGAGCCAATCATGCCGTACACAAGCAACTCAGGGACATCCTTAAAAGCTGCTGCGTCAACAATGCCACTACGAATGGTCGAGGTCACTTCACCGCCAGCTAACCAGGCGCCGGAA
>Ga0209812_10000673_pt1 | contig 29148 bp, 34 predicted proteins | sample JI71714BDNA_FD_187502 | JGI IMG/M metagenome (GOLD analysis project Ga0209812, IMG submission 187502) | Wastewater effluent complex algal communities from Wisconsin, to seasonally profile nutrient transformation and Carbon sequestration -... | ecosystem: Engineered > WWTP > Effluent > Algae...
CCAGACCAATAATTAAACACTTAATTCTTTCTACGTTTGTTTGTGACATATTCTATTTTAACTTAAAGTGACAAAATTACAAAATTATATATTTATACCTAAAGGAATTTCGATTTAAAAAAACACATCATTGTAAATAACTAATTTTGAGCGTTTAAGAATCTTTCCTTTTCATTGAAATTAGATATTAAATCTATTAATTTCAATACATATTATAAAAACTATTAACCAAGATTCAACTTCAATTATTGATTATTTGTTTTGGAAATTCCTTTAAAGCTATGTTAAACTGATATCAATCATAATAATAACACGCCATTATTATTATCTTTGCGACGATTAAAAACCTAGTTTTTTATGTATCGAATTTTAAGTGTGATTGTAGTTTTGATGGTTCCATTTATTTGGTCATTCACAAATACTGAACCCAAAACCGAAGCTGAACTTGGTAAAATTCTTTTTTTCGACCCTATTTTATCCAAAGACAGCACTGTCAGTTGCTCATCTTGTCATAAACCGGATTTAGCATTTGCGGATAGTCTTGCTATAAGTCCAGGTATTGAGAATAGAATAGGTAGACGCAATGCACCTTCCATTATGAATATGGCATCTCGAAGTGAGTTCTTCTACGATGGCAGGGCAAAAGATTTAGTAGATCAAATCCACTTTCCTATCGAAGATAACTTAGAGATGGATGCAAAAATGTCTGAAGTTGTAGAAAGACTTAAAAACCACGCTAAGTATCCCATTTGGTTTAAAAAAATATACAATGAAGTCCCAAACGAAAATAATTTGGCACGTGCTATTGCATCCTTTGAAGAAAGCTTGGAGACATCCGATACAGAGTTTGATGCTTGGATGAATGATTTACCCAATAAAATGAGTGATGCAGCTATCAGAGGAAGGAAACTTTTTTTGAGCGATAGGGCAAAATGTTTTGATTGTCATTTTAGTCCTGACTTTACGGGTGATGAGTTTAAAAACATCGGCTTATACGATGAAAAAAAATACAGAGATAAAGGACGATTTGAAGTTACAAAAAATCAAAATGACCTTGGTAAATTTAAAGTACCCGGACTGAGAAACGTTGCTGTTACTGGACCTTACATGCATGATGGAAGTTTTGCTAAATTAAGGGATGTCATAGAATATTATAGTGATCCATATCAATTTGTTACTAACCCAATAAACATGGACACTACCCTACTCAAACCCATTAATTTTACGACACAAGAAAAAGAAGATTTAGAAGCCTTTTTATTAAGTCTCACTGACAGAAGATTTAGCAATTAAAGATTTTTTTGGTGCTTTCTTCCGTTTGCATTAAATTAATATGATACTTTTATGCTTCAAATTAATATATTGAGATCATTATTAGCCATATGTCTACTTCTGCAATTGTCACTATTTTCTTTCGGACAGAGTGAAGACCTGCGTATTGAAATAGATAAGATAATAAGGTATGATACAGAAATCTCATTTAAAAAGACTCCAGGTTTTGTTATTGGTATTATAGACAATGATTCTACTTATTATTTTTCATTTGGCCAAAAAAGCAAAAATGAAGATATTTTACTAACCAAACAAGACATATTTGAAGTGGGAAGTGTTACAAAAATTTTCACTTCTGCTGTCATTGAATCCTTAGTAGCTAATAACAAGCTGAGCTATCACGATAAGCTAAATGATTTTCTGCCATTTGAATATCAAAATCCAAGATTAAGCCACATTAGTATTGAAAACTTAATAAATCATTCATCGGGTTTGCCCAAAAGGCCATTATTCTTTGGTAGAAAAGAGAAAAACATCCAGAATCCATATGAATTCTATAGCAGCAAAGACTTATTAACTTTTTACAGAGATTTTATTCCAGAAAAAGATGTTTTTGAATATAGCCACACCAATTATGCTTTATTAGAATTAGTAATCGAAAATGTAACGAAAAAAAAGTTTAATGATGTTTTGATTGAAGAAATTTTAACATTATATCAAATGAAAAATACTTTTGTAGACTTTCCCGAACAAAAAAACAACCTAATCTCACCTGGCTACGACCGATCACAAAAAAAAGTGGCACCTTGGTCATTTAATTCATTTAAAGCTTCTGAAGGTTTAAAAATGAATTTAAATGATATGATGATTTTTTTAAAAGAAGTCCTTAAAAAATCATCCATTGAAATTCTAAAATATGACAGCCTTGATGTCAACTCGAATGCATTGGAGAGTGATGGCTTCAATGCTCGATTAGGTCTTATAAATGGATGGCATACTATAGACATGAAATCTTTTAAAATTATCACTCATACCGGTAAGACATCGGGACACAATGCTTTTGTAGCATTCATCAAAGAAACAAACACTGCCGTGGCAATATTTGCAAATTCATCAATTGGTACGGAAGACTTAGGATTGCAAATATTAAGAATGCTAAATTTCAACTGGAAACGTATCTCCAATATCTAAAAGATAAACACATGTCTGATAAAAAAGAAGTAAAATTAAATTGGGACGATTTTGTTAAAATGGGAAACCCAGAAAATGCACCGGAAATGCCTGAAGACATAACTGATAAGTTCCAACCCAGTCAACAACAACTAAGAATACATTTAGACAGGAAGCAACGTGGGGGAAAAGAAGTAACGCTTATCCGAGGATTTAATGGACCAGAAGATAAAATAGAAGATTTAGGTAAACTCCTAAAAACAAAATGTGGTGTTGGTGGCGCTGTCAAAGATAACGAAATCATCCTTCAAGGAAATCATAGAGACAAAGTCCTAAAAATATTATTAGACTTAGGTTACAAACAAACTAAAAAAGCTGGCGGTTAATTTAATTACGTTAGTAATTGATCAATGCTAGCTCAAAAAATAATTGTAAATCCTTATAATGACATTTATTATCACACTAAGAACTACCATAGTCGTAAACGGGAAATAAAATCTAAAGTTGTCACCTTCATATTTAATATCTCCAGGTAAGTTGCCTATGAAACTTAACTTATCTCCAAAAAAATACCAAATACTACCTACAATGACTAAAACGACACCAACTAATATTATCCATTTACCGGTATCCTGCATATGTTACCAAAGATTTTTAGGGTACACACCGTTTTCAATTAATGAAGTAATTTTGTCCATGACAAATGGTTTGTCTTCTTGATAAGTAACGCCAAACCAATCTGATTCAGTGTCAATGACTGAAACATTCAAGATATTATTTTTTATCAAATTGTCTACCAAAGTAGGAATATAGAATTCTGAAGTCAGTTTCATACCTTCATTCTTTAGAAAGTCAATAAACATAGACTCACAATAATCAAAATATGAAGGCAAAAATCCCCACATGTTCATGGAAACTAAAGTATCTTCACTTAGTTCAGCGTTTCCTTCATCCAAAGGATATCTTATAATACCATCTAAGTCTCTTTTAATCTTTACACATTCTTTGACATCTATCAAGTGACCTTCTTCATTAAGTGTACATACACCTCTATTAACAGTACCATGATCTGATAAAGTATTTCGTAAATAATATGCTACAACTGCAAAATCTTTATTATTCTGCTGATCCGTCAAAAAACTAGCGAGTTGACTATATGCTTCCACACCATAATAATCATCTGCATTTATCACTCCGAATGGCTCATTTATAACATTTTTTGCTACCCAGATTGCATGTGCTGTACCCCACGGCTTCTGTCTTTCTTCTGTATAGGACATACCATCAGGTATAATGTTTAATTCTTGCGATACAAACTCCATATCAATTTTACCATCAAGCTTTGACCTGAAATATGTCTCAAATTCAGTTTTAAAAGAATCCCTGACTATAAAAACAAGTTTACCAAAACCAGCAGCTATAGCATCATAAATAGAATACTCAATGATAGTTTCACCATTAGGACCAAAAGAGTCCATTTGTTTAAGTTTGCCATATCTACTTCCCATTCCAGCCGCAAGAATTAATAATGTTGGTTTCATATTCAAAAATATTATTTAGTATCTGTATTATAATAATGAGACAAAGGTAGCTTTTTAATTAAAACTGAGAACTCAAAACACTATTTTTTAGGTTAAAGAAAGGTTATATTTGTTTAAAACGAATTTTGAAGAATAAAATGGCACTTCATTTTTCCCATATGCAATGTTAAAGATTGTTAACAATCACCAAATTGATATTATATTAATATTTAAACTACTTTATATCAATACAATAGCACATTTTTATGCAATTCTATAAACTTAAAATATTGTTTAAAAAACTAACTACATATCTCTTTCCAACATACCTTTGCGTCATTATTCATGTATAAAATTTAAAAAAAATGAAAAAGTTTTTATTGTTCGCTTTACCTTTATTTTTATTCTCTTGTAAGTCAGGAGTTGATGCTCACAAAGCTTCTATCGAAGAATTAGGAACTAACTGGGATGCTGCTACAGCTGCAGTTACAGGTTTTTCTGAAAGCTTAACTAAAGATGTAACTTATTTCACAGAATCTGCTTCAGCAATGACTTTAGACGAGGCTGCTACAGCTGCTCTTACAGGTGATGCTGCAACTAACTGGACTGCTGCAACTGCTGCTTACAAAGCTGCAACTGTTGATGCATACGCTCCAGTTCAAACTGAATTGAATGATTTCGTTACTATGTGGTCTGAAAAAGCTGCTGCTGTAACTGCTCTTAAAGATGGTTTAGCTGCTGGTAAAATCGAAGGTGATGTTGCTGCTCAAGTTACTGAACTTAGTACTCTTGTAACTCAAGGTAATGAGAAAGTAACAGCATGGACTGCAAAACAAGCAGAATTGAAAACTGCTGGTGAAGCTGCTCTTGCTGCTCTTAAAACTGCTTACGAAGCAGTAGCAATGAAAAAATAATTAAATCTCTTTTGATTTAAAATATTAAGCCTGACTTGAGAAATTGAGTCAGGCTTTTTTATTTGCAATTAATGAATAGTCCTAAAATAAGTTGACACAAAAGTTGACTTAAATACTGAAACAAGGCATTGAGCAGGAAAAACGAAGGACACAAAGCGATTACAGTTTGGCATTTAAACTACAAGTAGTAGATGAAGTTGAAAAAGGGCTATTGACTCATAAAGAGTCTCAAAAGCATTATGGCATACAAGGGATGAGTACGGTGTTGGTATGGTTAAGCAAACATGGTACCTTTGACTGGAAAAGTAAAAGACCCATGGGTAAGAAATCACCACCACGCAGTCAAATTGCACAATTTGATGATAAAATCAAGAGATTAGAAGCTGAGAAAGAGATATTAAATACGGCTATAGATATAGCAGATGAGATGTTTAATACCAATATAAGAAAAAAGTATTTGCCCCTGTCGTTGAAAGGTATAAAACCAAAGGGGCTAGAAGAAGAACCGAACAAGTAGCAAGTACGTTGGGCTATAGCCGTCAATACTACTACAAGCTTAAGAAAACAGAGCATATTAACTCGGAAGAGTTAGCAAAAATTAAGGAATTGGTACAAGAGCAGCGTAAAGTGCTAAGTAGTCTGGGAACACGTAAGCTTCACCATAAGTTGAAAATGCGGTTTGCTGAAACTTGTATCAAGTGTGGTAGAGATAAATTATTCAAATATATGGCACAATGGAATTTAAAAATCCAACCTAGGCGTAGATATGTACAGACAACAAATTCAAAACGTTGGTTAAGGCGATATCCAAATTTAACCAAAGGGATGGGAGTGCAATATGCTGATAAACTGTGGGTTAGCGACATCACTTATATAAAAACACAAGAAGGAACATGTTATATAAATATGTTAACAGACGCGTATAGTAAGAAAATAATGGGCTATACGGTAAGTGACAATATGGAAACCCAAAGTGTTATCTGAGGGTATAAAATGGCATTAAAGAACAAAGTAAATAAGGAGATAAGGAGATAAAAACCACACATCACTCAGATCAGGGGCTTCAATATTGTAGTAAAGAATATGTAGAACTATGCCTTCAAAATAACTTTAGGATAAGCATGACTGAAAATGGTGATCCTTATGAAAATGCACTTGCAGAAAGGATGAATCGAACGATCAAAGAAGAGTTTGGCTTAGGAGCCACTATAAAGAATAAACTTATGGCAAAACTGCTAATGGATGAAGTAGTAACTCTTTATAATGAATATCGCCCACACTTATCTTTGAATTATAAAACACCAAATGATATTTATAAAAAATCCCTGACTAATATTCAAGAAGTCAGGGATAATTGATTTTTTAATCCGTCAACTATTTTTTGGACGTAACAATTTTATTATATTAAAATCAACAATTGACCGTGGTTAAAACTTTTTAATTGAACAATCCATCATATTGACTATCAGTACCTCTCGTTTGAATAGTTGGTTGTTTTAACTCCAAAATATCATCTGATTTCTCTTTACCTCCCAGTAACAAAAGGGTTGACTTCTGTTCGTACTCTTCCAACATTTTCATTCCTTGCTCTTCGAAAACACCGTTTTGTAAATCAATCGAATTCATAAAATCAGAAGACATTTCCATAAACCTTTCCATTTCACCTACTTTATTGGCTACGTCATCAGCAATAACTTCCATTGCTTGATCAAACATAGCACGTTTGTCTGCATCACCTTTGATGATACTCATTGCTGATCTCATTGCAGAATGACTTGCACGAATTGCTTTGCGCTCTTGCTCTTTTACTTTAACTTGATCGGTCGTATCTTCTAATAAGATTTCAGAGTTTGAGTACATTTTTGTCAACACTCTATAAAGGATTGACATTTTGTTATGCAAAGCTGTGTACTTCTCATTACTTTCTTGAAGTCTCGCTGCCTTTCTGCTTGATAACAACATAGCACTTTCATTACCTTGCTCTTTTGCTTTTCTAGCGATAGCCATATTGTTACTGATTTCCTTATTATTTTCTTCTACAATAGTGATCAACTTTCTCATTTGACCTTTTAATCCACCAATTTGCGTACCCATCTTGGTAAGATTGTCTTGTAAGTCACTAATATAATTTTTTAGTATACCGATTGGATCAATAGTAACAAATACACCTGTAATCCATCTCATCACACTTTTATACATATAAGAAACAAGCGTGCGCCATTTTGGGTCAAGAACCATGTAAATAATTGCGCCTAGTACAGCAAGCAAAGCTACAATACCAATAGTATTACTTAGCATTGCCAATATCTGTGCACTAAACTTAAATAATACATAACCTAATGCACCTATAATACCCATCAAGAAAACTGCTCCCGTGGTTCCCTCAGGTTTTTGCCAAAAAGTTTTTGGTTTGAATTCTGTGTTTGGAAAATTTGCCATATTATTTTGTTTGTTTTGATTGTAAAAATAAACTAATTTTGGATAGCTTGATCAAATTATAAATCAAATTTATAAAATTCTATCATATAACAATCCATCTTCTTCGATTTCTTTGTAAAGCAAATCAAAAGTTGCCTTAAAGTTATCTCTTGTTTCTTCAATTTTCGCTTTAGAACTGTTTGCACTTTCTTCTAACGTTAGAATCTCAGCAGCAATCAGTGTTTGCTCTTTTTCTAACTGAGCTATCTTTCTTTTATTATCTTCTACTTTCTCATGAAGACGCTTTACTTCCATTGATTTTGCATCAATATTAGTTGCTATCTGGTTTTTTAAGGCTAATGCAAATTGCTCCTTCTCTTTATTCAGCACATTTTTATAGTGTTGTACTGTAAGTAATAATTTATCTTTAGTAATCCCCATAGTGGATGCGGTAATAAAAGCACTCTTGGCTGCAGTACTTTCATCCATTCCCAAAGCTATCAGACCTTTATAAGATTGCTTAAATTTGATATAATCGAACTCTTTGTGTAGACCATCTTTAATTGCTGTTAGCAATTTGATCAATACTTTGTCATTCATATCAGTTGATACTGCAAAAAGTTCTCTGAGATTAATTGTCATTTATTATTAAGTTTACGCAAATGTATAACCATTCTGTGTTTTAATGTAAAATTTTTCGATTAATCCAAGGTGAAAGACTACCAAATATGTCATCTACTCGGATTTATCAGGTACATATAAATAATGTTGGTCCAAAAACGTCTCATACATTTCCTGGTGTTTGAGATTTTGATCATCAAAAGGCTGATCGTATTTGTTTGCTAATGTTCTTTGTCTTGATGCTTCGAATAAGGTTACAGCACATGCCACGCTGATATTAAGACTCTGTACCATACCATGTTGTGGAATGATAAAATTTCCATCCAGATATTTTAATGCGTTTTCAGAAATACCTCTTTGCTCATTCCCAAAAACCAAGGCTACTGCTTCGTTCATATCCAAGGCGTATAACGAAACTGAATCAGTATCTAAGTGTGTACCATATATTTTGTCATACTTTTTCCGAACATCGGCAAAACAACTTTCTAAGTCATTATAAAAATGCGCTTTCACCCACTTTTTAGCACCTGATGCACTATTATTTCCAATATATTTACGACTTCTATTTCTATTTTCGTCTGTGTAAACTATATAAATTTCACTTATTCCCACTGCATCGCATGACCGCATTACAGCACCTATATTATGAGGATCATTTACATTCTCGAGTACAACAGTAAGGTCACTTTGTCTTTTTGCAATAGTGGAACGAAATTTCTGCTCTCTCTCTTTAGTAACTGGTCTTTGCATGCTTTCTAATTTCTTCTATGGAATTTTGTTCCTTTAAATTCTATAATGTCTAGATGTTTGTTTTCATAAAAATCAAAGGCATCTGGGTCGTCCGCTGTGGGTGAGTCGTCTGATTTCGCTTTTTTGATATTGTACGTACTTTGCATGTAGGAGGTAGGTTCGTATTCTAAATAATTCTGAAAATTCACTCCGTATTTCCATATGTTCCTACCGATATACAACATCAAATCGTATCCTTTGATAGCATCTTGTGTTGGTATTTCACCATATAGATCTAGAAATTCACGTCTGAATGCTCTAATATCTGATTGATTCTCATCTACAAAGTCAGACATTACCATCCTCATTTGTAATGCGTGATAATATTCAAATTCTATTTTTTCTGATTCAAATAACATGGGCATTCCATAAACAATAATTTGTTTACCACCTTTTTCTGCCATCAGCCTTCTTAAACATGAATAAGCAAAACTTTCATCAGTGTATGAATAATTGGGCAAAATAATGGCTTTCAATTTTGGATTCTTAAGCAATCTATTGAATGCTGTAGGTCCTGTAGAAAGACTGTCATCCGTCACATAATAAGGTGTGTAAAAATCTTTTGAACTTACATTAAGTGATGTAGCAGCCGCATCTTGAAAATATGATATCCAAGAATTAGTTTCCTTATTATTCTTCCCAACGATAAAAACTTCACCTTTTTTAAATTCTGAAGCGGTACTATAAGCAAGTTTTAGAAAATGCTCTTTAAGATTAGGCTTCATTTGGATATAGTAAGGATTTCCGTTCGTAATCTTAGTACTTGTTTGCCAAGGAGAGACTAAAGGAATTCCCTTCTCCTTGCACTTTTCTGCCATCATCTTGACATCATCTCTCTCAAATGGCCCTATGATCAGATCAGTTCCTTCATTGACTATATCATTGGCTTTGTCTTTTAAAGGAATTTTACCTTCTTCTGTATCTATGACATCTATGTTAAACTTTATACCTTCATCATCTAGTTTTTCTAAAGCTCTCATAACGCCTGCATAAAAATGTACGAACCTTGACTGCGCCATTTCATTCGGACTGTAATTGTCAGAATTAAGAGGTATTAATAATTTAATATTATAAACATCTTTTAAGGATAATCCACCTTTATTTGTAGGTTGTGGTTGTGCTTTTACGACAATGGGTGGCGTTGGGTTTTTAGGATACTTAAGATCTATGGTATCGACTTTTACCTTAGGTTTGGTACTGTCAGTAACTACAACTTTATCAGGACTCTTAGTGGTATTCGGTTTAGGTTTAGACGTATCATACACAACCGGTGTATCTCCAGTCCCACTTTTTGTGATAGCTTTGTTAGTACCGCAAGATACTAAGATGAGTATTAATACTGCAAAAGATATATTATTCCCACTCAATAGTCGCAGGTGGTTTTGTACTGATATCATAGACTACTCGGTTTATTCCTTTTACCTGATTAATTATTTCACTTGATATAGTGGCTAGCAACTCATAAGGTAAATGACTCCATTCAGCGGTCATACCATCTATCGAATTTACACACCTTAAGGCTACTGTATATTCATAAGTTCGTTCATCTCCCATGACACCTACTGACTGCACGGGTAGCAGAATAGCACCTGCTTGCCATACTTTGTCGTACCATCCTGATTTCTTAAGATTATCTGTATATATTTTATCAGCTTCCTGACACAATCTTACTTTTTCTCTTGTAATCTCACCCAAAACTCTGATACCTAATCCTGGACCTGGAAAAGGGTGACGATTTAATAAATGTGGTGGAACACCAAGCTCCGCACCTACCTTCCTCACCTCATCTTTAAACAACATACGTAGTGGCTCGACAAGTTGCAACTTTAAAATATCTGGTAATCCACCAACATTATGATGTGATTTTATTGTAACCGACGGTCCATGAACTGATACAGATTCAATAACATCTGGATATATGGTTCCTTGACCTAACCATTTTACTTCTGGCAACGCGTGCGACTCATCTTCAAATATTTCGATAAACATTCTACCGATTATCTTTCGTTTTGCTTCGGGGTCAGATACTCCCTCTAACTGATCAAGAAATCTATCAGCAGCTCTTACGCCTTTGATATTTAGTCCCATACCTTCATATGAAACCAACACTTCTTCAAATTCATCTTTTCTGAGCAACCCATTATCCATAAACACACAATGGAGTCTATCACCAATGGCTCTGTGAATCAATGTAGCTGCTACAGTAGAATCTACACCACCTGAGAGTCCCATCATGACATGATCATTACCAAGTTGTGCCTTCAGTTTTGTTACGGTTTCTTGCACCATAGATGCTGGTGTCCATGAACAATTAACTCCTGCCACATTGTGTACAAAATTATATAATATGTCTTTGCCTTGTAAGCTATGAGTAACTTCTGGATGAAATTGAAGGCAATATATTGGATAATCAAAAGTACCATCTGAAGACCTGTATGCTGCTACAATATCTGATGTTTTTGCAATAACTTCAAACCCTTCTGGTACTTTTGTTATTGAATCACCATGAGACATCCATACCTGGGTAGAATCATCTACGTCCTTAAATATACGGTCTTGATGGATAATGTTCATGGTTGCCTTACCGTATTCTCTTTTTTCAGATTTAAGCACAGTACCACCCAGTTTGTGGGACAGTAACTGTGCACCATAACAAACACCCAAAACAGGGTATTTATTGACGATTTGACTAAGGTCAATGTCAAGCGCGTTATCATCAAGGACTGAAAATGGACTACCAGAAAGTACCACTGCTTTCAGGTTTGGGGTTTCCTGAAACTTATTGTAAGGATATATCTCACAATATACATTCAACTCACGCAGCCTTCTAGCTATTAGTTGGGTATATTGTGACCCAAAATCAAGTATTATCACTAAATCATTCATGGGCACAAAGATATAATGTTATATATATCTTTGAGAATAAAAGTAGATGATAAGTCAAAAAATATTATTTTTTGATGTATTGAATCTTTACTTCATCTAAGTTGGTCTCACCTTTCAATGGCTCATAAACGGTATTTTCATCACCAATACCCCTTATTTTGAGATATGTTTTAACTGCCGATACCCTGTTTTTGTTTAAAGGAGAAGCAGCATGAACATCTAGTGTTTGTACTAATAGACGTAATGAAGGATCCGCTTTTAGATATTTAATAGTGGATTCTAATGATTCAATGGCTTTATCTGATAAAATAGCACCATTTTTTTCAAAATAAATCAACGTAGGATCTATATCCGCATAGATATATTTGTTATTCAGTACTTTATCTACTACAACTGGTTTAGTTTCATCTTTGGGTACAGCTGTATAATCTTGTGTTTTTAGCACATATCCTTTAAGGTCATCTGCTGAATCATCAATAATACGAAGTACTTTCCCTTCTGGAGAAACTTCTGCAAGGACTAATTTAGTATTATAAAGTATACTTACTTGTTTATTAGCTTGGGAGCTAAGTGTTAGGCTGAATCCTAAGAGACTCAACAGTAACACAAATCGGGGGAAATTCGTGTTTGACATGTTATATGGGTTAAAGTGTTAAAAAATTATTCTTCCAATAAACCTCTACCTTCTTTTACTATCTTACCTGTACTAATCAAATCCTGAGACAACTTATCCAAAACGCCATTTATAAACTCCTTACTTTTGGACGTACTGTAATTTTTTGCCAATTCGACATATTCATTCAGTGTCACCTTAGTAGGAATCGTAGGGCAATGTAGAAACTCACAAATAGCCATTTTGATCATGATCATGTCCAAAATAGCCACTCTTTCAGCGTCCCAATTCTTTAATACAGGCTCTATCAGTCCTAATAACGCTTTATCGTCGTTAAAAGTTCTCTTTAACAAAAATTCTCCGTAATCCTTAGATGTGTCTTCATCTGGATAGTGTTCCATAATGAATTTATCATCGTCATAAGGTAAAGCTTTTAGGACTTTTTTGATAGCACCAATGATAAGAGATTTATCATCTTCCCAATTGGCAAAATGATCTTCTATGATTTCATTAAATAACTCATTCTTTCTGCAGAATCGGAACAATTCTAGCAACATTTCTAAGTTTTCGTCCGTGTTAGTTTCTTTTACTACATATTCATTGTAGACATCTTCTTTGGCAAATTCGTAATAGATGGTTTTGAAATGATCTTTATCTACTTTTTGCGCAAAGCCACTTTTCTCAAACTTTTTGATCAATAAACTATTTTTCACCAATCCTTGTATCATCTCATTAGACCATAACTTGGGAGTAAATTTTTTATCGATTTCTGTCGGCAAGTGTTTCGACTTCCTTTTCTCAAAATCGTCCGATGCTGACTTTGTGATTTGGATTAGATTGTAAATAGAAAAAAGGAGTAGTTCAAAACTGTCATCTATTTTTTTCCAATAATCCTTTATGGTTGCCTCATAAGTAAGTGATTCGTCACGGTTTTGGGCGTACAATACCTGCATCACTTTAATTCTCACATTTCTTCTACTTAACATTCTTATAAATTACTTTTAATTTCAGAAAACTGTACCTTTAGCATTAAAGTGCAAATATAGCAATACATTTTAAATTACAAATTTTTTATATTCGTTATTCACAGTATGTTATGATTTATTTATGGATTGACTAATATGACACCCAATATGCACAACTTTGATAACTAGTGAAAAACATCCACCTTAAAATTTTATAACTATGGGTATAAATGGTTAAAGTTTGTTTCTACCAATCTTAACCCATAGAACTAAAACTTACCAATCAATAAATACCTATTTAATATACGTGCTTTTGATCTCCTGATAAGTAGGAAGCTTCTTATAATGCCATTTGTGTATTAAAACGCCATTCTGCCAAAGTATGATACCAGGATTGGAACGCATGATGGTTTTGAGCAACTTTTCGTCACTTGTATAGTATGGTACATCTATTCCCGTGGCTTCTGCAAGAGATTTTGCTTTTTCAGCATCGACACCACTCATGACGACAGACATTTCTACATTATCTTTAGCTGCAGCTAGATATAATGGTTTGATGGTATTGATCATTCTATCCAAAAATCCTTCATTCCAAGTCACTTCGTAATACGTCTCTTCTTTTTCTTCGACGCCTTTAAGGTTCTTTACAACTATAAAACCACCATTATCTTGTTTAACTGTATCAATCACAAAAGTAGAATCTTGTACCATTCGCTTAGCAGATTTTGCATTATAGTCTGCTTTTGAAATTAGAATCATAAAGTGTGGTTTTGGATTGGCTAAATATACATCTGCCTTCTCATTATCTTCAAAATCAAAGATCGAAAACTCACTAACCTTTGTCGCTTTGATACTTGGTGCTGTTTTTATTTGTTCGATAGTCTCATACTCTTCTGTCAATGTTGCCAAGTTTTTAAGATATTCTTCGTAAGAAAACTCCTTAATCTCGCCTGTTGTTTTATGTTTCATTTTCATAGCCACCACTTTGACAGCATTGGCAGCATCTATTTCTGTTTTTTTGATTTCGGCTATGTTCGTATTGTTTTTAAAGGGTCTGAAGTCCATGTGTGGCTCATTCCAATAGAAGTTGTAAAAACAATACAAGACCAATAAAACAGTAGACGTAAATAAAATAGTATTTCTTTTTTTACCATCCAAAATGGTGTGCATATCAGCATGTTTCCATATAAAGTAGATCGCAGGTATGATCAAGAAAAGATCTTTGTAGAAGGAAATTCTTGGTTCTAACTTAATGAAATCACCAAAACATCCACAATCTGTAACTCGCATATTACTAACCTTGTACTCTCCCCAACCCGAAAAATTAAAGAAATTAACATCACCCGGTACATATCCTGTTAAAAACGTAAATCCTGTAAGGAAGGTAAAAAACACAACCAATAAGAAAAATAACCATGCGGTAAGTTTGGGTCTATCTCCCAATATCAACATAATACCCAAGATGATCTCAAAGATGATCATTACGATGGCAAAAGCAGTAGAATAATTGGTCAAAAAAGGAAATAATGGTGCTATAAAACTAAAAGATGTATCCGCAAATGTTGCATTAAATTCTGCAAAGTAATCTCCCATTTTGATCGCAGTACCTAGTGGATCGACAGCTTTGACCCATCCTGAAAATAAAAAAAGAATCCCTGTGAAATTCTGCAAATAAGTCATCAATGCTGATTTCTGTACTTTAAATCCAAAAATCATGATCAAAGTCAAAACGAGTGAAACTATTGCGATATAAGTAATTAATGTAAGTAAAGTCATAAAATGGTATTTGTAAAAAGATGTAAAGTCGAGTGGATCTTGTCATCTTATATTTTGATGCATTTATCCTTTAACAACAATACGACTGTTAAATTTAAAAATAATTAATATTATTCCTATATCCAACAAAGCAACAAACAACTTGTTTGGAAATTGCTTTTTAAATTGGGAATATTGATTCTGTTACACCCACAAAGGTAAAAAAATGAGTATTGATATCAAATAATAATAAATTAATATTTGTAAAGCTACTGTTAAAAACTACAGTTTTACAAAAAATACATCATTTCTGACTTCCCAAACCATCACTTTTGAAGCAATTGCTACTATTCCAAGTCAAATTAAAAACCTTTTTACAATCCTACTTTGCACCCGAACATCATATGTCTTCCTGCTTGTGGATACAGGAAATTTTCTGTGATCAAGTCATTAAATATATAACTATAGGTATACCCATTGCTCGAATACAGAATGTCAAATACATTATTTACCATCAAGGTAATACTTGCAGATTTCCAATATTTGGATGATATGGTGTAAGAAGCTCTTAGGTTTTCGTAATGAAAAGAAGGTAAAGACCTAGCTTCATTTGAAGTATTATCAAGGTATTGCTTTGAAACAAATTTACTCGAAAACTCGACTTCTAAGTTTGTCATTGGTTTGACCATCACTTGAATGGCAGAAACGACCGACGGCGAAAAGGAGATATCTGTATTTTTGTGGGCAATGATAACTTTTTCGAAACCGTTCGTGTAATCAAATAATGCTTCATCAAAGGCTTTGATTTTATTTGCACTCAAGGCCAAATTACCGTGGATGGCGAAGTATTTACCTAATTGTTGGGTAATACTACCTTCCCAACCTAAACGATAACTTCTGTCCACATTTTGTCTGATGGCTGCCCCGACATCATTAAGTTCACCAGTTTGTACAAGTTGATTTTTATAATTCATGTAATAAACATTCGTTTCCACTCTAGTTTTGGTACCTAAATATTGATATCCTAATTCCATATTTTGAAGTCTTTCTGATACAGGGATATCACCAAAAGCATTGTCTATAAAATCTCCCCTAGATGGTTCTTTATTGGCTACAGCCAATGAAGCGTAAAGGTTTTGATTAGACTTTAATGCATAATTGACACCTACTTTAGGATTAAAAAATAGAAAATCATCTGTCAAATCAATATTCCTAAGATCATTATCTATACCTGCTACTGAATAATTTACTTTGCGTAATTGTAAATCACCATGTAAGGTCCATCGATCTTTCAAAGTCCACATCGCTCGAAGATAAGCAGAGATATCTTGTTTTTCGCCTTCATTATCATAATATCTTCTAGTTTTGTCAAAATTAGGAATACTATCTTTTGACTGGATCACATTGCCATAATGATCTCCAAAATACTGATTACCTGCAAGTCCTGCCTGTATCAATACCTTTGGATGCCACTGATACTCTACGTCAAATAACGCACCTAGCAAATCCGTCTGTAACCATCGTCTACGCACTAGGTCAGTCCTAGATATAATGCCATCATCAGGGAATGTTATGTCAGGAATATTGTAATTGGACAATTTATCATTGGCACGAAATTCTTCATAGTAGCCACCACCTTTGGTATAATATAAGGTAGTTTTTACTTTAAGCTTAGTATTTACAACCAATGAGTGTAACAATTGCAAATAAGTTTGGCGATAATTATCTATTTGATTACCATAGGTGTAATAATTGTATCTACGATCTGAAGAAAACAGATTGACAGAATCTTCTGCCGTTTTGTAAATACTTCCGAGATTATTATAATAATGGTTGAGAAGTGCTTCTTGGTCATTTTCGAGTTTAGCTTGTGGTACACCATTCCATGACTGATAAGTGATCTCTTTACCGCTGATTACATTAAATCTCAGTGATGACTTAGCAGTAACCCTAGCCGCAGAGAAATAAAGTGAATTCAGATTAGCCGTAGCACGATCTACATATCCATCTGACTGAATATTACTGTATCGAGCATCTATCACATATCTATCATTTATCAGTCCTGTACCTGCATTGACACTGATCTTTCTAGTGCCAAAAGCACCTAATGTACCTGCCACATCGATGTAAGGGTTGACACGAACATCTGATGTATTGATACTAACTGTGCCCCCAAAAGCTCCTGCACCATTGGTAGAAGTACCTACGCCACGTTGTATCTGAATACTATTGACAGAACCTAATAAATCTGGTAAGTCTACCCAAAATACATTGTGAGACTCCGCCTCATTTACGGGTACACCATTTAAAGTCACATTAATCCTAGTCTGATCTGATCCACGTAGTCGCATACCTGTGTAACCTATTCCCGTACCTGCATCTGATGTGACCACCATAGAAGGCGTCCATTGTAAAATGATGGGTACGTCTTGACCAAGATTTTCTTTTTGGAGTTGGGTTTTATCTAGATTCTGACGGGTGAAAGGACCGTACTTCCCTACCCGATTGGACAAAATCTCTACAGCATCTAAGTTGTATATATCCCCAGAAAGGGTAATTTTAGTTTCGAAATGATCATTAACTTGTATTACTGAATTATACGCTCTGTATCCAATAAACTTGACCACTAAATTGTACGAACCTTGCGGTACATCTTGCATCATGAAGTAACCGTTATCATCTGTAGATGCAGCAAATGCTGTGCCTTGCAGAAAAACTGTTGCAAATGAAAGTTTCTCACCACCATCATTGATAATTGTACCTGACACATTGAATTGTGCAGACAGAATGATAGGAAATAAAAATAGGAAAAGAATTAAATATCTCATTTTAAATAATTAATATATTAAATAAAATCCTAATGAGATATCTTAAGTAAGATGTTTTATAAATTTCCTTGTCAGCATTACCTGACCAGGTTCGATGGGTATGATCTCAGCCTAAGAAAAACTTAAGCACCCCAATAGGATATTACAAAGGTAGATAGATAAACTGATATGGTGTAGTAAAGTGTTGATTAAATATTTTTTATTATTATTTTTAAGAATAAATTTGGTTTTGTGATAAATAGCCTTACCTTTGCAGTCCATTACAAAATAAGGGTTTAAAGAAAGTTCTAAATGTAGTGTCATGATCGCGGGATGGAGCAGTTGGTAGCTCGTCGGGCTCATAACCCGAAGGTCGTAGGTTCGAGTCCTGCTCCCGCTACAAAAGTAAAGCCTAACATTAATTTGTTAGGCTTTTTTTATTTATTGATTTCTTATTACCTACATAAATTTAGTATTATGAAAAAATTAATCACCATAGCAGCATTCTTTTATTCACTTAATACATACTGCCAAATTGATACCACAGCAACATATTGTATGATTGTTGGTCAATCTAAACTTTTTAGTAATAATTTGAATGTCACAATTGATGATGGAAGTAGCAATGGTTCTTACTTAAACCCAAAATTCAATTACTTAATTGATGAAAAAGGCAAAAAGATTTCTTTTGAGACCATGGTTTCTGCTTTAAATTTTATGTCGAAAAAAGGATGGTCCTTTGTAGATGCCTATGCGCTCAGTGTAGGAAATCAAAATGTTTATCATTGGATATTAAAGAGAAAAGATGATTTATAGAACTATAGTCTCGTTTCAAAATTAGATTTAAAACATTGCTTTCAGTTTAGATTCAATAAATTGATAGAATTTTGATAACTTTGATTTTGCCGACATGGACACATGTTGTGCCTAGTTTCTATCATGCTTATCTGATAAGATAATGTATACCTTTCAAAAAGAATAAATTATTCAATTAATCTAGAGCCTACGCTAAAAAGTCCTTAGTTCAAATACATTTAGAAAAATTAATTCCTACTTCATTAATAATCAAACGTTTCCCTTTAGGGCTAGGGTAAAGAAATATTTGATTATCAATCAACTTTTGTTTTTGGATTGGACACAATACTAAAATCTTTATTAGACCTTGTTTGAGCATATATTCTTTATATAATCTTTCATAAAACAACAAAATGTATTTTCCTATTCGAAAGGAACATCCAAACATTTTGAAAATCACAAGCATAGACTTAACTTTGTTGCTTATAATTCTAATGTGCCAAATATTATCATGTTCCAATAAACAAATACACAATGAAGGAATACAAATTTTGCCAAAGCTGTGGTTTCCCACTAAAAAATGACAAAAAAGGGGGTGGCACTGAAAAAGATGGATCGATAAGTAAAAAGTATTGTTCTATGTGTTATGAAAACGGAGATTTCTTGACACCCTTAGAGATTGATACGCCTGAAAAGATGCAAAAATACTGCATCGCAGAAATGAAAAAAGATGGTATGAACAGCATTTTTGCTTGGCTAGCAACAAGATCGATTCCTTCTCTGGAAAGGTGGAAAAAGTAATGTTAGTATTAAAAGAGTTAGTGTTTTCATATTACTAGATTTTTTTTACGAATGAATAATCAACAAATCATCGCATGGGTATTGGAAGGTGATGTTTCTATACAATACCAAGTTTGGCGTGATTTGTTGGGTGTTGATAATAAAGAACTTCAAGACAAAATTGAAATGGAAGGATGGGGATATAATTTCTTATCAAAACAACATTCAAATGGCCAATGGGGAGACGACTTTTATCAGCCAAAATGGATTTCTACCCACTACACATTACTAGATCTTCGCAACTTATGTCTTTCTCAAAATAATGACGTAATACAAAAATCGATTGATCTTATCTTACAAAACGAGAAAGCACTAGATGGAGGTATCCGTTTAGGTCCAAGTACAGCACAAAGAAGTGATGTCTGTGTAAATGGTATGTTTCTGAATTATGCATCTTATTTTAGAACACCTGAAAACAAACTATCTTCCGTTGTCGACAGTATTCTAGGTGAGATTATGAATGACGGTGGGTTCAACTGTAGGACATCAAGAAGTGGCGCTACCCACAGCTCATTGCATACTACTATATCAGTCCTTGAAGGGTTTACAGAATTTCAAAAAGCAAATTACACCTATAGAAGAGAAGAAATTTCAAATGCTATAGAATCATCTGTAGAGTTTATTCTTTTACATCAACTTTTTATATCTGATCGGACAGGTCTTATCATTGACAAAAGCTTTTTAAAGTTAACTTATCCATGCAGATGGAAGTATGATATTCTCAGAGCAATGGATTATTTTCAATATTCAGGAATAACTTGGGATGATAGAATGTCGCAAGCTGTAGCCTATCTCCGTAAAAAACAGAATAAAGAAGGCACGTGGAATATGCAAGCTGCACATCCTGGACAAGTACACTTCATAATGGACAAAGCTGGAAGACCTAGTAAGTGGAATACTTTAAGGATTTTACGTGTAATGAAACATTTTGACATTAACTAGCAAAATTATCCTATTAGAAATATATGTGTACCCAATAAAAATTAAATTTGACATGTTATGAGCAAATATAATACATTGTGGGAATATCTTCAGACTAATGACAATGCACAATTAAAACTGACTTTTGAAGAAATACATAAGATTCTTGGTTTTGACATCGATCACTCTTTTTTGAACTACAAAAAAAAGGAATTAACACCATATGGTTATTCGGTTGGCAAAATATCTCTAAAAGAGAAAACTGTGATTTTCAATAAGCAGATGGATGGAAATGTTTGAGATTTATTTTATAAAGCAAATCCTTGAGACATAGGAAAAACTGAGTCTACCCTATTTTGATACTATGCTTGTAAACGATGGTTATACCCAAAAAGCTAATCCTTCTTGACTTATACTATTTCAGCAATAAATATTTTAAACATCGGTTATTACTATTTTAAAAAAATAAAATTACAATTTATTGTTTATCAATAAATATTTATTATATTTGCGTCATATTTTAATCATAATCAATAATAACCATCATGAACAACTTCATCTTTAAAGCGCTGCACATTTTTGCTTGGATCGTTTTTGTCGGATTATCTATCGAAGCCGGTGCACTTATTGTCAACTTTGTTTTCAATGTTTTCAATCCTGAATTTGTAGGTAAACTTTACCAAAAACTTGATTTACAATCTATGTATCAAGAAAATAAATGGGCTTTTTATGGCATGTACAGTTTTGTATTATTCATTGCAGTACTCAAAGCAATACTTTTTTATTTAGTGATCGAGTTACTCGACAAATTAGATTTATCCAAACCATTTAGCAGTTTTGTGGCTAAAAAAATCTTACAAATCAGCAACATTACCTTCACTATAGGAATACTAAGTTTTGTTGCTAGCAAAACAGCTACGAACTTGTCGCATCATGGGTATGTAATAGATAAACTAAATCAGTTTTGGGTAGATAGTCAAGCATTTATTCTTATGGCTGCAATCATTTATGTTATAGCCAATATTTTCAAGAAAGGTATTGAAATTCAAGCCGAAAACGAATTAACCGTATAACACCATGCCAATTGTAGTAAACCTAGATGTCATGATGGCACGACGCAAAATGTCACTTTTTAAGTTATTTACCTTAGGAAATTAAATTTCAAAATAAAGTCAAAAGATATGTCAAAATTAATTCTAAATACACTAAAATTCTTATCACAGATCGGTTTTATTCTGTTATGTTTTTTTGGAGTACAAATTTTGCTAACGTCAATAATAAATCACAATGATTATGGTGGATTAGGACATATGCATAATCTAATAAGAGATGTATTTTTAATTATAGATATAGCCTTAAAGGCTTTTCTATTTTACCAAATAATGACTATTTTCAAAAAGCTAGATTTGGCAGAACCATTTAGCGAAGAAGTGGGTAAGTTTATTTTCAAAATAAGTTATATCACATTTGGTATATTCATTTTAAAATTGGCAGCTTATGCACATGAAAACATATTAGTAAAGCAAGGCTTTGAAAGTGGTATGATATATAAATATTCAGAAAGTGCACAAACACATTTGTTAATGGCTGGCATATTATATTTAATAGGTCATATATTCAAAAAAGGAATAGCATTAAAAAATGAAAACGATTTAACAGTATAACACCATGCCCATAGTAGTAAACCTAGATGTCATGATGGCACGACGCAAAATGTCATTAAATGAACTTTCAGAAAAAGTCGATTTGACGCTGTCAAACTTATCTATCCTAAAAACTGGAAAGGCCAAAGCCATTCGATTTAGCACCTTAGAATCCATCTGCAAAGTGCTCAACTGCCAACCTGCAGATATATTGGAGTATGTGGAAGAATAAATATAAATCCAGAAATATAAGTTCATGAATTCTGTTGTAAAAATCAATATTAAAACATTGTCTATCTAGCAGGTCAAAATAAGTAATAAGTAAACCGAATCAATATAAATGCCCAAATATCCTCCTAGAAACGAGCCAATTAGAAAAAACCAAATACTTGAAAAGGTTGTAATGGAATTAGCGAAGTCTATTAGAAATAAGGATGTCTTTGAAAAGCTAAAAGCCAAAGCAGAAAAGGTAAGGTCTGCCCAATTGAATCTAATCAAAGCAAAGTTGGTACTATTAATACCGTATATATCGGAAGATGTATCTGAAATGAAAATGCTAAAAACTTTAAAACTTAATAATGAATATCGTGAATGGGAGAGAAAATCAGTTGAAGAGATTATTGACGGCTATCGGTAATAGTATTAAGTTTTTTTATACTTTTGCTAACGCAAATTTATAACTCGTGTCTAATTATCAAAATATTTGACATACTATACTATACATTCAAAAAGAAACATTTAATAAATTATTAAAACACTTAGTAAAGATATAAATTTGCATGGTTTACAGGTTGCATGAAATAACGTAAATCAATATGAATCAAAAGGATCAAAAAAGGTTTTTAAGGCTAGAAGTAATTTGGAAAGACGAACACATGTTCGAACTGAAAGTGGACTGTTACAACGGGAGATATAGTGGAACAACGGAAGTTTATGACACAAACTATACACTCTTACCTTTTGCAAAATCCTTAAAAGATTTTCCTTATGGTGGCGGAGAGAGAATCCATAGATGTGGAGAAGAAGATAGCCACTCGTTTTTTGAAATGAGGTTTTATCAAATTGGAACTTCAGGAATTGTTGGAGTTGAAGTAAAACTGGAATCGAACGTAGCTACAGAATACAGACCTGAAGAAAAAGACAAACTTAAATTAGAATTGATTGTAGAACCTAATGCAATCGATATATTTCAAAAAGAATTGGAAACTTTAGCTTTAAATGAAAGTGGAATAGCTGAATTAATTGGCATAGCACCTTATACAAATAATATCATATAAATAGGCTTTGAAAATTAGCAAAGATTATAAAGTAAATAAATGAACAAAGAAGTAGATAAAATAAAAATTTGTGATGAATGTAAAAGTCCATTTTTGGTGGAAACTTCACAAATGAAAAATCTTTGTCCTGAATGTTCATCTATTTTATATGGTTATCAAAATTGTGAACATATTTTCTTAGACCAACAGTGTGTTAAATGTAATTGGAATGGGAATACAAGTGAATATCTTAGGTCATTAAAAGAAACAACTTAATTTTAGCTTGCTTGAATCTTATTTCAATAATTTACTTATTTCCAAAAAAAAATAACCTTAGGAAATTATAAAACTAACAAGAATACCTATAGGTTTGCACCATGTCTAAATAAGATTATATCAAATGATCGACCCTAAAGAAATATTTGATCACCAGTTCTTAACCATTTCAAATGAATCCTACACAATAGAAATTTCATTCGAAGGTGGCTTTTGTGAACAAAAAACTCTAGGTCATCTAGGATGTGATAAAGTAATTGAACTCAACGAACCTACTCAAAAGCCGAGTGTCTTGTTTTTAAAAACAGTTTATCCTAACCAACCCCAAAAAACATGCACAATCTTAGGTATTGATGGAGGCATTTACTTACATACAGCTGATGATAAAGACAATTCTTATTCCGTGAAACTTTCAGACAATTGTTTGATATTAAGTTTAGGTTTCACTTTCTTATGTTTTGACTTAATTGCTCAAGATATTATTTGGCACATAAGACCTGATCATGCAGAAATATTCGAGTTTTATGACTTACAGGATGACTATTTACTTCGTGGTGAATATGCTATACATCGGATAGATAAAAACGGTAATGTAAAATGGAGTTATGGTGGAATGGATATATGGGTGAATATAGATGGAAAATCAGAAGTAATTATTGAATCTGACAAGATCCTGCTAACAGATTTTTACAATAATGAATATGTCATTAATTATGAAGGTAAAACAATGAAGGACAGTCAAAGTGGCAATCGAACAGAAAAACAGAAAAGCAAATGGTGGAAAATATGGTGATTGTATAAAATATCTCACATCTTTGTTCTACTAACAGTATTCTTTGCATATTGAAAAGACTTATTCTTTATGGTCAGTGATTTTTTTTTGATACTTTAATATAACTAGTAATGACAGAACACAATTGGGGAGCAATAACACCTGAACTAGCAGACTTGAGCAACAATACTTTTGTTTATGTTTACAACCATGACTTGACATCCAATGCTAAAATTGACAGAACAATACGTTTTATTCTGGGTAGATTATTATATTACGATATCCACTTACCAGAATATCATAAACACAAAATAATACTTGATATTCGTGGTCAACTTGTTAATAACCAAACTGTTGATTTTATTACCAATGAAATAAATCAAAAATATAATCAGTCCAATTCCTTAGAAATAGAATTCATAAAATAATAATTATGGCGTTCAACATAATGGCAGAATCAAAAAAAAGCATTGACTATGATAAACTTTATATCAGAGTTTTTAAAGAGCATTTAATGATTGAATTTATACCAATGCCTAACTTAGGACTTGATGGTGGAGACGCCATTGGAATTTGTGTCCCACAAAAGAATATTAATGAAAACACATGGAAAGAACTAAAAACAATCCTTAAAATTCTCAAATCAGAGTTTAGCTTAGACGTGTATGATTTATATGGTGGACAAAAGCTTGGACTATTCAATATTAATGATTTCAAGAGAAATTTCTTGGGAGTTTGACATTGTAATTTCCTTTCCCCTAACCCACATCTAAAACTATTACATTTCATCACTATGATTTACATTTGCTGTAAAAAAAATGGTTTTACTACTAGGTTATCCCATTTTTATAATTAGAAACAATATTGAAATATGTGCTGTTAATTATTGAACTTTATAAATCTTAACAAATAAAATCACATGTTAGTAACAACAACAAACACATTAGAAGGATATAATATCTTGTCGTATCAAGGTATAGTTAATTCTGAAGTCATTATCGGAGCAAATGTTTTCAAAGATTTTTTTGCGTCTTTAACTGATTTTTTTGGTGGTCGCTCAACTACCTATGAGAAAGTAGTTATTCAAGCAAAAGAAGAAGCTATTCAAGCGTTAATAGAAAGAGCTAATGCTGCTACTGCAAATGCTATTATTGGTGTTGATTTCGATTTCGAATCTCTTGGGGGGACTATGCTTATGGTTATTGCCACAGGAACAGCTGTTTATGCAGAAAAAAAGTATGAAATCAAGGATTATACGTAGTAAACAAGAACTTTAAATTAAAGTAAGCATATAAATTGTGGCTATTTTATTTACTATTATATAATATTAAAGTCTCTGACTTTGATCCAATAAGACACCACTTTTGTTGGCGCAAGTTTGTAACTTGTGCCTGTGAAAACATAAACTACTTTCTCCCCTGACCCACATTCAAAACTATTCCCCACAAAACTATTACATTTCATAACTGTGGTTTACATTTGTTGTGAATATAAGATATAAGAACCATTATTGGTATGCTATTTATGTAACCTAAGACACCATCGAGTTGAAAACAATAATATTTATTTGTGGCGTTTATAATATTTTATTTGCATTGTTCCACTTGGGGTTTTGGAAAATGTTTCAATGGGATAAGGATTTAAAAAAATTAAGTTTTGCTAATAATGCTATCATGCAGATTCTAAACATTCAAATCTGCTATTATTTTATATTTACTGCCACCATTTGTTTTGTTTTTCCAACGGAGCTTTTGACTACTTCCTTAGGAAACTGGTTTTTGGTTGGAAATTCCTTATTTTGGCTGATTAGAATGATCCAACAGTTTATTTTCTTAAGAGCAAATCATTATAAAATCCATTTGTTGACTTTTATCTTTTTGATAGGGACTATTTTATTTTTATTACCTGTTCTGCTATAACGATAACATCTTATTCCATAAAATCAGAATGATAAACTCTAGATGGTCAAAGTCTGTGACTTTGATACAATATTAAGAATTTACAAATCAAAACATAAGAAACAAAGTTTAGAAACTTCTCCCTTAAATACTTCAACAAATGGTATACTAAAAGCAACTTAAATGCAAGATAAAATCATATATATATGGTCTATTTTATTAAGTAATCTATCTACTAGATTTATAAAAACTCATATCAGCACTTACAAATCCGTCTTAGGAGAAATTGATTTGACAGTAACGTCAAAAAAGTATCGGTTCGAAATGTCAAAAGTTAAAACGGGGAGAGTGAATGAGATAATATTAAAATATAACCATGGTGTAATCAAAATAAGTGAATTCAAGTTACCCACTTCAACCGATAGAAATGACAAAATTGGCAACTCCATTGGATGGTCAATTTTGATAGAATCAAATGATAATAATATAAATGATTTTTTGTTTGAATGTTGATTTAAAGAAGAACTTAAAGGATTTATGTCCACGGGCGAAAATTTAGATGGACTGCAATTTACGATAAACAATACCTATGATTTACATATTGGAACGGAAGATGCAGATAGTGTAATGTGGAGAGCTAAAATTGGGAACTTTATGCCGAAACGTTTTTTTGAGCTTCTTAAAAACAAAGACTCTGATTATGCCATTAAACACTTTACAGATTATTGTGATAATGGATTCCAAACAAGATTTCCTAAATTATTAAAAAATGAGATCATTAAGTTTCATTATCTAATAGCCGAAAAAGAAATCTTCATTGAAAATGATGTGAGTACTTGGTTGGCAGTTGAAAAAAGCATTGAAGAAGTTGACTTAATAATCAAATCTGAGAAGAACTTGTAATTACGTACGAGCTCCCAAAAATCAAATTCCATTTATTTTTTTTTAAAAAACACCTTACAAAAAACTTTAAAACAAGCTTTAGCAAATATAATTTCCCCCTTAGCAATTAAAATCATTTCTATGTATAATATATAACGATTCATAATCCCATAAACTTTCACTTAGCTTCCCTATAAGCCAACAATTTTAAGTTCTCCTTACCCGAGCAACAACTCTAGATTATCCTCCGATAAATCAGGTATCTCCGCCAAATCTATGATATCACTCGACAATGACTTTTTGCTCTCTTGTAGCAATAGTATTTTCTCCTCTATCGAATTTTTACTGATAAATCTTGTGACCATCACATTATTCTGCTGCCCTATCCTATGCGCCCTTGCGATGGCCTGTCGCTCCACAAAAGGATTCCACCACGGATCAAGGATAAAGACATAATCTGCCGCTGTGAGATTCAGTCCCGTACCACCTGCTTTGATCGATATCAAAAACACCTGAATCCCTTCATTCTCTTGGAATGCATGTACCGCATCTTGTCTCTGATCGGATGAGTGATCGCCTGTGAGCAATACATATGGGATGTTTTCGCCTTCTAGCCATGTGGACACTAGTTGTAGATGCGCCTTAAACGATGAAAAAACCAACACCTTATGATTTGACCGCACGATGGTTTGTATTTGACTCGTGATATCGTCAAATTTTCCCGATTCGTCCATATAGTTTTCATCGGCTAGTTTAGGATGATTGGCGATTTGTCTTAGTTTGGTGAGCGATGCGAGTACATGAATCTTGTACTGACCACCAGATTTGTCCAGCCCGAGTAGATGGTTTCTAGCTGCTGATTTTTCTTTTTCGAATACCTTTGATTGCTCCACAGACATTTCAGAATAATGGATTTTTTCTATCAATTCTGGTAAATCGGGCGCCACTTGTTCTTTCGTACGTCTCAGTATAAATGGGTCCACAAGAGTTTTAAGATTTTGAATCGCCTGAGCATCTCGCAGCTTTTCTATAGGCGTCTGAAAATGTTCCTTAAAGAAAGTATACGAACCCAATATTTTGGGATTGATAAACTCCATTTGCGACCACAAGTCCGACAGTGAGTTCTCTATCGGCGTACCACTCAGCGATATTTTATATTTGGTATGGAGCGTATGTAGTGCCTTAAACACCTTCGAATTTTTATTTCTAATCTGCTGACTTTCGTCCAATATCACATACGTAAATGTCTGTTTTTTGAGTATTTCTAGATCAAGTACAGCCGTTTGATACGTCGTCAGCACCACGTCGAAAGTCCCTAGTGTCCTTTCCGCTTTTTTGCGATTGGCACCTGTATAATTGAGCACATGTAGCGATGGTGCATACTTCTTTAGCTCTTCCTGCCAGTTAAATACCAGAGAAGCAGGCAGTATGATCAGGGCAGCGAGTGGCGTTCTGTCATTCACTTGCATCTCACCGAATAGATCTAGTTGTCTTGCAAAACTAGAATTGGTGGTTTCGATTTGTGTTTGTTCTTTGGTGTCCATCAATACCGCAATGGTCTGTAGTGTTTTACCTAGACCCATGTCATCAGCTAGACAAGCACCTAATCCATTCACCCTATGTTTGATGAGCCATTTGACACCTTCTTCTTGATAAGGCCTTAGCGTAGCTTGAAGTTTGGATGATGGTTGATATTCGATTTCTGTGACGAAGTTTTGGTCATCAGTGGCAGATGCAAGGTCTTTTTCATGGATCAGTGCAAAATGTTGTTTAGCCAGTCGCCAAGTGATGGCATCTTCTTGGGCAAATTTTACGAGATGTTCGTATTCTGCCATCATTTCTTCGCTCAATATATAATAGCTACCATCTTTAAGCTTAAAGTATGGATTTTTATCCCTTATATTTTTGAAAAATGCACTAATCGGATAGTCCACCCCACCGATCACGATCTTACCCTGCAGATCAAACCAATCATAGCCTAGCTTAAATTCGTTGACCAGTTCACTAGTCGAGAAGGTGATCATCTTTCCATCTATATCTAATGGTTCGATGATGAAATCTTGGGCGAGTTTGTCGATCGTTTTACCTATTTGTTGGATGGTATCAAAAGTCGATTGACCGAATATGAATTTTTT
>Ga0209812_10000676_pt1 | contig 29080 bp, 24 predicted proteins | sample JI71714BDNA_FD_187502 | JGI IMG/M metagenome (GOLD analysis project Ga0209812, IMG submission 187502) | Wastewater effluent complex algal communities from Wisconsin, to seasonally profile nutrient transformation and Carbon sequestration -... | ecosystem: Engineered > WWTP > Effluent > Algae...
GATTTTACTATTTATCCTAATCCAACTATAGATGAGATTCATGTTTATATCCCATTTGCATATGAAAGTGCTGCTATTTATAACGCATTAGGACAATTAATTTATCAATTTGATGATACCAATCAAACCAACCTTAGTTATGCTAATGATTTAAAAGGGATGTATGTATTTGTTGTTTCGGCGAATGGAAAAACACAATCACATCAATTTGTTATTTTATGATAAGTAATACACAAATACGCTCCAAATTAAATAATTATGCTGCTTTTGCAACGGCATTTTTATTTACACATAATATAAATGCAGAAATTGTGTATACCGATATTGAGCCGGATGTTACTTTGGATAATGATGATTATTTTTATGAAATAGACATTGATAATGAAGGTGTAAATGATTTTCAATTACTAAGAATCAAAGGCGCTTATTATTCCTATTGGGAAAGTGTTTATAGAAGTTTTACAGCATTGTTTTTTTATAATTTAGCTGAAAACAAATTTTTTGCCGGAAGTTATTTTACTGTTGGAAGTGCTATGTATAGTTCCTATCAAACGTTTCGCCCTTATGCAATTCCTGTCGATTATTCTGTTGGACCATTGCTCAGTTTTCAATCAGAAGGTTGGCCAATTATGGTATCACACGTATTTGATGAGTCGCATAATTTGATAAAAAATAAAGGTCACTGGAGTGCTGTTGATGAAGGTTACATTGGAATCAGAATGGGTGTATTAGGTGAAGCACACTATGGTTGGATCAGAGTAACTATTATCGAAGAACCCTTATCGATGATTATACATGATTTTGCCTACGAAACAACATTAAATAAACCAATACGCACCGGAGTTACATTTACCAATGTTACTGAAATTGAATCTGGGTCGTCGCCTTTCTCTATCGTGCATTTAGGTCAAAATACTATACAAGTTCTTGCACCAAATCAATTACCATATACTATTCAACTATTTGATTTATCAGGCAAAATGGTGCTTACCTCAAATCAGCAAACAGGAAATACAACAATTACAATCCCAAATCAAACTGGAGTGTATATTTTACAAATACAAAGTGATGGCAATCAATATGGGTTTAAAATCCAGATTTGAAATAGAATGCCTATATAAAATAATACGCTATTATGGTTATATCTAGTTGATAATCAATATGATACATTCAACTTTTGCCCTTCGAAATCTAATTTTACCCCCTTTTTTCATCCATTTGCCTTTTATAGCAGGTCTACTTTTGCTGTTATAAAACTAAAAACAATGAAAAAATTAACCGTATTATGTATTGCGATTTTGGTGATTCAGATTAGCCAAATCGAAGCCCAGCAAGCAATTTGGGCGACTAATTTTGCTGAGGCAGAACTGTATGCCAGCACTGCAGACAACGAAGGAAATGTATATACCGGAGGTCTATTTTATGGCACTATCACCATGGATGGTCTTGAACTCACAAATGGAACACCAAATGCTGCAGGCTGGATAGCAAAACATGATAAAAACGGAATTCCCAAATTCCTCGAATTGGTGTACGCTACTGAATACCTCGTTGTGCTTGATATGGAATCACTTGTCGATGGTGGTATCGTCATCTGCGGAATATTTGTCGGAAAAGCCTGGTTAGGAGATTTTAATTTTGGTAATGAAAGCGATGAACTTTACCGTGGTTTTGTCGCGAAGTATAATGCCGATGGTGAGTGCACTGCTGCGTATGTTTCTGATGAAACACAATCCGTTTACTTTTATGCACTATCACAAGATGAAGATGGTAACATTTTTATTGCCGGCGCTGCAGATGGCTTTTTTGAGTTTGGCGTTTCTGAAGTTGCTCACAGCGGTGATTCTGATGCTATTTATGGTAAAATGGAAGCTGATTTAAATCCACTTTGGATGAAATCTATCGGTGGAGCTGATTTTGATTTTGCCAATGAAATTACAGTAGATGTAGATGGCAACATTATTATATCCGGCTCTCATGAAGGTATGTTCGAAGAGGATAGTTATTTTTTCGATAGTTATGGTTACAGCGACATTTTTGTAGTAAAAACGGATGCCAATGGTTTTATTGAATGGAATCAAAATATGGGAAGTGCTGAAAGTGATGGTTATTTAATTGCAGATTTAGAAACTGATGATGAAGGCAATATATATTATGCAACAATAATGGGGGAGACGTTAAATTACATAGGAGGATCAATAAATTCATACGGTGAAGCCGATATGGTTATGATGAAACTGGCCGCCAACACCGGAAATGTTAACTGGATTTTGCATGGCGGTGGTTCTGATACAGACCCCATGAATAAAATGATTAAAGGCCATAACAATAATTTTTATGTATGCGGATATTTTTATGGTGCAGCAGAATTTCAAGGATTGCAGTTATTTGCTGAGGTAGGAGCTGATGGTTATTTAGCGGAAATTTCTGAAGGGGGTTCAGTTAATGTGGTATCCCAAACCGATGGTGATAATATTGAAGCTTATCAAAGCATCGCAATAGATCAAAATAATAACCTCCTTTTGTCCGGATACTTTTTTGGGAATTTGAGTTTTGAAGGCATAGACCCTATTACTTCAGTATCTGATGAAATTGACATTTTTATTGTAAAAATGGAAACTCCATATACCTTACCGGAAGTGGCTATTCAAAATTGGAATAATTTGGCTAATGCCATTATAACGCCTAATCCGGCTTCTTCAACAATTGTTTTCGAAATAGAAAATAATACTGATAATTTAAACATTACATTTTTTAATAGTAATGGGCAACAAATTGCAGTTGTAAACGCAAATTGTAGTAAACCTTTTAATGTAAGTAGTTTCCCTGCCGGAATTTATACAGCATTAGCAACTAATAGTCAGGGTGAGTTGATTGCCGCACAAAAGTTTATTAAACAATAACAAAATAATGCCGGTAAACTGAATTACCGGCATTGTTTTTATTTTATCTCAAACTGCGCGAAAATTTCATAGCGCAGTTTGATTTTTTTAAAACCTATATCACTTGCATTTAAGTTATACGCTTCAAAGGCGACATTGGAAGATAAACTACGTTGACTTATTGTGTATGGTGAATCATAAGTTTCACGCTCCTGAATTAAAATAGGGCTGCCAACTTCCTCACCTATACTGCTCAACAAGTAACCTGCTTTATCTTTGGTTGCCATCATCGCATTTATTTTTACCTGCTTGCGATATTCTTCTATTTTACTATGACTTGTTTTCAAGATATATGCGTCTTCAGCATCAATTTCAACCAATTTGGTATAAACTTTCGAAACCAATGCTGCATCATGCACTAATACAACATAACTTTTACGTGCAAGTGCATCCTCCTTTTTCCATTTATAAGAAGAGAAGTCGGATTGAGCATCAGCTAAACTAATATCCTTGGTATCAATATTTAGAGATTGCATTCCGGAAATAAACAGTGCATCCTGTTTCTCCATCGTGATTTTCTCTTTGCCATTGTATCGTTCCTGTAATGTAACCTGAATGTATATTTCATCCGGAACAATTTCCATTTCGGCGCTGCCTGTAACTTCTATATAAGGTGTTTTTTTTGTTTCGTCAGCAGCTACTTGGGCGTGCAAAAACGGCGCAGCTAAAAACAAACAAGCGGCCAATACATAATTTTTTTTCATAGTAGTTTATTTTAAGATGAAGGGATAACGTTTTTGTAATAAATTAAGTATGTATATTCAAATAAAGGTATCAAATTTCGATTTGATATTCAGATTGAATATCATGACATGATGATGTATACCGCTGTAGGCAAATAAGCAAGCAATATTTGTATCCATGTTCGGGCATATTGGTAATCCAGCATAAAGAAAAATAACCTTAGCGGGAGATAAATTAAAAGAAATAATACAAAAAATAATCCTGCAAACATAATTCTTCCCAAAAACGAATCAACTTGTAAATTTTGTAACATCGGGATTGTCATAACATTCCAAAATAAAAGTTGGATAAAAACAGCACTTAAAGCTAATAAAATACTACCTACTGTTTTTGAGACACTGTTTGTTGTAAACTTTGCTCGCCTATTTTGATATTGAAATAGTGTCCATAATAATATCAAATTTGGTAATCCGCCAATTACACCAAAACAAACAAATCTCATTAAATTTTGAGGCAATAATACATGCCAACTTTCAGCCATCACAAATGCTAATACACTAAATATCGCGATATGCATGAGCACGAGAACTAATAAAACCATTTGTTGTACAAAACGGTGTTTATTTGTATTGACTTTTGTAATGGTTTGCAAGAAGTTGTTTTTATATAACCACAAACCTATGGTATAACAAAGTACACCTATTGAAATAAATAATGCAGTTTCCCAATGTAAAGCACCGGTGTCTTTATAATTGCGGTAAAAATAATCTTTTACCTGTGTAAACATTATGAGTCCAGTAAATATAGCCAAAACATCAAACAGCAAACCGGAATGTTTGTTAGTGGCAGACATACAACTATAACTCGATTATTGCTTTTGACATTGTGCTTCCAGCGAATATGCCAAAACCATTCTCAATATTAGAATATATAATTACAGGTTCACCAAATGGGTTGCCTTCATTTTCCACTTGTTTTTCCATAGTAGTATAATATTGAAAATATTCTTTACTCACATGTTTTAATTCGAATTCGAATCGGGGTGCGGCAATACCAATTGTATTAATGGCATAAATATTTAACTCAACTGTTTTATTTGTTCCATTAAATGTAACATCAGTAAACATTACTTCATCACAAAAAGTAGCTGCGCCCGCCTGGTTCTCAGCTCCGAAATTATATTCACCACTAACTGTAAATATTGGATCATTAGTGCTTACACAGGCAAATGATTCGTTGAAGATATCCTTATACATTACCGCTAAAGAATAATAATCTTCAGTTCCCGGATCGGTAAAAGTAATTGCCATTTTGAAATAGGGAACTAGTGTATCAATATAAATTACATTGCCATATGGGTCAATGCTACTGTAAGATATCGGTATTAAAAATGTATCTATAATGGCAGCAGAAGAAATGGGAATTAGCGATGGGATGGTGGTGCTGGCAGTCACTGTTTCTTTCCCGGGAGCACTCACTGTTAATTCAAACTCATCATTAGGTTCAGCATGCAACAAGTCGTTTTCAATATAATAATCACCATTAAATTCATGCGTAAAATTGCCGATAAATGAACCATTTTTACTTATCGCAATTGTGGCATCACTCACACGCTCACTTTCAAATCCAATTGCCAATGGGTCAACACTCAACGAAACTACTGCACGATTAGTGCTATCAGGTTGTAAAAATGAATTCACTACTAAACGATTTTCTTTTGTTTCTACATCAAAGTAAACCGTTTTTTCACAAGCTGCTAAAAACACCAAACTTGAAATGGCAAGTATTGTTTTGATATTATTTTTCATGCGCTATATTTAATGCTATCGTTAATTAAAAAGTAAACTCGTATGATACACTTGGAATAATTGGAAATAAACTAACTTGTCGATAGTTATTAGTGTTTGTTTTGTAATCATATGCCTGATATATGAAAAATGGATTCAGTCGGCTATAGGCATTATAAACACCAAAATTCCAAGTTCTGGTCCAATACTTTTTTTCTTTCGACAATGCAACATTGGCATCTAATCGGTGATAGGCATTCATCCTATAACCATTTCTTCCTTCGTAAGCATATAATGTTTGTCCGCCGGCACCTTCGTATTTAGCAATTGGCAAACTAACAGGTTGACCCGATGTATAAATCCAGGTAGCAGAAAGTTCAATATGGTCGTTGATTTTATAAATTCCTGCAATTTCAAAATCGTGTCTGCGGTCATATTTGTAAGGGAATTTTTCTCCTAGATTAATTGTGGCAAATTGTCTGTTACTCCACGATAAGGTATATCCAATCCAACCACTTAGTTTTCCGGTTCTTTTTTGAATAAAAAACTCTGCACCATATGCCCAGGCTTCACCACTTTCAACTTTATCTTCCCAATTTTCAAGGCCATCGAAAAAATAATTAGCACCATCTTTATATTCAATAATGTCATTCATCTTTTTGTAATACCCTTCAATACTAAACTCATATTGATTGTTCAATGTATAAGCAACACCTAAAGCAGGTTGAATAGACGACTGAGGTGGAACACTATCTGTAGCAGGTACCCATAAGTCTGTTGGCAATCCAATTCCGGAATTGGTTAGCAAGTGAATATACTGCGTCATGGTACTAAATGATGCCTTAATCGAAAGATTTGGGTTTACTAAATACCTTGAACTAATACGCGGTTGCAACGATTTGTAAAAAATACCATTTACTAAAAAACCACTGGCATGTAATCCGCCATTAATTTTTAATTTATTGGTTACTTCCCAGTCATCTTCTACATAAACATCAAACTCACTGGCATAAACTTTTTCTGAACCAAACGAAAAGGCATCTTCAAATTCCTGAATGTTTTCTGATTCAAATTGTGTTGCACCAGGTTCAAATGTGTGATAAGTTACACCCGCACCGAATTTAATATAATGTTTTGGATTAGGCACATAATCAATGTCATATTTCAAACTCCAATCGTAAATGCCTGAAAAATAATCAAATCCAAAATACGTATCAGGGTCGTCTGTTTTAACTTCTGTTACTGAACTGTATATATCGAACTTGTAATCAGTAAACGTTGTCGTTAAATTACTGAAAATTTTATTGCTGAACATGTGGTTCCATCTTGCAACAGCTGTTGCATTTCCCCAATATATACCATTATCTTCAACACGTTGTGTAGTTTCATCAAATTGGTAATCGTAATTAAAATAGGCTTTATCGCGACCAAAATAACCGCTTATATACAAACGGTCTTTATCTGAAAATTTATGATTAATTTTTGCATTTAAATCATAAAAGTAATAACCTGATACACCTTCTTCATCTTGTTGCGATTTCATTATAGGTCGTGTAATTAAATCTAGATAAGTCCTTCTCCCCGAAATAATAAATGATGTCTTGTCCTTTATAATCGGACCTTCAATAGTTAATCTCGATGCTATAACACCAATAGAACCTTCTCCGTGATAACTATTCATATTACCTTCTTTCATCCTGATGTCAACAACACTCGATAACCTACCGCCATAACGTGCAGGAAATCCTCCTTTAACTAATGTAACTTTATTAATAGCATCAGAATTAAATACACTGAAAAATCCAAATAAATGTGAAGCATTGTAAACAGGCACACCGTCTAATAAAATTAAATTCTGATCCGGTGAACCACCGCGCACAAATAATCCACTCGAACCTTCTGAACCACCATTCACACCCGGTAATAATTGTAATGCTTTTAAAACATCTACTTCTCCTAAAAAGGCAGGTAAAGCTTTAATTTGTTCAATAGGTATTTCAATGGTGCTCATTTGTGTCTTTTCCTGAAATTGCTCATCACTTTTTGTACCTTCAATAACCACTTCTTTTAATTCATTAGATTGCTCTAATGCAATATTGAGCACGGTGTCTTTTTTTAACACGAATTTTTTTTGTTGCGTAATGTAACCAATATAGGAGTAATTAATTATTACTGAATCTCCCGGTAAGGTTAAACTGTAAAAACCGTAATCGTTGGTTGAGGTCCCACTAAAATTTATACTGTTGTAAACAGTAGCACTTAATAATTTTTCACCTGAACCTTTTTCTGTAACATATCCACTTATGGTATATGATTGTGCAAACAAACTGTTGCTTGACAAAAGAATAAAAAATACTAGGCAACTAAATAGAGCAAAGGGCTTGATATTCATAGAGCAAAGGTAAGATTTTGACTAAACTGCTTCGGTTAAGATGTATTAAAATGGGATAATGATACAATTCTGTGACAAAAAAAACCGGCTGTTAACCGGTTTTTATCTTATAAGTTCAAATATTCATTGTTGTTGGCGTTGGTTATTGACCTCACCTCATTTTCCAACAGATTCACAGCATCTATCAACATCTGGTCATCGTATGGAAAGGGTAGTGGCTTGCCACCTAATTTTTCCTTCGACTGTGGAGTAAGGGCTTCGGCATAACCTGTAGCAGCAGCATAGTAGTTTTTGAAAACAGCATCTGCACGAACAGGAAACGAACGTATCACTTCACCGTTTTTGTTCAAATAAACAACTTCACCACTTACAGTTGCTACCTTTTCCTGCCAAGTTTCAGTTACATAAGCAGTAACGGTTTTATAATCCGGTTCTTTGATTGGATTACCCAAACTGTCCTTTACAATATTGCCCTGATTGTCGTAAACGTATTCGTAACCGTCAATAATTTGTTTCGACTCCTCATACTGGTTGGTGCTCACTTTTTCTGGATATGCCTCAATTTTGCGAATATTCACCTGGATGGTCATCTCAACACCTTTTTCAAATACACTGCTATGCACAATATACCAGGTACCACTAGATTTTGGGATGTTAATTTGATTAATCGCTTTAGTAACATCGTAGTTTAAACTGGCATTCGACATGTTTTCTACTTTAAATACAACATCATTAGTGCCAATTTCTTTGGCTTTTTTCAATAAATCGTCTGTGTCTTTGTAATCGCTGTAAAAACGTTCAATTTTTTGAAGTTCATAATAGGCTTCACGTGCTTTGTAAACGTCGTTGCTTTTAAGTTTGAGACTTGCATCAGCGTACCAATAGGCTGCAGCGTTCTTCTTAGCAGTATTCATACCATCAATCGCATCAACAAATTTAAATTCAGCATCGCGCTCTTCAGTGCCTAGATATAAAGGTAATAATCGGGTTATTTTTATCTGTCGGGCTGATATACGTTCATAAACGTTAAAAATCTCCTCCCAACGATCGGGGCTGCCTTCTGTGTTTAAAGCTTTTATATAATCGAGATCCTCACCATTTGCTCGCACAAACGCCTCCTCCAATAATAAAATATACTCTGCTTTGTCAGGGTTGTCGATTAGTTTTTTAATACAGATGTTTATGGCTTCATCATAATTGCCTTCCCTAAATTCTTTTTCGGCTACCTTACATCCGGAACTAATCACTAATAATAACATTGAAGCGTAAACCAATTTTTTCATAATTTCCTCCTGTTTAATCTTTTATAAATACAAAACTATGCCAGTTAATGCATCGAAACGGATATAAAAATGTGATAACCGTGTGAATAAATACGATTTTTAATTTAGAATGCGTCTAAACAGTGAATTATTTATCGATGAAACACTACTCCCAATTGAGTTTGAGCATGGTTGCATCTATTGAAAATTTTTTTAAAAGATTTGTTAAACTTTTCATGTTTGGTGTTTAGTTTTGCACGGGTTTATAAAACCCGAAATACCTTAACCAATAAAATCAAGGATTGTGCAGCATAAGAAGTCGACGACCATCACACGTTTCCTGAGCATTATTTTACTACTCGCATTGTCATTTACAGCAAATAACGTATTTGCGGGTGAAGCTGAAGGGAAAGTACTTTATCAATCCAAATGTCAAAGATGTCACTTAGTGGACAAAAAATTGACAGGACCCGCATTGCAAAATGTGCGTACGCGTTGGGCTGATAGCACTAATTTATACGCTTGGATAAAAAACTCACAAAGTTTTTTAGGAACTGGCGATAAATATGCAAACGACTTATATAAAGAATATAACAGCATCATGCCGGCATTCCCGGAATTGTCAGATGTTGATGTTGCGGATATCCTCGTTTATATTGATGCGGAAGCAAAACGTAAACAAGATATGGCTGCAACACCCGGCCCTGGTGGTGTTGTGACCGAAACAAAAAAGGATAATTCTACATTATACTGGATTTTAATTGTTGCATTATTATTTATAGCGGTTATTCTTGGACGCGCCGTTAAATACCTTGACGGATTAGTTCGTCAAAAATTTGATGACCCAACACCTGATACTACACCTTTTTATAAACAACGTAAGTACCGTCCGCTTGTTGGCGTATTATCATTGTTGTTTTTATCATTATTAAGTGTTGCCATGTGGAACAGCGCAACTTCGCTTGGTCGTCAACAAGGTTACGCTCCGGAACAACCAATTGCATTCTCACATAAAGTACACGCAGGTATCAATAAAATTGATTGTAAATACTGTCACGTAGGTGCTGAACGCGGTAAAGCTGCGGTTATCCCTTCATTAAGCGTGTGTATGAACTGTCACTATAACATTCAAGGTGTAACTGGAACCGACCCTAATTATCCTAAGGCAGTTTACGATAAAGAAATTGCTAAAATCTATAGCTACATCGGATTCAATGCTGAATCTTTGAAATATGAAAGTGAACCAAAACCTATCGAATGGACTAAAATTCACAATTTACCTGACCATGTTTATTTCAATCACTCACAACACGTAAAAGTTGCCGGATTGGAATGCCAAACTTGTCACGGTCAAATCCAGGAAATGGACGTAGTTCAACAAATGGAAAATCTTTCAATGGGATGGTGCGTGAATTGTCACCGCAATACCAATGTCAACTTTACTACTAACGAGTTTTATAAACCATACGAAGTGTTGCATGAAAAAATTAAAAATGGTGAGATGGAATCAGTTAAAGCTGAAGACATCGGTGCAACAGAATGTCAAAAATGTCACTATTAATTTTTTAACAAAGCATCACTTAAACTTCTAACCATAACCAAATGGCAGAGAAAAAATACTGGAAAGGCCTTGAAGAATTAAATCAGGCACCGGAATCAGCTCAACTCACACAACCCGAGTTTGGCGAGGAAATTCCTGTTGAGTTTTTTGACAGCAACAACGATGGCTTGCAGTCAAACCGACGCGACTTCCTCAAAATGATGGGATTTAGCTTAACTGCAGCTACTGTTGCTGCCGGTTGCGAAATTCCTGTTAAAAAGGTTGCGCCTTACATTTTTAAACCTGAAGATGTAATTCCCGGTATTGCTACCTGGTATGCTTCTACATTTTATAATGGTGGCGACTACTGTAGTATAATTGTTAAAACACGCGAAGGCCGCCCGATTAAAATTGAAGGTAACCGCGACTCAAAAGTTACTAAAGGTGGAACTTCTGCACGCGTTCAGGCTAGTGTTTTAAGTTTATATGATACTGCACGTTTGCGCAATCCAATGGTAAAAGGTAAACGCGGTCATGATAATGCATCATGGGCCGATATCGACAAAGCCATTGCCGGTAAACTTGCAGCAAACCCAAGTGCTAATATCAGAATCGTTTCTTCAACTGTAATTAGCCCTTCAACTAAAAAAGTATTCGCAGCTTTCGCTGAAAAATATCCTAATACTAAAGTTTATACTTACGATGCCTTATCCTATAGCGGTATGCTAATGGCTAATATGGCTTCAAAAGGAAAGTCTGAAATTCCTGATTATCACTTCGAAAAAGCAAAAGTAATTGTGAGTATCGATGCCGATTTCTTAGGAACATGGATTTCTCCAATAGAATTTACAAAAGGATATGTGGCAACAAGAAAGGTTACTAAAGAAAAACCTGAAATGAGCCGTCACTATCATTTTGAAAGCAGAATGTCGTTAACAGGTTCAAACGCCGATTATCGCGTGGCTGTTGCTCCATCTGAATTAGGTGTTGTTGCACTTAATTTATTAGATGCTATCACCGGTTCTTCAACTGCAGGTGGCGCTAAATTGAAAGATGAAGCAAAACAGGCTAGATTAAAGGAAGCTGCCGAATGGTTGAAAAAACACCGCGGCGAATCTTTAGTAGTAAGTGGCTGCAACGATGAAAATGTACAATTGGTTGTAAACGCAATCAACGACGCTTTAAATAATTATGGCAATACCATCACTTGGGATTGTGCAAATATGTTACGCCAAGGTTCTGATGCAAGCATCAAAACTTTAATCGGCGAATTAAAGGGCGGTCAGGTAAATATCTTAATGGTAAATGACTGTAACCCTGTTTTTGATCATCCAATGGGCGACCAGTTAGCTGAGGCTATGGCTAAAGCTGAAATGTCTGTTTCATTTGCAGGTAGCATGAACGAAACTGCTGCAAATTGCACCTACATCTGTCCTGATCATCATTTCCTTGAGGCTTGGAACGATGCTGAACCTAAACGTGGTTTATATTCATTGTCTCAACCAACAATCAAAAATTTATTCGACACCCGTCAAATGCAAGATTCTCTATTAACATGGAGCGGCAATGCAATGACTTACCATGACTTTATGGTACAAAACTGGGTTACCGGTCCTTTAGCTGGTAAAGCAGATGCAATGGGTGCTTTTAATAATGCATTACAAATTGGTTTATACCAACCTGAAAATGGCAATGTTATCGAAGCTGTTGTTGCTACTTTAACTGCTGCTACAGAAATGGCTCCAGCTACAACCGATGTTTCAAGTGCTGCTGCCAATATTTTGGGTATGGCTAAAAAAGCAAGTGGTGTTGAAATCCAGTTTTATGAATCTATAGCTATTGGTGATGGTCGTTACGCGGATAACCCTTGGTTACACGAATTACCGGATCCTGTATCTAAAATTACTTGGGATAACTATTTAAACGTTTCACCTGCTTATGCGCGTGAAAATAAAATTGAACATGGCGATGTTGTAACAGTTAGCGTTAACGGTAAAGAAGTTAAACTACCTGTTGCCATACAACCTGGTCAAGCCAACAATACTGTTTCTGTTGCCGTAGGTTACGGTCGCACAATGGTAGGTAAAGGCGGTGTTGGCGTTGGTGTTAATGTTTATCATCTTTTAGATGCATCAGGAGCTTGTGTTAATTACATGGGTGCCAATGTATCTATTACCAATACAGGCGAAAATGTTAAACTGGCTCAAACTCAAACGCATTTCAGTTTAAATGACGGATTAGGTCAGCGCCGTATTGTAAAAGAAACAACTTTAGCAGAATATAAGAAAAGCCCTAACGCCGGTAACGAAGACCGTGCTGAAGCGCTTGCTTGGAAAGACATCACTTTTTATCCAGATTATTTTGGTAAAAAGAATGGCTTTAACTGGAGCATGGCAATCGACTTAAACTCTTGCGTTGGTTGTGGTGCTTGTGTTATTTCTTGTAACGCAGAAAATAATATTCCAATAGTTGGTAAAAATGAAGTTATTCGTTCACGTGAAATGCATTGGATGCGTATCGACCGCTACTATGCAGGAACTGAAGAAAATCCGGAAGTTGTTTACCAACCAATGCTTTGTCAGCATTGCGAAAACGCACCTTGCGAAAACGTTTGTCCGGTAGGCGCTACCAACCATAGCTCTGAAGGCTTTAACCAAATGGCTTATAACCGTTGTATTGGTACTCGTTATTGCGCAAATAACTGTCCTTATAAAGTGCGTCGTTTCAATTGGTTCGACTACGGTGGAGCTGATACTTTTGGAACAATGAACGATGCTAAGGAAACTGAAAACAGAGGTTTATTAGAAGACTTAACACGTATGGTGTTAAATCCGGATGTAACCGTTCGTTCAAGAGGGGTTATTGAAAAATGTTCATTCTGTGTTCAGCGTATTCAGGAAGCAAAATTGAGCGCGAAAAAAGATAACCGTGAATTAAAAGACGGTGAATTCAGAGTAGCTTGTCAAAGTGCGTGTCCTGCTGATGCCATTACATTCGGTAACAGCTACGACGATACAAGTGCAGTAGTTAGTGAAGCAAAAGATGAACGTACTTTTGGAATTTTAGAAGAATTCCACTGGGTGCCTTCTATTTTCTATAAAACTAAAGTTAGAAATAAAGACAAGGCTGATCATAAGAATGAGGAAGCATTGGATATCATGGATTTATATAATTATAAATAATTAAATAATTATGTTCGTATCACCTTTAAGGGAACCATTAATACAGGGTCATAAAACCTACAAACAAATATCAGATGATATTTGTGCACCAGTAGAAGCCGCACCTAGCAAGGCATGGATGATTGCTGTAACATTGTCAGGATTACTGGCGCTCACCGGTTTTACAATGATCGGCATCACAATCACCTATGGTATAGGTATGTGGGGTTTGAACAAAACTGTCGGTTGGGCCTGGGATATTACCAACTTCGTTTGGTGGATCGGTATTGGTCACGCAGGAACCCTGATTTCTGCCATCCTTTTACTTTTCCGTCAGAAGTGGAGAACCGGTGTAAACCGCTCGGCTGAGGCGATGACCATCTTCGCGGTTATTTGTGCGGGTTTATTCCCGATTATTCACATGGGTCGTGTATGGTTAGCTTTCTTCATTTTCCCTTATCCAAATACACGTGGTCCAGTGTGGGTTAACTTTAACTCACCACTCTTATGGGACGTATTTGCGATTTCGACTTACTTTACGGTATCATTAGTATTCTGGTATACAGGTTTAATTCCGGATTTAGCTTTAGTTCGCGATAGAACTACTTCAGCATTCAAAAAAAGAATGTATAATATTTTCAGCTTTGGCTGGAAAGGAACAGCTAAAAACTGGCAGCGATTTGAATCAATATCATTGGTGTTAGCAGGTTTATCTACACCACTTGTATTATCGGTTCACACCATCGTATCCTTCGACTTCGCAACCTCGGTAATTCCGGGATGGCACACTACCATCTTCCCTCCATATTTCGTTGCCGGTGCTATCTTTTCCGGTTTCGCAATGGTGTTAACACTGATGTTGGTGGTTCGTAGAGTATTTAATTTACAAGAATATATTACACTAGCACATATCGAATCAATGAACAAGGTTATTATTCTAACCGGTTCTATTGTAGGTGTGGCTTATATCACCGAGTTATTTACTGCATGGTACTCAGGTAATCAATATGAGCAGTATGCTTTCCTCAACAGAAGTACTGGTCCTTACTGGTGGAGCTATTGGGGTATGATGACTTGTAACGTGGTTTCTCCGCAGTTATTCTGGATTAAAAAATTACGTCGCAATATTGTGTTCACTTTCTTCATGTCGATTTTCATCAACGTGGGTATGTGGTTCGAACGTTTCGTAATCATCGTTACTTCAACACACCGCGACTTTATACCTTCAAGCTGGACAATGTATTATCCTACTATAGTGGAAATATTTATTTATTTGGGAACAATCGGATTCTTTATGACACTGTTCCTCATTTTCGCGAAAGTAGCACCGGTAATTGCAGTGGCAGAGGTGAAATCAATATTGAAAACATCGGGCGACCAATATACCGGGCCGGATGCTATTCATCATAACGATGATCACCATAAACATTAACCTTAACCAAGTATAAATAACGTTTGCACATGGCAAATAAAAAAATAATATACGGTTTATATGACGATGAAGTCATCTTAATCGATGCAGTAAAAAAAGTACGTGCAGAAGGATTGAAAATTCATGACTGTTATACACCTTTTCCGGTTCACGGATTAGATGATGCCATGGGTTTACGTATGACCAGACTGCATTCCGCCGGATTTATTTTCGGTGCAACAGGAACATTAACTGCACTCACGTTTATTTTATGGGTAACTACAAACAACTATCCAATTAACTACGGTGGTAAACCTTATTTATCACTTCCGGCTTGGATACCAATTACGTTTGAGTTAACCGTATTATTTGCTTCTGTAGGTATGTTTTTAACTTACTTGTATTTAAACAGATTAGCACCTGGTGTTAAAGCAGAAATAGTTGATGAGCGCACAACCAGCCACTTGTTTGCAATGACATTTGAGTTGGATGAGCATACTTCTGACAGCAAAAAAGAAGAAATCAGAAAAGTACTTGCTGCAAGCGGCGCAGTGGAAATTCATGAAAAAGAATTATAATACCATAAACAATAAATGAAAATGGTTGCATCAAAATATATTAAAACAGCGGTTGTAATAACAGCACTTCCGCTTGTATTTGCATCTTGTAAAAAAGCAGGTGGCGAGTATACCGGTGACTCATACACATGGGATATGAACTACTCACGTGCTTATGAAACTTACAGCATGATGCCTGACATGCCAAACGGTATGAGCGCAATTACACCGGTAGATGGTACAGTTCCTTACGTTGGAAACGCTATTGCCGGAGTAAAATCAGATAGCCTTACCATGGCATTAAACTTACCTTACCAGTTGCCTAATACGCCTGAAGGATATAACAGAGCTGCTTTAGAAGTAAAAAATCCTTTCTCTATTAACGATAAAGAAGTAGTTGCCGAAGGGAAACATTTTTATGATATCTATTGCGCAGTTTGTCATGGTGCAGCAGGAGACGGCAAAGGATTTATTGTAACTGAAGGAAAATACACAGCTATGCCACCAAATTATTTTGACCCGGTATACATGGCAATGACAGAAGGTACAATGTTTCATTCAGTAACTTATGGTAGAAATGCAATGCAACCATATTCTTATGCATTATCAAAAGAAGAACGTTGGAAAGTGGTTACTTATGTAAAACATTTACAAGCTGAATATGCTTCGAAACAAGCACCATCAGCAGCTTCAGATACAACAGCATCAATTAAATAATTAGTAAAAACGCTTTCGAATTAATACTAAGCAAATAACAAAAGCATGAACGGCTCAAACAAATTCGAATATAATTCAAAACTGAAAACCAGATTCCTGGGATTACTCATCGTAGGAATTGTACTTACAGTTGTTGGGATGGCTACAGGGGCTTCAATGGATCGCTTCTGGTCAAATTACTTGTTGGATACCATCTTATTCCTTGGCATTTCGGTGCTGGCAATTTTCTTTTTAACGGCACACCAAATTGCAATGTCAGGATGGCATATCATGGTTAAACGTGTTCCGGAAGCAATGAGCCAATTCTCAAAAGTTGGAGCAATCTTCATGCTGGTGATTATTGTTGGACTTTGGGCAGGTTATCATAATTTGTATGCACATTGGGACAATCCTTTTGTGAAAGAAAAAATGGTAACGCTTGAAGAATTAGAACACTACGAAACTGAACATGCTGATCACCTTGGTGGTCACGAAAAAGATTATTCCCGTGTTTGGCAGGAATTCCAATATGATGGTAAAGCTGAAGTTGAAGAACATCACGCAGACGAACATCATGCAACTGATCATAAAGTTGAATTAGTTGCCAATGATCAAGGTGAGGTTGTTAACCCTCATTACGATCGTTTGATTGCCGATAAACATGGTTATTTAAATAAAACATTTTGGACTATCCGCTCAATAGCTTATTTATTATTATGGGTTGGTGTTGCCATTACATTGCGCAAGTTTTCATTAAAAGAAGATTTAGAAGGAACTACCAAATGGTTTTTACGCACTAAATTCTGGTCTGCAATATTTTTAATTATCTGGGCTGTAACAAGTTCTACTATGGCTTGGGACTGGGTGATGTCACTTGATCCGCATTGGTATAGCACCTTGTTTGGCTGGTATAATTTCGTTTCATTATGGATTGCTTGTTTGTGCACCATCGTTTTAATCCTTATTTATTTAAAACGCAATGGTTACTTAGCCGAGTTAAATGAAAATCACTTACACGATTTAGGTAAATATATTTTCGGGTTTAGCGTATTTTGGACTTACTTATGGTTCAGCCAGTTTATGTTATACTGGTACGGAAATATTCCTGAGGAAACACGTTGGTGGTTAGATCGTGCAAGAACAAATTATAAAGGTATATTTTACGCAAACCTTATCATTAATTTCTTGTTCCCATTCCTGACACTATTACGTCGCGATGCTAAACGAAATTTAAATGTTTTAACTATAGTGGCAAGTGTTTTAATACTTTCACATTGGTTAGATTTCTTCCTGATGATTATGCCTCCAACAGTTGGCGACCATTGGGGAATAGGATTCCTTGAAGTAGGTTTATTCATGACCTTCGCAGGTTTATTCCTTTATCTAGTTTTTGGTGAGCTCGCTAAAGCGTCACTGGTGCCTGAAAAGCATCCTTTATACAGAGAAAGTCTTGATCATCACATATAAATTTATACAATGGCTACCGGTTGGTTGATATTTATTGCAATAGTTATGATTGTTGTGGTCTTGTTCCAGGTAACAAGAACACTCGACCTTGTTGGACAATTACGAGGCGGCGAACGCACAACAGTGGAAATGACCAAATTACATTCCATACTAGGACTCATATTTATGATTCTGGGTATGATTGGCTTTTTCTGGTCTTTTGGACATTACGAAGACAGAATGGTAGATCACCATTCATCAGATAATGGTTTAATGATTCACAAAATGTTTGTAGTTACACTTTGGGTAACCGGAATTGTATTCGTAATTACTAATGTGTTATTATTTGTATTCCCTTACTTATACAGAAATCGCCCGGGTAATGAAGCTGTCCACTTCGCACACAGTAATAAACTCGAATTTATTTGGACAATTGTACCTACTATTGTTTTAACAGGATTAGTTGTTTTCGGATTACAGGCTTGGACAGATATTATGAGTCCACCGGAAGAAGATGCTATTACAATTGAAGTTACCGGTCAACAATTTTTCTGGAGCAGTCGCTATACTGGACCTGATGGAAAATTGGGGCCACGCGATAACGATTTAATTTGTCCTGAAAATCCACTTGGTATTGTTACCAGAGAATGGATTGAACATAGAATGGTTTCCTTAAAAGGAAGTGAAAAATTGAACCAAAAAGGTGAGATTGTTAAATTACAAGAACGCGAAAAAGAAATCAATACGCAATTGGCTATTTATTATGATATTGTAAACAATTCGCCTAATAAATATCGCGTTGCTGTTGTGAAAGATTCAGTTGATTTATTGGAGACTGAACTGAATAAAATCCCGAAAAAAATCGACATCCGTGAAAAAGCGTTTACGCGCATTACAACTAAATACACAGAAGAATATATAGCTGCAAATGCTGATGAATTTACTTGGGGTTATGATGACCCAATGCCAAGTGAAATTCATGTACCTGTAAATAATCAGGTGTATGTAAAAATTACAGCACTTGATGTATTACACAATTTTTATATTCCTCATATGGATGTTAAAATGGATGCCGTTCCAGGTATGCCAACATCATTTACTTTCACTCCTTTAGTAACAACTGCCGACAAACGTATCGAGATGTCAGAAAACGATGCTTGGACTGTTATTGAAGAAGGTGATGATATGCCAAGATGGCAAAAATTTAATTATGAAATTGCTTGCGCCGAATTATGCGGAACAGGTCACAGTTCAATGAAATATACTTTGATAGTAGATAGCCCTGAAGATTATGAAAAATGGCTTGCAGAGCAACCTAGCAAATGGAGTCAGGTATATGCGTCATTGTATTTAGAAAATGGTGTGTCAAAATATGCACCTAAAATTGCAGCTCCGGCAGCAGCAACAACTGATACCGTTACAATTGCAAACACAGATGTAACCGTAGTAGTTAACAAAAATTAATTGGTGGAACGTAAATAGAAAGATATGTCAGTACAAACTTCAACTCATACAGCGCATGCAGATACACATGGTCATGATCATCACCACGATGACCATCACCATCATCAAAGCTTCATTCGCAAATATATTTTTAGTGAAGACCATAAAACAATTGCAAAACAATTTTTAGTTACCGGTATTTTCTGGGCAATTGTTGGTGCTTTATTATCTGTTTTATTCCGTATTCAGCTTGGTTACCCTGATGCTGACTTAACATGGATGAAACCATTTTTAGGAAAATGGATAACTGAAGAAGGACAAATAGCACCGGAATTTTACAATGCATTAATTACCATGCACGGTACTATTTTGGTATTCTTTGTATTAACTGCCGGTTTGAGTGGAACGTTCTCTAACTTTCTAATTCCACTTATGATTGGTGCGCGCGATATGGCTTCAGGATTTATCAATATGTTATCTTATTGGTTCTTCTTTATTTCAGGCGCTGTCATGTTTGTTTCATTCTTTTTAGCAACAGGTCCTGCATCAGGTGGTTGGACTGCTTATCCGCCATTAAATGCTTTAAAAGATGCATCATCGGGAAGTGTTGTTGGGGTTGATTACTGGTTGATTTCAATGGCACTCTTTATTGTTTCGTCATTATTAGGGGGTTTAAACTATATTACCACAATTATTAATTTACGTACCAAAGGCATGAAGATGTTCAGATTGCCTTTGCCTATATGGGCGTTTTTACTTACGGCTGTAATCGGGGTATTATCATTCCCGGTATTATTATCTGCAGCTGTTTTATTATTGTTTGACCGCAATTTGGGAACTAGCTTTTATTTAGATGCAATTAACCTTGGTGGTGAACCACTAGCCAACGCAGGCGGTAGCCCAATTTTATATCAGCATTTATTCTGGTTCCTGGGTCACCCGGAAGTTTATATCATCATTATCCCGGCAATGGGTATTGTATCGGAAGTATTATCTGTGCATTCACGTAAACCAATTTTTGGTTATACGGCAATGATTTATTCCATTCTCGCCATTACAGTATTATCATTCATTGTTTGGGCTCACCACATGTTTATGACAGGATTGAATCCGTTTATCGGTTCAATTTTCGTAATATTTACGTTAATCATTGCGGTTCCATCTGCCATCAAAGTATTTAACTGGCTCACCACTTTGTGGAAAGGAGATATCCGGTTAAATCCGCAAATGTTATTTGCAATTGGTTTCGTTTCACTGTTTATTTCGGGTGGGTTAACCGGTATTTTCTTAGGTAACTCTTCTATTGATATTCGTTTACACGATACCTATTTCGTTGTTGCTCACTTTCACTTAGTAATGGGTGTGGCAGCATTTTTTGGAATGTTTGCAGGTGTTTACCATTGGTTCCCTAAAATGTTTGGTCGTTATATGAACCAAACTTTAGGATATATCCATTTCTGGGGAACAATTGTTTCTGCGTATTTGATTTTCTATCCAATGCACTTTGAAATTGCATTACCACGTCGTTATTATACACACTCAGGTTTTGAAACATTTAGTGGTTTCGAATCATTGAATATGTTTATTTCTACTGTTGCTATTATTTCATTTGCATTACAATTGTTATTTGTATTCAATTTCTTCTATAGTATTTGGTACGGTAGAAAAATGAGAGATAAAAACCCTTATAACGCAAATACATTAGAATGGACAACACCTTTACGTCCGGGACATGGTAACTGGGAAGGAGATATTCCTGAAGTTCACCGTTGGCCTTATGACTATAACAAACACGGAAGAGAATTTATTCCTCAAACCGAGCCGTTAAGTCAATACGAAATTGAACATGGCGAGCATGGTGATGAAATGGACGGCGACCATATTATTGATGATAAGGATTTAAAATCATAATTAGTTTTTTCATAATTGCATGAGCAAAGAAACTTCTATAACTAAACAAGGCATAGGCAAAACAATTGCAGCCAAACTGAAAGATTACCACATGCTGGTAAAATTCAGGTTGAGTTTCATTGTTGTGTTCAGTGCAGGTATAGGATATTTATTTGCCGGTGGCGAACAATCATCGTTCTTTTTATTTTTAGCAGGTGGATTTTTGATTACAGCAGCATCAAATGCTATTAATCAAATAATTGAATCGGATACGGATAAATTAATGACACGCACCGCTGACCGACCTTTGGCTGCCGGAAGAATGCAATCAACAGAAGCTATAATTGCTGCAGGGCTGATGGCTGTTTCCGGTATTGCTATTTTATGGGTTTGGTTTAATACCTTAAGTGCATTACTTGGGGCTTTATCACTCATTAGTTATGCCTTTTTGTATACACCAATGAAAAAGGTTTCACCTATCGCTGTTTTTATTGGCGCATTTCCCGGTGCAATGCCACCACTTATTGGTTGTGCAGCAGCAGCAGGTGGAATAAATGATTTAGCAATATTGTTATTTTCAGTGCAGTTTGTATGGCAATTTCCTCATTTTTGGTCAATTGCGTGGGTTGCGGCTGATGATTATGCTAAAGGCGGATTTCATTTATTGCCTTCAGTTAAAGGACGTTCAAAAACATCAGCATTATATATTGTTATTTATACCATCTTGTTAATTCCGGTTAGTTTACTCATGTATTTATTAGGTTACACAGGATGGATTTCAGCATTAATTGTTTTTATAACAGGAATATTATTTTTATTACAAACAATTAAATTGTACCGCAGCAGTGAAATTAAAGATGCGCGCAGTTTGATGTTTGGTTCGTTTTTATATTTACCAATCGTGCTTATTGCATTGTTGGTAGATCAAATTTAAAAATATGGCATCATCATTACATAAAAGGTATATCGTACATCCCTACAAGTTTAACTTGTGGATTGGCATCGTGTCGATGGTGATGATATTCGCTGCATTTACCAGTGCTTATGTTGTAAAAAAAGGAGATACACGCACATGGGAACATATCCATTTGCCATCCATTTTTACTACGGCAACAATAGTAATTGTAATCAGCAGCCTTTTTATGCATGCCGCTTATATGGCATTTAAAAAAGGCGCATTAAATTTATATAGAGGGTTTATTGTAACGGCATTTATTTTAGGTGCAGGTTTTTTAACCCTTCAAATTCAAGGATGGAATACATTGGTTAATGAAGGTCACGGATTAACCGATAATGTTGCAGGTTCTTTTATTTATGTTATTTCCGGCGCGCATTTTATACACGTTGTCGGCGGTGTAATTGCACTTATGGTTTTTGCTGTTCGTGCCTTTACCAGATTAAAAACAACCGAATCGGATTTAATGAAGACAAATACTATTAATATCGAAGTAATGGCAACTTATTGGCATTTTGTCGATTTTTTATGGGTTTATCTTTATTTTTTCTTTTTATTGAACAGATAAAATTTTAGAATTTTGGAAGCAGTTGCTAAAACGAACGCAAAAGAACTTTGGGACGGTGGAGATTCCCCGTTTAGAGTTAGCTATGGCAAGGTGATGATGTGGTATTTCCTCATCAGCGATACTTTTACTTTTGCCGGCTTATTAATTTCTTATGGAGCCATCAGAATGAGCCACCCTGCTCATGAAGAAGGTAACATGATGAGTTGGCCGGATCCAAACGAAGTATTTAACGCCATTCCTTTTACACATGCGCATCTTCCTTTGGCATTTGTTACGTTCATGACCTTTACCCTGATTTTTAGTTCGGTAACAATGGTACGTGCCGTGCAGGAAGGACATGAAATGAACAGAAAAGGCGTATTGTTCTGGATGTTTCTGACCATACTCGGAGGTTTAACCTTTGTTGGTAGTCAGTACCTGGAATGGTCCCACTTAATTCATGAAGGTCAAACTTTAACGCATAACCCTTTTGGAGCTGCATCATTTGGTGCTTTGTTCTTCCTCATTACCGGTTTCCACGGATTCCACGTGAGCGTTGGGGTATGTTTAAATACTTGGGCATTTATTCAAACTTACAGAGGCGTATTTCACCGTCGCGGTCATTATGAAATGATTGAGAAATTAGGTTTATACTGGCACTTTGTAGATTTAGTTTGGGTTTTCGTATTCTTAGCATTCTATTTATTATAAAAAATTTAACTGAAAGATATGTCACACGGTACTCATGCAGAAAAAATAAAAAAAGTATGGACAATTTGCGGTGTTCTTGCAATTGTTACTGCTTTTGAAATTGCAGCGGCGCTTATGCACTGGAAATATATGCCGGAAAGCCCAAGATGGTGGCTAAATTTACTCTTCATTATATTGAGTGCGGCTAAAGCTTATTATATCATGAGCGAATTTATGCACTTGAAATATGAACTTAAAGCTATGGCTGTAAGTATATTAGCACCATTCCTGTTTTTAGTTTGGGGTATTATAGCATTCCTTTGGGAAGGTGGCTACTGGTTGAGTCTAAAAGAATCGTGGGAGATTCTTAAATAACGATGGCAAACAAACGGGGGCGGGTATGGGCAATAGTAATGCTCACAATAATTGTTGTGCTCCCGCTTATTTCAGTTATTTTTCTTAAGGAAGGTTTCAAAATCAGAGAAGAAGCTCCTGCCAGCAGCAGGATGATTATTGATAATCCACCTCAAATTCCTGATTATTTTACTGTTTCACACAGAGGAGATACCATTACCAAAAAACGTATGCTCAATAAGGTATGCGTGATGGATTTTTCTACCTACAGCTGCGGCACTTCCAATGATGCCCGCGAGCGGAAATTATTTGAGATTCAGGAAGACTATTATGGGAAAACAAAAGCATTGCGACTAATCTCACATACGCTTAACCCTGAGCTTGACCAAACAACACAGATAGTGTCTATGGCTGAAAGGTACTCAGCACGCGAAATTTGGCACTTTGTTAGAACTGATGACAGTTCATCATTCAAATTTCACGACTTCAGTAAAAATATTTTCGAAAAAACAGGCGCTATTGAAACTGATACGCTTTGTCCACAGTTAGTATATCTTGTGGATGGGGATGGATTTCTACGCGGCGCTTACGACCCTTTGATTGAATCCCAATTCCACGATTTATATAATGATATTCTGTTTCTTATAAATAAACTGGACCTGGATGAACAAGAGAAATAACATAATAATTGCCGGTATTGTCGGAGTTGCTTTTATTCTCTTTGTAATTTTTGTGTATTTGCCTTATGCCGACAAACAGGAAAATCTCAATAAGGTAAAACAATCGTATCAACATTCTTCCTTTTTACGCGACTCGTTAAACCATATTCCTGATTTTACTTGCGTTGACCAAAACGGAAAAACGTTTACTAAAAAGGATGTAGCGGAAACGGTTTTTGTTGCTGAATTTTTTTATACCGAATGTGATGCCTATTGCCCGGTTACATCTAAACACCTAGCGCACGTGCAGCAGTTGTTAAATAAGGCGATTAATTTTAAAATCCTTTCTTTTAGCTTAAATCCCGAAGCTGATTCAGTGCCTGTGTTAAGAAAATATGCCGATACTTATAAAGCCAAAGATAATATGTGGCATTTTTTGCGCGGGGAACAATCCGATATTTTTGATTTGGGTGAACAAGGTTTCTTTACCGTTGTTAAAGGTGCAGATGGTTCATTTAAAGGGCATTCTGATAAATTTACACTTGTAGATAAAAATGGTAATATCCGAGGGTTCTATAAAGGAACGGACTCAATTCAAATGCAAGCATTAATTCAAGATATCAATTATCTCGTTTTTAATAATGAAGTCAATGAATGAAAAATCAACCAATAGGATAATTTTTGCAATATCGGTGGCTGTGCCGGTTTTGGTTGCAATATTATTTTATACACCGGCATTGAACTTAAATATCAATGTTTCTTTTTTACCAAAATTACATGCCATATTAAATTCTACTGTCGCCATTTTATTATTAATAGGTTTGTATTTTATTAAGGCGAAAAATATCAAGGCACATAAATTCACTATGTTGGGCGCGTTTTCTACCTCAGCATTATTTTTAATTTCTTACGTTATTTATCATTCGGCCTCTGAATCAACTTTATTTGGCGATAGCAATTTTGACGGCACAGTTAGCGCAGAGGAAAGTGCTGCAGTTAGCAGTATAAAAATGGTGTATTATATCATTTTGCTTTCGCATATTATTCTGGCAGCTGTAATTATGCCGTTTATTTTAATTACGGTTTCACACGGGTTGTCCGCCAGGTTCGATAAACATCGGAAAATAGCCAAAATAACCTGGCCTTTATGGTTTTATGTGGCGGTAACAGGCGTAGTGGTATATTTTATGATTGCACCCTATTATCCGCATTAATGCTTAAATTTGTACTATGAAACTCCGTATCGTAATTGCGTTTGTGGCGTTTTTTCTGCTAACATGCCTCAGCACAGAATTGAGTGCACAATGTGCTATGTGCAAAGCCGCTGCCGAAGAAGGTGCTAAAGATGGCAACCTCCAAAGTGCATCGTTAAATACCGGAATAGCTTATTTATTGGTGATGCCTTATTTGGCATTTATCGTAGTAGGTTACCTTTGGTATAGAAATTACAAAAAGAAAAAAGCTGAAGGCACCTATATCAACTAAGGATTAAATATCTCCTTCCATAGGTCGTATCAGTATTTCTTCCACAACAGTTCTGTCTGAAACCTCCCAGGCTTGGTAAATGAGTTTGGCAACATCATCAACATTAATAAATCTGGATGCCGGTAGTTGCGTACCATTCCATGAGTCGGTTAATACGGCACCGGGCAATACGGCAGTTACCCTAACTTTATGTTGTTTGAGCTCATGGCGGAGATTTTGGGAAAATCCATACAATGCAAACTTTGAAATGGCATAAGAACCACCTGCATCATAAGCGTTTTTACTGGCTACGGAACAAATATTAAAAATATGACCATGCTGGTGTTTAATCATATCCGGAACTAGTGCACGTGTCAGGTGATAAGCAGAATAAAGATTAGTATCGATGAGCTGCTCCAAAATACCTTCCGGTTCATTATGAATATTACCCGGCACAAAAACACCTGCATTGTTAATCAGGATATCGATTTTGGTAAATGCAGATTTACAAGTTGCTGCAAATTGTAATACCTGTTCCTTTTTTGAAACGTCGCAAACCGTTGTAATAATTGTAGCAGATGGGTGCAAAGCAATGAGTTCACCCTTAAGTGTGTCTAAATCGGCTTGAGTTCGGGCACACGCGGCTACATTAAAGCCGTGTTTTGCAAATAAAAGCGCAATTGCTTTGCCCATTCCTTTAGTGGCACCGGTAACTACAATGTTCATCGTTAAGTGATTTAATTTAAATAGTTTTACAAAATAAAACAATTTACCCCGCAATGAATAACTTGTTTGCTGATGTGATTTTGCCGTTTGCGTTGGAAAAGAACTACACCTATGCCGTTCCGGATGAATTTGGTGCTGCTCTTACTCCTGGTATGCGTGTGGAAGTGCCATTCAGAAATAAAAGTTATACCGGGATTGTTGCCAAAATTCATACAAACATTCCCGCCGGATATCAGCCAAAAGCAATTTTAGCATTGCCCGATCATTTACACATTGTAAATAAGGTTCAATTGGAATTTTGGAAATGGATGGCAGGTTATTACATGTGTTCTACTGGTGATGTAATGAATGCTGCTTTGCCGGCTCCGTACAAACTTAGTAGTGAAACAATTATTGTGTTGAAGGCGGATGTAAATATTGATGCTGCTTTATTGGAGGATAAAGAATTTTTAATTGCAGAAGCATTAACCATCCAGAAGGAATTGAAGTTAAAAGATATACAACTTATTCTGCAACAAAAAACAATTCAACCTACTATAAAATCACTTATAGAAAAAGGGATTGTTTATGTAAAGGAAGAGTTGACAGAAGTGTATACGCCTAAAACTGAAAAGTTTATTGTATTAAATAAAAAGTACAGCGATGAAGCAGCTTTGCAACAATTGTTTGAACAATTACAACGCCATGAAAAGCAATTAAATATTTTAATGGTGTATTATCAGCATTCCCAAAATAATAATAAGATTAAAAAGTCATTTTTATTAAGAAAATCGGGAGCTTCAGCTGCAGTGCTTAAAACGCTGATAAAAAATAATATTTTTGAAGAAATAGATGAACAAGTCAGCAGGTTACAATTATATGGTGACGACCAGATGGATGATTTTGTGTTAAATGCTGAACAGGAAAGAGCCATTTTAGAGACAAGAAATTTTTTAAAGGAAAAAAGCACGGTGTTAATTCATGGTGTTACCGGTAGTGGTAAAACGGAAGTGTATATTGAGCTGATAAAGGAATATATTCAGGCAGGAAAGCAGGTGTTATATTTATTACCGGAAATTGCGTTAACCACACAAATTATTTCGCGACTAAAAAAACGTTTTGGCAACCAGATTGGTGTTTACCATTCTAAATTTAATCAAAACGAAAGAATTGAAATTTGGCAGCGTGTTTTAAATAATGAATATAGAATTATTTTAGGCGCACGGTCTTCGTTGTTTTTGCCTTTTAATGATTTGGGTTTGATTATTATTGATGAGGAGCATGATTATTCGTATAAACAACACGAACCTGCACCACGTTATCATGCCCGCGATGCAGCTATTTATCTGGCTTATCTACATAACGCAAAAACAGTAATGGGAACAGCAACACCATGTATTGAAACTTATTTTCAGGCAGTGCACGGCAAATTCGGTTTGGTGAAAATGCTAAAAAGATATGCCGATATGGCAATGCCGGAAATTCGTATTGCTGATGTTAAAGAAGAAGAAAAAAATAAAACCATGCATTCGCATTTTACTTCTGCGTTGGTGGGAAGAATGAAATATGCATTGGATTTAAAGGAGCAAATAATTTTGTTTCAAAACAGAAGGGGTTATGCACCATTTTTAATTTGTGAAGCTTGTGGTTGGACACCCAGATGTATTAATTGTGATGTAAATCTTGTTTACCATAAATTCAGTAATGAATTGCGATGTCATTATTGTAATTATACAAATAATACTTATACGGTTTGCCCGGCATGTGGAAGTTCACGAATTATTATTAAAGGTTTTGGGACAGAAAAAATTGATGATGAATTACAGTATTTATTTCCTGAAGCAAAAACGGGCAGATTAGATTTAGATACAGTAAAATCGAAACACGGCCATGAAAAAATATTGCGCGCATTTGAATCGGGTGATATTGATATATTAACAGGAACCCAAATGGTTACCAAGGGATTAGATTTTGACAATGTGAATCTTGTTGGTATTTTAAGTGCAGACCAAATATTAAACTTTTCGGATTTCAGAGCTGCAGAAAGAGCTTTCCAAATGATAACACAGGTAAGTGGCAGAGCCGGGAGGAAAAACAAAAAGGGCCTCGTTATGATTCAGGCTATTCAGGTAAATCATCCTGTATTACACTATGTTATGCAAAACGATTATGCCGGATTCTATACTAAAGAAATAGCCGAGCGGCAGCAATTTGGTTATCCGCCATTTATGCGTTTAATCAGAATTACCTTGAGGCATAATAAAGTTGAAACTGTAAACAAAACAGCATCCTGGCTGGGGTTAGAGCTCAAAAATCAATTAGGCGAGCGAGTATTGGGACCTGCAATTCCGGGAATTCCACGTATTCGCAATAAATATTTATCGGAAATCATGATTAAATTCCCAAACAACCGAGTAAGCGGCGAATATGTGAAACAAATTGTGAAATTAGAAGTGGAAAAGTTGCAGCTAAATCCATCCCACAAACGGGTTGAA
>Ga0209812_10000679_pt1 | contig 29001 bp, 24 predicted proteins | sample JI71714BDNA_FD_187502 | JGI IMG/M metagenome (GOLD analysis project Ga0209812, IMG submission 187502) | Wastewater effluent complex algal communities from Wisconsin, to seasonally profile nutrient transformation and Carbon sequestration -... | ecosystem: Engineered > WWTP > Effluent > Algae...
TCATTTCCAACAAAGCTTCTGACCACATAACGTCCATCCGGCGACTCGAGGTAAAAATCCAATTCTTCACTAAATAATGTCGCTTCTGCTTGCTGCAAATCCCGACGCATCACTTGCCAACGTCCGTGCTGCGACAGTTTGTAGTAGACGGTCTGACTATCGGCACTCCAACCAGGAGCCCGGGCAAACTGCTCAGGCGAGGTCAATGCGACAGGCTCCTGGTCTGCCTGCAACAACCACACCGTGGCATTGACCAGTACCAACAGCTTTTTACCGTCTGGCGAAAACTCCAGTACCTTTGGATACATTTGACTGCTAAAGCGACTGATCTGGGTTTGACGTCCATCCGGATAATACAACCAGACCTGCTGACTGCCAGATCTGTTAGTTAACACTGCAGCGGGACCATCAGGCTGCGGATTGAGTTCGATCAACCCCTCGGTTCGGGTCGCAAAATCAATAGTTTCCAAAATATGGTCTGGGTTCTCCGGCAAATTATTCACCTTGCGGATACTACTTTGCCAAAAGCGGCCAACACTGGAAAAAATGCGGTTGTCCGGCGCAACCAGCACATCATGTGGCGAGGCATCTGTGTAAGCCAGTATGCTGACTTGATTTGTGCTGAGGTCAATGGTTGATAAAGTATTGGTGCCAGAAGGAAAAACAATACTCTGACCATCCGAACTCCAGGCAATATGGCCCGGATAGCTATCCTCCGGTTGATAGACAAATCGGCTAGCGCGCGTTGCCAGATCCAGTACCCAGATCTGTCCTGCACTGCCTGCGACATCCCTCAAGAATGCAATGCGGGATCCATCCGGCGAAAATCTCGCCGCAAAATCGCCGAGACTGGTTTGCGGAGGCATGGTTAATTGCTCAGCCCGGCCGCCCTCAGATGGTATCAGCATCAGCGAGATCCCTTCCGTACCCGGTTGCCAATCCGGATACACAATATGGTTCCCATCAGGTGACCAGCTCATTCTGGCTCCCATGCTCTTCAAACCACAATGCGCTAAGACTTCATCTGATAAGACGTCTTTTTCATCACGACTCAGCTGTATTTTCCTGATTTCACATAATTTATTACGATGCAAATGCTGATAAACAATCGATGCCCCATCCGGAGACCAAATCGGACCGCGGATCCCGCCGGTAACGCTCTCGACAAGTTTCTTCTTATCGAGCGTATTGAGATCTTGCATGATCAGTGCACTGTCAGAATCAAAATCCAACGAGTGCCCGTAAATCAGATACTTTCCGTCTCTAGAAACATCCGGGTAAAGTTCGAGACCATCCATACTCGACACCGGCTCAAAACGACTAAAAGGAATGACAGGCTCCAGCGCACTTTGCTGCCAGTATTGCCAACCGAGCAGACTGGTCACAACCAGCAGTCCTGTTGCGAGCATTGGTAACCAAAGGCTTGACTCTTGATGAACGCGTTGGACATCAGACCCAAAAGCAGACACTGTCATCGGCAGTTCAAGCAGATGCTCTGGATTGCCAGGCAGAATCGCTTCTGCAACCGGAGCGATAAAACGGAATCCCCGTTTGGGGATCGTTTCAATGTAACGCGGCTCTCTGCTGTCGTCACCCAGCGCAACCCGTAATACCCGGATCACCCTGGAAATGCGGCCGTCTGACACATCACGGACGCCCCAGACGTCAGTGAGCAACTCATCGCGGGTGATGAGCCGCCCGGCATTAACTAGAAAATAATTGAGTGCTTTTTGACACAAGTTGTCCAGATTTGCCGTTTCAATGATGTCACCGCTTTCATCGACTCTGACCAGCTTGTCCTGCTGAGGGAGATACCACCAATCGCCGACTTTTAAGTGTTGTTCTGGTTTGGCTGACATTTGCTGCTCATTTATTATTAACAATTATTCGCAGATAGCACTCAGCGGCATTTCAACTGAAATCACAGGTAATAACAATACATTAACGCAATTTTCTGCCACCGGACGGCCTGATAATTTTGAGATAAATTGTTTACGAATGTTGTCAGGTACCGCACGAAACAATGAGTTCGGTGGCATCCGGTTAAAATAACCAGAAAAAACTGGTAAAGCGCCACTACCACCAGTCAATCCGATGGCTTTGTTATCATCCCGCCCTAACCAGATGACAATCCCGGTTTCATGATCAAAACCACTAAACCAACTATCGCGGTAATCACTGGAAGTCCCGGTTTTCCCAGCAAACCGCACCCGCGGAAACTGCTGTGATAAGACGGCAGCAGTTCCCTGCTGAGTCGCCTGCTGCAAAGCATATTGGAGTAAATACAAGGGCTCCTGCCGGACACGCATCTCAGCCGCAGTGTTGCGCTGGTAAACAGCATGTCCGGTGCGGGTCGTGATGGCGCTGATCGCAGCTAACGGCAGATATTGGCCTTTGTTTGCTAACGTCTGATAAAGCTGTGCCACTTCAAATGGGCTCAGTTCCAAAGCCCCGAGTAAAGACGCAGGCTGCAGCTTGACTTCGCGTTGCAGCCCCAGCTTTTGCAGATTATCAGCAAGTGTCGGCAGCCCGACCTGCATACCCAGCCGCACGGTCGGAATATTCAGCGACTGACTCAGTGCAGTCACTAAGGGGACCGGTCCACGAAACTTCTTATCGTAGTTTTGCGGTTGCCAGTTCCGGCTGCCACTACGCAAGGTCATTGGCGTATCCTGCAAGACAGAACCAAGATGAAACAATTCAGGTTGTTGTAAAGCACCTAAAAACACCACAGGCTTAATAATACTGCCGATTTGACGTCGGGCTGACAGCGCCCGGTTATAACCTGCATATTGCATCTGGCGGCCACCAATAATGGCTTTCAGTGCGCCGCGCTGATAATCGGTCACCAGCATGGCGCCTTCGATTTTGTCGTTGAGCTGACTTAATCGCGCGGACATCGCCTGCTCTGCAGCCTGCTGCGCCATCGGGTCCAGATAGGTAAATACCCTCAGCCCTTGCTGCAGCTGCGATGTATCCGGCACCAGTTGACGTAATTCCTGACGGACCTTGTCGATATAGGCCGGGAAACGGCCTTTTAGATGTTGTCCAAGCGGGATCACATCCAGCGGCTGTTGTTTAGCGGCGTTATGCTGGTCATGATTCAGGATGCCGTGCTCCGCCATCAGGTCCAGGATCAGGTCGCGCCGGCTCAGAGCGCGGTCGGCGAACCGCCGGGGGTCATACACCGAAGGACCTTTGATAATGCCAATCAGCAGCGCATATTCATGCGGCTTCAGTTCGGCCAGCGGTTTACCAAAGTACAGCCGGCTGCCAAGGCCAAGCCCGTGTACCGGGTTGTCTTTGAACTGGCCAATAAAAATCTCATTGAGATAAGCTTCGAGAATTTGGTCCTTGCTGTAGCGGAAATCTAAAACCAGTGCAATCAGCGCTTCATTCACTTTGCGCAGGTAAGTGCGCTGCTGATTGGTATACATGTTCTTCGCCAGCTGCTGGGTCAGCGTCGACCCACCCTGCACAGTCCGTCCGGCCAGGATGTTTTGCCAGAATGCGCGCAGAATCGACAGCGGCGACACCCCATGGTGCTGATAGAATTCGCGATCTTCGACTAACAGCAGCGTCTCACGCAGCGGCACCGGCACATCGGTCAGCCGGATCAGTTCGCGGTCTTCCTGTTCGGCCGCAACCAGATGCTGTAACAGTTGGGGTTCCAGTCGGGCCTTTTGCAGGCTGTTGTCGCCCTGATAGATCCGCTGTACAAAGCCACCGGCAAATTCAACACTAAAACGCCGTGCGCTATCCGCGCCATCCGGAAACTCAAAAGCGCGCCTTACTACATGCACAGTATTGCCCTTCACTGCGTACTGGCCTGGTCCACTCAACCTGGGGTCTGCGCTGTATTGCAGCCGTGACAGCTCATCGAGAAACTGGGTTTGACTGACATGACTGCCGGGCGACAATTCCAGCGTGCGGCCATAGAGCTGCGCCGGCACCTGCCACTTATGGCCGGAAAACAACGTGGTGATTTTACTGTCGAGATAAATCAGATAGATAAAAATGGCGGCCAGCAATAGCAGACTGACTTTCAGAAAAAACAACAACACAGAGCGCAGTAGCGGGTTCATGCCGGCTTTTTTGGTGGTTTTACGTTTTGTCGTCATCGGTTATTCGCTTGGTTGGCCATCGCCTTTTTGGTTTTGTTGGTCGGTTCCGCGTCGGCCGGATCGTCAGGCCAATAGTGTTTCGGATAACGGCCCCGCATTTCCTTTTTCACGTCCTGATAGGCATTTTGCCAGAAACTGGCCAAATCTCGCGTCACCTGCAGCGGCCGTTTCGCCGGCGATAATAAAGTGATAGTCACCGCAACTTTGCCTTGGCCGACTGTCGGAGTCGTCAGTTGACCAAACATTTCCTGTAGCCGGATCGCGAGCTGAACATCCCCGTCAGCCTGAAAATTCAACGCAACATAAGTGCCCAACACTGAACGCCAGCTGGCCGGCAGCAAGGCATCGAGCTGCTGTTGCTGCGCATAATCTAACTGGTTCCGCAGAATTTGGTACAAATCCAGCTGGGCCAATTGCGTCAGACTGCGGATATCATCAAGATAAGGCCCAAGCCATTCAGCCAGCGAATCGGTTAATGCCTCGTCTGACAAATCCGGCCATAACGCTTCTGGTTGTAAGCGGCGGGCCAGCGCCAGCCGGTGTTGCCATTGCCGCGTATCGTCGCTCCAGCACAATTGCTGCAGTCCTTTCTTTTGCAGATAGTCGAGCCAGGCCAGACGCCGATCTTCACCACTGAGCTGCTCGCTGCTGTGCTGGCGTTTTAATACCAAAGCACCGAGGCGCAGCTGTTTTTCCGCCAAAAACCGACCGGTTTGTTCATCGAACTCAAGCCTGTTCTGCCATTGCAGGTCGGCTTGCCAGCTCTGTAACAAGGCGTCCATCGACCATTTGGCCGCGACGCTGATCACGGCCTGCTGTTGCCAGAGCCGCAAATCCGCCACGACTAACACCGCTGAACCTTGTAAGGCATCATCTGGGGGTAATGCCGCGCCGGTAGCGTTGGCCAACAGATATCCCTGCCCGCGCGACAACGCGATCCGATCGGGAAAAGCCCGGCTTAACAATTCGGCGGTCAGCTCCAGCGGTAATGTCTGACTGTGCCGGCTCTGCATCAATTGCAACAGCTGCTGATATTGCTGACGCGCCATCTCGGTCTGTAAGCGTAACTGGCTGCTCAGTTCGGTTTGGGCAAAACGCCGCGTGCTGTCCAGCTGTGCAGCCATAGTCGCGGCCAAACAGACAGCACCGGTTTGACCTTGCTGTTCCATGACACGCGCATGCAGCAACATCGCCGCCAGGCGCGGTTCGACCGGCAATGCCAGCATCTGTTTGCCTTTGGGCGTCAGTTGCAGCTTGTCATCCAGCGCGCCAAGCAGTTGCAAACACTGTTCGGCCGCTTGCAGCTGTCGCGGCGGTGGCGAGTCTAACCAAAACAAATCCGCGACTTTAGCGCCCCAGCCGGCAATATCCAGCCGCAGCGCCAGTAAATCTGCCTGCAGAATGTCGGGCACTGTTTGTGCGCGGCGACGCTGCCATTTCTCAGCAGTATCCAGCCGGTAGCAAACACCCGGCATCAAACGACCGGCACGACCAGCCCGCTGTGTTGCTGCGGCCTGACTGATGGCAATGGTTTCGAGCTTACTAAAACCGAGTTTGGCTTCAAACACCGCGGCCCGCGCCTGACCGGAATCGACCACCACACTGATGCCGTCAATGGTCAAACTGGTTTCGGCAATATTGGTCGCCAGCACTACTTTACGCTCACCGGCAGCCGGTGCGGCAATCGCCGCCTGCTGCTCAGCCAGCGATAGGCTGCCAATCAGTGCATGCACCTTGATTGCATCACTGTTCAGCTGCCCGAGCAGATAATCGGCGCACTGGTCGATTTCACGCTGCCCCGGCAAAAACACCAGGATGTTACCGGCATGCTGCGCCAGAGCCTGCAGCACCAAGGCACCACATTGCAGGGCAATCGGCTCGTTATTCGGCGTCTGATAGCTGATTTCAACCGGAAAACTGCGGCCATGACTTTGCAGTACGGGTGCCTGCAAACGTTGACTCAGTTTGTCGGTGTCGAGCGTGGCGGACATCAGCAACAGCTTGAGCTGCTCATTGAGTTGTTGTACTTCCAGCGCCAGCGCCAGTGCCAGATCGGTTTGCAGGCTGCGCTCATGGAATTCGTCAAAAATCAGCAAGTCCACGGCTTCCAGCGTCGGATCTGCCAGCATTTTGCGGATCAGGACGCCTTCCGTGACCACCAACAAACGCGTGGCTGCCGACTGTTTTTGTTCCAGCCGGATTTGGTAACCGACGGTCTGCCCGACCGCTTCACCGAGCTGCTGCGCCAGATAAGCAGCAATACTTTTCGCTGCCAGCCGCCTGGGTTCCAGCATGATGATTTTTTTGTCGGCGAATTCCGCTTGTTGCAGCAGGTAAAGCGGAAGATAAGTGGATTTACCGGCACCAGGTGGTGCGGTCAGGATCACGACCGGCTGCTGTTGCAGTTGCTGCAGCAGTGCCGGCAGGATGTCGGCGACCGGTAGAGGCGCGGCAGAGCCGGCAGTCAGCGAAGTCATGGTGGTCCGTGTCAGAATGCTCGTTCAGAGAAAAGTGGCAGTATGGTCCGGCCATGCTACCACTGAGATTCAGGCCTTTTCGCCCGCCATGGTTTCACGCAGCAGGGTTTCAGCAATGAGGCGGATCCCCATGCCAGTCGCACCGGCGCCCCAGAAGCCATTCGCAGAACCCTGAAATGCCGCAGCAAGGTCCACGTGCAACCAGCCCGCACCGTCGTTGCCAACAAAACGGCTGAGGAAGCCTGCCGCGTTACTGGCACCACCGGTGCCGCCACCTTTCACTGGCCGGCTGTTGGCGGTATCGGCATAAGCTGACGGACATTGCTGCTGATGCCAACGCTCCAGCGGCAGGGGCCAGGCCGGTTCGGCAACCGCATTCGCATAGCCCAGCACCCGTTGTTGTAAAGCTTTGTCCAAACCAAAAATTGCATTGTATTCAGTGCCAACCGCCATCATGGCCGCGCCGGTTAACGTGGCCGCGTCGATGACAAGAGGCGCACCTGAAGCAGCAGCAATTTGCAGGCCGTCGGCCAGCACTAAGCGCCCTTCCGCGTCGGTATTGACGATTTCTACTGTCACACCATTTTTGTAAGTGAGGATGTCACCGAGTTTAAATGCACGGCCATTAATCAGGTTTTCGGCACAACATAAAATCAGCTGCACGCGTTTGTTCAGCCCCTGGCTGATCGCCAGCGCCAACGCTGCGGTCACCGTCGCCGCTCCGCCCATATCGCATTTCATCGTCAGCATGCCTTCAGAGGCTTTGATCGAATAACCGCCGCTGTCAAAGGTAATACCTTTGCCAACCAGGGCTGCAGCAACCGGAGTTTTCGGATCAACCGACGGATTATAATCCAGCACCAGAATCGCCGGTTCGCGGTCGCTGCCGCGGCCCACCGCGTGCACACCAACCCAGCCTTCCGTCAAAAGAGCATCGCCACTGATGACCTGATGCGTGACTTTACCGGCGCCAGCCACCGCACTGATAAATTCAATCGCTTCATGGCACAGCTTGGTTGGATATAAATCTTCTGGTGCAGCATTGGTTTGTTTTTTCGCCCAGGCAAAGCATTGCTGCAGCGCAACTAATTGCGCCACTGTGGCTTCATTACCGGTCCAGTGCACACCGCCTAATTTTTTTGCACTGCAAAAGCCCTGATAAAAAGCCCACTGTTTATCCAGGGTCCAGCCCTCACCGGCCAGTTGCAGCGTCTGTACACCGAGACCGTCCAAAGTCCGGCCGGCTTTTTGGATTTGCCGCAAGACTTCAGCACCACTTTGATGAATTTGATAACCATCGGCAGTCGGCGTTAACAGGGGATTCTTACCAAAACGGACATCAGCAGCAGTGCTGCTTAATTGAATTTGCAACAATTCAGACATAGCGGGACCTTCAATTCAGGACAGACAAGTCAATGATCGCGAGTGTATCACAGCGTCTTGCGCTTAAAACAGCGCACAACAACGACCTGCCCACAGAGTGTTCAGGCAGGTGGCTGATCAAGTCATTGCCGCATTTGGTTTAGCCGGCAAACAAGGTGTGTAACATCTTCGCGCTCAGACCAATCAGCAGCAACGCAAATATTTTCTTTAGCGTCGCTACCGGCAACCGGTGTGCCAATTGGGCCCCGAGCGGTGCCGTAAAAAAGCTGACGGCAGAAATCAGCAAAACCGCCGGCAGATAGATATAACCCAGACTAAACGGCGGTAAGCCCACCTGATGCCAGCCAGCCACCGCATAGCCGATACTTCCGCTCAGCGCTATCGGCAGGCCAATCGCAGCAGAAGTGCCGATTGCTTGCTGTACCCGCACATTACACCAGGTCAAAAACGGTACCGTCAGCGATCCGCCGCCAATGGCCACCAACGCCGAGATACTCCCAATGCCAAAACCGGTTGCGGTCATCCCAACAGCTCCGGGCAGCTGGCGGCTTGGTTTGGGTTTGACATTGAGCAGCAATTGCACAGCGACATAGGCCATAAACACACTGAAAAAAATCGCCAGTGGTAAGGTGGGTATCCGTGCAGCAATAAAAGTGGCGCTGAAAGTCCCAAGGACAATACCAGCGCTCATCAGCCGGACGACCGGCCATAATACCGCCTGATGTTGCTGGTGCGAGCGCGCGCTGGCGATACTGGTCAGAATGATCGACGCCATCGAAGTCGCCAGAGCCATATGCAGGATTTGGCCGGGCAAAAAATTCAGCATGGCAAACAACGTGGTCAGGACCGGCACCATGATAGCGCCACCGCCCACCCCCAGCAGACCAGCGACAAACCCAACGACGGCACCCAATAGTAAAAAAGCCCACCAAATCTCCATACTGTCTCCGATTTTCTGTTATTGTGCGGCCCCATTTCCGGATTTGTGCCGGGAATTGGCGGAAAAAGCTGCAGCTTTTCGCGCAGGAACGACAGAACCGGATGACGAAGCCATGGTCTGTCTGTATACTTCTGCGGCTTTTTTAATGTGATTGCGATGGTGCCGATATTCTGCTATCAATAGCCGCCATCTTTTTGCTTGGCACTGTTATACAGGAGACTACCATGCCAGAAGGCAAAACTACCAAATCTCTCGGCCTGTTGGCCATGGCTGGCGTGCAGCCTTATCAGGAAGCGCCGGGCGAAGAGTACATGAACCCGAAGCAGCTGGAACATTTCCGCAAAATTCTCGACGCCTGGCGTCAGCAGCTGCGGGAAGAAGTAGACCGTACAAAAAATCATATGGCCGATGAAGCCGCAAACTTCCCGGACCCTGTTGACCGCGCTGCGCAGGAAGAAGAGTTCAGTCTGGAACTGCGTGCCCGCGACCGTGAACGGAAGCTTCTGAAAAAGATTGAAAAAACTCTACAGAAAATCGAAGACGAAGACTTCGGTTACTGTGATACCTGCGGCATCGAAATCGGTATCAAACGTCTGGAAGCCCGTCCAACGGCGGACCAGTGTATCGATTGTAAGACGCTGGCAGAGATCAAGGAAAAACAACTCGGCGGTTAATGATGACCGCTGAATTCTCCTGTGTCAGGGGCCGGTTTGCGCCATCGCCATCCGGCCCTTTGCATTTCGGCTCGCTGGTTGCCGCCCTTGGCAGCTATCTGCATGCCAAATCCCAGGCCGGTCAATGGCTGGTCCGTATCGAAGATATTGACGCCCCCCGCACAGTACCTGGCGCCGACAGCGAGATCCTGCGCACGCTGGAGCAATTTGGCCTGCACTGGGACGATTCCGTGGTCTGGCAAAGCCAGCGGCTGGACTTGTATCAGCACTACTTCGAACAATTTCAACAGCAGCAGCGACTCTATGGCTGTCAGTGCAACCGCGCCCGTATGGCGGCGTTAGGCGGGGTCTATGATGGCCATTGCCGTTCACTCCAGCTCGCAGCACACGACGGCCCGCTCGCCTGGCGACTGCAAAGTACAGGCGTGGACACGGAATTTATCGATCTGTTCGCCGGACATCAGCAAATCCCGGAAACGCTGGCAACAGAAGATTACATTATCAAACGCCGTGATGGCCTCTTCGCCTATCAATGGGTGGTAGTGATTGATGACATCGAACAGCGCATCAGCGAAGTGATCCGCGGTGCCGATCTGTTGCAGATGACGCCGCGCCAGCAGGCGCTGTGCCGCGATTTTAGCGCCGCCGTGCCGGTCTATGGTCATTTACCGCTCGCCGTGACAGCGCCGGGACAAAAACTCAGTAAACAAAACCATGCCACTGACATTCGCCGTTTCGCGCCAGCTCAGACCCTGAGCGCCGCTCTACAGTTTTTAGGACAGCCAGTGCCAGCTGATGCAGCACAGATGCCGGTGGCTGAATTACTGCAATTTGCCCTGACGCACTGGCAAAACGCCTTAGTCCCCAAACATGCCGAAATCCAGATCCAGAGTTTTAACTGATAGGCCGCAGCAGATTGCTGCCTGAACCGGTATTTTCATTCATTTTTTCACCAGCCTGCGTTATCATAACGCCAATTTTTTTTCGCCTGTCGGGTGATTGGCTTCCGGCCGCATTGATGTCTGTCTTTTGCCGGAATGCGCCGCCAAAACTCACCACACAACACTGTTCTTGCAAGGAGAAAAGCCATTATTTCCCGAGTGTTAGATTTTTGCCGCAAACTAACCGGTAAAAAAGCCAAAGCCATCACCAGCGCGGTGGTCGAGCAGACTGAAACTCAGCCTGAACCTGCAGCGCCTGCACCGGAGCGTCGCCCGCGCCGCACCAATGCGGAATATCAACGCAATGACAATGGCCGCCCCGGCCGTCCACCGCGTGAACGCTATGAACAGCAATATCCGGAGCAGAGAACGGACCGGCATCGCCAGGATACACCGCGGCCACGTCGGGATCACAGTAACCTTGGCCCTAAGTTAAATCCAGAACATCAATCCGCAGTGTTGCCTGCGTTACGGGTGATCTCACGGGACCAACACAATATCTCGCGCAAAGACATCAGCCCCAATGCGCTCAAAGTGTTGTACCGCTTAAATGACGCCGGTTTTGAAGCTTATCTGGTTGGCGGTTGTATCCGGGATCTGCTGCTGGGTCTTATCCCGAAAGATTTTGATGTCGTGACGAATGCCACGCCGGATGAAGTGCGCGCCGTATTTAAAAACTGCCGGCTGATTGGCCGTCGCTTCCGCCTCGCCCACGTGGTGTTTGGCCGCGAGGTGATTGAAGTTGCAACTTTCCGTGGTCACCACAGCGGTGGCGAAGAAGAAGAGAACATTCCGGCGGGCGTGCGCTCTGACCATGGCCAGATCCTGCGTGACAACGTCTACGGCACCATCGAAGAAGACGCCGAACGCCGTGATTTCAGCATCAATGCGCTGTATTACTCAGTACGGGATTTTGCCATCTACGATTTTGCCAATGGGGTTGAAGCCATCCAGCAGCGCAAAATTGAGCTGATTGGCGACCCGGAAACGCGCTATCGTGAAGACCCGGTGCGAATTTTGCGAGCAATCCGCTTTGCCACCAAATTGAATATGCAGTTAGCACCTGCCACCGCAGCCTTAATTCCGGAACTGGCGGTGTTACTGAAGAACATTCCAGCCGCTCGCTTATTTGATGAATCATTAAAACTGCTGATGGCCGGCAAGGCTTTCGACAATTTTGTGCTCATGCGTGACCTCGGCATTCTGAAGCAGTTATTGCCGCAAGTGCACAAAGTGCTGAAACAGGATAGCGAAGGCAAAGTGTTTAACCTGATCGCCAATGCGCTGCAGGATACCGATGAGCGCGTGGCCCAGGATAAGCCGGTAACCCCAGCCTTTATCTACGCCGCCTTGTTGTGGTATCCGGTCGAGCTGCGGATGCAGACGCTGCTGATTGAAAGCGGGCTGAACGACATCGACGCGCTGAATATCGCCATGACCGAAGTGCTGGACGATCTGGTCCGTACCATCGGTATTCCGAAACGGTTCACGTTGGTAGTGCGCGACCTGTGGTCGCTGCAGGGCCGCTTGGGCAAACGTGCCGGCCGGCGAGCCTTTAAGCTGATGGAATTGCCAAAATTCCGCGGCGCCTTTGATTTTATGCAACTGCGCGCCAAGGCCGAGGGCGGTCAGCTGGCAGAACTGGCGTTGTGGTGGCAACAATTTGTCCATGCCGATGACGCCGAGCGCGAAGAGCTGGTGCTGGATTTAGGTAAAGAAGGCCAGGAAGTCAGAAAGCCTAGACGTAAACGCAAACCGGTGCGCCGTAAACCGGCGGCTGATCAGGCATGATCCGGGTCTATCTGGGCCTGGGTGCCAATCTCGACGCACCGCTGCAGCAGCTGGAACAAGCAGTGACTGCATTAACGCAGTTACCGCAGAGCCGGCTTGCTGCGGTCAGTAGCTTTTATGGCTCCAAACCGATGGGGCCACAGGACCAGCCGGATTACGTGAATGCTGTAGCTGCCTTGGATACCACACTGGCCGCTGCAACCTTGCTGGACGAATTACAGCGTATTGAGCTGGAACAAGGCCGGCAACGTAAAGATGATCGTTGGGGCCCGCGCACGTTGGACTTGGATATCCTGTTGTATGGTGACGAAATCCTCGCCACACCGCGGCTGACAGTGCCGCACTATGGCCTGCACCAGCGTGAATTTGTCGTCTACCCTTTGCTGGAGCTTGCGCCTTTGCTGCACATCCCGGGCCTTGGCGCGCTGGCTGAGATTGCTTTACAGGTGCCGCGCAACGGCCTGACAGTTCTGGCTGCGCCACAGCTCTGAAGCAGCCAGTTTTTCTGTGGCCGGGTGCTTGCAGCCTGCTGCCGGATATGCCATCTTGCGCGCGGATTTTTTAATGGTCGGATGAGAGCATCATGGCAAAAATTACCACTGCAACCTTGCTGAAAATGAAACAGCAAGGCGAAAAGATCACTATGCTGACGGCCTATGACGCCAGCTTTGCCAAATTGTTCGCTGACAGTGGCGTCGAGACTTTATTAGTCGGAGACTCGCTTGGCATGGTACTGCAGGGCCAGCCCGATACCCTGCCCGTTACCGTCGAACAAATCGCTTACCACACCCGCTGCGTGCGCGCTGGCGCCCCTCAAGCCTTCATCATCGCTGACATGCCATTCATGAGCTATGCGACGATGGAACAGGCCTTTGCCAATGTCACCCCGATGATGCAGGCCGGCGCCAATATGGTGAAAATGGAAGGCGGTGAATTTTTATTACCAACGATCAAGGCGCTGACCGAGCGTGGTGTGCCGGTCTGTGGTCATATCGGCCTGACGCCACAATCCGTTCACGTCTTTGGCGGTTTTAAAGTGCAGGGCCGCGACGATGCTGCCGCTGAACATATTCTGCAGCAGGCCATCGCGCTGGAGCAGGCTGGTTGTCAGTTGCTGGTCGTGGAATGCATTCCAACCTTGTTAGCTGAACGCATCAGCCAGGCGCTGCGCATCCCGGTGATTGGTATCGGCGCCGGTGTCGTGACCGATGGCCAGGTATTAGTGATGCATGATTTATTAGGGATCAGCAGTGGCTATATTCCGAAGTTCTCCAAGAACTTTCTGCAGGAAACCGGCGATATCAAAAAAGCGATCAGCAAATTTGTCGCTGATGTGAAAAGTGCGGCCTTTCCTGGCCCTGAGCATAGTTTCTGATACAGGAGCCTGCAGATGCTGGTGATCTCTGATGTTAAAGTCTTGCGCGCCACAATCCGGGCCTGGCGCCAGGCGGGCCAAACAGTCGCATTTGTGCCAACGATGGGCAATTTGCATTCCGGCCATTTTAAACTGGTCGATGAAGCCCGTTTGCGTGCTGACCGAGTGATCGTCTCGATTTTTGTTAACCCAATGCAATTTGGTGCCAACGAAGATTTGGCCAAGTATCCGCGCACCCTAACCGAAGACTGTGCCGGTTTGACTGATCATCAGGCCGATGCAGTGTTTACCCCGACGCCGGAACTGATGTACCCGCGTGGCCTCGAAGTCCAAACCGCGGTTGAAGTGCCGAAAGTTGGCGACCAGCACTGTGGAGCCAGCCGCCCCGGTCATTTCCGTGGCGTCGCCACTATCGTCAGCAAACTGTTTAACCTGGTGCAGCCGGACTTGGCTCTGTTTGGCAAAAAAGACTATCAGCAACTGGCGGTGATCCGACAGCTCACGACGGACTTGTCTTTCCCGATTGAAATCATTGGCATCGACACAGAACGCGCCGCTGATGGTTTGGCACTTAGTTCACGCAACGGCTATTTATCTGCGGAAGCCCGCGCTACAGCGCCGCTGATTTACCAGCAACTGCAATGGCTGCGTCAACAAATCAGTGGCGGCTTTACCGATTTTCGTGCGCTGGAACAACAAGTTGCGGACACACTGAGTCAGGCGGGCTTCAGACCGGATTACATTCATATTTGCGACCGCCAGACGCTGGAACTGGCCGAGAGCAACAGTCAGCCATTAGTGATTTTGCTGGCCGCTTATCTCGGGACAACTCGCCTGATCGATAATCTGGAAGTTTGATCCAGTCGTGATCCTTCGACAGATTCGTCTTTTAGTCAAAAGCCGCATGCTTGCGGCTTCCATCATTTAACTGCAGCTCAAGACGATTCCGGTGGTTGCTGATCAGTCATCGCCGGCTTTTTTGGTAACCGGCCCGCTTTGAGTAGCGCATCGCGCAGCAAAAACTCAATCTGACCATTCACACTGCGAAACTCATCATCCGCCCAGTGCTGCAGAGCCTGCAGCATCTGCTCATCGATGCGCAGGGCAAACGCTTTTTTAGCCACAACTCACCTGCTGCCTGAATTAATAGATAGTACCGGTATTAATCACCGGTGATACATTGTGGTCGCCGCACAGCACCACTAACAAATTGCTGACCATCGCAGCTTTACGTTCTTCGTCCAGATGCACAACTTCTTTCTCCGATAGGCGCAGTAATGCCATTTCAACCATGCCTACAGCACCTTCGACAATTTGCTGGCGAGCCATCACCACCGCTCTTGCTTGCTGGCGCTGTAACATCGCACTGGCAATTTCCTGGGCATATGCCAGATGGCTGATCCGTGCTTCAATGACTTCGACACCTGCTTTATGCAAGCGGTTCTGGATCTCCGTTCTGAGCAAATCGGTAATATCGCTGCCACTGCTGCGCAAACTGATTTCGGTTTCTTTTTCCGCTTCATACGGATAACTCGACGCAAGATAGCGGATCGCCGCTTCACTTTGGATATTGACGAAGTTTTCATAGTCTTCGACTTCAAACACCGCTTCAGCGCTGTCGACGACTTTCCACACCACTACCGCGGCGATATCGACCGGGTTACCGGCATGATCATTCACCTTTAACTTGCTGCTTTCAAAATTCCGCACCCGCAAACTGACTTTTTGTTTGCTGTAAAATGGATTCGCCCAGCGCAAACCATTTTCAAAATCAGTGCCAACATAACGGCCAAACAACTGCAGCACGGCGGACTGATTCGGTTGCACCATATAAAAGCCGAACCAACAGATAAAAACGACGATAGCGGCCAGCAACGCCAGTACTTTGATCAGCGGCGGCATCGTCACAATCAACGTAATAGTCACAATCTGCAGGACAAACAACACAAACAAAGTAGCAAAACCTGAACGCGCTTTGGCTGGGGTCTCTTTCAGCATAACTCACCTCAATGTGATATCAATTTAATATCACATTAGATCGCATTGGATCTGAGCGCAAGTAATTTGTCGGATTTTTAAGCAGATAAAAAAACCGCCCGAAGGCGGTTTTTTTCGTGTTTCGAAAGTATCTTATAATCTTTGCTGGATCAGACCAGCGTAACTTTGGCGAACTTGCGTTTACCGACCTGGAAAATCGTGCTGGAGCCTTTTTCGAACAACAGTTTGCTGTCTTCGACTTTGTTGTCGCCGTTCAGCTTGACGGCACCTTGTTTGATCATCCGCAGCGCTTCCGAGGTACTTTCTACCAAACCGGCTTCTTTTAACAGCTGCGCGATTGGCAGGTTGTCGCCCTCGATCGTTAAGGTCAGCTCCGGGATCTCATCCGGTAACGCGTTTTTAGAAAAACGCTGGATAAAGTCTTGATGCGCGGCTTCAGCGTCTGCATCCGAGTGGAAACGGGCGATAATTTCTTTCGCCAGTTCGATTTTGATATCACGCGGATTGCGGCCATCCAGAGCCTGTTGTTTCAGCGCGGCGATATCTTCGATGGCGCGGAAACTCAGCAGATCATAATAACGCCACATCAGATCGTCTGAGATCGACATCACTTTGCCAAACATCTCGGTTGGGCTGTCCGTGATGCCGATGTAGTTGCCGAGCGATTTCGACATCTTCTGCACGCCATCCAGACCTTCCAGCAGCGGTACCATCAACACGGTTTGCGGACGCTGACCTTCGTCTTTTTGCAGCTCACGGCCCATCAGCAGGTTAAAACGCTGATCGGTGCCGCCCATCTCGATGTCGGCTTCCAAAGCAACTGAATCCCAGCCTTGCACCAGCGGGTACAAAAATTCATGGATCGCAATCGATTGGTTATTAGCGTAGCGCTTTTTGAAGTCATCACGCTCCAGCATCCGCGCCACGGTCTGACGCGCGGCCAGTTTGATCATGCCGGCGGCGCCAAGTTGTTCCATCCATTCGGAGTTAAAGGCAATGCGGGTTTTCGCCGGATCCAGGATCTTAAATACCTGATCCTGGTAAGTCTTGGCATTCGCCAACACATCTTCACGCGTCAGCGGCTTACGAGTAACGTTTTTGCCGGTTGGGTCGCCAATCATGCCGGTGAAGTCGCCGATCAGGAAAATAACCTCGTGGCCAAGCTGTTGGAAGGTGCGTAATTTATTGATCAGGACCGTATGACCCAGGTGTAAATCAGGAGCTGTTGGATCAAAACCGGCTTTTACTTTCAGCGGTTTACCTTCCTTCAGTTTTTCGATTAATTCATCTTCCAGCAGGATCTCTTCTAAGCCCCGCTTGATCTCGGCCAGGGCCTGTTGCCACTGCGTCATGCGCCAGTTCTCCGGATAATATTTCAGCGATTTATCTAAGTCCGCATTCTACTGCAACATTACTCCCGATTAAACGCACAAAAGTCTTGGATCTTGCAAAAAATCGTTATATGCTCATTTTTTACGTGGTAAGAACCATAATAATAAGAGATGCGCCTTCAATGATTTCATCTTTGCCTACTCCGCACCGTGTTCTGATAGCCACCTTGGCCATAATTCTGTCTATTACGCTGCTCTTACCTTCAGAAAAGGCTGAAGCATCTAAAGACAACGAAAAATCCAGTTTAGAAATCGGCAAGCGCTATAGTCTTGCCGTGCCGATAGTGACTGAATCTCTGCCTCAAACTACCGAAACAACCATTCCGACCGAAGACAACTCTTTGGAATGGATTTCGGTAGAAGTGAAAAAAGGCGACGTTTTAGGATCAATTTTTAAACGCGCCAAAATTGATACACAAACGATGCAGGATGTACTCGATTCCGGTAAAGATGCCAAAAACCTTACCCGCTTATTCCCGGGCGCTCAGCTTGAATTTGGTTTGAACGCTGCAGGCGAACTGCAAGAGCTGCGCTATAACCTGAGTAATTTAAAGACGTTGCGGATCACTCGCTCTGACGACAACACTTTTATTGCCAAGCAGCTGCAAAAAGAAATTGAAGTCCGCACCGAAGTCGTTGCCGGCATCATCAGCGGCAGCTTCTGGGGTTCAGCGATGAACGCTGGTTTGTCTGAAGCCCAAATTATTGACCTTGCGAACGTATTCGGTTACGACATCGACTTCGCATTAGACATCCGTTCAGGCGACTCTTTTAGTGTGATGTTCGAACGTCAGTACGCCGAAGGCCAGTTTATCGGCAACGGCGCTATCGTTGCTGCGCAGTTCCAGAACCAAGGCCAACTCTATCAGGCCGTGCGTCACACCGACGGAAACTTCTACAAGCCGGATGGCGGGTCGATGCGACAGGCTTTCCTGCGTGCACCGGTTAACTTCCGCTATGTCAGCTCCAATTTTAATCCACGTCGTTTACATCCGGTCCTCGGTAAAATTAAAGCTCACAACGGTGTTGATTACGTGGCACCAGTGGGTACGCCGATTATGGCGGCCGGCGACGGTAAAGTGATCGAATCTGCCATGAAAGGTGCGAACGGTAATTATGTCGTGATCCAGCATGCCAATGGCATTGTGACCAAATACCTGCATTTATCCAAACGCGACGTGAAACGTGGTGAGAAGGTCAAGCAAGGCGATATCATTGGCCGTCTGGGCGCAACAGGCCGGGTTACCGGTGCCCATCTGCACTATGAATTTGTGGTCGGTGGTGTGCACCGTAACCCACGGACCGTGAAGTTACCGCAGGCTGAGCCGTTGAAAGGCGTAGCACGTGTTGAGTTCACTAAAAATGCTAAGCAGTACATCGCGCAGCTGAAAGCTCATGAGCGGGTTGTACTCGCGGCTAATCAATAATCTTTTGTGAGTCCGGACGACTGTAGCGAAGCGCTCTATATCGGCATCATGTCAGGCACGAGTCTGGATGGTGTCGATGTGGTGCTGGTCGACTTCTCCCCATCTTATCCAAATCTTATTCACAGCTTATGCCTGCCCTACCCTGCTGAATTAAAAGCAGAATTGGCGCTTTTGGCGCAGCCTGGCGCCAATGAAATTGAACGTTTGGGTTTAGCAGAAGCCGATCTGGCGGATTGTTATGCCCACGCGGTACAACTGCTGTTGCAACAAAGCGGGATCGATCGAAGCAGGATCCGTGCGATCGGCTGCCACGGTCAAACGATCCGGCACAGACCTAACGCACGGCAGCCATTCAGCTACCAGATCGGTGACCAACACCGGCTGGCCATGTTGACGCAAATCCCAGTGATCGCGGATTTTCGCCGCAAAGACATTGCCTATGGTGGGCAAGGTGCGCCATTAGTACCGGCGTTTCACCAGGCGATCTTTGCCGCCAAAACACAAGGCCGCTGTATTCTGAATATTGGTGGTATTGCGAACATCACGTTGTTGCTACCACATCAGCAAGTGCAAGGCTTTGATACCGGCCCAGGTAACTGCCTGCTGGATAACTGGATTGAGCTACAGCAAGGCGAAGCCTATGACGCCAATGGTACCTATGCGGCCAGCGGTCGGCTCGATGCAGCTTTACTCGGCGTGTTACTGAGCGATCCATATTTCAGCCAGATCGGCCCGAAAAGTACCGGTCGCGAATACTTTCAACTGACTTGGCTGCAACAACAGCTGAAACAACTTCAGGCGGTAACTGGCTACATGCCGGCACCTGCAGACGTACAACGCACACTGAGTCGCTTTACCGCTGGAACTATTGCCCTCGCAGTCAGCCGTTTTGTCGTGTCGGAGATTTATGTCTGTGGTGGCGGTGCACATAACGCCGTGTTGTTGCAGGATTTGGCTGAATTGCTACCGCAGTGCCAAGTAAACACCACTGCCAGTTTAGGCGTCCATCCGGACTGGGTGGAGGCGATGGCATTCGCCTGGCTGGCTTATGCTTACGATGAACAAATTCCCGGCAATGTGCCCGCAGTGACAGGTGCCAGTCAGGCGCTGGTGTTGGGCGTGCGCTACACGCCCTGACCATCCGCTGCGCTATGACTTCGCGATAGGTGCAAAATTCCCGACCGCTGCGGCAAACTGGGCAATCGCCTGTTGCCAACCCTGCCCAAGCGTATCGACCAGTGCCGGATACCCCTCGTCCGGCTGCGGTAATTGCAGCTGGAAGCTCTGGCTCTGCACCTTGTCACCCTTCAATAAATGAAAACGACCACTGACCAGAACTATGCCCTGCTGCTGGCCATGGAACTGCTCGACCTGAACCAACAGACGCGCAGCCTCACTACCGGGCTGTTGGCTGGTGACGCGATAAGCCGGTAATGCCTGCTGCAAACCGTTGACCAGCAGACGTTGGAGCTGCTGATCTAAAGGATCTGCCCACTGGTGTTGGGTGGTTTTATGCAACTCGACAGCAGAAGTCTGCAAAATCAGTGAGTTACTATTCAGGTAGGCCGCCACCATCACAGGCTCAACATACAGCACCGGCGCTGCAGCGTCTGGCTGCGCCGTGGCTATGACAGCTTGTGGCAGCTGGTAATAACGCAGCGCTACGGAAGAACTGCAGGCGGTCAGTAATGACAAGGCAGCAAGGCTGCTCAGAACAAATCCTGCTTTCATTTTTGGTTTCCTTGCTCTGGTTCTGGATCGGCCGCCGGATCTGCGCTGATGATCAGGGCATTACTCTGTTGGTTCAGGGTCTGGACCACCGGCTGCAAATCACGCAGTACTTTGTCCATCGCCTGTAAATTACTGTTGATCCGCTCATACACCGGCGACCCCGGGCTTAAGCCGGCCAGCGTTTTGCGTAAATCAGCGAGGCTTTTATTCACTTCAGCCGGTAATTGCCGGGTGGCATCAGCTTTGACTAAAGCATCGAGGCTTTGTACCAGCTGTTGGCTTTGTTGCATCAGATCCCGGGTCGCATTCAGTGTGGCTGAACTATCAGCCAGCACCTGTTCCACCGGTAAATTATTGATTTTATCCAGGGCCTGCAGCACCTTCTGTTCGATATGACCAAGCCCGCTGCGGCTGGTTGGCAGAATTTTATAACCGGCGAATTCAGGCATTGGCTCCGGGATCAAGGGCGTAGCGACTATAGCCGGCGTCACCACCTCGGTTGTTGCATCACCAGCAGCAGCGTCTAACGGTGTGCCGGCGGCTGGTTCTGCTGTCGCCGCGCTGACGACTGCCGGACTTTTGCTGTCCGCTTCCTGTTGATTCAAATCGATGTACAAACCACCGGTCAGCAGATTACCGGTTTTTAACACTGCACGCAGACCGCGGTTGACCGCCTGGTCCAGTTCCTGCCGCAACTGTGGCAACGTCAGATTGTCGTACAAACGGCCGGACTCAATCCGGATCAGCACCGGGATCCCCCTGTTGAAAGCCACTTCCAATGGGTTCTTCATGTTAAAGAAGTATGGCACCGACGCCACTGTACCAATACGTACGCCCCGATACTCAACCGGCGCACCAGCGGTCAGGCCACGGATAGACTCGTCGAAAAACAGCAGGTACTCGAGGTATTCGTTATAAAGACCATCCTGAATGCTTTTACGATTTTCAAACAATTGGAAATCCGCATTATCGGCGACCTTGTTGCCAGCCGGCCAGCCATCAAGCACGTCAAAGGTTATACCGCCACCCAATAACGTGGCCATCGAGGCCATTTCGATACGGACGCCTTCAGCGGACATGTCCAAAGCCATGCCCGATGCCTTCCAGAACCGCACATTTTCCGTGACTAAAGCATCGTATGGAGCACGAATAAACAGTTGATAACGCATGTTGCGTTTTTTCATATCGAATTCACTGCGCTCGACCGTACCGACATCATATCCACGGTACAAAATCGGGTCGCCTACAGCGAGCGCTGCCGCATCACTGCTACTCAGGTAAATCCGCACCCCTGCTGCATCCGGTGGCGCAATCGGCGGCGTTTCCAGCAATTCATAGAAATATTTCCCGCTATTACTCTTGCCCGGTTGTAATTCAATGTAGGCGCCGGACAATAAAGTATTCAATCCGGTCACACCACCACGACCAATACTGGGTTTCACGACCCAAAGCTGAGATTCATCATTAAGCAGATTATCGGTTCCGGGGTTCATCCGGGCCCGGATCACCACCTGTTTCAGGTCCTGAGATAATTCGACTGAAACGACTTTACCCACATCGACACTGCGGCTTTTGATCTGAGTTTTACCGGAGATAATCCCTTCGGCGTTACTGGCCAGCAAAGTAATCGTAGGTCCCTGATTTTTGAAGGTATGGAATAGCATCCAGCTGCCAATCAGTACTGCAGCGACAGGCACTATCCAAATCGGCGACCATTGGCTTATTTTACGTACCGTGGCCTGTACCGGGCTGTTTGTCACTTTGTTGCTCCATTTCATCGGGACTTGGATCCCACAATAGCCTTGGGTCAAAACTCATTGCCGCGAGCATAGTGAAGATCACCACCGCCGCAAACACAAAAGTAGCTGGGCCTGGATAAACGCCAACCAGACTGTCAAACCGAACGAGTGCAGCCAAAATCGCCACTACCAGCACATCGACCATGGACCAGCGCCCGATCCAGTCCACGACCGGATAGACCCAGATCCCGTGTTTACTGCGTTCGCTCAGTGGCAAGGTCGTCAGATAACATAACCAGAACATCACGACGATTTTGACAATAGGCACGACGACACTCGCCAGCAGCACCACAATAGCCACCGGATAAGCACCATCTGCCCACATCAGCAAAATGCCGCTGACGATAGTCGACTCGATACTGTCACCCAGTGAGACCGTTTCCATCATCGTCAGCAAATTTGCCGGAATATATAAAATGGTCGCAGTGACCAGTAACGCAATCGTTTTCTGCACGCTTGCCGGCATGCGCGCCCGAACTTTGCTGCCGCAGCGACTGCAACGGGCCTCATGCAATGGCACCAGCGCTGTGCAGCATTGGCAAACTTTCAATTGCTGACTTAATCCGGATTGCCCTGCGATGGCACCGGCGACGGGCTGCGGGGCCGGCGCAATCCGCGACCAAAGTTCATGCCGGTCGACCACCTGAAAAGTGCGCAAATGCAGCAGGCAAAAACCACAAAACGCCCAGAAACTCATGCCCAGACTCAGCTCAAAATGGGTCAGCAACTTGACGAAACTGACCAGCAAGCCCATCAGAAAAATGTCAACCATGCTCCAGGGCTTCAAGGCATACAACAAACGCGCAACCTGAACCAAAGCAGGTAGATGATAAAACATCCCAAGTTTCAGATAGATAATGGCGACCATACAGAAGGCGGGAATCGCTTGTATGAACAACCAGACCAAAACAGCCAGCCAGGGATAATCTTCATCCAGCAACACCGCAGAGGTATCGAGGAAGGTCATGTCGCGGTGGCTGCCCGCAGCATCCATACCGACGAACGGAAACAGATTGGTCAGCAGCAGCATAAACAGCGCTGATAACGCGTATAAAATCGGCCTTAACGCCGATTCACGCTGCCGCGCGTCCAATTCATGGCCGCAGCGGACGCAATGCGCTTCTTCACCATCGGCCAGCGCTGGTAAATGTTGCAGCAAATCGCAATAGCGGCAAAGGACCAGTTCCTGGGCGCCTTCAGACTGCGAAGAGGCCACCTGCGGGGCAACAACAGAGTCGGACACCAGACTGGAAGACACTGGCTTCAGATCGCTTCTTCGTCTTCTTCACCGGTCCGGATGCGGATCACGCGTTCAACATCGAACACAAAAATCTTGCCATCGCCGATCCGGCCGGTTTGCGCAGTTTTCATGATGGCTTCGACACAGCGGTCGACCTGGTCATCGGCAACCACGATATCTAATTTCACTTTGGGCAGGAAATCGACCATGTACTCTGCGCCGCGGTAAAGCTCAGTGTGGCCTTTTTGCCGGCCAAAGCCTTTCACTTCGGTCACGGTCATCCCGGTGACATTGATATCGGCAAGCGCTTCGCGCACGTCGTCGAGTTTAAAAGGTTTGATAATCGCTTCTATTTTTTTCATAAACCGCTCTACCTTTGTTTGCGCAGTGCTGAGGTGATGGGCACCCGACGGTCTTTGCCAAAATTACGTGGCGTAACTTTGGGGCCAATCGCTGATTGCCTGCGTTTATATTCATTAAAATCAATCAGATTGAGGACGCGCCGGACTGTGGCTTCAGCATAGCCCATCGCCAGAATGTCGGACAGCGATTTATCCTGCTCGACATACGCTTCAATAATGGCATCCAGCTCATCATAGGGCGGTAAGTTGTCCTGATCAGTTTGCCCCGGCGCTAACTCGGCTGAAGGCGGACGGTCAATCACGCGCTGCGGGATCACCGGGGAAATGGTATTTCGGTATGCCGCCAGACGATAAACCAACGTTTTCGGGATATCTTTGATCACAGCAAAGCCGCCACACATATCACCGTACAAGGTGCAGTAACCGACAGCAACTTCACTCTTATTGCCGGTGGTCAGCAGAATGCGGCCTGTCTTATTCGACAACGCCATCAGTAACACCCCGCGCAAACGTGCCTGCAAATTTTCTTCGGTGGTATCTGCTTTGCGGCCCGCGAACAAAGGCTCAAGCTGTGTCATATAGGCATCATACATCGGCTCAATCGACACGACATCAAACTCGATGCCCATAGTCCTGGCCTGTTCGGTGGCATCATCGACGCTCATGCCAGAGGTATAGCGGAACGGCAACATCAGGGCCTGGACTTTATCAGCACCAATCGCATCGGCTGCTATCGCCAGAGTCAATGCCGAATCGATGCCGCCGGACAGCCCCAGCACCGCCCCAGGGAAACCATTCTGTTCAATGTAGTCGCGCGTTGCGACGACCAGCGCCTGATACACTTCGGCCTCCACGGACCGGGAAGCCGGCTGAGCGTGCTGGTGAGTCACTTGCCAGCCCTGTTGCTGATGACGCAGTAAAGCCGAATAGATCCCGGTCTCAAAGGCTGGCGCCGCCAGTTCAATGGCACCTTGCGGGCTGACAATCAGCGAGCTGCCATCAAACACCAGTTCGTCCTGACCTTGCATTTGATTGACATAAACAAAGCCAAGCTGCAACCGGGTTGCCAGTGTAGTTAGCAAGTGCTCACGTTGCGCTTTTTTGCCGATTTCATAAGGAGAAGCATTCAGCACCAGCGCCCAATCCGCACCGGCCGCTTTTGCTGCTGCGGCAGGCTCACCATGCCAGACATCTTCGCAAATCAGGACGGCGAATTTTTGCTGGTTCAGTTCGAACACGAAAGTGTCGCTCCCCGGCGTAAAATAACGTTGCTCGTCAAAGACACCGTAGTTAGGCAGGCACTGTTTAAAATAACGTCCGATGAGCTTGCCATCTCGGATCACTGACGCCGCATTAAACAACTTGCCTTCATCCAGCCAGGGATGGCCAATCAACAAGGTACATGGCAGCTGGGCCGCAGCAATCTTGCCTAAGGCCGCTTCAACATACTGCTGTAAATCAGTCCGGAACAATAAGTCTTCCGGCGGATATCCGGTCAGCGTCAGCTCGGGGAAAATGACCAGATCAGTTGCGGCTTCAGTCGCTAACTGCAGGATTTTGTCACAGTTTTGCTGCACAGCACCGACGCTAAAACGCTGCTGGATCAAACTGACGGAGATGGAATGCGACATATCAGGGTGCCTGTACAACAACTTGGGCGCTATGGTAGCGATTTTTCGGGTTTTTCTCAAACCGCTGTCGTCACCCAACACTGCTGTGAAACCATCTGATAGCCGCACCGAGCAAGCTGACTTGCAAGTGAGGAACATGCCAGCTAAGTTCAATCTGTGTCTTCACGGAATCGAAACACAGGAAATCACATGGAAAAAAAGATCCGCGCTACCCTAGTCACGCCTCTCAGAGCAGGTTTTACGTTAATGGAACTGATGATCTGCCTGGCCATTTTTGCCATCGTATCGTTACTGGCGGTCCCTAGCCTGTCAGAACTCTTCGCCCGCCAGCAAGCAGAGCGTTTTATGCAGCAGTTCCGTCAGCAGCTTAGTTTTGCCAGGGTTCAGGCGGTCAGCCTCGGCACTGTAGTCACCGTCTGCCCCAGGTTGTCACAGCAATGTGATGGCCGCTGGACAGACACACCGGTGCAAATTTTTCATGCCGCGCAAAATAGCGCCGTGCTCAAACATGTCGATGCGCTGAAACCGGACCACCGACTCTCTTACAACCGGACACAAATAGAGTTTCGGGCTGATGGTAGTTTAAATGCATTGCAAAACGGCACATTTATCTATTGTGTCGCGCAATACCGCTGGCACGTCAGCTTGAGTATCAGTCAGAGCGGACGTAGCCAGCTAGAGTGGCACGAACAATCGTGCCCGCATTAGAACCGCCAGCAGTCCGGTTCAGGACTGCTTTGTTTTTGTCCTGACTGGTCCAGCCGGAACCATTGACAAGACACATCCTTGCGTTGCGGTCCTACAGCCTCCGCCTGCAACACAAAGCCTTGTGGATCCAGCATGGCAGAGATCCGAAACCTGCCGCTGGCAGTCAGGTAACTATCATCTGGTGCCGGCAGTAATGACAAGTCTGCCGTGTAACGCTGTTGTTCAAGATAAAATTGTTGCTGTAACACCGAGAGCCGCACTAATTCCTGCGTGGCTTCGAGTCGATAGCTGTTGAGCAGTTGTTGTTGATAACCAGGCACCAGCATCGCTAACAAAATCCCAAACAAGGCAACGACCACCATCATTTCAATCAGCACAAAAGCTGAGGCGATCTTGTTCATTAATACACCTGCTCATGCTGAAACACCGCCAGCTGTTCCTGTCCTTGCAGATGTTGCGAAGTCAACACTTCAGTGCACATCAGACAAGCTGGATCCAACGTCTGCAATTGCGAAATCAGCTGGACAGAGCCTGACCACAACTGGAATTCGTTGTTCACCCGTATCAACCGCAATGGGGCTTGTACCGGCTGTTTTAATGGCAATAGCGGGTCTGTATAGGCGGCGGCACCACTGTACAATTGTGCCGCGACCAGACGATCATAGACCGCATCCGCCTCACAGTTGGAGACTGATTTGAGCGGAAGATACAAAATTCCACCGACTAGTTTGGCCTGGCTGACCGGACGCGACGGAATACTCATCTGCCAGCCGCCTTTGCTGAGGTCAGGCGCGCTGGCAAGATCAGCCCATGTCAGCGTCTGACGTTCGCCATCCCGGCGGCGCAATACGATCAGCCGATAGTCTGTCGCCGTGCGTGCCAGCAGGACAAAGATGTCGCCCTGCCGCTGCCCCACATCCTGCTGCCAGCGGCCATTAAAGCGTTGCAAGCTACCGTCGAAATCCCACCCAGTGCTTTGTAAATCTGCGACAACACTGCGATGCCAGCCGTTGACCGACAGCCAATCGTACTGCCATAACACGCCTTCACGACTCAGCAGATACAGGCGCTCAGACAGGCCGTCGAGATTCTTATCGTCAGTCAGCGGTAATAGTGCAAAACTTCCGGTCGTGGCAGCCAAAGGCAATGGTCTTGGTAAACCACTCGCGGCGTCAAAAGCCCGGATTGGCACCCTTGGATCTCCGGGTAACAGCAACCATTCCGCCGAAGGATCATCGGCCAGCCGTTGCGGCCTGATCCTGTCACTCAACCAGGCATTGGCTGAAGGCCGGTAACTGGCAGTCCAGCGGGGTTGCCATTGTAAAGGTGACAGCTTGAACTGAACCGAGCGCAAAACCTCTGCGTCCGGATCATGCCAGTGAAACTGGTAGCCTGGCTGCTGACCCTGAGTGGCAACAGTGTGCACTCCCCAATGCGTTGGCTGGCTCTGCGTCCCCGCAGGCAAGGGGACACTCAAAGGTGCTATCTGTAACTCCGGCACGCTATCACCGGTGAGACGCAAACGCTGTTCACTGTAGCGAGCGCGGTGATACTGCATGTGCCCGGATAACGGTTGACTGAGATAAGATGCGTCGCTGCTCGCGGCACAACCAGCACCGGGCTGACTGCCAGCCTGCAACAACAAAGTGCCGCCCGTCGTTTCTTGCCAGCTCTCAGCCCACAGTATCTGTGGACTTAATCCCCAGCAAACCAGACTTGTGATGACTTTGATATTCATAACTCCCCTCCTTGGGTTAGTGGATCAATCTGCCAGGTCACGATGACCTGTCCATAACTCCCGGCAGCAAGGTCCTGCCGGCTGACCCGCCGGATCTGGCATCGTATCCAGGTCTCCGGCCAGATTTGATGCTGCGCAGGACAGCGAACAGCCTGCATATCCCGTCCAGACCCGCTTAAGATTTGGTGCGACATGGCAGTGAGCGCCTGTTGTTTTTGCTTTAGCACGGCTTGATTGAACTGGGTACTGAGTTCAGTCAGAGTCAGCGCTGCCAGCGCCAGAGCACTGCATAACAGACCAAACAACAAACACATCACCAGTACAAATCCTTTTGTACGCATTTGAGTTCTCCTTTTCCCGACTATTCAAGCAATACCGAACTGCTAATCAGCAGCCGCCGGTATGGGTCGCCTTTTGGCTGAAACTGACGCTGGCCGAGCTGATAAAGCTGTTGATTACGGTAACCGGGTTCTGGCTGTAGTGCTCTGAGCAAGACAAAATAGCGCACCTGACGGATCCGCGATGATTGATACCATAGCCCCGCAGTCAACTGTGATGCGGGAATGAATTGTTCCGTTTGGCCATCACCATCTTGGTCCAATCCCAGTTCAACAGCCAGCAGCTCCACCCCATCAAGGATGGCACTGGTATCCATGACAAAGTTGCCTTGGGCGTTGCGAACCAGTCGTTTACGCATCAATACCGGAATGCTATCTCCAGCCAGCGTTTGCGTAGCGATATAGTAAAGTTCGTGCTGATACGGCCAATACCAGGATTGTGCCCTCAAGCCTGCATCTCCGCTTTTGACAAAACGACCGGTCAAACCGTCTTGTTGCAAATATGCCCGGTTACTGCGCAGGTCGGTGACCGACAACGGGTCACCAGCAAGATGTTTTAACTGAATAAAATCAGATTGTTTTACCGCATTGGTTAAACAGACAGGCGTTGTTGCAGCACCGACGGTACCGGCAAAAAATGGTAGCCATTGCTGTGCGTGCTTTGGAAAGCTGCCGCTATCCGGGGCTGCGCTAGGGCAATCGCCGGATACCATGGCTAAAGACGGTACAAGTTGCGAGACTCGCAAACCCGCCCAAAAACTACTGTTATCGAGTTCGCGCTGCAAAAGCGCATGAGTTTGTACTGCAGTCTGATGTAAAAAAGTTAGCTGACTTTGCTGCTGAAACGCCCGCCAATGCACTCCTAATGCACTGGATAACATCAGTATCAACAGAGCGGATAGCAACAAAGTCACCATCTGCTGTACCAGTAAA
>Ga0209812_10000680_pt1 | contig 28956 bp, 21 predicted proteins | sample JI71714BDNA_FD_187502 | JGI IMG/M metagenome (GOLD analysis project Ga0209812, IMG submission 187502) | Wastewater effluent complex algal communities from Wisconsin, to seasonally profile nutrient transformation and Carbon sequestration -... | ecosystem: Engineered > WWTP > Effluent > Algae...
AAGTGATTCTTTAACATAAACGTGTCCTTTTATACGTTGCTAACCTAATATAACTAAAACATCGTCATTTAGCTGCTTTTTTTAAATTTTTTATTTAAAACTTTGACTAGAATTTAAGCCTTAATTCAGATAACTTAGCAGTATGAGAAATTTGACGTCAAACTAAAAATTTTTCAATAAAAATGAATAAAAACGCATAAATTTTCATCGTAAAACTTAAAGTACCAAGGGAAGTTATATGTTCAATGCAAGGATTAACCGCTCTAAAGTTTCTGATAAGATACTGATGTTTGGCGAGTTGAGCCTGATTTTAATCTCCAGCCATTTTGGGTTTATTATCGCTAGATTCTTCTCTTCAACTTTTACACTGCCTACAGAGTCTCATACCTTAGAATGGCAATTAGCCTACAGCTTGGTTTTTACCTGTTCAACAATGTTATGTTCACTTTCGCTAGGTCTTTATGATCAAAAACTTCGAGAAAGCCATAGTGGTATTTTTAAGCGGGTATTTTTAACGCAATGTTTTAGTTTTGTGTTATTACAGGTATTTATCTTTAATTTATCACCACAGATAGACATGGGTCTTCCCACACTTGTCATCTCTTCAGTATTGGCCATTTTGCTTATAACAAGCTTTCGCGCCATGTTTCAATACCGTGATTTTACAAGACTAAACCGTAGAAAAGTGCTAGTACTAGGCTCGGGTGAGCGTGCAGCAATTATTGAAAAACGCATGCGGCGGAATGTCGATAGAAAGTACTTTGACCTAATTGGCTTCGTTTCTATTGCTGGTGATAAAGAGGGTTTTATTCCTGCAGAAAAACTTATCCCATTAGATTATATGAATGATCTTTTCACCTTTGCTGAAAACAACGATATAGACCAACTTGTTATTGCATGTGATGAGCGCAGAAATATGTTACCGGTTGATTTATTGTTTAAATGTAAGACACGTGGTATTGACGTCACTGAAATACTCGATTTTATTGAGAGTGAAACGGGGCAAATCGCTGTTAATCTCATCTACCCAAGTTGGGTCATCTATTCAAACGGTTTTGCTAACAGCCATCGCTTTAAAACGAACTTAGATTACCGATTAAATGTGCTGCTAGCACTAATTACACTCGCTATAACTTGGCCAATTATGCTGATTACAGCATTACTTATTTACTTAGAAGACGGTCGAAAAACCGGGGCATCTGTATTTTACAAACAAACACGCGTTGGCTTTGATGGACAACCTTTCCAAATAATAAAATTTAGAAGTATGGGGCCCGATGCCGAAAAAAATGGTGCACAGTGGGCCAGTACTAATGATATGCGAGTCACACGAGTAGGCCGGGTCATTCGTAAATACCGTATTGATGAGTTGCCGCAGCTTTTTAATGTGTTCAAAGGTGAAATGGGTTTTGTCGGCCCACGCCCAGAACGGCCTGAGTTTGTCAGCCAACTAGTAAAAGATATCCCCTACTACGCACAGCGACATAATGTGCGACCAGGGCTTACAGGCTGGGCACAATTAAAATATCCATATGGTGCTACTGCCGAAGACGCATTAGAAAAACTAAAATTCGATTTATATTACATAAAACATCGCAGCTTGTTACTGGATCTGACCATCTTGATCAGAACGGTTGAAATCGTTGTGTTTGGGAAAGGTCGCTAATCAACATGCTAAAACTTGAAAAACCACTAAGCGCACTCACTGTTGATGTTGAAGATTATTTTCATGTCGCAGCTTTTGAAAAGAATATTCCAGTGAGTAGTTGGGACAGTATGCCCGTACGGGTATTTAACAATACCCAAAAACTGCTTGATCTGTTTGAAAAACATGAAGCGACAGCAACGTTTTTTTTACTTGGATGGGTAGCAGAGCGTTACCCACAACTCGTCAAAGATATTCACCGGCGGGGCCATGAAGTAGCAAGTCACGGTTATAATCATACTAAAGCTACCAGTCAAACAGCTGCTCAATTTGCGACCGACGTCCGGGAGACTAAAGCTCTGCTCGAAGATTTAACAGGTAGTGAAGTCATCGGTTATCGAGCACCTAGTTTCTCAATCGATAAAACAAATGAATGGGCTTTTGCTGAATTACAGCAAGCTGGCTATAAATACAGCTCTAGCACTTATCCGGTTAAACATGATCTGTACGGCACACCAGATTGGCCACAGCAGCCCTACATGCGCCCAGAAGGTATTTGGGAATGTCCAATGCCTATACTTAATATGGCAGGTAAACAATGGCCTGTTGCTGGTGGTGGCTATTTTAGACTATTACCTTATTGGTTGAGTAAAAGACTTATTAATCGTTATCTAGATTCAACAAACAGCCCTTATATGTTTTATTTCCATCCATGGGAAATTGATCCTGACCAGCCAAGAGTGGCCGATGCCAGCTTAAAGTCAAAATTCAGACATTACATAAATTTAAACCGGATGGAAAAAAAGATCTGCTTTTTATTGGAAGACTATCGTTGGCAAAGCTTGCAGCAGGTTTACGCTGATAGCTTTGTCTGCTAAGCATAGTACGGCACGACCATGGACCAGGTTAGTACGAATACATTATTAGACAAACCACAGCAGCCAGTTAAGCCCAAACTACTGCTGCTGTGTCACCGCTTACCTTTTCCTGCAGATAAAGGCGATAAAATTCGCTCGTTTAATTTAATGCGTGAGCTATCTGCACACTTTGACATATATTTGGCGGCACTTACCGAACAGCGTGATGAGCAACGTTATTCAACTTTACTTACACAATGGTGCGCTGCCGTTAAACTGGTTTATGTCCCACGCTGGCAACGATTACTGCAGTTAGCACAATCATTATTTTCCGGAAAAACCATTACCCAAGGCTGGTTTTATAGCCATGAATTACAACAGTGGGTTAATCATTTGCAACAGCAACATCCCTTGCAAGTATTAATTTATTGTTCGTCAATGGCACAATATGTGTTACATCCACAATGGGAAAAAACACGAAAAGTTATTGACTATGTTGATGTTGATTCTGTCAAATGGCAACAATATGCAGATAATAGTAGCGGCATAAAACGCTACTTGTATCAACGGGAAGCCCGTTTATTAGCTGCGTACGAACAAGCTATCTGCGACGAAGTGCAACAGGCTTTCTTTGTGAGTGCCACTGAGCGCGAGCGTTTTAAGCCGCTAGCAGGATGTAAAACACCCATTGACTACTACACAAATGGTGTTGATTTAACTTATTATTATCCACTACCGAATATCGCACCTGCCAATTGTGATATTGTTTTTACCGGAGCGATGGATTACCAACCTAATATAGACGCGGTGCAATGGTTTGTATCTAACTGCTGGGCGGCAATTCAACAAACTTTACCTCATGTCAGGCTGTTTATCGTTGGCAGCAATCCTGTTTCAGAAATACGCAAATTAGTGACTGACCATATTATCGTCACTGGAAAAGTACCTGATGTTCGCCCTTACCTCACTCAAGCCACGTTGGCTATAGCGCCAATGCGCTTGGGGGGTGGCATCAAGAATAAAGTGTTAGAAGCAATGGCGATGGCAACACCGTTAGTCCTTAGCCAACAAGCAGCTCAAGGTTTAGCACTGCCAACTGATCCTGCACTCATTATTGCTAATACAGCAGCAGAAACTATTTCTGCCTGTTTGCAACTATTGACTCAGCCGGTATCAGCTAGCCAATTACGCGATTGGGTTAGTCAGCACGCTGCTTGGTCTGAAACAACAAAGCCTTTAATTAACGCTTTACTTACTGAGGAAGCAGCATGAGCACACCCTATCGCAATCTTGCTGCTTTTATATTAACTCTCGCGGTCTATTCCAGTATCGTATGGCCTAGCATAACTGAAATGGAGCTATTGTGGCGCCGCTCAGAAACCTTTATGCATTGCTATTTAATTTTGCCCATATTCCTCTGGCTAGTTTGGCGGCGCCAGCCTCACTTACCTACTCAAGTATACTATTTCAGTCCCACCGCAGCGCTTGCTGCTTTCGCTAGTTTATTGCTTTGGTTATCGGCTTATCTGGTAGAGGTGAGCTTTATTGCCCATCTAAGCATTATTTTATTTTGCCAATGTGCTGTTTGGGCTTGCTTTGGCAAAGCATTGGTAAAAGCTCTACGGTTTCCATTGCTATATTTATTTTTTTTAGTCCCGTTTGGTGAGGCTATCAACCCGGCATTACAAGATATCACCGCCTATCTAACAGTAATAATGTTAAACAGCGCAGCTATACCGGTATTTCGTGAAGGGCTGTATCTCCATACTGCTTTTGGCCTATTTGAAGTTGCTGTCGCCTGCTCTGGCTTAAATTTTTTAATTTCTGCGCTAGCATTAGCCTGCCTGTATGCATATCTAACGTACAATAGATTTATTAAGCAATTAATCTTTGTGCTTTTAACCGTACTATTATCAATTTTTGCTAACAGCATTAGAGCTTTCTTACTGATTTATATCGCAAAAATAACCGATTTTAACTATGGCTTTGGCGATGATCACTATTACTATGGTTGGTTAGTTTTCTTTGTCGTGATTGTTTTAATGTTTTGGCTAGGAGGTTATTTTGCTGACAAAACCCCTTCTGTTGATCTCTCATACAGTCCTAAAAAAGATACATATAAACCGTTTAATCAAATTAAAGCTGGTATTACGGTATCAATTTTAACGGTTACTTTGTTCTGTATCGCCTTAATTCGCTTCAATTTACCGCTGACCGAAGTTATTGCAGCAGCTCAGCCATCACCACAAATACTACTACCCCGACAACAGCAACCTTCTGATTGGGGTATTACCTTTAATGATGGTCTGCAGCGAGATATGTTAGTGTTGGATAATGGTGTAGAAATTTTGCACGCCAGTTATGCCAGCAGACAAGATCAAGGCGAAATGATTAGCTGGCACAATCGTTTATTCGATAGAGATGGTTGGACCATTGTGCGCCGGACATCTTTAGGAACAGGATGGCGGAATCAAGCCGAACTGCTTTTTCTGCGGGATAACAGAGGTCGTTCACGTGCAGTACTTTATACGTATCGGATAGGTGAGCTTAATCTAATTCGCCCCGAGTTGGTAAAAATCGCGCAACTGGTTGATTTGCTCAGCATGCAACAACAAGGCGCATCGGTATTGGCATTTTCGATAGCAGACGTAAGCGATGATGCGGCAACTGATATTTTACAACAAAGTTATTTGCTATTAGGCTGTTTGCCGGAATCCTGTAAACCATGAGTAGTGTTTCAACCAGAGTGCTGCAAAGTACCGGTTTTTTGCTACTTATTCAGCTATTACAGCGCGGGCTGGGTATTATTAGCACGCTTATTTTGGCACGCATTCTGGCACCAGAGCAGTTTGGTATTATTGCTTTAGTGGCTATAGCCTTGCAGTTTTTTGATATTTTGGCCGATGCCGGTAATCAACATTACATTATCCAGAAAGCGGAAATTTCTGATACCGATCTGAACACGGCATGGACACTAGAAATACTGATTAAAAGCAGTATGATGCTGCTAGTTATTGTCAGTGCCCCCTTGTTGGCACACTATTTTAATGAGCCTAAATTAACTCTGGCACTGTGGATAAGCAGTCTGGTATTGCCATTAAAAGCCTTACGTAATCCAATTCTAATGTTACAAGCGAAACAACTTAATTACCGGCCTATATTTAAGCTCAATTTATGGCAAAAAATATTGAGCTTTGTGGCGGTGATCAGTATTGCAATGATCTGGCAGAACTTTTGGGCTATTGTGGCAGGTAATTTAGTCGCAGCATTAGTTTATACTTTGGGCTCTTACTATATCAATGATTATCGCCCGACTCTAAGTACCAGGCAACTCGGTGAGCAGTGGCTTTTTTCAAAATGGTTAATGTTTCGGGGCCTGATTGGTTTCGTTCGCTCGCAGATAGATAGCTTATTGGTATCACGTTGGTTTGGTACCAGAGAACTTGGCGGTTTTCATTTGCTGCGAGAACTGGCAGTAATGCCGGCGGTTAGCGTAGTGATCCCCGCAACCGAGCCATTGCAAGCAGCCATAGCTGATGATCGCTTTAATCAAAGTGCATTAGCTTACCGTACGCGCTTTAGCCTAGTGCTTTTAAGCAGTATGCTATTGCCGATTAGCTTATTTATGTGGCTATACCCACAGCAAATTGTGTATATCCTGCTAGGTAATCAATGGCAGCAATATGCCGAGTTGTTACGGCCTTTTTCTTTATTTTTCTTTACCTTTTGCTTATTTGCACTGTCTAGTAATGCTTGCTTAGCCGTGGGGCAAGCCAAGTTATTATTTTGGTTTGATTTGATATCAACTCTCATAATTGTCGCAATTCTAGTCTATTTTCGAGCGAGTACCTTATTAGAACTCACCTGGTTACGTGCTTGGTTAGCGGTGTTTACGACTCTGGCGCTAATGGTGCTGTTAGAGCGAAAAACCTCTTTTAACTGGGCCAAGCTTACACTGTTGCTGGCGCCGGTACTGATTAGCATACTAGTCAGTCATGCCGCGCTAATACTAATTGACAGTGTGTTTGCTTTTAGTGCCTTTTTAACATTACTCGTTAATGGCTTACTGTTTTGTACAATATTCATCGGATGTTATATCGCGAGTTGCCACGTTGCTGCCAAATATTCAGCAGAAATGCAACGTTACGTTCAGCATCTGCAACGGTTATTGCCAACATGGCTCAACTTTCGATTTAAAACCCAACAATAGCTAGAACTTAGCAAGAGACTCATTGGTTATATGCGTGCTATTAATATTCAGATCCAAGAAACACAAGGGCTACCGCGACAACACGAGCCCGTGCGCTTTACTGTACCTTTTGCGCAGGGCGAGCTACTAAATACTGAGCAGCTGCAACTAAACCGATTTGAAACTGTTATTAGCGCGCAGTACCAAGCTTTAGGCGTCTGGCCAGATGGCAGTATTCGCTGGCTGCAAGTGAACTGTTTGTTAAGTATGGCGGCAAACAGCAGCGAAACCTTACAGCTGATACTCACTGCGCAGCCGGTAAGCCAAACCTCTGCCAAGCATTCATTAACTGAAACAGCAGAGCATTGGCTATTACAAAGCGCTGGCTTGCAGTACTTATTAGATAAAAAAGCGTTTACCTTAACGATCAGTCAAGCAGAGCAACAGTGGTTTACCCAGTTTGAGCTGTTTGGTGAAGATGGCACTATAGGAAGCTTTACTCCGGCTCCTGACAAAGCCAACTGGGTATCAGGTAACGTTTATAGCGAGCTAAACCTTGCCGGCTGTTGGCAATTATCTGACAAGGAACTTCGCTCCTCGCTCGTTTTGCGTTTTTGGCATGACGCCGCTATATTGGAAATAGCAGCCGGTTTGCATAATCCTGCTCGCGCTGCACATAACGGTGGGTTATGGGATCTGGGTGATAGTGGCTCAGTGCTGTTTAGTGCATTCAATCTAAGGGTAGACAGTAATAATAGTGGTGTAGCCAGCATAAAAACAACACCTACTGCAGACCCTATCCGCGTTAATCCGCAGCAAAGCATTTCCTTGCTACAGGCATCCAGCGGCAAAGCAAACTGGGACAGTAAAAACCATATTAATGCGAATGGCGAAACCAGCTGTACCTTTCAAGGCTTTACACTGATAACTGATAATGCGCTAATTGCACAAGGGACACAGGCTCAGCCTCAAGCACAGTTAAGTTGCGGTACTCAGCATTGCAGTTTGGCGCAAGCAGAATTTTGGCAAAATTTCCCTTCAGCCCTAACGCTGAGTTGTAAGACATTACTGCTAGGATTATTTCCGGCGATTAAAAACAGCTGTTATGAGCTACAAGGTGGCGAGCGAAAAATCCAAAAGTTGGCACTAACCTTTGGCGCTGGTACCTTACATTGGTTACAGGCACCACTGATTTCAAAACTGGCAATAGATCAGTACCAAAGCGCGAATGCATTCCCTTGGTTTGGGCCAGTACAGCCCACTGATCCAATACAGCCCTTATTAAAAGAATCGCTAGATGGCTCAGCTAACTTCTTTGCCAAACGCGAGGTAATTGACGAGTTCGGCTGGCGCAACTATGGCGATATCTTTGCCGATCATGAATCGCTTTATTTGGCCGCAGAGCAACAACCTTATATTTCGCATTACAATAATCAATATGATGCGATTTATGGTTTTGCCCGCCAATTTGCGCTCACCGGAGATCAACGCTGGTTTCAGCTAATGGATGAACTTGCCCGCCACGTAACGGATATCGATATTTATCATACCGAACAAGACCGGGTGGAGTATAACAATGGGTTATTTTGGCACACTGATCATTATTTACCGGCTCATACCGCAACGCACCGCACTTATTCTATACACAACCAAACCAGTTCTATTCCGGGGCAAACAGGGGGCGGCCCGGCAACTGAACATTGTTATACCACCGGTTTAAAATACCATTACTGGCTCACTGGTAACCAAGAATCGAAAGCAGCGGTGGTGCAGTTAGCCGAATGGATGATCGCCCTGCATGGCGAGGCGCCAGGGTTATTTAATCAATTGTGGGCAATCAAAAGCCGTGAACTACCAGTTCTGTTAAGCATGCTAAAAGGGCAATCGCGTCCTCTTTACCCTTTTACCCGCGGCACGGGAAACTATATTACGGCGTTACTGGATGCCTATGATGTGACACTGGCGACGCCTTATTTACAGCAATGCGCAACAGTGATTAGGCTTACCATCTCGGTAACTGACAATATTGACGCCCGCAACCTGCTAAATGCTGAAGTCGCCTGGTCTTATTCGATCATGCTAACAGCGGTAGCGCGCTACCTACAGTTAAAAAAACTACTAGGCGAATTTGACAGCGATTTCCATTATGCTCGACAGAGTTTTTTAGTTTATTGTCGTTGGATGCGCCAGCACGAACGGTTATATCTTACAGCAGCAGAGGAACTAGAGTTTCCAAATGATACCTGGTTGGCACAAGATATTCGTAAAGCGATGCTTATGTTTCAGGCTGCAGAGTTATGCCCCGATGAAGCGCCAGAATTTACAGCCAAAGCCAATAGCTGGCTAACACAAATAACCACAGGTCTGGCTCAGTCAAAAGAGCGACACTTTGCCCGAGTACAAATTATTTTATTACAAAACTTTGGGCCCCATTCGGCAATAGAACACTACCCCTCCCCTGCACTAGTGACCGGATATACGCCAACACAGCCAAAATATCCGTTGATTTCATTACTTGGCAGAATGACATATAAGCTAGTCAAAGGGATCATAAGTTGCCGTTTACAAAGAGAACGGCGCTGGCTGAAAACGCGGATGAAAAGCTGATGAAAAACATTTTTAAATTAATATTAAAAAAATTATTTCTGTTAGTGGTATTGCCAGCATATTTAGTGTTTTTATTGCTTAGTTTAGCCAGCAAGGGCGACAGCGCCTTTCAGGGGTTTTCGCAACTACTCAGCCTGTTCCCCGGGAAAATAGGTATTTACTTAAGAGCGGCATTTTATCACCTGGCCTGTCCTGCAACATCAGACAATATTAGTATTGGTTTTTTAACCATTTTATCGCATCGCGACACGAGTATCGCAGAAGGGGTATATATCGGCCCGCAAGGTAATATTGGTAAATGCAGTATTGGCAAAAATACGCTACTAGGTAGCGGCGTACATATTTTAAGTGGCAAAAATCAACATGATTTTAGTGATCTAACTAAGCCAATTCAGCAACAAGGCGGTACCTTTACTAAAATTAACATTGGCGAAGATTGTTGGTTAGGCAATGGCGCTATTATTATGGCCGATGTAGCGAACCAATGTATCGTGGCGGCTGGTAGTGTTTTAACCAAAAATACGGCTGTGGAACCGGCAATTTACGCTGGTAACCCTGCACAACAGCTTAAAACCCGCACCGGTAAGCAACAGGAACCTACAGCATGATAATCAAAAATACTAAGGTCTGTATCGTTATTCCGGCGCTCAATGAGTCTGCACATCTGCCCACTACGCTTGGCATTATTCAACAGTTGTTAGGCAGTTGCGATGATGTCATCGTTGCCGATAATGGCTCAACAGATAATACAGCGCAAATTGCCACCGATTTTGGTGCCACAGTAACAATACATCCCGGTGTATCTATTGCCGAATTACGTAATCAAGGTGCCAAATTAAGTGATGCTGACATTTTGGTATTTATTGATGCAGATGTGCATCTTGACGCCAGTTGGCCAGCACAATTTAATCACACATTACAAATGCTAACTACTGCTCCATTAACGGTAACGGGATCACGCTGTCGAGCAGCCAGCCAGAGTAGCTTTGTTAATCGTTACTGGTATAGTCGCCTGAATAATGAAGCGAATCGTAACTATATCAACTCAGGCCATTTAATTGTTACCAGACGCCTGTTTGAGCAAATCGCTGGCTTTACCTCTGAGCTTAAAACGGGCGAAGATTACGACTTTTGTCAGCGAGCGCTAAAGGCAGGTGCTACACTTAAACCCGATGTTCAGCTTATCGCTTGGCATGAGGGCTATCCAGCAACATTAAAAGGTTTTATGCAACGGGAAATGTGGCATGGTCGTAATGAGTATCAAAGTTGGCAACTGTTTTTAAACTCCAAAGTAGCGATAATTAGTACCCTCCATCTCGCCATCTTAATGCTAACGCTCATTTGTGCCATAAGCGCAGCTGAGCCTAAGTTGCTTATTATCTATCTGCTCTTCTCTATTGTGTTTAGCTGTGGACTAACTGCAATAAAATTTGGATTAACACCAATAAAATTGTTTTTTGGCACCAGTTTTTTACACTATCTATATCTTTTAGCACGTGGAATGGCTTGGCGTTTTCAGGCGCTTCGACCAGTCGCGCGAACCGTTAAAAAGGAAAGCCCATGATTAACACGTTATCAATAACTCTTCTAAAAGCTATTTTGCTCGCTGCTTTGATATTGTGTTTTAGCGCGATAACGCCAGCGCTTGCCAGCACTTCCGCTGCTAAACCAGTTCTCGCCTTCTCAGACCTAATAAACGGACCAACCAAGGGCCTAGATGATGGGGTTGGCGAAGGCGCAATAATTACAATGTGGGGTTATCATTTAGGAGAACAACAAGGACAAGTTTTCTTTACAGATAGTACTGGCCAAACTAGACCTGCAGCCCATATCTATTATTGGAAAAAAGCGGATGGAAAGTTGCCTGGAGGGCCTGCTAACCTTTACGATTCACATCGGCTGTATGAAGTCGCTTTTTCCTTACCCACAACAACATTAGGCGCCGGTAAAATTACTCTACAACACAATGATGGTACCAGTTCTAATTCGCTACCATTCACCGCAATTTCCGGTCGCATATTTCACATCAAAGCCAATGGAAATAACCTGAACGATGGTAGCTTTACCACCCCTTGGCAGTTTCTTAACGGTGATGATCACAAAATACTATCAGCTGGTAACGGCAGACTCACCGCAGGAGACGTGGTCTATTTCCATGGGACCACGGAGCGATTAGGCGAGTACGCAGGCAATTCAACCCGAGCGGCAATCTTTCTAAGAAGCATTAATGGCAGAGCTGACGCCCATGTAGGTATGGTGAGCTATCCGGGCACTCAAACTTTGGTTGAAAGCCCCACTACGGGCATTTACCCTTATTTGTCTACCGGCATTTTAATTTCTAAGTTTACGGTTAAAGGCGGATTGATAGAAGATCCAAACGATAATAGCCCTACCGTGCCACCGAAATCCCCCTCTACCGCTCAAATCAAAACGTCTGCTAATGGCCGTATCGTAGCAAATGCCCTAACAGATATGGCTGGTAGGTGCTCCAATGGCTATGCCGGCGCTATTACTGGCAGTCAAAATAATATTGATAACGTAAGTATTTTAGGCAATGAGATTTATGAGATTGGTTGCCGGCAAACATCACATTTTCATCATACAACTTACATGACACGTCGAAGTCAGACAGGAGAACCCGCTATATCTGCCGGAGAATTTGCATGGAATCACCTGCGAGACAATATGGCCAAGTATGGTATTCATTATTACGATCAATCAAACAATAATACTACAGCTTGCGATCAAGTCACTGGCACACTAAGAATCCACAACAACTATATAGTAAATCAACGTTCAGTAGCCATTAGTGTTCGCACCTCAAAAAGCTCTACCAATTCACCATGCTGGGAAATAGATACGGATATCTACAACAACATCATCCTTAATTCGGGTTTAGGGCCTGTTGCAGAAAGAGCAAACGGAACTCAGCCTTATGCCTTCTTACTTGGCGGAGATATTGCCGGAAGTTTCAGGGTATTTAACAATCTTGTGGTTTCGGTATCAGATGCTGAAAGTCGCCAATATGAACCCCCTGCGGTTATCAAATTTACCGGCTATAAAAATATGACCGCGTTAACCCTGACTAACAATATTATTCAGCCTAATTTTGATATGAAGCTTGTTTCCGGGGATGATGCCGAAATCCGAGCAAATCTCATTGCATCAACGCCTAATAATAGTCTGCTCCAACGATTTTTTGGGAAAGTACTGACCAGTTCAGAACAACTAAATTACTTTGCCGAGTCCGGAGTCATTCACAACGGTTTTATTACCCTAGAACCTTCTAGTGCTGCAATCGGCAACGGTATCTATTTACCTGAAGTTAAACATGACTTTTACGGAAATGAATATGATAAGCACTCTCCGACGATAGGCCCTATACAGTACTTCTCACCTTCAGATAATTAATTTAGATGCATAACGTCGTCTGAACTGGAAAGCATAAAAATACTTTGAGTTTATTAAGGTCGTCGTTTAATTTAGGGGCATTAGAAACGATAACGCCACCTGATATTTATCGCTATTTAAGTGTCGAATGCAACAACAAAATTTAACTAATTTGCGAGTTTATGGAATGAAAGTCTACTACTGTAAAATGCCTAAGGGCAATATTGGTGATGATATAAACGAATTTATCTGGCCACATTTTTTTGAAATTGACAATAATAACAAGGATGAACATTTAGTCATTGGCATTGGTAGTCTTTTAAACAATCATATTCCAAAAGCAAAAAAATATACGGTTGTTTCTGCTGGGATCGGTTACGGTAACTTACCAAAAGTTGACGATACATGGAAGTTTCTTGCCGTTAGAGGAGAATACTCCAAAAAAGCATTTAACTTAAATGATGACGTTGTACTGCTAGATGGCGCTTATTTACTTAAGGAGTTCTACCCTAAACCAGATGTTATTACTTCTAATAAAGTAGGGTATATTCCTCATGTAACAAGTCTTGAGTACGGTGATTGGAAAAAAGTATGCGAGCTTGCTAATATCAAATTTATTGACCCTCGGCTGGGTCTGGATGAGTTTCTAAGCGAACTTTGTAGCTGTGAAAAGGTTCTTACCGAAGCTATGCATGGGGCAATTATTGCGGATTGCTATGGTATTCCGTGGAAACCTGTCAAAGCTTACCATCACATCAATACGCATAAGTGGGACGATTGGTTAAGCGCGCTAGGAGAAACTGCAAAGTTTAGTTACATAACTCCAGTTTGGTATAATCTACCTATATCAAAAGACAAATGGTTAAAAAACACTATTAAAAAAATTATATTTGCAATCTACCCGCACTTTAATCTTACACCACCTATTTATCCTGCAAGCAATCATTCTACCTATTTAAAAGCTGCAAATGAACTAAAAGAACTCGCATTAAAGGACTTCTTTTTAAATAGTAGATCCTTAATCGATGAAAAAATTCAGTCCCTAAAAAAACGAATTAATGAATATTTCAATTAACAGTTTATTTAATCTGACGTTTATATGTCGTTAGTTTATCAAGGCTATGCATCTTTATTTTGAACAATTTATATTTTAGTAGCTTAGTAGTTGGTTCTCTGGTGCGGCGAGCGTTTTTCAAGCTTGCCGTCACCAACGCTTTGGCAGTTAACTACGATAGACAGAGTTGGCAACATTTTATTCAGCGAACCATGGCCAATCATTAGATGAATTTACATCGACATTTTGTATATAAACATTTAAAGTCGCTATGATTGAGTTTAACTAATCTTTCGAGTTTTAAATCTTACTTTAAACCAAATGATTGCTTAGTAGCTCTATCTACATGCCGATACTTGACTAGCATTTTTATGAATTTTTTCATCTTTTTATATAATGTGTTAGCATAGGCTGCATTACTTATATTCTCACCATTATCTCTCACATACATTATCACTCGTTCTTCGGCAACAACTACCTTAAAACCGGATTGTTGAAGTCTCTGTCGCATATTTACGTGTGAGATATTTCCAAAGGGAATAGACCTATAACTACTTTCATCAATCACTTCTGGAAGGTTTATTAAGCGATCAGAGATTATCGCACTAGAACCACAATAAGCACTAAACTCATTTTCTTCATTAATTACACCAGTATTTTTGAAATAAATATAACCATTATCAAGTATTATAGAATCAGCATAATGATAATTTTGTAGTGTTTCCACAAACTTATCTTGAACTAAATCATCAGCGTCTAAAGAAAACCAATGAGTTATATCGAAAAAGGAGTTCTTTAAATATGCAATACCCGCTAGTATTTTATGGCACCTATCAAACTCATATTTCAACTGGTTCTCAGACTCAACCGCTCCTATAACTGGTGGCGGGAATGTATCATATTTTATAAATCTAACTTTTTCTTTCTGTGGATCAATACCTATCATAAAATCAGGGCAATCATGCCCAATGACAACACATTCAAACAAGTTAGATGTTTGATTACTTACGCTGTTTACCGTAGATTTAAGATTTTCGCAGGTAGTGTTCCAGTTTTTTGAAACTGCTTTTGATTTAAGTGGTATAACAATTCCTATTTTCATTTTTTCCACATTCATCCGTTAAATAATATTAGCGTGATTCTAACTAAAATATAAACTACTGTCTAAGTAGCACATTCTTACTTGCTATACGTTACAGCGAACAAGCCTCAATTAGGCTCATTCAGCCTAGTAGCCCCATATAAAACACCACTCTAGTTTGGTATTTTATATATGCCATTTTCTTCTTACTGATAAAAGCATTCTAGTAACTTTATTTACGCATCTTTGTAAAGATAGCTTCAAGCTGTTCTGAAACGGTTTTTATAGAAAAATATTTTTTTGCTTCGTATCGTTCACTGGTGCGCCAGTCAAGTGAGATTAGCTTGTCGTATAAATAGCTCTCTAGTAACTGCTTCTCGTTAAAATCAAAGCAGGCGCCCAGCCCGTATTTTTTCACCATTCGGCCAAGTGCACCGTCGTGCGGTGTTATGTTAAGTATAGGTCTATCGACAGCGAGGTAATCATAGATCTTTGAAGGCACCTGCGTTTTAGTCCCGGGCTGGATATTAACTAATAGATCAGCTTGTTCAAGCAAACGCTGGCAATCAGCATAAGGAACTTGCTGCATAATCCTGAAACTGCCATCTGCCAACATCTGCTGATAGCGCTCTTTAATATCATAATTTAAACTCAAGGCACCAATCTGTTCAAATACCCAGCGTACTGGCACCTTAGCAGCGGCAGCTTGCTGATTAACGGCCTGTATGGCATCCAACAGCACTGAGGGGTCTCTTGGGCCATATAAGAACCCAGCGTGGCGGATCACTAGCTTATCAGCCGTTTCAGCATATACATATTGGTTGGTGTTATCTTGCTCATCAAACCCGTTTGGCAAAACGATAAATTTATTCTTATCTAATTCAGGATAACGACTAACAAACTCTTCCAGTAATGGTTCTGTGTTTAAACTGACAAAAGTAGCATGTCGAATAACCCTGTTTTCTATTTTTGCTGCCAACCGGTCTAAAAAAGCACCTTTGGTATGGTGGAAAGGGTTATTAATCCAAGGATCGCGAAAATCGATAATTAATGGTGTGCGTGTAAGCTTGCTAAGTAAATAACCTAATACTAACGAAGACCACGGAGAACCCGTGGCGAAAATCACATCTATTTTTTGTCTTGATATCAGCTTCCTGCCAGCAAACAAGGCTGGCAGGATCCACACACTAGCCTGATCCGGAAAATAATTAAGGTTATAGATAAAATCTTTACATTTTGCGGCCATTGATTTTTGCTGAGTTGTCGAGTTGTCTGCAAATACCGCGGCTTTGCTGCTCACTTCAGTACTCCCCTCAGGATGTCGCCGTTTTCGCAGGGATTGTTTTAACCAAAATTGGAATTTTAATAACTGACCAAAGGGATCAATAGTGCCTGCCCGCACTACCCTTTCAGGCGGTAACTCGCAACGAATACTCGCATCTGGCTGGCTGGCAACATCAGCTTTTTGCGTTAACACATAACCTTCTGCCTGCAAATAGCGCAAAAACTTCAGGATCCGCATCGCACCAGGGATCCCACCACCATCAACCGGTGGGAAAAAATAGGCGATAAACAACACTTTTAATTTTGATTGCATGCTTTGTCCATTTTCAACAATTAATTCGCGCAAGTACCAGATTAAACGTACGGCTTAAGATTTGCGCATTAAGCGCCTGCTTGCAGCTAGCAACACATTGGTCACTTCCACATATATCTGTAACTTAAGCCATTTAGTCAGTAACAGCCATAACGGTGGCATTATTCCCGCTAATAACAAAAAGACCAGTAACGGTGAACCACTTGCAAAAGGATAAATATGGTCGAGTAATACTGTGGCACCAAAACAACACAGTGCTACAACCATAGGTCTACCAAGCGACATTAAACAAGCTTTTAATGAAAGCTGTATTTTAACTTTGAGCAGCCATAAGGTAATACATACTTCTACTATGCCATTAAACATAAAGGTTAGCGCCATTGCAGTTAACCCCAGCGGGTAACTGTAGATAAGAGAGACCAATAGCAAAAAAAACAGTGCCACATCACGCTTGAACATTGCGGCTTCCTGCCCTACGGCAATCAGTAACGGTGGAGAGAAAAAGCTGATAACTTTAATACACATCCAAACGGACAACGCTGAAGCAATCGGTGCGGCACTATCCCACTGATCACCAAAAAGTAAGCGGATAGCCGGTAAGGCTGCAAAACCGGCAACAACCAATACTGGCCAGACTAAACTGCATAACAACGCTGTGGCTTTGATATAGGCTTGACCAATATCATTACCACGTCTTTTAATATCAGACATATAAGGCTGGGCTACGGAGCCGACACCATCCAATACACTTTGGCTGATAAAGTCGACATATCCCATACCGCGAGAAAAAATACCCACCTCGGCTGGTGTGCCCATTTTACCGATAACAATATCAGATACAGTATAATGAATACGTCGAACAATGTTTGCGGCAGAGGTAAACACCCCCAACTTAGCAATCTCTCCTATGCCATGAAATCTAGGGCGATAGACCTTGATATGCTTGGTAAAATATAAACTGAGAATCATCCGGCTAATCATTGCCGACAGTTGCCCCCAGGCCAGAGCATAAAAACCAAACTCAGCAGTAATTAGCCATAATGTTGTGACCAACTGGACAATTAACGCGACCAGACTAATAATGGTTATTTGTTTAAACAGATAATTGCGCGCTAAAATGGCATTGGGAATACTGATGTAAGGCGCTAAAAAAAAGCTGCTCGCAAGGATAATAAACACCGCTTGCAGCTCGCTCTGATTAAAGAAATCTGCAATGCCACCAGAACCGATGATCAAAGCAAATGCAAGTCCCCAACACATCACAAACGTCATACCATAGGCTTTGCGAATTTTGTGCTCATCTATCGACTCTTCCCGCACTAAGTAGGCGGTAGCGCCCAAGAGCCGAACTTCTGCCAAAATCATTACCACAGAGCTGGCAATGGCAAAAGTTCCTATCTCTGTCGGAGTAAGCATTCGTGCGATAAAAATAGTGCTAATTAAATTGATCAGTTTTGAGCCATACTTACCGGCAAAAGAAAACAACAAACTACTACGAATATTACTCATTTTCTGGCAACTCGACAGTAGGTGTCTAAATAGGTTTTAACCATTTTTTGAATTGAAAATAGTTGGGTAAAACGTGCTTTGCCAGCATCACCCAGAGTGGTAATAAGCTTAGGGTTTTCTAAAAGCTGAGCAATATTTTGTGCAAAAGCTTCGGCATCATCATCTGGGCTAAGCAGGCCCGTAACACCAGCAGCAACAATCTCCGGATTCCCTCCTACCTCTGTTGCTACGCATGGCAACCCCAGATTCATTGCCTCTAGTAGAGTCATCGACGTGCCTTCTGTATGAGAGCTCAATAGATAGATATCCATTACTGCAAGATAATCTGCAACATTCGATCTAAACCCGGTAAAACGAACATGTGGCCTAATTTGTAGCTGATCAACAAGCTGCTCTAATTCTGATCTTGAAGGACCATCGCCTACAAACAATAAAATAATATTTTGTTCATACTGCAGTAAATTGGCGAATGCGCGCAGCATCATACTTTGGTTTTTAACCGGATCCAGTCTGGCGATGGTGCCTAGCACACGCATCTCTTTACTGATAGCAAGCTCATCACGCAGCGCCATTGCAGCAGCAATATCACTTGAGATAGGTTGAATACCGTTATAAATGACCTTGACTAAAAATGGCGGAACACACTCATATTTTACTAAAGCAGCTTTTGTCGCCTGAGAAATAGTAATTAGCGCAGAAGAACTAAATGCCATAATAAGGTTTAATGGCCACGCTTTGATGCGAAAACGGTCAGGATAAAAACGGCCATGCTCCGTCAATACAACTTTTGCAGCGGTGCGCCAATGCGCAAACCAGCCATAAACCCAAGGCGTATATTGATGGCAATGGACAATATCAATACGTTCTGTTTGGATAAACTCACGGATATTACGAATAAGCTGCCAGTCCAACCCTGAGCGTCTGGCTAGCGCACTAACCTTGATCCCTTGCGCTTGTAATGTCTCGCCAATAGCACCTACCCGACCGTCAATACAAAGAATTTGACATTCGATATCACTTGGTAAGTTTAACACTAACTGGCGGATAACCTGCTCTGTACCACCTATGGCCATATCAAAGGTAATATGCAAAACACGCAGTTTGCTCATAACCTAACCTTGCTTTCGGTCACCTTTTTTCCGGTCAGCTGATTATCTACCATATAATGCTGCCACCATTGCTCAAACACCAGCATACTCCAGAGCTCTTGAGTAAACTGTTGCTCGCCAGCCAGATGGCGTTGCCACAGTCCCTGCACTTTGCGCATGTCAAAACATTGCGCCAAGCCAGAGTCTGGCTGATAAAATAAGTTATCGGCGATAGGCCGCAACTCATTGCTTAACCAATGCGACAGTGGCACCGAAAACCCCATTTTCTTCCGATACAAAATATCTTCAGGTAGTAACGTTTTTAGGCTTTGCTTTAAGATATGTTTTTTATCCTTGCCGTGCAGCTTTAGCCTTGACGGAATACCAGCGGCAAATTCCACCACTCGATAATCTAATAAAGGCGCGCGGGCTTCTAACGAGTTTGCCATCGTCATCCGGTCAACTTTAACCAAAATATCACCCGGCAGATAAGTGTTGATGTCGGTGTAAAGCACCCGCGATAGATGATCATCAGCGTCGGCTTCCTGATAACGCGCACAGGTTAATTCTGACGGCCGATAATCTACTGTCTGTCGCGCAAAATCTCCCTTAACCAAATATTGCCAAAGCGCTGCATCGAAAAAACTGTTCGTTACAAAAAATGCTTCATCGGGGGATGCAGCCAGCGCATTAAGTAAGGAACGCGCTTTACGAAACGGCGTAGCTTTACTCACTCCGGCTAAGCGGGCCAAGGGTGGAAACAGATTCTGGCGTAACGCTGCTGGAAAACGCTGTCGCAATTGCTGTTCTGTTTGATCAACCACGTATTTGCTATAGCCGGCGAAACTTTCATCTCCACCATCACCGGCCAAGGCTACGGTAACTTGTTGCCGAGCTAACTTAGCGACAAAATATGTTGGAATAAATGAAGGATCAGCAAAGGGTTCATCAAAGTAGTGACTAATTTGACTAAAGCTATCTGTCACATTCTCTTTCACTGTGAACTCATGATGCGAAGTAGCAAATAACTCTGCGACCTGACGCGCATAATGCACTTCATCAAACTGTTCCGAGGCAAAACCAATAGCGCACGTGGTAACAGGGTTAGCACTATGTTTTGCCATCATGCCCACTACAGCGCTGGAATCTACACCACCACTTAAAAAAGCTCCCAGCGGCACATCGCTAACCATCCGGATTTTCACCGCATCGTCTATCAATGCGGTTAGCTCTTCACCAATCTGTTCCGGGCTGCGCTGCTCTTGAACCTTAAAAGCTAAATTCCAATACTTAACTGGCTGCGGCAACACCTTATCAGCCAGTGAAAACTGTAAATAATGCCCCGGTGCCAGTTTCGATAGCCCTTCAAAAATAGTTTTTGGATCAGGTACGTATTGATAAAAGAAAAAATCCTTTACCGCATCTTGCCTAACTTTTCGGGGCACAAAAGGCAACTTAAGTAAGGCTTTTATTTCAGATGCAAAGGCAAAGCTACCACTACCGTGATAGTAATACAGCGGTTTTTTGCCCAAACGATCCCGCGCCATAAACACCTGTTGCAGTTCAGTATCCCAAACCACAAAAGCGAACATGCCATTTAAACTCGCCAAACAATCTTTGCCGAAACGCTGAAATAACTTTAACAACACCTCGGTATCAGTGCGAGTAGTAAACAACTCTCCGGCATCGAGCAACTGCTGTTTTAATGCCTGATAATTATAAATCTCACCATTGAAGACAATAATATAACGGCCACAGGCTGAACGCATTGGCTGCGTACCAGCCTCGCTTAAATCAATAATACTTAGCCGCCGATGTACCAGTGCAAAGTTAGCATCGTGCCAAATTGAGGTTGCATCGGGTCCCCGGTGGGCAATCGCATCTCCCATCGCTTGCAAATAATGTTCTGTTTGCTGGGGTGTAAAAGAAGGCAGAACAGAAAAACCGGCTATACCGCACATTTATTCAGGCTCCACAGTTTTAGCAACTTTTGAGCTTTGTAGTAATTCAACAAAAAGTTGCTGATATTCCAAAGCCATTCTCGCAGCAGAAAAGCGTTGATCAACCAGTTGTCTAGCGGCTAGGCTCAAATCATAAGGTAAATTTGGCTCAGAAACTAATCGAATCATCTGGTGTGCTAATTGCTGCCAGTCGCCCAATGGCGCTAATAAACCAGTAGACTCATGCACGATTAATTGATCAACACCTGGAATATTGTAAGCCACGACGGGAACGCCTACTGCCATTGCTTCCATTAAACAACGTGGGATCCCCTCTAACGAAGAGGTTAAAGCAAAGGCATCAAAATGTTGTAACAAGGCAATCCGGTCATCCCGAAAGCCCAAAAACGAGATGGCAGCGCCCGCGGGTAAAGTGGCCGCAAGAGCCTCTAGCTCAGCACGTTGACTACCATCACCAATCAGGCTGAGTTTAGAATTTGGATAACGTTGCCACAGTAAATTAAAAGCCTGCAATAAATCTACTAAACCTTTCCGAGGTATTAATTGCCCAATATACCCCAGATGGAGCCTCTCAGCGGTTCTTACCGTTACCGACAATTTCTTGCGATAAGCAACTAACTCAGTCAGATCAACACCATTTTCAATAAAACGTAGTTGGCTGTCTCGAATGCCATAGCGTTTTAAATCCACAACTAATTGCTCAGACAATGGTGCAACTTTATCCGCAAACTTCAATGCAAATAAACCGAGTCGAATAAATAAACGCAGCTTCCAGCTCACATTATTGGAAAAGCCATGCGGAGTGCTAACTATTATTATGCCCGCTTTGCGGGCAGCTAGCAGACCAATAATGTCTGATTTGTAACCATGAGTGTGAATAATATCGACATTACGCGCTTTAATTATTGCAACCAGTTTTGCTACGGCACTAACGTCAAAACGTCCCTTCGTTGGCACATAATGCACTTGCCCAGCCAATGCGGGGTAAAGCCGTGCCACCGACAGATCTTGCCCTGGCCCTTCTTCTGTTACTGCTAAATCGCATACGATGTCGGTTGAAGGTAGATTATTTGCTAATGCCAACACCCAGCGCTCGGCGCCATAAAAGCCTGATGGCGTGATAAATTGCAGAACTCTCATTTAACTCTATCCTTATTAAACCCGACACGTTTACGATTCACTGCCAAGCTGCTTTCCTTTTGAACTGGCAGGTTCATACGCAAATAAAAAATATTTGCTGCGACAGCCAGATATAATATTAACCAATACATCACTTCCGCTCGCGCCCGGTCTATAAAGGTTGCTGCAATCAAAAAAGACAGTAAAGCACCTTCAAGCGCCAAGATTAAAAAATAGTGATTTGTTTGCCCTTGCTGCAGCACAAAACGCTTAGTTTGCTGTGATAACCGCCACAGACGCCAGAATAGCCCAGCAAAAAGTAGCCAGCCTAACCAGCCTAACTCACTTAAGATCTGGAACCAAGTGGAATGCACAGCGCGGTTTCCAGAGTTTGAGGCTAATTGCGATTGATCTAAATAGGCAGGACTGACCGTTTGATAACCAAAAATGCCAAGCCCCATTGGATAGTCTTTCATCATATCAAAAGTTTTGAACCAGAAATCAACACGACCATCACCGCCTCTGGAGCCATCCTCCTGCACTTTTAACGTTTCCATTCGAGAAAAAAACGTATCATCCGCTAAGTAAAAAGCACCTGATAAACCTGCGGCGATAATAAAAATGGCCATTGGTCGTTGCCATTTTCGCTGATATCGTGAAAAAATCATGTAAAAAAGAAAAAAACCGCCACCAGCAACAGCGCCTAAAAAGGCACCACGACTATTAATTAGTACCAGGGCATTGACAATAAATGCAGCGCAAATAGCAGCTAAGGCTCGAACTTTCCAATTACCTAACCAAGCAAAATATAATAAAAAAACTAGTGGAGGAACTAATACCGCCGCAGTATCGTTGGTATCGGGCGCATCAGCCATACCAATACCATCAACACGACCGCTACTGTTTCTACCGACATCTCGTGCAACTTTCCCAACGTAAGTCGCACCTAAAATATAGGCCCACATGGATGCCTTTAATGCCCACTCAGAATTAATTAGCTTATACGCGATCCAGATAATCACGATAAGCTTGGTAAATTCAAAGGTAAATTTATCATGAAATAACGGGTTAACCGCGAAGAAATACATTATGTAGTACATTACCAAGATCGCTAATAACCATTTTAAAACCGGTTGCCGCGCCCAGGGGCTTAACTCAGATAATTGGCGATACTTAGCTATAAATACCAAAATCATTACCAAAGCAATAAACAGGGAGTAGCGCATACCTGGAATGCTTTGCCCCCACCATCGATTGTCTGGATTGAAAAAATACACCATTTGATATGTCAGGAAGGCCGCTACAGGCGCATAGGCGAACGTAGCGATCACACCACTGAACATAATAAGCAAGAAAAATAGTGCTATTTTAGACATAAGGCCTACACACGGCGGCGATACTGATGCCAATCACAAGCAAATAACTGATCACACCAACAGCACTGGCACTGGCCACGCCAGTACTATTAGCTAATGCGGGTCTGGTAGAATGCCAAGTGACTTGGGTTTTCCCTTGTAAAGCACTGATGATACCCAATAACGCATAGTAATTAACACTGACAAAATAGAACGGAAAAGAAAACAGCCAAGGCAACTTAGGTTGATTCTGTCCAAGGTAGCCAACAAACGCTGGAATAAGTAGCAGCAAAGCACCAATGACTAAAATTTGCCCTAAAAACACCGCATTACTGGCAAGCATTAACGCACCAGGTAACGTTAACGCCGCAAAGAGTGGAATTAACCAACGGAGCAATTTATGTGAGATAACCATATAACTGAATAAACCACTCCGCAACGGGTTCATTACCCGCTTTACCCTAAATAAACCACGCAAACTGCGATTAACGATCCGTTCTTTACGTTTGGCTTCTTTGCTAAAATTGCCGGCTGTTTCCTCAAAGCAACGCGCTGCCGGTTCAAAGATACCTCTGTAGCCTTTGGCAACTAATTGCAACGGATTAACAAAATCATTGATATCGCGCTGCTGTAATGGCTCCCACAATTCCCGGCGAATAGCATAAATAGCACCATCCCCGCCAACCACAGAGTGCAGCTCACTTTCCCACTGCTTTATTGCCATCTCATAGCGCCAGTATAAATCTTCATTGGCAGCTGAGGCGTTCTGCTGGCCATCGGTGTAAAGCGCTGCGCCGACTACATAGCCCACGGCAGGATCAGCAAAATGCTGGGCTAAATTACGAATAGCAAAAGGATCATACATGGCGTTGGCATCTGAGAAAACTACTAGTTCGGTATGGATATCTTTCAATGCCAAATTTAGCCCCATAGTTTTACCCAGGCGCCCTTCCTGACGGATTAGCCTAATTTGTAACCCTATAAACTCACGTACAATGTCATCGCTTCCATCATCCGAACCGTCTGATACCACCACAATAAAAAGTTTGGAAACTGGATAATCTAGCGCTAGACTATTACGCAGTTTTTCGCGTAGCACAGCTGCCTCGTTATAGCAGGAGATGATTAACGTAACGCTAGGCGTTATATTAGCTATCTGGTGCGGTTTGCGAAAACCTGCTTTGTTTAGTAACCAGAGCACAGCTGGATACCCCAGGTAAACATACAAGGGCATTAATAGGCAGATAAGCGTTAAAACCAGAAAAAATGTATTCATAGTGAAATATATCTTCGAAGAAATGCACCACAGGTTGTTGCTACGGGTAACGGCAACAACCGCCATATTTTCTCTGCTAATAAACGCAGCCTTCCTGCCGGCATACCAAGATCTATCAGGCCGTCTGTATTTACAGTATCAAATGTTTGCCAGCAAAGCGCTTCTGGCTTAGCTCCCCACTGAGCTTTAAAGCGATAAGTGCCCTCTCCATAAGTAGAACGCCCCATATCAAAGGTACTTATGCCCTGATCAGCAAGATAGGCTTGAGTATGCCAGTAAAGCAGCATATTCGGTGCCAAATGATTAAAATCAGCCAGCGTTGAAGCCCACGGGATCCACGCTTGCTTACCATAATGTAAGAGCAACGCGGCTCCCACAACCTGTTGCTGATATGAGACCAATACGATTTTAAATGCCTGTTGTGGTGCCAATAATTGGGTCAGATGTATAAACCAATTAAAGCTGTGTACCGGCGACCCCAAGCGATGCATATTTTTAGCATAAACCGCATAGAATTGTTCAAGCGCTGCAGCGCTAGTGCTGATGTCTGCACTCAAACCATTTTTTTGAGCCTTTTTAATCTGGCTGCGCAATTTAGGCTTATAACTGGCCAGTAATACCTCAGCGCTTTCAGGTAATCTAACCAACATCCGCACCTTGCTGTTCGCAATAATATGTTTATCGCTACTTTCGCTATCGCTATCAGCATCGTCACTCAGCTGGTCATTAGCTTCTGACTGTGCAACGGTATTTTTATGGCCAACAATGTTAGCAACTACTCTACCCCGCACAGCTAGTTTTTTAGCCTTACCTGCAAACAGTAACGATCTGGCAGCGTGTACTAATTGAGCATAAATTTGTGGTGAGTCTGCTAGCACATCACAAAAATCTGCAAAAGGCAACGCGACAAACTGTTTGCCACGCACCGGCACTGACATCAGACTGAGGGGGAGTAAACCCACCATCGTCTGATTTTGTTTTGCAATAAGCACGCTGTCCTGGTGGCCATAGGCCAGTCGTATTGCTTTACGCCAAGCCGATAAATGGTAAATACTGCCTTGTTCATGATTAGACACATACTGGTCCAATAGCGCATTTATCTCCGCTTCTGAGCCTGTGTAATGTTCAATTTCTAGCCCTTTTATCGCATCCATATTATTTGCTGTCTCGATTGTCCAAGTCGACATCTCGGCTATCATCATTACTAAATAAATGATGTTTTACTTTCCTAGCATGTTTTTCAAGAAGAAACTTAAATTGCTTACGCTGCAATGCAACTTGTACCAAGTGATTATGCAAAGAACCCAGTTGCGCTTTGTAACGTTCTTCACCGCCCATAAAATCGTAATAATCAAAGCCACGAGCAAGATAATCTTCAATACAAAGCATGTGCCCAAGTAATCCCGGCTTCAACTTGTTGTCTGCTTCAATATCAAGACCACCAAGGTAAAAATAGACTTTATTCCGATAGATAAAATTGTAAAAGGTCGCGATCGTATGATCGCCCACTTTTAGTGCTACAATATCAGCCCCATGCGGCCAAAATGATTGCAACATTTTCTGATGAAAACGCACGAACTCCGGATTAGCAAAACCACTCCGGTGCGGCCCAGCCCCCCAGCGTTTTAAATGCAAAGGCCCGGTAAGTGCAAACCATTCTAGCGCCTCTTCTTGGCTTTGCGGCCTTACCAAACAAACCTCGCCACGCTGCTGATAGATTCTTAATGAACGATTGATTTGATAACGCGTATTCGCGGATATACGGTCTCGATAAGATACTTGTTGCTTTCGTAACGCTGCTAAGTCAACGCCGTAACATGGCGCGTCCCATAGCACATGCGACGTTACGTCAAGGCATTCGGCATAGCGCTGGGCTTTTGGCGCTTCAATCGCGCCAATAATCCATTCATCCCAGTTTAACCGAGCTCGAACATACGTCAGTGCACAGTGCTCAATTTCCACACTATGCTCTGTTGCGGTTAAAAAACCATTGTACTCTATCCACACCTGATCATAATCAGGCCGGCCGCTTTGATGTAAACGCAGACAACGACTAGATAAGATGCCATAGCGTCTAATGCTTTGTTCTAGTAGCAACCCAAGTCCTACAAGCTGAGATTCGCTATCACGAACCTCTAACACCCTTAACGGTAACTGATAACAAGCTAACCAAATGCCAATCCACTGCCATGACAAAAATACTGGATTGTCAGCAACTGCTTCAAGTGACTGCCAATTCTCACCTAATACGGCGATATCCTCCAACAAATAACTGCTGGCGGTGAACCCTTGTACTACATTAACCACTGCTATTCCTGACCAGAAGGGTTTTTAACCAAATAAGGTCCAAGTAGTAAATAATCTAACTTTCCGTCCAAAAATGCACGAACTGCATCATGTGGACTATTTACTATTGGCTCTTCATGCATATTAAAGCTGGTATTAATTAAACTTGGGATCCCGGTCAATTTTTCATATTCTTTTAGGATATCATAATACCCTTGGTTAACTTCTCGTTTTACCAGTTGTGGCCGAGCAGTGCCGTCTACATGTACCGCAGCTGGACAATTAACTTTCATAAAGTCGGTACAATCAAAGGTTACTGTCATAAACTCTGCGGCATGCTCAGCACCCTGAATATTGTGGTAACACTTTTCACGTGCTTCGTATAACGTGACTGGAGCAAAGGGCATAAACTCGGTACGACCGAGGCGTTTATTTAACCACTGATTTACTTCAGGCTCACGGGCATGATACATAATAGAGCGGTTACCTAAGGCGCGTGGACCATATTCCATTCGGCCATCAAAGCGTGCTACTACCTGTCCCTCATTAATCAGTGAAGCAACCTCTGCGGCAAGATTTTCTGGGCGTTCGGCTTTAAGGCCTTCAGCATCTAAAGCAGCAAGTAACTCCTCCTCAGAATAGTCTGGGCCAAAATAGGCATTTTGAATAGTTGGTTGCACCTTACCATGTTGACTGATATAAAGCGCGGCACCAGTGCCACAACCACCATCACCCATATTTGGATATACAAATAATTCTTCTACACCTTCAATTTCAAAGATACGCTGATTTAGTTTTACGTTAGCGGTAACACCACCAGATAGTACAATTTTGTTTAAACCGGTTTTTTTAACCCAAAATTTAACGAAGTTTACCGCAACAATTTCTAGAACACGTTGATATGCAGCAGCAACATCGATTTTAGGAAATTTAGCGGCTAAATAACGCGAGAAATAAATGTTATTTGCTTCATAAATTTTAAAATCACCGTCTTTTTGTTCAATACGCGACAACAAGATGTCTTGTAGGATAGTAGGATCACCATAAGAGGCTAAGCCAACAATTTTCCCTTCGTGTCTTCCTGGTTTAAAACCTGTGCTGGAGGTAACATGCTCGTAAAGCGTGCCTAGCGAATTGGGATAACTAATGCCATGCAAACGACGGATCCGTCCTGCCCTAGCCTCACTAACTGAACCAGCTAACCCCGTACCATAACCATCAAGGGTGATACAAAGTGCCGCTTCAAAACCACTACAATAATAACTATTTGCTGCGTGTGACATATGATGATCAACACGTTTGATTGGTTTAGTCCAACCAAATGATGCTAAACCTTGCTCAAGCTCTTGCTGCCAATGCTGAAAAGAGCTTATTGCTTGCTCTGCCCAATCAGCTGAGCCTTTTAATGCTGCTTTGTTAGAAGCGAAAGTTTGCGCACCGGCCATACTGTAAAAAGAATTATGCAGTAACCCCTTTTCCATTTTGGCATTCGGCTCAGTTAAGCCATGAATCGCCTGTTGCCGATCCGGAACCTTTTGCAAAGCCTCTTTAATTTTTGAACTTAAATCTTCAGGAACAAAACGCGCAATAAAGGCTTTCTCTTCTTGTAAGTTGCTTTCAATAGCCTTGGCTTCACTGTCTGCCGCCATAAAAGCATAAGCAACTTCATCAAAGTCTGTTATTTTAAGACCAGTGTAATCCAATGCAGCTTGCAATGCTAAGCGAGGAAAGCCGTCTTGTTGTTTTACTCTCGAGAAGCGCTCTTCGCCAGCCGCGAAGACAATTTTACCATCTATAACAACTGAAACCGTTGCATCTTTGTCTAAAGGTGAAATGCCTAAAACCTTCATTATTAATTCTCCAATGATTTTTTAAACTGGCAAGGACTGGTAGCTGTACCGGCTAATTCCCCAAAAAAATAATCAAAATAACGCCGAAAGCT
>Ga0209812_10000681_pt1 | contig 28941 bp, 24 predicted proteins | sample JI71714BDNA_FD_187502 | JGI IMG/M metagenome (GOLD analysis project Ga0209812, IMG submission 187502) | Wastewater effluent complex algal communities from Wisconsin, to seasonally profile nutrient transformation and Carbon sequestration -... | ecosystem: Engineered > WWTP > Effluent > Algae...
GTTTTCGCCCCCTTCACAACGCAATTTCAGCCGCTATAGAGCGCCCTCTTGCTGGGGCGTAGCCAAGCGGTAAGGCAGCGGTTTTTGGTACCGCCATGCGAAGGTTCGAATCCTTCCGCCCCAGCCAGCTCTTCACATTTTCACGTGACAATTCGTGTTGCCGAACGCGAGTTCTGCGCGCTTGATCCGTTTGTGCATGACTTTGCGCAATTCCTCAGGATTGCCGGCGACATCGGTGATGCCGTATCAACTGGTGCTCTCGGAATAGAGCTTGTCGCGCCTGTGAAATTCAGCTGTCAGGTGCAACCGCGCAAGGCCGCCGAGGGCGGAAACCGGGCCCGTTACTCGCGTCACCCGCTTACCGATCAATGGCCGGCTAACGCCCGTGCCACTGCAACCATCGCCCACGTGTCGCGCGCGCAATAGGCCTTGAGTGCCTCTTCCAGCGCCTCGCGCCGCAGCGGGTCGCAAGCGGGGTCGGCAGCCTCGGACCATGCAGCCTGTGCATCGCCGCCGTCTTTCACTTCAAGCGTGCTGTAATCAAGCTCGGCGGCGATGGTCGGCAGCACGGCTTTGATCGACCAGCTGCCGCGCTGGTCGCGGTGATACCAATGGTTGCGGGCGAGGGGCAGCAGATCGACAGTCGCCTCGGCCATCGCTTCGAGGCGCGTGGCGAGATCGGGGAAGGATGCTGCGAGGGCGCGCAGTACGCTTCGTTCGAAAGAGGCGCTGTACGCGATGATGGTCGCACCCTCGGGGATATGCTCCGCCAGCGCCTCGGCACAGGCCCGCCGCGGATCGGTGCCGTCGCAGCTCAGGAATTCGTGGTGAGTCATGCACCCGCCGCGGCGTTCGAGGTGAAGCGAGAACTGGAACGGTATCTGCTGGTAGGGGCGCGTGCCGACCCAGCGCGGAATGGCTGGCGCAACGGTTTCGAAGTCGAGCCAGGCGCGCGGCCAGCCCCATCCAGACATCGCTTTGCGTGCACCCTCGATGTCATGGAACGGGATTCCATCTCGGGTAGCGGCGAGGATTTTGGCGTGCTTGTCGTTCAGATCGGCCTCGGCCAGATCGAGCAAATCCTCAATCCCGCGCTCCAGCCAGCGCTTGCCGCCGCCATTGGGCAGCAGGGTCACCGGCCACTCCGGTTCCGGCGGCAGATCCCGGCTGCAATAGGCCGCGAACTCGCAATCGAAAGGCGTGCTGCAATGATCCCCCATCTCGCGCAGCGGTTCGTTATGCGAAAGCACAGACCGCGCCTTGGCAACCAGCGCCGGACGTGTGGCGACAATTCCCTCAACCTCCCCCAGCAGGTCTGCATCGGTAAACAGGCCAGCGTAATCGCCTTCGCGTGACAGCACGAAGCCGGTGTCGATATGGCGGATGGCAGCCCGGCGCAGATCGATCCCGGCCTCGCGCATTACCCAGACCTGTGTGGCGAGATCGCCGCGGTGGTAGTCCTTGACCTTGCCCGAGCTTTTGACCTCGGCTGCCGCCCAGCCGCCGCCCTCGATCCGTTCAAGCAAATCGACCCGTACCAGCACCCCGTCATGCTCGAAGGTCGCCTCAAAGATTGGGCCCGGATGGCCTCCCCCGATCAGCGATGATGTCTTCGCAAGTGCTTCAGAGAGCGACGGAGGATCAACCATCACGCCGCCCGGATGCATGGCGCATGCGATTTCACCGACCGCGTTACCGGTGGCGAAGCGGGCTTGGGCTCCCACGTCCTGCTCGGCCAGTTCCGGGCGATGGATCGAAAGCCACAGCTTTTTGTGGCATTGCTCGAAAGCGGTGATCTTCGATTTGGAGAGGCCGAAACGGCGGTTTGGTGTTTCCGTCATGCTGGACGTCCTACAATCGCGACACGACAGAAATGGTCATTCGTTTCTCATCGGCGGATAGTTGCGCATCGTCCAGTCTTTAGCCGGGTTGTCGGCCGACCGATCACGAAAAGGCAGCCGCAACGGGCCGATGTTGCGGAATTCCGGATCCGGTAAAAATTGGCGATCAGGCCGCGCCACGTGGCCGGGCGATCGCCGGTCCGCTTGACCATATTGCCTACTTGCCAGATAGACAAAGGGCCATGCTGTCGCAAAAGACCCGCTACGCCATCCGCGCGATGCAGCACCTCGCCGATCTCCACGGCCAAGGCCCCGTGCAGCTTGCCACCATTGCCGACGCGCAGAATATCCCGGCCAAGTTCCTGACTGTGATCCTGTCCGAATTGACCCGGTACGGCCTCGTCGAGTCCCAGCGCGGGCGCGATGGAGGATACTGGCTGGCGATTCCCCCGGTCGACATCACCTATGGTGACCTGATCCGGCATATGCGCGGATCATTGGCGCTGGTCCCATGTGCGAGCCGGTATGCCCACGAAAAGTGCAAGAACTGCCTCGAAGAAGGGGACTGCCGCACCCGCGCTCTGATGCTGGCCGTGCGAGATAGGACAGCGCAAATCCTTGATGCTATTCGGCTTTCCGATCCCATAACTCCTGTGCCGCCCTTCGACGAGGATGACGCCTGAACCGTCAATCGCTTTGGCGCGCAAAGCCAACCTTTCATCGATTGACAGAAAATCTGCTGATGCGCCCTATTGTCAATCTTTTCACTTGAGTTTAATTCCTGCGCTGCGGACCTGATCCGCGTAAGGAAAGGCCCATCTATGGACCGTGAAGAGAAATCCTCTGCCGAAAGCGGGATGTTGTCAGAGGCATTGGCGATGGTCAGCGAAGCGCTGTCACGCCTGCGTTACGGGGCGATCCAGCTGACGGTGCATGACGGCAAAGTCATGCAGATCGACATTACCGAAAAGAAGCGGCTGGCCGACTGATCGGCAGCTTTGAACAACCACAAATCACCAAAAGGGACCAGCAGACCGGACCACCGGATGCATACCCGCTTGCAAAGGCGAAACCATGTATCCGATCTCTCTCCGCAGCGCGTTGCTGGTTGGCGCTGGCCTCGCCGCGTTGTTCCCCACGACCGCATTCGCACAGGACGAAGCGCCTGCCGATGACACAGCCACCACCGCCGGGGAACCGCAAAGCAGTGACATCATGGTCACCGCGCGTCGCCGTTCCGAAAGTGCGCAGGACATTCCCCTCGCCGTGTCGGTGCTTGATGCAAAACAGCTCGACGAGACCGGGGCGTTCAACGTCAACCGGCTCCAGCAGCTGGCACCGACGCTGCAATTCTACTCCTCCAATCCGCGCAACACCGCAGTGAACATCCGCGGACTGGGCGTGCCGTTCGGTCTTACAAGCGACGGGTTCGAACAGGGCGTCGGGATCTATGTCGACGACGTCTATTATTCGCGCGTCGCTTCGGCGACATTCGATTTCCTCGATGTGGCGCAGATCGAAGTTCTCCGCGGGCCGCAGGGGACGCTTTACGGCAAGAACACCACCGCGGGCGCGATCAACATCACCACGAACCAGCCGAGCTTCGACTTCGAAGGCCGGGCCGAGGTCAGTCTTGGCAACTACAATTTCCAGCAAGCGCGCCTTGCGGTGTCCGGCCCCCTGTCGGAAAAAATCGCTGCGCGCATCGCCTTTTCGGGCACCAGCCGCAACGGCACGATCCGCAATGTCGCCACTGGCCAGAACATCCAGAGCCTCGACAATATCGGCCTGCGCGGTCAGCTTTTGTGGGAGGCAACCGACACGCTGACGGTCAAGTTGGTGGGCGATTACAATAAGCAGGACGCGGTGTGCTGCGGTTCGGTGTTCGTCGGCACCGGGACGACCCAGCGGCCATTGAACCGCCAGTTCGCCGCGCTCGCCGCCGCGCAGAATTACGCCCCGCCCAGCACCAATCCCTTCGACCGGCTGACCGATCTCGATTCCAACCTCAATGCCGGCAACGTCATTGCGGGCGCGGCACTGAAGATCACGTGGGACGTGGGTCCGGGCACCTTCACCTCGGTGAGCGCCTGGCGGTATTGGGACTGGAAGCCCGAGAACGACCGCGATTTCACCGGGCTTTCGATTGTCGCCCTGTCGCAGAACCCTTCGCAGCAGGATCAGTACACGCAGGAATTCCGCTACGCCTATTCGGGCGAGAGCATCGACTTCGTTCTGGGCGCCTTTGCCTTCAACCAGCGGATCGACACACAGGGGACCGAGCAGCACGGCATCCATTCGAGCCGCTGGACAATCGCGCCCACCAACGTGCTGTCAAATGACCCGAGCGTGCTGAACGGCCTCACCGCGCGCAACACCCAGTTCCTCAAGAGCACCAGCGCGGCGCTGTTCGGCCAGCTGAGCTGGAAGGTGACCGAGGCTTTCACCATCCAGCCGGGGGTGCGGCTGAACTATGACAAGAAGTCGGGCTTCTACCAGCGCCGGGTGTTCACCGGCACGGGCGTGGAACTGACCGGCACCGAGACCGACGCCCGCAGCCGCGCGCAGCTGGCGGTCTTCACGCCGCAGGTCAGCGCGCCGTCCGACACCGACTGGAACCTGACCTACGATTTGACGGCGAGCTACGCACTCGCGCCCGATGTGCTGGCCTACGGCACCTATGCGCGCAGCTTCAAGACGATCGGGATCAATCAGAACGGGCTGCCGATTGATGCGAGCGGTGTACCGATTGCCGCCGCGGGAACGATCCGGCCGGAAACGGTCGATCACTTCGAGCTTGGCCTGAAGACACAATTCTGGAACCGCCGCGCCACGATGAACCTTGCCGCGTTCCGCACGGATATTCGCGATTATCAGGCGACCGTGAACAATGGCCAGTTCGGGGTGCTGCGCGGGTTTCTCGCGAACGCGGACAAGGTGCGCTCGCAGGGGATCGAGGCAGATTTTGCGATCCGCCCGAGCCAGCGCTTCAATGCCTATGCCAACGCCGCCTTTACCGATGCCAAATATGTCCGCTTCACCGACGCGCCATGCCCGCCCGAGCTGGCCGGCGGCACCATCGCCGCCGCTGGCCAGACCCCGTCCGCACCCGGCACCCCCGGCGGCATCAGCCCGGCCAATTGTGACATTTCCGGCCAACGCCTGCCCGGCGTATCGCAATGGGCGTTCTCTTTCGGCGCGGAGGGCAATGTGCCCACCACTTTCCTCGGCAAGCCGGGCGAGGTCTATCTCGGCTATGACGGAAGCTACCGGTCAGGCTTTTCCTCCAATCCCTCGCCATCTGCTTTCACCAATGTCGAAGGCTACCACCTGTCGAACTTCCGGCTCGGCTTCCGCACGGATGACGGGCTGAACCTGTTCGCATGGGTCAGGAATGCCTTTGACGAGAATTACTTCGAGCAACTCTTCGTCGGCCCGGGCAACACCGGGCTGATTGCGGGGCTTCCGGGCGACCCGCGCACGTGGGGCGCGACCGCCTTGATCACCTTCTAGACCCTGCCAAACGCAAAGAGGACCGCCTCATGCCTGACCTGATCCCGCTCCTTATCGACATCGCTCCATTCATCGCCATCGGCATGGCCGCGCAGATGATCGACGGGGCGCTGGGCATGGCCTTCGGGGTCATTACCCAGACGCTTCTGGTCAGCGCATTGAGCGTACCCCCCGCCACGGCCTCGGCAAGCGTGCATCTGGTCGAGTTGTTCACAACCGGCGCATCAGGGGCGAGCCATATCTGGCACCGCAATGTCGATTGGGGACTGTTCTGGCGGCTGGTGCCATTCGGCGTGTTGGGCGGGGTGGCAGGCGCCTATTTGCTGGCCAGCATCGATGCTTCGGCGGCGCGGCCCTTTGTCATGCTCTATCTGACGGGGATCGGATTCTACCTGTTGTGGCGGGCGATCCGACTGTCGAAACCCCGGTTTGAAGATCCGCGCTACACCCGACCGCTGGCGGCAGCAGGCGGATTTCTGGATGCAGCAGGCGGCGGAGGATGGGGGCCGGTCGTGACCTCGAATCTTCTGATCCAGGGCGGCGATCCCCGGAAAATCATCGGCACAGTCAATTCCGCCGAGTTCCTGCTGACTCTGTCGATCTCGATTGCCTTCATTGCAACACTGGGCTTTGCCGCCTTCACATTGATCACCGTCGGCCTGATCATCGGCGGCGTGATCGCCGCGCCGTTCGGGGCGATCCTTGCGAGCCGGGTGCAGCCGAGGACTTTGCTGCTGGCGGTAGCGGTGGTGCTGATCGTGACCAGCAGCTACAGCATCTACAAGGCGTGGCCGATCATTTAGGGTGCAGGCAATGGACAATGAACTGCTGTTGATCTGCGCGCTGACGGCAGTGATCAACCTGATCGGCGCGCTGGCCTATGCCGCGCGCATCGCGGGCGTGCGAACGGGGCGGATCGCGCTCAGTTTTGCGCTGTTCAACGTCCTGTTGCTGGTATCGCGCACGTCGAACGGGTTTCTCGGCCCGTTCCTCGCCAAGCGGATCGAGACAGCGATGGCCAATGGGGCCGGCGACGCTTTATTGTTCGATCTCAGGATGGTGCTGCTTTCCGCTGCCACCGCCGTGGCGCTCGGCATCGTGCTGGTGCCGACCGGCCAGCGGTTGTTTGCGTCCGCGATCACCTTCTTTCAGGTGAACCGTTCGACCACCCGGCTTCTGCTGCGCAGTGTGACCCCCGCTGGCCTCAGCACAATCCGGGATTCGGTTGCACTGCCTTCTGCCGAAACGCTGCGTTCGCTCAAAGGCCCGCGCGGGGTGAGCTGGTCAGTGCTCGCCGCCAATGCCGCAGCGCAAGGCCTGCTGGCGGTTGGCGTGCTGGCGTCGCTATATGCCGGATACCTCGTCCCCGAATTTCGCGTCACCGCCTCGCAGATGACTGCAATCGTAAACGGTTTTGCGACGATCCTGCTGTTTGCGCTGATCGACCCGCAGATTTCCGCGCTCACCGATGATGTGGTCGATGGCAGCGTCAGCGAGGCCACCTTCCGCAGGGCGATGATCTGGGTGTCGCTGAGCCGTCTGGCCGGAACGCTGCTGGCGCAGGCCTTGCTGGTGCCTGCCGCGGTGGTGATCGCATGGGCGGCAGGCTGGCTATAACGCGCCGCTGACGGGCCTGTGCGCGCTCGACAATGCGAGGCGGTTGAACCAGTGTCGCTGTCATGACCTCCCCGCCTCCCGTCCACCCCCCGGCCCGGCCGTTGACAGGCTGGCTGGCCGCCGCTCTGGCCGGGGTCGCGGCGCCTGCTCTTGCCATGCTATGGCTGGCAGACGCCCCGGCGGCAGCGCCGCTTGCCGGGGTTGGCGGCCCGATCCTCGCAGTCGGCCTGATGGGCACGGGGATGATCGCGGCAGCGGCAGCCGGGCGTCTGTGGACCGGCGTCGGTCTGGCCTTGCTCGCCGGATTGGGCCTGATGCTGCTTTCACGCGTGCTGGGGATGCCGTCCCTGCCCAACCCCCTTTGGGGCGGGATTGCCGTTATCATTGCCAGCATCAGCTTCGCCGCAAGAGGCTCGCTGTTCGCCCGCTCGGCCGGGAAAAAGGGCTGGTGGATTGCCGCAGCCGTGGTTGCTGGCGAGGCTGCCATGCTGGCGACTGCCCTCGCCATACCCGATGCCTTGCCAAGGTGGCTGTTGGTACTGCTACCGGCACAATGGGCCAGCACCGCCATCCAGTCTGCGCTGACCGGCACCGGGACAGGCGCAGCCGTCGCAGCCCTGCTTGCCCTTGCAGGCACAGCAGCGGCAACCCTTCTGGTCGCCCGCCTGTGGCCCCGTCGCTGGCCCTATCTGATCATGTTCACGACCTGGCTGGGCCTTTCGGCGCTTGTCTGGCACCACCCCGCCCCGCCTGCGCCCCGCGCCGGCCTTGTCATCCCCGGAGCCGCTGCCGCGTCGAGTCTACCACCGCCTTCAGGCGATCGGGGTAACCCCATTGGCACCTACCAGTTTGCATTGGTCAAGACACAAAGGTAACCGCAGACCCGACGGGGACTATCAGCGAGCATATGAGAGTATGGTGGCTTGACCATGAAGACGCTGTTCCAACTCAATTCCGCGCTGGATATCGCAGCGCTCAACGCCAGGTTTACAGCGACGGGACGGGTGCAACTGCGCAATGTCCTGACAGATGAAAGCGCGCGCGAATTGCAGCTGGTGCTGGCGCAAGGAACACCGTGGGGCATCGCTGTGGGCGCAGGGCCCGCCAAACTATCGAGCTTTCGCGCCGCTGAGACCCGCACGCCCGAGGGGCAGCAGGCCTTGCAAGCGGCGGCCCGCAGCGCCGAACAACATACCGCGCGCGGCGAATACGGCTTCCGCTTTGCGCATTACCCGATCCTTGAGGCGATCAACGAAGGCTGGGATCCCGGAGGCGCGCACGAGTTGCTGATCGAACATCTCAATACCCCCGCCTTCCTTGAAATGGCGCGCGGGGTCACGGGGATCGACTCGCTGTTGAAGGCCGATGCGCAGGCCACGCTGTTTGCGCCCAACCACTATCTGGGGCGCCACATCGACAGCCATGTCGCCGAAGGCTGGGAGGTGGCCTATGTTCTCAACCTTTCGCGGGAGGACTGGCATCCCGATTGGGGCGGCTACCTGCTGTTTCTCGACGAGGACGGCGATGTTGTCGAAGGCTTCCGGCCGCGCTTCAATACGCTGAACCTGTTCCGGGTGCCGCAGCCGCATCTGGTCAGCTATGTTCCGCCATTCGCTCCGGTCGGACGACTGGCGGTGACCGGATGGCTGCGCAGCCGATGACCCCCTGCCACGGCGCAATGGCTCTTGCGCAATGACTGCCAACGCCCAGATGATCGCGCATCAGGCCAGTGTGCTGGCAGCGCAGGGGGACGACCTGCGGGCGGCTGCGCTGTTCGATCAAGGAATGGCTGCCTTCCCGCAGGATGCGCGGCTGGCCAACAGCGCCGGAAACTTCCACTTCAAAGCCGGACGGATGGACGCCGCGCTCGCCTTGTTCGAACGCGCCCTTACTCTCGCGCCCAATCTGGTCGAAGCGGCCGTCAATGCTGCGATTACTCTGGGGCGGATCGGCCAGCCGGATCGTGCGGCAGCGTTGCTTGCACCGCTTGAACAGGCGGGTGACAGCCATCCCGGTTACTGGCGGATCAGGGCTGATGCAGAACGGCAGGCCAAGCATTTTCGCGCAGCCGAGCGCAGCATGGCGCGTGCGCTTGCACGCGAGCCGGGCAACCCCAAAACCGCACGCAGCCGGGCGCGGCTGTCACTCGAATGCGGCGACCCCGAGGCGCTTACCCATATCGAACAGGCGCTCACGCTGAATCGCGGCGACCCGCAATTGCTGTTCGATTACGCGCAGGCTCTGGCCGTGGCCGGGCAAATGCAAGAAGCGCTGGAATGTAGCACCACGCTGGTGAACAACCTGCCCGGCTGGACGGAGGGTTTGAAGCTGCACGCGGAGTTGCGCTGGGCGGCGGGCGACCGGGCGCAATTCGCCGATCACTTTGTCGGGGTGGCTTCGATGCCGCAGGCCGGGCCGCCGATCTTCCTTGCCTGGTGCGACGTGCTGGACGGCGTTGACCGGCACGCTGAAAGCGCTGCCATTCTCGCTCGCGCCCGCAACATCTGGCCCGATGATCAGAACCTCGCGCTGGCGCAGGCGATCTCACTGGGCGAAGCCGGGTCGCCGCTGGAAGCACAGTCCGTGCTCGATCGCTTTACGGATGTGGCAGATCCTGCGTGGTCCACCGCCAGAGGCCGCAACCTGCTGCGGCTCGGCGACGTTGCCCGCTCCGAACAGGTACTGGCCAAGGCGCTGACGGCAAGCCCTGATGATGTGGCGGCATGGGCGCTGACGGATCTATGCTGGCGGCTGAAAGGCGATGCCCGGCATGAATGGCTGCATGGCCAGCCCGGACTGGTGCGATCCATCGCCCTCCCCCTCGACGCTTCCGAGCGCGCGACGATCACCGCCCTGCTCACCCGGCTGCATCAACACTCGGCCATGCCGATCGGGCAATCGGTCAAGCACGGCAGCCAGACCAAGGGCGCGCTGTTTGCGCGGGCTGAACCGGAATTGGCCCGGCTTGAAGCTGCACTGCAGGCAGCGATTGCGGAATATCGCGCAGGCCTGCCCCCCGCAGACCCCGGCCACCCCTTGCTCGCGCAACGGGACGATCCGTGGACGATTGTCGGCAGTTGGTCGATCCGGCTGGACGGAGAGGGCCACCATGTAGCGCACATCCACCCGCGCGGGCTTTTGTCGTCGGCGAGCTACTGGCTGGTGCCGGACGAGGTCGAGGCCGATGGCCAGCCCGGCTGGCTTGAACTTGGCAATCCGCCCGCCGGCCTCGCCGAAGGCCTTGGCAGCCTCCACACCGTGCGGCCGCAACCCGGAATGCTGGTGCTGTTCCCCAGCACCCTGTTCCATGGCACCCGGCCAATCACCCGAGGCACGCGGATGACCGTGGCGTTCGATGTCAACGCCAGCGCCTGACGGGCTGCTGTTCGGACAAAAAGAAGGGGCGGCGGATCATCCGATCCACCGCCCCCGTTGCTTTTTGTCGGTTCTGACCGGGATCAGAAGCGGAAGTTCACACCCACGAAGAAGTCGCGGCCGAGCACGTCGAAGAAGCTCGGCAGGGTGTTGCCCTGTTCGGCCTGCGCACCCAGAACCGGGGGCTGCTTGTCGAACAGGTTGTTGACGCCCGCGTTGATCGTCATGCGCTCATCCACGTCGAGGCTCAGCGCGAGGTCGATGTAGTTCCACGCACCGATTTCCGGACGCGGCAGCACGGCCGGGTCAGTCCCGATACGGTTAATGCCGGCAAACACGTTGTCGATGCGGAAGTCCTGCGTCGGACCTTCGTAACGCCAGCGGACCGAGAACAGGGCCGGGCCCTGCGTGTAAGTCACGCGCATATTGTGGCGGTATTCGGGCAGACCGAAGGTGCCTTCACCGATGTTCACGCGGGTCGGGAGCGACGCAATCGGAGTGCTGCGGAACTCGTCGAGCCAAGTGGCGAGGAAGAACAGGCCCAGCTCGCCCTTGAACAGCGGGAGGGTGTAATCGACCTGGAAGTCGACACCGCTGGTTTCCAGCAAGCCGACGTTGGCCTGATCGAACAGCGGGTTACGGCCGCCCACACCAATGCCGATCGCACCGGTGTTGGGGTTACGCGTGCCCGCAAACACCTGGCACACCGGGTCCTGCAGGTTCTGCACCGTGTTGAAGCACAGCGACAAAGCAGGGCCCATACCACCAGCGCGAACGCTGATCTGGTCTTCGACGCGGATGTTGAAGTAGTCAGCCGTGATGTTCAGACGCGGCACGAAGCTCGGCTGGACCACAACACCGATGGTGTAGGTGTCCGAGGTTTCCTCCGTCGCATTCGGGTTGCCACCGAAGTCGCCCTGAATCTGGGCGGCCGGCTGGACCGGACGGGTGAACACGGCTGATTCCGGCACGCCCGAAGCGATACAGATCGCCCGCAGGGCAGGGGTACGTTCAGCCGCCGAGCCACGATCCGAGCAGGGGTCGATCACGTTCGGGAAGCCGACGCCCACGCCGCCGAACAGGTCCTGCACGTTGGGTGCGCGCACCGCACGCGAATACCGGCCACGGAAGCGAATGTCCTGGATCGGCGCCAGTTCGAAGCCGACGTCATAGGTCCAGTTACCGCCGACCAACGGAAGCGAGTAATCCGAGTAACGGAACGAGCCTTCGAACGACAGACGGTCAATGAAACCGTCCTCGATCACCGGGATGCGAACTTCGCCGAAGATTTCCTTGACGTCGTAGCTACCCTGGGTCGGCAGGCCGGCGTTGAAGCCGAGCACGTCGCCCGAGGACAGGAATTCGTCAGGAATGAACTCCGAACCCATCTTGCGGTATTCCACACCTGCCGCAAAGCCCACGTCATCCGCGCCGAAGCCAAGGTTGAACAGTGAGCCGTTAATCGAGGCCACGGCGTTCGTCAGTTCGGACGTGGTGATGTTGGTGGCGTTGACCGACAGGTAATCCAGCGCAGCCCGCGAAGCGAGGCCGGAGCCGAAGATGTTAAGCGGCACACAGCCACCGCCACGAGCGGCCGAGTCAACGCAGCGAAGCTGGGTCGGGTTGGCCGGATCGAATTCCACCGTCAGTGCATTACGGAACCGGCTGGCGGAGATATTGCCCCGCTGAAGGTTGGTGTTCGTCGTGCGCGCGTAAGAATAGAATGCATCGAAGTTGATGTTGTCGGTGATCGAACCGCGAACACCGCCAAGCACGCGGAAGGCTTCACGGTTGAAGCTCGTCAGGCGGCTGCCGATGTCGTTGAAGCGGAAGTTCACCGTGGTGTTACGGTAACCCGCGCCCAGTGTCGCGTTGGCCGGGTTCTGGTTGAGCAGTGTGCGGGTCTGGTCGTTGAAGAACGGGCTGTTGACGAACAGCGGCACGTTGGCAAGGCCAGCCGGAGTCGGCGCCAATTCAGCGGCCACTTCGTTGCGAACGAAGGTGACTTCCGAATAGGCTTCGATGCCGTCGGTGAACTCGTAGTGACCATAGGCGCCGATCAGATACCGTTCCTGCGGCAACTGCAGGTAGTTATCGGGCGCGAAATTGTAGAGGTCAGCCGGGTCCTGGAAGGCACGCGAGCCGCCAGCAGCCGGGTCGAAGATGAACGGAAGCTGCGCGCCGGTGGGACCAGCGTTGAACGTACCGATCGGACCGGTGGGCGAACCCTGCGGCACAAAGCCGATCTGGCCGCCCGAGCGGGTGCCGGTGCCGCACAGGCCGGCAGTCGCGGAGTTAACCAGAGCGCCGCCCGGACCAGCGAACGGGGTACCGATGTCGCCCCGGCCGGTGCTGCCGTTGACGATGCAACCGTCGCCAGCTGCACGCTCGGAGAATTCGCGTGCATCCTGGAACACGGATTCGCGGCGGGTGTAATTGGCAAACATGGTGACCGCGCCGCGGCCATCGTCGAACGCCGAACCGATTGCAGCGTTGAACTGGTAGCGCGCACCATCGCCGCGGCCGGTCAGCGAGTAGCTGCCGCCCAGTTCAAGGCCTTCGACATCGCGCAGGCGGAAGTTGACGACGCCGGCAACCGCGTCCGAACCGTAAACGGCCGAAGCACCGCCGGTCACCACGTCCACACCGCCCAGCAGGAACTGCGGGATGGTGTTAAGGTCGACCAGCTGGTTGGTGTCACTGAACATCCAGCGGCGGCCATTGACCAGCACCAGCGTGCGGGTGGCACCGAGGTTGCGCAGGTTGAGAGTGACCGAGCCGTTGCCGGGGTTGTTCGAGAAGCCGGTGAACCCGGGCAGGACCTGCGGCAAGGTGTTGAGCACCTGCTCGACGTTGACAGCACCCGTCAGACGGAATTCTTCGGGCGAAACCACCGAAACCGGGCTGACCGAATTGAGGTCGGTGCGCTGGATGCGCGAGCCGGTGACGAGAATGGCGTTGGATTCGGTCGCTTCGGCGGACGAAGAGGTAACGTCGGCCGATTCGTTGTCCTGAGCATAGGCAGGCGCAGCGAACATGGCGCCAGCCATGACCGTCCCTGCGAGCAGCGAAGCCTTGTTGAAGCGTTGCATTTACGGTTCCTTTGGGATGCGCGTGCGCCTGGATTGCGCCGCATGCCCGCCCGCGTAAATCAAATCGCATCGCCGCCGCAATCCGATCAGCATTTATTGGCAACACTTCGATCTGTTATGTTGTAATTTTGATACAATAAAGAAATAGTCAGAAATTTTACTTATAAACGCATCTTCTAATATATGAAGATTGGAAGATTGACCGAAGTCCAGTCACAGTAACTGCACAGATATAGGGAAAACACTTATGATCGGCCAGACCGTCCCGCGCCCAGCGACGCAGCGCATCGTTACCGGAGGCGCATTGGCGATTGCACTTGTGCTTGCCGGTGGGCTTGGCGTGGCGGCGCAACCGGGCTTCCAATCCTCCGCGAATCTGCTCGATGGCCTGCGAAAGTGCCGGAGCCTCGCGGGAGATAGCGAGCGGGCGGCGTGCTACGATGGTTCGGTGTCTGCCCTGCTAGGCGCTGTCGATGCCGGTGACGTGCGGCTGGTCGATCGCGAGGAGGTGCGCAAGAGCCGCCGGCAGCTGTTCGGCACCAGCGCACCCGAGCTCGACATCCTCAAGGGCACCGGCAAGGATGAGGAGGAAAGCTCAGACCTGCTGGAAACCACGATCACAAGCGCGGTCAAGACGGGCCTTGCCAGCTGGCGGTTCACCACCGCCGAAGGTGCCGTGTGGGAGATCAACAACCCGCCGCGAAAACTCGCGCCGATCATGCCGGGCGACAGGGTTGTCTTCAAGAAGGCGTCACTGGGCTTCTTCTTTATCCGCATCAACGGCCAGATCGGGGTCAAGGGCAGACGGATTTCCTGAAAGGGTCCCCTGGCCACTGCCCGTGCCTGCCGTCCAGCGCCACACGGCGAAGCCGCCGAACAGCAGGGTCAACAGCACCAGATTGAGCGCCGCCGGCCAGTAATCGGTCAAGCGACCCCCCATCTGGTTGAGACCGACCATCAGCTCCAGTCCGGAGGTCGTGGGAAACAGGCGGGCCAGCGCCACCAGCGCAGTCGGCGTTGCCTCGGCGGGCCAGGACAGGCCGGCCAGAAAGAACAGTGGCAGAGAAATTGCCAACACCAGTTGCAGCGGGCGTTCGCGTGTCGGAAACAGGCTCGCCAGCGCCAGCGCCGCCGCCACCGTTGCGGCAACGAACAAGGCCGCTCCGGCAACAACATCGGCCAAGGGTGCCGCCGCGCGCGGGTAATCATGCCACCAGAACACCATGCCGACAAACCAGCCCACATCCAGCATCCCGATGGCCGACGCTGCCAGGGCGATGCCTGCCAACTGGCGCCGTGTCAGATGCAGGCTCGCACCCATACGTTCGCGCGCCGTGCCAGCCAGCAGCGCCAGACCGAGCAGAAGGCTCTGGTGAACGATCACGAAGGCCACGCCCGGAAAGATCGCCGCACCATATCCCTCGCGCGTGTTGAACAGGGGGCGCGGTTGCAACGCCAGAGCGGGCGCCGCAGGAGGGCCATCGGTGCGAGCCTGTTCGCGCGCTGCCTCGCGCCCCGTCTGACCGAGCGCGGTGCCGATCCCGGCAAGGGCGGAAGAAGAACGCAGCAGGAAAGCGCCATGTCCGGTCATCAGGACGGTGCCGGGGTTGCCGCGAGCAATCTCTTCTCCGAAGCCTTCAGGTATGACCAGTGCCGCAACCGCCCGGCCATCTGCCATCCACCTTTCGGCATCGGCGGCGGAGGGCAGGCTGGCGACAACATGGGTCTGCTGGACGGCCTCTACCCGGACGACGAGATTGCGGCTGGCCGATGTGCGATCATGGTCGACCACCAACACCGGGGCCTGCGCGACCACTTCGTCGGTATAGGCGCTGGGGTAGAAACCGGCATAGATCAGCGGCGAGACGAGCAGCAGCAACGCCGCAGCCCGGTCTGCCCTGATCGCGGTGAACAACGCGCGGAAAGCTCTCCACATCAGCGCCGCCCCCAGCTGGACGGATCGCGGGCGGCGCGCAGATAGAGGATTGTGCCGGGGATCGCTGTCACAATTGCAATGCCCAGCATCGCCAGCAGCGGCCAGGCCACCGCCGGGCCGCTGCCCTCCGCAATCCATGTGCGGGCGAGCAGCCGCGCGAAATGGGTATACGGCAGCGCATTGCCCCAAGCTCTGGCGAAGACGCTCGCTTGCTCCAGCGGAAAAATCGCACCGGCAAAGGCGAAGGATGCCCCGGCATAAAGCCCGGTCAGCGAAAGCGACTGGCTGAGCGTGCGGGTCATTCCGAGCAGCAGCACCGACACGCCGAGATAGGCGAGATACATCGCGGCATAGCCCACCAGCAGCGTCCAGGGCGAACCAGCAAAGGCCCACCCCCGCACGCCGGCAAGCCATGCGATTATCAGCAAGCTCCACCCCATGAACACCGCCAGATAGGGCGCAGCCTTGCCCGCCAGCGCGGCGATGTCAGGCGACCACGCCGCAATACTGCCATCGCGCAACTCGCGCCCGAAAGCAGAGACAACCGCCAGCATGAACAACAGATGCAGCAGCGCCGGGTGCAGCAGACTCACCAGCTGCAGTTCCTGACTGGCCGGTGTGTTCCAGGCGATAGCGGTCACCGCCCGCACCGGGGCCGCACGCACGCTGCCTGGAGGAGCAACTGCCGCGATCCGGTCAGTCGCGAAGCGCGCATTTGCCGCATCGACAACCGCGCCAATCTCGCGCTGGATGGTCGCCGCAGCCGCCGGATAGCTTGCGTTGAAATAGAGGATCACCGGAGCCTGCCCGCGCAACGCATCCTGCGAGGTGGCGGGAGGCACCAGCAGGGCGGCATGGGCCTGCTTTGCCCGGATCATCTGCTCAGCCACCGCAAGATCCGGCACCTGACCTGCCAGCGTCAACCCGGGAGCAGCCTCGATCCGGATCGCCAGATCGCGGCCGATTCCGCTATCGTCCTGCGCAATCAACAGCACCGGCAGATCACGCACCACACCAGCAGACAATTGCCACGCGATCACACCGCACAAAATCAACGGCAGCCACGTCAGCAGCGCAAGATCCCACGGGCTGCGCGCCAGAAACCGGCATTCGCGCGCAAAGCTCGCCCGGAACCCGGAGATGCCTGTCATTGCGGCCAGTCGAACAGAACCGACATGCCGGGGCGCAAGCCCGAAACCGGCTTGACCGGCGTAAGTCGCACTTCAAAGCCCTTCACGTCGAAGCCCTCTGACTGGCGTGTCGCGCGCCATGTGGCGTAATCGCCGGCAGGCGCGATAAAGGTGACCCGGAAGCGCGTGCTTTTCCCGCCCAGCGCCGGGATGCTCCCGGTCAACTCGCTTCCTTGGCGCACGCCCTCCATCTGGTCTTCGCGCAAGGTCACCGTGACCCAAGGTGCCTGCACTTCGGTCAGCAGCAGCACTGGATAGCCCGCCCCGACAATCTCTCCCGGCTGGGCAAGGCGGCGACCCACCTCGCCGGAGGCAGGAGCAATGATTCGGGTTTCAGCGCTGGCCGCAGCGACTTCGGCGGCAGCCCCGCGCGCCTGATCGGCCTGTGCGGTGGCAGCGCGGCGGTCTTCCACCCGCGCGCCCGACAGCGCGGCGTCATATTGCGAGCGCGCCGCACGGGCCGCCTCCTGCGCGGCGACCATGTTGGTGCGCGCCTCGTCGCGCTTCTGGCCCGCAATCACCCCTTCGTTGGCAAGGCGGTTCACTCGTTCGAATGTGACGCGAGCAAGATCGGCTGCTGCAACCGCCCGGCGCCACTGGGCCTCGGCCCCGGTGATATCGGTGCGGCGGGCGCCGGTTTCGGCCTTGTCGGCCAGCGACTGGGCCGCAGCGACCGCCGCATTGACCTGCATTTCCTTCGCCTCGACCTCGGGACTGTCGATCCGGGCAACCAACTGGCCCGCCTTCACCGCTTCGCCCTCAGCCACCAGCACCTCGGCGAGCCGTCCGGTGACCTTGCTGGCGACGCGGTATTCACGCGCATCGACGATGCCCTGAACCTGCCCGGCCTGCGGACTCCATGCGAGCCACAAGCCAAGTCCCACGACCGCGATGAACAGCGCCACCAGGACAGCCGACCATCCAGCACGCGAAGCGCGGGCCGGTGTTACCTTTTCGGTTTCGATTGCTGTCACGGTTTGGTCCCTGCCTGTGTGGTTGCCGAGGGTGGGAGATACTCGGCCAGCCGGTCAACCTGACCGCTGACTTGCAACAGCGATAGCAGCGCCTCGATATATTCATGCGCCGCCCGCGCCTGTTCGACCCGCACCCGTCCGGCCGCCAGCTGCGCGTCAGTCACATCGCGGCTGGTCCCCTGCATTTCGCGGAAGGAGAGGATCGACACGCGCAGGGATTCGTTCGCCGCCGCAATGGTCCGATCATATAGTGCGTAACGCTCTCGCGCCGACAGCGCCTGTGCATGGGTGATCTTCACGCCGGTTTCGATCTGCACATGCGCCTCGCGCACGCCGGATTCGGCCTGCGCCACGGTCGAGCGGGCGGCCTCCACACCCGACCTGCGTCCCATGCCCGAGGCGATCTTGTATTTGACCCCCACGCCGAAGATGAAATCGGGGTCGGTCACCAGCGTATCCTGCCGGTCGAGATTGTACTGCGCCAGCGCGTAGACAGTCGGGCGCAATTGCGCCTGTTCCGCCGCGACCCCGGCATCGGCGAGCCTGACGCTCGCTTCCAGCCGGTTGAGTCCGGGGTGATTGTCCATTGCCGCGGCAATAAAGGTTTCGCGGGGTGGCAATGGTTGCGGGCTGACACCAAGCGGTGTGGTCGGCTCGACGAGCAAGGGCGCGCGCAGCATTCCTGCGAGCGCGATATCGGCAGCGGCCAGATCGGCGCCCGCCTTTTCAGCTTCGCGCAGGGCTTCTTCCAGCGCCGCTTCGGCCTGAAGCCGCTGGGCCGGCGCAATCTGCTGTTCGCGTTCCAGCGCGCGGGCGGCGGTGAGGTGATCGCGGATCCCGGCTACCACGTCCTGCCGGATGCCAAGCGCCTGCGCCGCCAGTTGCCTCCCGAAATAGGCCCGCGCCAACTGCACCAGCCCCTGTTCGGACGCCTCGTTACGATTGGCTTCCTCGATCGCGACGCGGCTCGCAGCCCCTGCCCGCGCTGCGTCCATCTGGCCGCCCGCATAGATCGGCATGGTCGCGGTCACGATCGGGCGGGAGACAAACCGGCGGATGCGAAAGCGTAGCGGATCGGTGATGCCAAAGGCGTTGGCCACAGGCTCAAGCGACCCTAGCGGCAGAAACAGAGTCTTCTGAAAATCCAGCACCTGCGCTTCCACATCAAGCTCGGGCCGACCCAGCGTGCGCGTGGCCTCCTGCCGCGACTCGGCAGCACGCACGGCGGCATCGGCTGCATCAATCGCATCGGACCGGTCGAGAAATCGCGCCTGTGCTTCGGTGTAGGAAAGCGCCGATGTCTGATCCTGCGCGGTCAAAGGAGCGGCTGTCGCAAGCAGCACGGCTACGACCACCCCCAGCCGGCGCATCCTTGCAGCATTCGGCACGAGCATCTCCATCGCGAGGCAACCTGACAGGGCGCAAACCCGATATCCGCGCCCCCTGCCCTTGCCAATCGGGCCGCCGCGCATCTTTTCCTAAATGCGATAGGGGCACAATCCACTATACCACGTTGTTGTGGAATGAGGTTTCACGGGCGGCAATCCCGCAGCCGCTTCATTCACGGCGATAAGCGTTCATTGTGACAACCGCGCTTGGTTCAGCTGGCCTGACGGGTTTGCCGCGGCTGGGGACTGGCTCTTCGAGGGCTGCGAGAGCGCCAGAATGTCATTACAGTGAGGCTCCCGAGCATCGCCAGCCCGATCCCTGCCAGCGTCATGATGATACGCAACGGCAACGCCATCGCGCTCCCCGCCAACCGCGCCGAATGGAGCGGGTAGAGCGCATTGCCAGCCCTGATGGCGAGCGGCGCTGCGGGGGCGTCACGCGCCATCAACACCGTGCCGTCTCCGGAAGTGGTCAGTGTGGTGCGGCCATTGGGATGCCATTCCGCTGGACGCCGCAAGCGGATCGTCGCTGCACCGCCGGGCGCCTTGGGCCAGATGATCATACGCACTACGCCATCGGGAAAGCGGCTGTGCGCCGCAGTGAGGATCGCGGGCCAATCGGCTGCAACCGTGGTTGCGGGGGCTGGAGGCTTTGCCTGCCATGCCTCCACTTCACGGGCCGTGGACAGCGGGGCGAGCAGTGTCTGCCCCAGCGGCTTCAGCACCATCATCGCGCCGGTCAGCGCAGCCAGCAAGATCGGCAGCGCCAGCACCACTCCGATATCGCGGTGGTGGCGGATGATCGCCGGACGGGTCAGGCGCGCAGGCACCGCGCGCCACTGGAAGGTGCGGCGCGTCGGCCACCACAGGATCAGGCCCGTAATACAGAAGCCGATTGCCGCTATCCCGAGCCAGCCCGAAATCAGCTCGCCCCTCTCGCCCATCAGCAGATGATGGTGAAGATCGAACAGGAAAGTCTCGGGCCGCTCCCACACGCTGTCCCAGCGGGCCAGCACATGCCCGTCATGCGCAAGGTAAGCCCCTCCACCTTCGGGCAAGCCCGCTTGTGCCACACCGAATTCCGCCGATGGAAGCGTGACATACCCCGCCCCGAGCTTTTCGCCCGCCGCGATGATCGCCAGCGCCTCAGCTACGCTCGGCGCACGCGCGTCTTGTGCCACGGCAGCCCACCACGGCTTCCACAGCAGCGCAGCGCCCGACATGCCGAGCACCGCCAGCCCGAAACCGACCAGACCTCCCAACCAGCGGTGAAGGGTTGCGAGCACTGGCCGCATCAGAAATTGCCGAGCCAGCCGAGTGTGACCGTCCGCCCGCGTCCAGCAAAGAACCGCAGGTTGTCAGTCGGGCGCTGGGTATCGGAATTGTAATCGATATACTGCCGGTCGAGCAGGTTCTGCCCCGCTAGTGTAAAGCTGCCAAAGCCGGTCGCAACACTGACCGCGCCATCGAGAAGGTGGAAACCTTCGAAGTTGTTGCGCGGGTCGCCGCCATCGAAACGCTTGGAGAAATGGGTGCGCGATTGCAGCCGCAGGTTGACCGGCCCCAGAGTCCAATCCGCCGACAGATTGAGCCGGTCAGGCCCGATATTGGCCCCGTCCAAATCGGCGTTCACCACACCATCGCCATTGGTGTCCACTCGCCCGTTCAGGTGCGCGTAGCCTAAGCCAAGTCGCAGCCCCTTGATCGGCGTGGCGGTGGTCAGGTTCAATTCCAGTCCCTCAATCTCGATGCGCTGGCGCTGCACTTCGAACACGTCGCCAACCAGAACGAGTAATTGCCCCTCGTCACTGTCCGACCAGTAATAGGTTGCGCTCGCCTCGATCGGGCCCCGCGTTACCTCGACCCCGATCTCGCGATTGTCGGCCACCACCGGCGCAATGTCGAGGAAGGTGTCGAGATCGACATTCGGCGTGCGGATCGCACGGGTGATGCGGCCCACATCCGGCACGGTGTAGCCCTGCGCATAGCTGGCATAGGCGCGGATGCCCGGGGTGGGTTCAAACACGATCCCGCCATTGGGCAGCACGCGGTCAAAGCTGGGCGAACCGCCACCGACCTGTTGCGGGCCATAGAACCACAGGGTCTGGTAGTCGGGGATGTCGATTTCGACATTCTCCCACCGCACGCCGCCCGCCAGACGTAGCTTTCCATCCCAAATCGCAAGGTTCGCCTGCGTGAACGGCGCGATGCTGCGATAATCGGTCGGCGGCACCCATGCGCGGTCAGTAGCGGCAAGTTTCTGGACGGTGGAATCGTTCAGCAGGTCGACGCCGAACACCATGTTGAGCGGGCCGAAACCGCGCTCCCAACTGGCATTGACGCCCCACTTGCGACTGATGTTCTGCGACTGGTCAAACAGCGTACCGACCGGCGCGATGGCCGGATCCTGGAAATCGGCAAACACCCCGCCGCCATAGATATCGGCCGTGCGATTCCAGAAGCCGCGCACCCGCAGCGCACCGCCTGCCAGATCATCCGCGGTCAGCGTGAGCGCAAGGCTTTCAGCGAGATTCTCTGGCGCTTCGCCGGGGACGGTACCCAGGGCACCGGTCGAAGGCAGGCCCGCTGTCCGGTTGCCCGCAACCGCAATCAGATCGCCGTCACCTTGCAGGCGGAACCGCTGGCCCATCGCCTCGATCCGCACGCCCTCGCCCAGTTCGACTCCCGCCTTGGCAAAGAAGCTGAGGCTGTCTGAATCCATCAGATCGCCCTGAGTGCCGTCGGGCGCGATCCGCCGTTCGCGCGCATCGCGGAATACGCCGCGCTGTTCATAGGCTGCGCCGACAACGACATCGAAAGCGCCCGAACGGTTGGCGATCAGCGCGCCGACTTTGCCGCCGAAGCCATCGCTTTTCAGGCCGCTTTCGGCAGTGCCTTGCAGAATCGTGCGAGCACTCCAGCCATCTCCGGCAGGAGCGGAGACGGTGACTTGATTGATCACCCCGCCAGTGCCGCCGATTCCTTGCAGCGCGTTCGAGCCGAGGATCAACTCCACCCGGTCGATGAAGAACGGGTCAATGGTGAAGCCATCGCGCGAACCATCGCGCAAAGGTGCGGTCTGCGGAATGCCGTCGATCGCAAACAGGGGCGAGCGGCCGCGCAGAGTCTCGCCTTGCCCTGTCAGCTTTTGGCGCGAGGGCGAGAAGCTCGGCGTCAGCGCCGCAACGGCATCGACTACCGAACCCGAAATCTGGAGCTGGCGTTGAAGCGTCTCGCGGTCGATCACCTCAGCCGTCAGCGGAAGGGCTGTTACCGGCAGGTTGGTGCGTGCGGCGGTAACGATGATCGGCTCGGCAGCGTCCTCGGTCTGGCTGTCCGGCGCCAGTTCGGAAGCACCCGCAGCCTCATTTGCGTGGGCAGCGCCTGCCAGAGGTAGAATCGCGGTGGACACAAGAAGGGCGAGACGCATTGGAATTCTGCTCCTGATAATCATTCGCAATTACTATTGCGGACGATTCTCAAGAAGGCAACCTCTATTCGGGCATTGATCCGCTATCCAAAGCGCGCAACGCCGCCAGATCATCCGCCCCTAGGATCAAGCGCACCCCGAGCGAGCCTGTGCCAGCCAGCACCGGATGCTTACGCAGGCACATTCCCAATGCGATGATTTCGCCGAAACCTGCGCACGCCTGCGTGATCAGTGTCATCAGGTATTCCTGTGTCTCGAACCGCCGGCTGCGTGCGATGGCTGCAATTTGCGCAATCAACGGATCGTAATCGAACACATTGGCCATTTCGTCCGATCCAACCTGCACCAGATCAGGCGAGATGGTCAGATCGAGATCTAGCACGTGGGCATCGGGTACCACATCCTCGGGGCCATAAGTCCCGATCGACACCGGGAGATGGAGGTCGCGCAATTCAATTCGGGCTTGGCGGGTCATGTATTTCGCTTTCGGTGGCAAAGGTTCTGGCTTGCGCGCTTATCACTTGACGCTTCCCGCCGGTTGACCGATCATCTCCCCGCCCAGAGCGAAGACAGACATACAGCTCGGGGGCAGGCGGAATCGTCTTTCAAACAGCGCTTTCGCCGGTGAATAATGGTGGTGGATGGGGATCGTCTGCCGGGTTCTACTGGTCGCACATCGTTTCGTTCCGGCTAACCGCTGATCCCTGCCCGCTGACGAGGGGATGAGTGATGTTGCAAGACACAAGCGGTGACGCGGGCGAAGCCGACTGGATTGGCTGCCTGACCTACAAGAGCGTTGCTACCGCATCCCCCAGTCCGGCGGATCTGCGCGCGTTGGTCGGCAAGGCGCGGGCGCGCAACCGCAACCTGAGCATCACCGGAATGCTGCTGTACGAAGACGGCTCGTTCCTTCAGACGCTTGAAGGACCGCCCGACAAGCTGGGCGCACTGTGGAATTCGATCAAGCAGGACACCCGCCACGACCAGATCGAGGTGCTGAGCGAGCATATCGCCCCGGCCCGCGTGTTTTCGGAATGGGATCTGCTGCTGCATAGCCGGCTCGATCCCGCGCCTCCGCCGAAAGTTCCTGCCCGGTCGACACCTGCCGCCGTCGCCGGTCACATCGACACGCTAGTGCGCCTCGCGCTGAATGCGGACGATATCGGCATCAACACTTTCATCGCCCATCTCGCCGAACAGGGCTGGACCAGCAGCGCGATCATTACCCTGCTGATCGAGCCGGGCGCCCGCGCGCTGGGGGATGCCTGGCTGGCCGACGATTGCAGCGAGCTTGATCTCACCATCGGGCTCAGCATGTTGCAACTGGCCGGCCATGCCGTGCGCTACGAGGCGAGCGGGCAATCGATGCGCAACAGCCGTTACAGCATCCTTCTGGCGACCGCTCCGGGCGAACAGCATATGCTCGGAACATCACTGCTGGCCGATCTGTTCACCGATGCCGGATGGCGGGTCGAAATGGCCTTCCCTGGCAGCGACGAGGCGCTCGCCAACCAGTTGAGCGCCCAGCATCCCGATGCGGTGGATATCGGCCTGTCAGACGCCATGCCGCGCCACCACACGCTCGACCGGTTGCGCGCCACGATCGAACATAGCCGGCTGGCAACACCCGATCAGCCGACTGTGATCTCGGTCGGCGGCAGGCTGTTCGCCGAGGCAACCGAAACCGCCCGGTCCGTGGGCGCCGATCACGCTCGCATTACGGCCGCAGGGGCCAGCATCCGCATGGCCGAACTCGTCAAACAAAGCCGAGCGCGAAAGCAATAGGCGGGGCCGGTCTGCTCGGCATGGCCGGCGCCCTCGCCAATGCTCGTTCAATCTTGCCGCTACGAATTTTGCGCTTGCGTGCGGAGGGGTGTCGAGAGATTGGTGCCATGAAAATTTAATAACGGGTCTGCATACTCTCTTCTGCCAAGACCCGATCTCCCCTTGCGTAACACAACGGAATGCCAGCTTTTGCCCGGATCGCGGCGGGCAGCGGACCAAAGATCGGGCTGGCCCCAGAACTGGAATTTACTGCCTTGAGAATCGATTCTATGTCCGACCAGCAGACTGTGGCCAGCCCGAGTGCGGCCGCGCTTGAACCCCGTAAACTGGTCGCCGCGCTCAAGCCCTTTTCCACGCCTCATACCGGGCGGAGCATGTGGGAACTGGCGATCACGGTTCTCCCGTTTTTCGCGGTCATTCTGGTGATGCTGATCGCGATTGATGCAGGCTACTTGCTGGCTCTGGCGCTGTCTCCACTGGCGGGCCTTCTGCTGCTGCGGATTTTCATCATCCAGCATGATTGCGGCCACGGCGCATTCCTCGCAAAACGCGGCGGAAATGACTGGATCGGGCGCGCTCTGGGCGTCCTGACTTTCACCCCCTATGATTGCTGGCGCCGGTCGCACACGCTGCACCATGCCAATACCGGCAATCTGGACGCCCGCGGATTTGGCGATGTCGACACGCTGACAGTGGCCGAATTCCGCGCAAGCACTCCGCTGCAACGCCTGGCCTACCGCGCCTACCGCAATCCGCTGGTGCTGTTCGGGGTTGGCCCTGCCTACCTGTTTATCCTGCGCCACCGCTTGCCGATCGGCCTGATGAAGGCAGGCTCGCAATACTGGGTGAGCGCGCTCGGCACCAATCTTGCGACGGCCTTTGTGCTAGGCGTGCTGGTGTACTTGTTCGGATGGGCCACGACCGCGATGGTCGTCGTCCCGGCGCTTCTGATCGCCGCATCGACCGGGGTCTGGCTGTTCTACATCCAGCACCAGTTCGAAACCGCGCATTGGGACCGGAGCGAAAACTGGTCGTTCCATGACGCGGCCCTGCACGGCAGCACCCACCTTGACCTGCCACAGCCACTTCGCTGGTTCACGGCCAATATCGGGGTGCATCATGTCCACCACCTCGTCAGCCGCATCCCGTTCTATCGTCTTCAAGACGTGCTGAAGGCCTATCCTGAGCTGCGCCGGGTCAACCGCTACACGCTGTCCCAGACGCTCAGCCCGCTGCTGCTGACCCTGTGGGACGAAGACCAGCGCCGGCTCGTCACCTTCCGGGAGGCCGCACGGCAGGCTGCCTAAGCGCGACCGATCCGGGGCTGTCGTCTATTCCCTATGGCCCCGCATAAGGCCCGTTAAGTAAGCTGCGTCACAAGCTGGAGCGCGCCAAGCCTTGCGCATATGCCAGTTTGGAAAACCTGTTACGCCATGCGCCTCCCGCTTCTCGCCGCCCCTGCCCTGCTGGCCCTGTCCGCTACCCCCGCTGCGGCGGCGGAGGATGACGGCAATGTCTGGCTCGGCCAGTTCGTCACCATCAATGCGACCGATAAGGTCTATGTCAGGCTGGAAGCGCAGGAACGCTTTACCAATGATGCCGAGCGGCTCGGGCAATTGCTGCTGCGCTCGCTGGTCGGCTACCGCATCGACAAAGACGTCAATATCGGGGCCGGTTATGCCTTCGTCCTGACCGATCCGGTCGGCCCGGTGGAGCTGAACGAACACCGCTTCTTTCAGGAACTCAACGTCCGCCTGCTCTCGACCGAGGGTGGCGTAACGCTGGATAGCCGCACCCGGCTGGAACAGCGCACCTTCGAGGAGCGCGAGGACACCCAATGGCGGCTGCGCCAGTTCGTCCAGTTGCGCGTGCCGGTAAGCGGCAACAACAAGATCGTCGCCTATACCGAGCCCTTCATCGACCTCGACGAAGGCAGCGTGCAGCGCGGCGGCCTGTCGATCTGGCGCAACTTTGTCGGCGTTTCGGTCCCGCTGGCCAAGGGCATCGAGGTCGTGCCGGGGTACCTTAATCAACACGTGTTCCGCGACGGGCGCGACCGCTCCGACCACACGGCCAACGTCAATCTGTTCATGACTTTCTAGGCATTGCTGCCGGGCCGATGTTTCGCGTGAAACATCGACCTGCACACAGCGCTGGTCGAGCACCCTCTCGCCGCGTGCGATACCCTGTGCCACATCAGCCATCATGTCGCAGCCCCGCGCCTTCCACCTGATTCTCGCCAACAACCTCGTCCAGAACCTCGTCAATTTCACGGTGTGGTTCGCGCTGGTGTTCTGGGCTTTTCTCGAAACCCGCTCGGTTTTCGTGACCGGCATGATCGGCGGCATCTATCTGGTGCTGGGCGCAGTCCTGGCCGCGTGGTTCGGCAGTCTTGTCGATCACCATGCCAAGCGCGCGGTGATGCTCGGGTCGAGCGCAATGTCATTCGTTTTCTACGCCATCGCACTGGGTGTGGTGCTGATCGCGCCACCTGCCGCGCTGTCGCAGGTCGATGGCGCCTGGCTATGGGTCTTTACCGGTATCGCCATGCTGGGCGTGATCGCGGGCAACCTGAGGATGATCGCCTTGCCGACGCTCGTTACGGCGCTCATCCCGCCAGAGGAGCGCGACAAGGCCAACGGTTTGGTTGGCATGGTATCGGGCCTCGGCTTTCTTATAACCTCGGCCATCAGTGGCTTTCTGGTCGCATGGGACGGGATGCGCGGCACGCTGGCGCTGGCACTGATCGCAACAGTAGTTGCGTTCGTTCACCTGCTGGCAATCCGCCTCGACGAGCCGCGCCCCGACGGTGACGGAGCCGACTCAGATGCCCCCCGCCGCATGGACCTTGCCGGAACCTTGCGCACAATCCGCGCCGTGCCGGGGCTTGGCGCGCTGATCCTGTTCGCCTGCTTCAACAACCTGCTGGGCGGCGTGTTTATGGCGTTGATGGACGCTTACGGATTGTCGCTGATGAGCGTCGAGGCGTGGGGGTTGCTGTGGGCGGCCTCATCATCGGCCTTCATCCTCAGCGGCATCTTCATTGCGAAGCGCGGACTGGGCGCAAACCCTTTGCGTACGCTGATGCTGGTGAACCTTGCGGTGTGGCTGGTGGCGGCGCTGTTTTCGGTTCAATCCTCGATCCTGTTGTTAGCAATCGGCTGTACCTTGTGGCTGCTGCTCAGCCCCTTTGCCGAAGCTGCCGAGCAAACCGCCTTGCAACAGGTTGTCCCGTTCGAGCGGCAGGGCCGGGTGTTCGGCTTCGCGCAGGCGGTCGAGAACTCTGCTGCGCCGCTGATGGCAGTGTTGATCGGGCCGGTGACACAGTTCTGGGCGATCCCCTTGATGACCGACGGCGCCGGCGCTCAGGCGGTTGGCGCGTGGTATGGCACCGGGCCGGAACGCGGGATGGCGCTGGTGTTCACTATCACCGGATTGGCCGGCATGGCTCTGACTCTGGCGGCAATGGCCTCCGCTTCTTACCGCGCGCTGACAGAGGCTGTGCGGCAGGCCTCCGCACCGCAATAGGTTGCATTTGACAATCAATCGCCGCGCCCTCAGTTTGCGGCGCGAGAGAGGCTCTCGAAGGGGATCAAATTCATGCAAGCGCAAATACTCGCGCCAGCTGCCGTGCTGGTGGTGTGGTCGGTCATCATGCTGTTCTGGATGGCGGGCGTTCGTCTGCCAGCGCTGAAGAAAGCGGGAATCGACCTTGGTGCTCGGCCCGGCGGGCGGGGTCAGGACCTCGAAGGTCAGGTCGAGCCGCGGATCAACTGGCCTGCGCACAACTATTCGCACCTGATGGAACAGCCCACCGTGTTCTATGCCGCTGTGATGATCCTTGCGATTATGGGTCCGGGCGCAGCGGACGTGCTGGCGGCTTGGATTTACGTGGGCCTGCGGATCATTCACTCGATCTGGCAGTCGACCGTCAACAAGGTGCCGGTGCGCTTCTTGCTGTTCATCATCAGCACCTTTGCGCTGCTGTTCATCGGCGTCCGCGCGGTCATGGCGACCTTGCTGGCTGACCCTTCCGCCCTTCCCGGTTAAGGAGACAAAACAATGATCGGCATGGATATTCTTCAACCCGTGGTGGCGCTGCTGGCATGGACGATGGTGATGTGGGTGTGGATGTATGCCACCCGCATCCCGGCGATGAACAAGGCCGGGATCGACGCCAAGAACCTCGTTGGCAGCAACGGCGCTAGCCTGCGGGAAAAGCTGCCTGACAGCATCAGCTGGAAAGCGGACAACTACAACCACCTCCACGAAGCACCGACGCTGTTTTACGCGGTGGCAATCGTGCTGGCGATCATTGGCGCAGGCGACGGGTTCAACACCCAGCTGGCCTGGGCCTATGTGGCCTTGCGCGTGGCACACAGCATCGTGCAAGCGACCAACAACCGTGTGATCGTGCGCTTTGCGCTGTTCGCGCTGTCATCGCTGGTGCTGATGGCCCTGGTCCTGCACGCCGCTATCGCAGTGTTCTGAAACCGGCAGCGGCGGAGTTTTACTCCGCCGCTTGGGCCTCATGCACCGCGTGGGCGCGGGCGGCGAGGAACCGCTCGCCATCGAGCGCCGCCATGCAGCCCATGCCCGCAGCGGTGACGGCCTGCCGATAAACATGATCGGTCACGTCACCTGCCGCAAACACGCCGGGGATCACGGTCTTGGGCGTGCCGGGCTCGGTCAGCAGATAGCCGCTTTCATCCATCGGCAGCTTGCCCACGAACAGCGATGTCGCCGGCGCGTGGCCGATGGCGACGAAGGCTCCGTCGACTTCCAGAGTGGACGCCTCGC
>Ga0209812_10000682_pt1 | contig 28910 bp, 22 predicted proteins | sample JI71714BDNA_FD_187502 | JGI IMG/M metagenome (GOLD analysis project Ga0209812, IMG submission 187502) | Wastewater effluent complex algal communities from Wisconsin, to seasonally profile nutrient transformation and Carbon sequestration -... | ecosystem: Engineered > WWTP > Effluent > Algae...
TCATACCGTTTTTTTCTTGTGTTATTCGACAGGCTTCCAAGCAAAATAGTGCCCGAATACCTCCTGATCTATTTGGTTATTTAATCGTTGAAAACGATCCAAGAAGGGATGCAACCCTTCCGTGAATATTTCGTCTAACGTAATGTACTCAATTTCATGGCGAAGTTTACCCAAGGCCCGTTCGGCCTCGTTGGAATACCCATCTTCCATCCGCTGGCCGGAGATGGCATACAACGCCCGCTCAGCTTCCCGAACGCAATAAAGAATGGACCGTGGGAAGGATTTATCAGTAACTAAAAAAGCCACCAAATGCTCTGGATCCACACTTTTGTACTGCTGACGGTACATATTGTATGCCGAAACCGACTTGAGGACGGACGACCAAATCAACAGGTCCTGGGGCTGGGCCGAAGTCATCGAACCCCGGTGGGCTGTAAAGTATTTGATGTCCAAAAATCGAGAGGTCTTGTCTCCCCGCTCTAAATAGCGCCCTAAATGACCAAAATAATACCCTTCTTGCCGAGATAACGTGGAGTCAACCATCCCCCAAAATAGCTGAACACCTTTTTTCACTTGCTCGAAAAAGTGTTCCGGCGACTCCCACAAGCTTCCTCGTTGCGAGGCTTCTTTGATCTGCAAATAAAACCCATTCAAATGCTCCCACAATTCTTTAGGTAATGCCTCACGAATGGTCCGGGCATTTTCCCGTGCCGCTGACAAACAGGAAAAGATAGCATTCGGATTGCGGGGATCGAAGGTAAGAAAATGAATAACCGACTCGCGTTCGGGGGAATCATAAAAGGTATGGTACAAGGACTCATCCGCCGTGGCGGCCAATAAGGCCCGCCAATCTTCCGAAAATAATCCGGGGGCTTCTAAGGATAAATGGATGTTCACGCTAATAAATCGCGCGTAATTCTCGATTCTCTCCATATACCGGTTGACCCAATATATGGAATCGGCTACTCGGCTCAACATACGTCTTGTCATCTTTGGTTGGTAAACAAATGTAGTAGTTTGGCCCGAAAATCCCAGTATTTCCCGACTAATTAAAACTACTTACCGCATACTTATCCGTATTGCAGTAGGTCGAACTGTATAAATAAAAGCCCGCCCGTGAAGTCGAATACCGCCGAACGATGTGCAATACCGGGGATTTGGCCTTGATCCCCAAGGCCTGGGCCACCCGCCGATCGGCCGATACGGCCTTCACTTCTTGCACCATGTCCTGAACATCAATCTTATACCGCATAAACAAGGTCCGAAAAACCGACCCATCAATCAAAGGCAAGGTAGCAAAGTCGTCCAATCCCTCCACAGGCAAATAGGTCGTCTCCAACATCACCGGATCTTGCTCTACACTCCGCAGCCGTTCCAAGACAAAAAAATCGAGTGATTCCACAGGATCCATCAAATGCCCAAAAATGGGCAAGGATAACCGCTCGGCTATGGGCCCACGCAAAACCGTCGTTTGGCCGTGGCGCTCGCTGGCGCTGACAACCTCCGTCCAGCCTTTCAAAGACAAAAGCCCCAGCGACTTCCGAATCGCCGAAACGGTACTCCCTTTCCCGTGCTTGCGGGTAATGTAACCCTCCAAAACCAATTCCTTGAGTGCCTGCCGGACCGTCATGCGTGTCGCTTTAAAAACCTCACACAATTCATGCTCCGACGGCAACATCGTCCCTTCAGCATATTCGCCTGAAGTGATTTTTTCTTTTAAAATACCTTGAATTTTTCGATAAACCGGAATCCTTTCGTCGAGAGGTGATGCATGTTCGGGGGTTTCCATGGGAAGCAGTAAAAATAAAATGTTGGGTTTTTCGTCGTCGTAGGTCAAAATTACACATTTACACACCAAAAAAACAAAAAAGACATTCAGGAAACCCAAATGCCTTTTCACGACGAAAATACTTTAACCTATGATGAATCACCCCCACATACGGGACGTGAACTCTTTTCTATTATATAAAAAAATTAATAGAGTCTAAATCCTTGTATATACAACTGGTCTATACAGTTACAAATTTAGAGGGAATTTCTGGTTCAACAAAATTATTTTTTCAAAACTCGCGCTCCCTCAAAATAAATTAGAGGGTAATCCCCGCATCTTCAAACAAATGCGCTACCGTTGATGTCGCATGCAAACGTACCCAATTGGTATACGCTTCCGCAACCGGTGAAAGTTTCTTGGTCGATTGCCAGACCAATTCCCAACGAGAGGACAACGGAAACCCATCAATCGGAATGATCTTCACCAAACCCAACTGCATCTCCAACCGCACGCCGATCAAAGGCAGTACCGAAACTCCCAAGCCTGCGATCACCGCTTGCTTCACGGCCTCGTTGGACGTCAACTCCATCTTGGGCCGAACCGACCATTGCCGCGCCTGCATGTACTGCTCCAACACCAACCGAGATCCTGACCCTTTCTCCCGAAAAATCAAAGGCAACTCCCGTAAATAGTCGGATGGATACAAATCATTCGCCACATCCATATCCGCACTCCCCATCACAAATAGCTGATTCTCCATCAACGGAATGCTATGCAAATGCAAATGTTTCGGCACAACCGACATTAACGCAAAATCTACCTCGTTGCGCTCCAAACTCTCCACCACCAACGATTTGTTGGTGACATCCAACTGCAACTCCACCCCCGGATGTAGCTTCAGAAATTCGGATAACAAATACGGCATGATGTATTTCCCTGTCGAAACTACCGAAATCTTCAAGCGACCTGTCAACTGCCCCTTGAAGGCCAAGGTCTTGTAATTGATGGCATCGACTTCCCCCAAAATCTTCTCCGCCGCTTGTGCCACCTCCCGACCAAAGTCCGTGACATACAGCTTCCGGCCCACCACCTCCGTTAAAGGTATCTCAAACTGATCCTGAAAATTCTTCAACTGGATCGATACCGCCGGCTGGGTGAGGTGCAACTCCTCCGCCGCTTTGGTGATGCTCTTCGTCTGGGTTACTTTCCAGAACACTTGAAGCTGATGCAAGGTATAATTCATAAAATTGCCTTATAATTAACATCACAAATATAAATAAAAATTAATGGAAAGTATCCCACATCTTTGCATAAGAATTTTCGAGCAAAACAAACATGACAAAAATAACTGTAGCGAAAGGCGACGGAATCGGTCCAGAAATCATGGACGCCACGTTGAAAATCATCTTGGCAGCCGGCGCTCAAATCGAGATTGATGAAATTGAAGTTGGGGAAAAAGTGTACCTCGCAGGCAATACGGCAGGGATCGCACCGGAAGCATGGGATACCATCCGGACCAACAAGGTTTTCTTAAAAGCCCCGATCACCACACCTCAAGGTGGTGGCTACAAAAGTTTGAATGTGACCACTCGGAAATTTCTAGGCCTCTACGCCAATATTCGTCCGTGTACCAGCTTGCACCCTTTTGTGCAAACCAAACACCCGAAAATGGACGTGGTCATCATCCGCGAAAACGAGGAAGATCTGTACGCCGGTATTGAGCACCAGCAAACCGATGAGGTGGTACAATGTTTGAAATTGATCAGCCGCCCAGGGTGCGAAAAAATCGTCCGGTATGCCTTTGAATACGCCCGGCAATACCAACGGAAAAAAGTCACCTGCTTCACGAAGGATAATATCATGAAGCAAACCGACGGACTTTTCCACCAAGTGTTCGACGAAATCGCGAAAGAATATCCCGAAATCGAAAACGAACACTGGATCATCGACATCGGTGCGGCGAAATTAGCCGATACGCCTGAAGCTTTCGATGTCATCGTGATGCCTAACTTGTACGGGGATGTACTCTCCGACGTCGCCGCGCAAATCGCAGGCTCGGTCGGACTCGCCGGATCTGCCAACATTGGAGAAACCTGCGCAATGTTCGAGGCCATCCACGGATCGGCTCCTCGCCGGGCCGGTCAAGATATGGCCAACCCGTCTGGTCTTTTGCAAGGTGCCATCTTGATGTTGAACCACATCGGACAAACCGAAGTGGCTGAAAAAGTACAGAATGCTTGGCTTACGACCATTGAGGAGGGTATTCATACCTACGATATTTACAAAGAAGGCGTTAGCAAGCAAAAGGTGGGCACGTCGGGCTTTGCGGATGCGGTAATCGCCAACTTGGGCAAAAAACCGGTGTCCTTCCAAGCGGTTTCGTACAATGCCGATGGCGCGTTGGTGTTGCCGAAGTACGTTCGGCGGGCGCCTGCACAAAAAGATTTGGTGGGTGTAGATCTATTCTTGCATTGGAATGGCTACCAAGCGGATGACTTGGCCGTGAAGGTCCAAGCTTTGAATCAAGCCGACGCGACCTTGAGCATGATCACTAACCGGGGCATCAAGGTATGGCCTGAAGGGTTCGAAGAAACGTTCTGTACGGACCACTGGCGCTGCCGATTCAAACCCACCGAAGGACAAACGATCACCAAACATACGATCGTTCAACTTCTTCAAAAAGCCGAAGAACTCGGGCTTGATGTCATCAAAACCGAGAATCTATATACATTCGATGGCCGCCAAGGATATTCCTTAGGGCAAGGCCAGTGATCGAAGAATTTTGAGTGAACCTACATACAGCAGTAGTTTGTTGGAGTCAAGCAGGGGGCATCCTTGATGGGGAACCTTCCCGGTTTTTGGAAACAAAAACTCCCCACTTTGCTTTTTTCACACCAAAGCCCGCCGGGATTACCCCGACAGGCCTGTGTCTCTAACCTACCTTTACCTGTTTTTTATAACGTCTTTTTCGCTAAGTAAAAATCCACCATCTCGAGGTCGCTCGCTAGGCGTGTTTGCAAATCGCTTACCGTCTTAGGGGCTGGAACGATCACTTGGTCGCCCGGTTGCCAGTTCAACGGCAGCGACACTTTATGTGCATCGGATGTCTGTAGCGCCAACAAAACGCGCTTTATTTCGTCCATATTCCGGCCTACCGACATCGGGTAGTACAGTATCGTCCGAATACGACCTGTCGGATCCACGAAAAATACCGCCCGAACAGCCGCCGTTTCGCTTTCGCCGGGTTGCAACATCCCCCATTTTTTGGATACCGCCATGTCGATGTCGGCTACGATCGGAAATTCATACAGAATACCGGTATTCCGCCGTACATTATCGACCCACGCAATATGCGAATGAATGGAGTCGATGCTCAACCCCATCAGCTTGCAGTTATTTTTCTCGAAAAAACTCGCCTGTTCTTCGGCAAAACCACACATTTCGGTGGTACAAACTGGCGTAAAATCGGCTGGATGGGAAAAAAAGATTACCCATGAACCTTGGTTGTACTCGGAGAATGTCAAGGGACCGGTGGTCGTCATGGCACTGAAATCCGGGGCTTGATCCCCTATCCGGGGCATATACGTTGCTACGTCGCTCATTTGTTTTGTTTATATTTAATGAGACAAAGATAGACAAAGCGATATGCCTGTTTGGTGACAAAAGTTACGGATGTAGGTAATTGGGGGAGAGGAGAGAGGAGAGATGAACGGAAATAGGCCGAAAAGGGATGGTTTAACGATTCTCATCCTCGGGCTGTGTCCTCACAGCCCGAAATCCTTGTGTCCGCACAGCCCGAAATCCTTGTGTCCGCACAGCCCGAAATCCTTGTGTGCTGTGAGGACACAGCCCACGGGTTTCGTGGGATCTTCTCCTTAATCTATCTAAAAATCTTATCGTATTGGGCAGATTGCCGTCTTTGTTTCATGGCGAAATACAAACGTGATTCTCAAAGATAATTCACAGCACAATCCGTCATTCCAAAATAATCGGCTATAATCGATTCTATTACAGAAAGAGGATATCAGTGCATGGAATGATGAATGATGGGGTGATTTTAGTGCTGAGAGATAAGTGTGGTCAAAGTGAAAGGAATCATGAATAATTATTTTAAAATATATCATAATTCATAATTCATAATTCATAATTCATAATTCATAATTCATAATTCATAATTCATAATTCATAATTCCTCAAACCCATTCCGCGCCGCGATCGACACCAACGGCTGGATGACATCTAGGAATGCCCCCTCGTCGAGCTGACTCATGTCATACGGAAAAATCGTCCAATAGTCGTCAAGAAAGGCACACCTGGGCGATTTTTCCCGAATAACTCGGTACGCCAACTGCTGCAAACCAAAAAAGGGCCGAAAGTAGGTGGCCAACGGAGGCAGCTTATTGCCCTTCCGACTGTTGAACACGGGATCCGCCGGAATTAAATTCCAAATCAAATCATGCGACACAAACGAGTACGGAATAAAATGCTCCACCGCGTAGTCGCCTACGCCCAAAGGCCGACCGGTATAAATGCAATTAACCGTTTCATATTCGTGTAAAACCACGTCCCAAAATTGCGTGCGTTGCCGGGTTAAGCTGTTTCGGTGTGGGGGTTTGATGAGCTTGTTGGGGATATCCGGCACGTTCGGATTTTTGGCTTGAAGAAACAACGCCAAATGCCAATAACAATACGCTTTCAATACCCCAACATTCGCCTCCAAATACGGCAACCAACGAGGATTGAAACGGATATGATTCGGATAAAGTGCGTACATGGGTTCGCCCTCAAGGGTTTGGGAGGACGTATAAATTCGCCGCTGGCGCTCAGATTCCTTTTCTCCCGGCTGGGATGGGTACCACGGACTCAAAAACCAATGCGGCACATTCCGGTCGAAATGCTGAAGTAACCTCTGTGTTTCTGCTTTTGGGCTGCGGACCAACGTATCCACCACGGTGGTCCGATCTACCTCCACGGTCAGCGGCTCCAAAACGTTTATTTTCTGGATGGCGTCCTGAATCAAATCCAACTTCCCAAACGACAAATGAAAGTAATTCACCGTGTACCACGCCTGAGCAACCATCCCCGCAAACAATTCTTTTTTGCTCACCTCCTCTTTCCCCTCCTCCACGGCTTGCAACAAGGCCAAAAACCAATAAAACTTGTACGTCGTGGTGGTCTTATTGAAACACGCCGCCAACAAATGGGTAGGAAGATGGGAGGAATTGGGGATGTGCATGGGACGTGATTACTGAAGAAAAAAGCTAGAAATGGCGTTATTGTCAATTAAATATCTTTCCATTCACTTCGCATCCCTTGTGTGTGGTCATTGAAACTTTGAGCGTCTTCCTTGGTAAAAACACCTCGATACTTTTCTGAAAGTTTGGGTTGCTTCGGATTATTTTTCAACACCTTGATTAAGTGCAACTCTTCTAACTCATGAAGAAGGCCTAGCGCTTTGGGGTTTGTAATTTCGATGAGCAGCGTATTTTCCATGTCATGAATTTCTTTTTTTAAATCTACTCAATTATGGTGAAAATAAAGAAAAAAATCAAAGCCATCATGCCTTAAGCATACCCACGTATCGGTCATCTTTCCATGCTCTTCCTTTTCAGGGCGTGCCCCTTCGGGTCGGGCTATCCGCTGCAAGTCCTCGCTCGTACCTCGCTCCGGGCTTTCCGCTGCTATCCCTCACGCGGGGGGGAGTTTTTGACTCCTTACATCAAGTAAAATACAGCTTTTCTAGACGTGGGTAAAAATGAAACTGATGTGGGTTTCTCTTCTCCAAAAAGCTCGAAAAATGAAATAGACAAAACCGTGTAATTCCCTCCGAATGCTGTTTTAAATACGGCACCCAATCTGGATTGACCTGAATATGATCCGAATACAAGGCATACAAACACATACCTTTGAACATCTGAGATTCCAACTCGGTTCGCTGCTCCTTTTCCCGATCTGTCTCACCTGTTTTTTTAGGAAACCAAGGCGTTAAAAACAAATACGGGACATATTTATCCAAAATCCACATGGCTTTTCTTGATTCACCCCATTGTACACCAGCCAAAGTTTCATACACTTTTTCCCGTGAAAAATCAGGTTCCAGCAGCAAGGCTCGCTTGAGTTGATTTAAAATAACCCGAGTTTGATCGTACGCACCCAATGAAACTTCGCTATCCAATACCAAGGGCCACGCATTCGACAACATCCCCGCAAACATTTCATGCTTCGAAATCTTTTCCCGTCCGACCTCCACAAACTGCAACAGGGTCAAAAACCAAACGTATTTATAACTGGAGGTTGTATTGGTGAAACAAGCGTTCAAGGTACGGATAGGAAGATGGGGGGAGTTTGGAAGAATCATCGATTAAAGCCCCATTTTTCCAACGTGATTAAATTTAACTTTACAAACTCCTTATTTCTTTCAGTTAAAGGCTTTCTTCCAGCAAGTAGATCTGCAAGAAGTTCAAACCTGTAAGGCTTTAATCTTTTATTTTTCCTATCCCATTTGACCATCTTCTCAATCAGCTCTAAATCAATTAACTCTGATTCATTCGAGACAATTTTCGTATTTTCATCCATTTCCTCCAAATCAAAAAATATAGAAGATTGATGCTCTAGTACTTTATCCAGAATAATGTCACCTGTAACTCTTTCAAGATTAGATAATTCTCTTTTATGCTGAACCTTGCTGCCAATCGAGTAGGCTATATCTATTTGATTACTAGTCAATAAACTAGAAACCTTACCCCATTCTTCTATTGTTTTCCATATTTTTTGTGGTACAGAGCGAAGCCTTCTTTCGATTATTTCATTTTCTGCTTTATCTATTTCTTCTTCTGTAAATTTTTTCCTTTTTTCTGACGACTTCGAAACTAAATCTCCTTTAATTTCGGATAAATCAATATTCAAATTGGCCGATTTCAATTGGTTCCAGCATTCCTCCTTTTTTGCCCATTCGCCAAATAACGAGCCAGGAGCATTTGTCTTTATAAAGGTTTCAACTACAGTCATCACTTCGTATAGCTTTGATTTCAGTGGATCACTTAGGCATTGATTCTTCCAAATTTTATATAAATCTAATTGTCCATCTAATGAAAAAACCAACCAACCTATCGAGTATGGAACGGTGATGTATCGCATATCTCCAATCGAATTGGGCTTTATTCCATAAAGCTTCTCACAAGTCATGAATAAAATTGACTTTGCAATAGCATCTTCAAACCAAATATTATCAGGCTTAGAACTAAAGTTATAGTTTAAGAAGTTTGAATAATTTTTCTGATTGCCTCGAACAACAATATGAGGACCTACAACTAGTTTTTTCCCTAGAGAAACCTCCGAAAAAGAATTGACATATTTAGCAATCAACTCCTTGGTGAACATTTGATTGCGTGGATTCTGTTTATCAAACTGTTTGCGTTTGTTAGGCGTTAAACCAAACCGAATGCGTTCATTTTTATATTGACCCCTTGAACGTTCAAAGAACCATCTAGTTTGAATTGATTCTCCTTTTATAGGTGGTGCCCAAGTCGTTCTTGAAAGTTTTTCTAGTAGAACATGATTCTCTCTATTTGAGCTCAGATCTGAAATAGATACCTTATTCTGAGTATTGGCGTACTCTGCAATTCTTCCAACAATGTCGGAAAAATTTTCTCTATTTTTTATTATTGTTAACTTAACGGGTACGAATATTTTTGATAAGTCAACTTTATCTTTTTTCCAAGTATGGTAAATAGATGCGGTAGTTTGGCCACCATTAACTATTTGAAAATCTTTAACTATCCTAATTGATTTTCCAGAGTTATTAGGTAGATCAACAACTTCAATTTGTTCGGCGGTCGCTGCAATACCATTATTAAATGCCATGAACATATCTTGTTCTTTAAGCAAGGTATTTCTAATTCCTTTATTTATTTTACCTGTAAATTGAAGAAACGATCGTACATTTTGTTCTAATAATCTAGCACCATATTTTTCATAAATATCCGCTAATGCAAGACCCGGAAATATAGCAAGCCATGATTGATATTCAGCATTTTCAACATCATTGGCTATACAAGGTATTTTATATCCCGATTCATAAAAATCTATTTCTATGGGTACTCTTGATTGATCCGATAAATTAAATAGGTAATTTAAGTCAATTACCCTGTAAAATATAGAGAATCCAGAAATTGTCTCAGTGGCCTTTACATCAAGTTTATAAATTCCATTTGTAATCAAAAAAACATTTACCCTAGTTAAATATTCTTTTACTTCTGGTACGTTTGCCAGTGTATGGGCAAGGTCAAAGATCTCCGAACTTTCCTCGATTTGATTTACGTAATCTTTGTAAACAGCATTTCTAAAGAACTTCGTAGCTCTATCTAGAGCCTTTTCTGCATCCGTGCGGTTTATGGAAGAGACTTTTGAATCTGAATTATAGATCGTAACAAAAAGATCAAGCGTTTCATAATTTTCATAAAGCGCAAACCCATTTATCTTATGCTCAACCCCTCGTTTGTTAAGTTTTTCATCAAAGCAAACTCGATAATTCTCGGTTTCCCCAGATTCTGACAAAAGGGATAATGCTAATTCTGTAAATATCTGTTCGGGATTATTTCCTTCTTCCTCTGAAATCAAGGCCGAGTTTATATCCTCTTGAATATCTTCGTAAAATTTCTGTAATTCTTTACCTTCCATGCCTTAAAGAAAAATTTCATTGAACATTAAATCTTGGCTTACATTCCATTCGTCAGACTCTGGCAATATTATTGAATATTTTAAGTCTCCGACTCCTTTAGGAATTTGAGACTCTATTATTCGCGGGAATTTACCGCCTACTCTAAATATATTTTGCTGCCTAATTAGGTATCCATTCAAATCATACACGTATCTGTGAAGGTCCAAAAAACCATACTCAAATAGTTTTAACTGGAATTTATTGAATGCGACTCTATGATCCTTTAATAAACCCAGAATACTATCAACCAATTCGTTCAGTGTTTCTCCATGTTCCTTTCGTTCATCTAATGATAGATGGAATAGGAATATTTTCTCAACCAAGGTATCATCCAACTGTCTTTCGCTTGAAATGAATACCTTTTGATGATTTTTCCCATGTGTTGTTTTTACCTCAACCGCCCAATTAGAAAATTGAAAATCCTGAACTCCCTTTTCTGGCCCTAACCATGTGTTAACACAATATAAATAATCAGATGAGTGATTTAAAAGTAACCTCAAAAAGAATAGTTCACCAAAAAGACCTCTTTGAGTTTCATTCGAAAGGCCCTGTTTCCCTACTTTTTCAAATAATGATTCCCATTTAACAAGCCGATCAACTAAAGCTGATACTAAATCATTTTCTCTAGTTACCTCTGATATTCCTGTGATTAAATCTTCACAAAGTGTCGAAAAAATGTCTAGATGGTCTTGATTGAGTAAAAGAACTAATATGAATTTCTTTGACTTGTCAGACTGATCGGGGAAAATTTCCAATTTGATATCTTTCAATTTATTGGAAAATCCAAAATCAAAGTCAATTGATACTTTAAAGGCTATGCATCTCAAGCGCTCAGGAACTCTAAGCGCAACAAAAACATCTAAATAAATTGTGGCTGAATATCGTTTGTAGAGCAATCCTGAGGTAAAAGAGGAATCTGACTCCAGATCGCTCCAAATCTTATCAATCTTCGTCATTACCATAATCTTCAAAGTCATCATCAATCACATCAAATCTGTCTAGTAATTCCTCATTGACAGCATACGAAACTGGTGCGTTAAAATTACTTTTTGGAAAGCTTATTGCATAACCGACAAATGGGTTACAACCTGATGGTAAAGGATTAAAAACTAGACTTTCATCTGGGTCTAGAAGATAAATAAGAAGAAGTGGATTTTTGGGATTCCTAAAATTATTTCTAACCTCTAATCCATTTGGATATTGAGGTGTTCCTGGTTTCTTTCTCTTTTTAGCTGTTAACTCTAGAGCCTCATCATACTCCTTGGCTGTTAAATCGATAAACTCATCTTTAGGGCTGATTAAATGCGATTTTTTTAAGTAATAGATATCTGAATTTCCAGAAACTGAGTCATCCTCGTGCCTAACCCATTGTCCGATTTCAACTTCAATGCCAGAAATACTGAATTTTGAGCTTTTTGCCTCTGGTTTTGACATGAGCGCAACTCTCCAATCAGTTAATTCACCATTTCGTAACTGATTCATTATGAACTGAATTAATTTTCTGGGTTCTGCTTTTTTAAGATTTTCTACAGATTTTATACCTTCAAAAAAGGAAATAATTTGTTCCGCTGGTATATCATACCATACATAAGAATTTGGCTTTTTAACAAAATTTGATTCAAGTAATCCAATAAATTTTTGAGTGATTTTGAAGTTATTATCGATAACTGCAATGTCTTTTTTAAATTCATAAGATTCGATTAATCTTCCTGCCCAAGAAATCTGAACCGTAACCGCTGAACGCATTTTATTTGTTGCTGAAATCTGAAGAACACCAGGATGTGTTCTTACTTTTAAAGCATATTTTTCAGGTGTTGATCCTGCTTTATCCGACATTTGGTCAAATTCTTCTCTTAGCTCTTCTGAGGCAAGTGTAATATGACAAAACCATTCATTTAATTCTCCACTTGTGAAAAGTCTGCATAAATCAACGTAACCACCTCTATAACCAAACCAACGCCCCATTTGCATGAGAGTATCATACATTTTAGAAGCTCTTAAATAATAACTTACCGAAAGCCCTTCTAATGTTAATCCACGAGACAACTTATTTCCACCAATGGCAATTACTGACAGTCCATTTTTGTGTTCGTAGTAATCCAACGCCTCACCTGAGCCACCGTGAATTGATTTCACTTGAATTTTAGATACAGCGTCATTCAGGTGTTTCATGACCTCATCCCATGAATGAATTTGAACTTGAGAATCCAAATCTTTAAGTTTAGACTCTAGGATTTGATTCGAAACTGAAATAAATGACTTATAGCCCTTTTGATCCTCTAGGTAAGTTTTTTTGAATTCATTAATTATTGAAGTATCATTTTGATCAATACCTCTTCTGTATAATAAGAACTGATTATCTACTAATTCTGTGATATGGTCCTGCCACCGCATAAACCTCGATACATGAATTAGCATTGAATTATGAACACTAACTTGCCCTCTGACTCTTCTCACGGTACAAGTAAGAATAAAGCATCGTATCGCGGTTTTTAGAGATTCTGGTAGAAAAGATGGTAGTTGACCATCTTTTTTGTGTTTGTCAGGAACAAAATTTTTATAATCCTCAATCCTATTAACAATTGGTAATACATCATCTGATACCTCATCATTAGAGAGCGGACTAAAACCAAATACCCTTTCCGGACCAATATAGTTAGAGGGAGCGGGGATATTTTTTATAAAGTTTCGAGGAAATAAATTTTCATCATCCAATGGAATAAAAATATTGGCAAATGGTGTAGCCGTGTACCCTACATAAGCACTTTTACCAAATACCTTAAGGATCTTGGTTATCCAGGCATTGATCGTACTTTGTTTTTCTGGATCATTGGAAACATTTATTGAAGCATTATCAGCCTCATCATCAATCAGTAGTATTGACTTATTGCGAATAATTCTACCAAGTTGAGAATCGTCGTTTGCTTGGGATAACAGCCATTGATGTATTCTTCTTAGAACATGTGGATTTTTCTTAATAACAGCAATAATTGGTTCTTTGGTATCAAAGTTTAAACCTAAAGCATTTGCTGCTGCTTGGGTAAAGTCTCCCTTTTCCAAACTTGATGTCAATGAATGAGCGACATTAGTCTTACCAAATCCAGGCTTGCCTACGCCAATTTTAATGCTTTGTTGGTTAAAGGCTCTGGTGTGTTGAGTATCAAATCCAAGAAAACTTTCATCTATTCTTAATTGTGTTTGACTTCTGAGGTTATTATGAATCCCGGCCATTACGATTATCAACCCAAATCCAGCGTCTGCTGCCTTGCAAATCAAACCGGTATAGTTGGCTGTCTTCCCTGATTGAACTTGTCCGACAACTAAACCTTTTTTATTAATTGATATCTTTTCTGTTGGATCAAATAAATTATCAAGAATACTATCCGTAAGACGATCTAATTTATTAATTACCTCTGGGGCAAAATTCTTTTCCTCTTCAAGATATTGTTTGTAATTGCCCCAAAATCCATTTGAAAAATTAATTTTTGCACGTTTATCGCTTAACCAAGGATTATTTTCATCTTCTTTAACAATCGACTTCCACTCATCTTGTCTTATTGTGAATAACTCTTCAACCTTCCTTATGAGCAACTCACGAGACTCGGATATAGGAATACCCATTTTTAAGAACGCATCAACTGCCGTTTCTGCCTCATTTTTAGTAATAGACGTATTTCCATTTAATAATTGTCGAATTATTTTAATTGGGTCAATATTCATCATTAGCTATAATTTCTATGTATTCAGGAAAAAAGTTGAATGGCTCCATGTTTAGAAGCCTAGCTTTCGCATTTTCAGGGGTAACACCACTTGAGATATAACTTTTGTATAGTTGGATCATAGTTTCCATTATAGCATCATGATTTGCACCCTCAAACGGCTGTCCAAGGGGCTTTTCATTTTCACTCTCTTGAAGTGTGATCAAGGGTACAGGTACTGTTTCCTCAATGAATTGAATCACTTTTTCAATGTTCTTTTCAATCCCATAAGACCTTGAAAACAAGTCTTTAATTAACGGATGATTCCGATTTATTTTATAAAATCTTTTCCCACGGCGAACCTTCTCTTCCCAAAAAGGATGATAGTCTTCATTTGCATATTTTCTATTAACAACTTTTCCTTTGTGCCTGTAGACCTCAACCGCCTGTCCTCTGACGTCTTTGGCAATGGAAACTAATTGTTCTCTAAGATATCCAGGCGGTCTTGCAAGAGACTTTTTTATATCAATTTGCCACTCATTATCCAAATAATTGGGTAAATCTATTCGTATCCTACATAAATCGTAATGCCCTTCTTTTTTAAACAGGCCTAACCAATCTCCATCAACCAGTAATCGGTCATTTCTATATATATAAAATCCTTGGTGCGCCGTCCAGCTGTCTTTCGGACCTTTTCCAATATTATAATCTTCGGGTGATAACTTAGATCTATGAGGTAAAATAAAACCTTTAATCCTAATTGCTCCAGATTCAAACCGAGCTTCAGGTTTGGTTTGGAGCCCCTCCATCCCAATCATGAATGGATCCCACGGCATAATTAACCTTTCCCGAAAATAGATTTTTAAACCTTGTTCGATAAACCGATGAAAAACCATGGATAAATGCTTTTTTACACTTTCCATGATTTGTAAAAAATTCCCTTTGGCTTCCTCGCTCTCTTCTAGTGTGTTTTTTGTTAATCGATCTAAATCCCACCAAAGAACAAGTGTTCCTGAATTTAATGTATTGATTCTTTCAATCCATTTTTTTTCGGAAGGTAGAAGTTTAATAAGTTTCCAAGCTTTTTCTTCGCTGACATAATCAAGATCCCATGCCCAAAATACGGGCATATATTCAGATGCTTTTGACAAAACCGTAAACTTCCTACTTTGAGAAAACGAGGCAGTTTTTAATCCTAAACCAAATCGACCTAAATCATTCCGATCTCTTTCTTCCAAGGGATTTTTACTGCCCGGCCGCATAGCTTGAATAAGTTCGTCATTATTCATTCCATGTCCGTCATCTAAAATAGAAATACTGGTGTTTTGGCCCTTCCAATCATAATCAACCCAAATAGTCGTAGCCCCGGCGGAGATCGAATTATCGATTATATCGGCTATAGCTGTTTCAATGGAATAACCTATCGCCCGAAAGGTTTCGATCATTGAACTTGCTTCTGGTTCGGCAGAGGTGGAGGGTATGTTGGTGTAGTCAATCATTTACAACAGAAGAATATATTTCTTCAACATCAAAATCTGGTGAACCTTGTCTTGAATAGTAATAAGAAAATCGTGCAACTATATCTTTTATAAAGGTGCTATTGACGGAAGCAATTCTACTGAAATCGACAGATATAGAATCTTTCCTTACAGATTTTAATAATTGAAAGTTAATTAGACCCGCCTCAATATCTTTGTAATCAGGCAAAAAGTGAAATTTACCACTTTTGCTATTTGAAATTAGTTTCTTTAATTCTTTCTCTGCACTCTTTTTATTTCCTGCACTTTCCTCTGGATTATTTATTATTGTCTTTAATCGGTTAATTTCACCTATATTCTTATTTTGAATTTGTACTAGCAGTACAGTTTCTGTTTTACCAAAATTGGCGAGATCACAAGATGGGGTTAAAACAATATATCTATTTCCGGTCTGTATTTCTGTAACTATATCACCTGTAAATACATTTGGCTTTACAGGTGGAGTTATATAAATCTCAGCAGGATGATAATCTTCAAAGTCTGATTCTTCAGTTAACTCCAAATATTCTTGAATGTGAAGTAAAGTATAACGCAATAAAGATTTTTGTTTCTCTTCAGGACTTCTTAAAGAGTCATGGATCCATACATCCATAGAAGTAGATATATGTTTCCAAAAAATATTATTAATATATCCTTCAATAACCCCTCTTCGATTTAATATTTCTGTAATCCCAGTATTATAAATGGCAACGAATTCCTCAATAAAATTAAAATTATCACCTCTATCTATGACTCTAAAAAAAGATGTCTCCTCTCTTAATGATGAATCAAGATTATGAGATGTACCCGATATTACAAAAATAGGAAATCTAAGATTTCCTTTGATTTCTTTAATTACATCATTTCCTGAATTATCACTTCCACCTGACTGTTTCAAATCCAAATCTATAACAGCACCATCAAAAATATTATCCGAATTCTTTAATATGTCCAAAGCTTGATCCTTATCGGAACATATAGTTTCTTGTATATATAAACCTTCATTCGTTTTATTGTATGATTCAATCTCTCTTTTATAAGTAGCAATAACATTTGGGTCGTCTTCTACTATTAGCAATTTTAGTTCTTTCATGTTATTTGTTGAATTGAATTTGAAAATAGGCCCCTTTATCATAACTACGGGCAGAAAGCACTCCATTTAATCTATCAATTGCTTCACCTGCAATTGGCAAACCTAACCCTGTTCCAGAAATCTTTTTAGAATATCCGGGTTCAAAAATTGCACCTGATTCAATTTCTAAATCTGTTAAGCCTGGTCCCGAATCCTTTATATCAATAATTACCGAGTCTTCATTCTCTTGGACAGAAATGGTTATTTCTTTTGTCTCAGATTTTGAATTTTCAAGCCAATAAATACTATTCTCAACTATATTTGTTAAAGCAATATATAGGTCTTCCGACCAGCCAAATACTTTAATTTTCTCATCTCCTGAAATGGTGAATGTAATATTCTCATCTTCAAGATGAGACCTAAACACAGCAATACTTTCTTGAATAGTAGCTATTACTGGGAAATCGCTTTTTGGATCCCTTTCTTGTTTAGCAAGGGGGGAAATTCTTTTAAATAGGTTTGAAATTAATTTACTATTTACTTTAAATTCATTTATACTTCTTGCAAGCTCATCAAGATTTCTCGCTTCCTTAGTCGCTTGATAAAATTTTAAATACCGTTCCATTACTCTGGTTTCAGAGTTAAAAAACTGTAATGGTTTTCTACCTTCATGAAGAATGAAATTAATAATCTTACCTAAGGTTGCTTGTCCCTGATAAATTGCGATTGTTTTTTCTATTTCCTCTTTTAATTCAGCTTTTTTTTCTTCCTCCTTGGTTAAAATAGTATTTATTTCATCAATAGATTTTTTGTCAATTTTAAATTCTAATAGTTTTTTACCTATTGTAGATTTAACTTCTGTAAGGCTAAATAGCGAGTTAATCTTATCCTGTACTTTTGTTTGTTTTCCTCTACTTTTTTCACTTTTAATTCTGTAAGCGAGTCGTCTTGTTTCTAGTTCAAACAGGGCTTTTTGAGCAAGTTCTTTTAGTCCAAAGTAGTGTTCATTTTCTTTTAATCCATCTCTCGCACTTTTTTCTTCTAGACCTGATTTCTCCTCAGATTGAATCGTTACGAAACCAACAATTTGATTGTTACTTATTTTTAAAGTAAAGTTTTGTATTCTATCCTTATCTAAGTCTAACCAATCAATTCCACCATTCCCGTAAGGTCTGATACGGAAAAAGTTTTTATAGACGTTTACACCATAAACCTCATCAAGCAATCTTTTCGCCTGTCGCTTTCCCATTAAGTTTTTTGAAACAGGATTAATTAAGCCTTTGTTAATTAAGTTATCAATTGCTTCTGGCTCCCTGTCAAAGACTCTAAAATCAATTTTTATTTCGCCACAAAACTTGTTATTACCGGATAAGATAAAATCGATCAATATCGTCTCTTTTTGAACGGCTTCAGGATTCACATTATTTTCAAATAATAAATTTGCAATCCCGAGGTCTGAAATGGATCCTGAAATCCGATAATCATAAAATTGTATAATAGGATACGTGTCGATTTTAATATTATCATCTATTTCTGGAAATGGTGAATTTTCAAAGGATACGCTAATTTTAAATTCATCATCAATCGCTTCTTCAAATGGATATATGAGCTTTCTAAGCTCGTTAATTAACTGCTCAAAAGTTTCCTTGTTCCAATATGACAATTTGGAATCAACTTTTTCTATGATTTCTTCTTCTCCGTTTTCATCAATTACCTTTTCAGTATACTTTTCGTCCCTAGCAATTATTGTAATTTCCGTCCCAGAAGTTTCATCAGTCCTCTTCTTCTCTACAAGAAGTTCAATATTTTCTAAAAACTCATCCGTATTAAAAATTCTCCAGTCTATGACTGCAACTGACTTTTCTCCATTTTCATCTATGGTAGATAGAGTCATTTCTTGACCAAGAATAGAAGCTGCAAATCGACCTATACCTTTTCTACCTTGTAAATTTCGAGCTCTTTTTTTACTACGTTTTCTTTTCAATTTATCGTCAGTAGCGGGAACCAGCCATTTATTTATGACAGTTTCGAAATCCATTCCGTGCCCTTCATCTTTTATCGAAATGATTAGTGCATTTTCATTTGAGATTTTTGTATACTTAAATATAATATCAACTTTTGTAGCATCCGCATCATAAGAGTTTTTAACTAACTCAACAAGCGCTGCATAAGAATCGCCAATTAGATCGCTACCAATTGTCTGTATTAATCTACCAGAGGGTCTAATCTTATAATATCCTTCACTTATTTCCTCTTCGTTCAACATAGTAATTCTTTAATAATTTTTGCAATTTCATACGCCATCAAAGGCGGCACAGCATTCCCAATTTGTTTAAATGCCGCAGTTCTATTTGCCCCTTCTCGTTCTCCCTCAAAATAATAATTATCAGGAAAGGACTGCAATCGGGCCGCTTCGCGTACGCTTATTGATCTATTTTGCTCAATGTCAGGGTGAATATAATAGTGGCCATCTTTAGCAATGTGAGCCACTACTGTTTGAGAATAAGGCAAATCAGCTGCAACAACTTTGAACCGATCCATGAAAGAATCTCGATTTCGATGGGTTTTTAAATCCTCTTTGAGGTCATTATAATTAAGTCGCTCTTGGTATAAATCCCATTTCAACACAGCTTCTCGGTAGATTTGACGATCTTGTTCACGATGCGGCCTGGCAATATGTTGTGTAAGAATTTCAAGTCCATTTCGAATAGCTGTCGCCGTCAAATAATCCGTGGGATCTCCTCCATAGGTTAAGTACTTATCTTTTCCTTGTCCTGCTGATATAGGTGGCAAATCCTTAAGTAGATCATTTACTTTGTATTCTGCTTCGTTCCGAATTAATTCTAAATTAGGTATTTCTAGCATTAGTTCTTTCCGCCACCCTATGATGATAATCCGTTTACGATTTTGAAGAACACCGAAATTATTAGCTTCCAAGGTGAACAACTTTAAATCATACCCTTTTTCAGAAAACCTATTTTGCATTTCTCTAAGATAAAAACCACCGTTGGCTGATTTCAACCCTAAAACATTCTCAAAAACAAATAATTTAGGCCGATATCTTTCTAAATAAAGAGCGTACTGTTCGAATAGAAAATTTCTCGAATCTCCCACCATTTTATTTTTTGACCTCGAACGCCCAGCAAGAGAGTATGCCTGACATGGGGGCCCCCCAATAATCAGATCAACTTGTTTTCCATTTAAACAGCTATCAATACGTCGATGAATTTCATCATTGTATTCCTTACCTATTGGTAAATTGATAACCGAGTTTTGAACTTGTGGCGGAATCTCATTGTATAATGTTTCTCTAGAAATTTTCCCTTCCAAATACTGATGATACCTTTCTGACTTATCTACCTCCTTTAAATAATGGTATGCGGATCTTGTCAATAAGGTGTTACAGGCAGCTTTTTCCATTTCCACATGAGCAATCGGGTTAAATCCTGCTTGTATAAAGCCCTCAGACAACCCTCCAGCCCCCGCAAATAAATCGATAAAATTATATTCAACCATAGAATTTACTTTTTTGAGGTCTGAAAAGACCGATAAACAAAATTCCATGATTTACCTAATTAATCCTATTTTTAAAACCAAAACATTCATCACAGTTCAAAGGAAATTTTTGATCATTTTTCTACAACATCGTGCAACTTTATTTCCCCCCACACAAAAAGACTGTTATTACTGAAAGAATTTCGACAATCTCTCCCCTCGCCCCAAATCTACTCAACCCCCCTTTTTATTCCAAAATATTTCGTATCCATTTATTAAACGGTACATTTTGAGAGGAAATGATTAGTTTCGGGGTGAGATAGAGTAGACAATGTAGTCTTTTGGAGGTCAAACCTCCCCCCAACAAAAAACCAGCCCGTGAGCTGGTGCGGTGGTCTTGAGGAGAAATGGGGCGTTTGGGTGGGGTTTCCTTGCTTCACTCGGAATGGCGAGGTTGCTTTTTTGGGTAGTGAAGCTGTGTGAGTCCTTTGGCAAATGATTTGACTGATCAGGGCTCTTATTCGGTATCTTCCACTATTTTGAAAAGTTTTGGGTTCAAATATAATTTCTCTTTTCCCACTTTTTCTGATTTCGGTTGCCGTTTCTTCTATAGCCCCGGTGATTTACAATTGATAACAAAACAAGGGTAAAAATATCAAATAATTACTCTCGTTTTTAAAACGAAGGTAAAAGTTACCCTTATTCATCAACAAGTCACCTTTGGAAATTATTTGTTTATCAGAGCTTTATGAGAAACGGGGCGGTTTGGGCGGGGTTTCCTCGCTTCACTGGGAATGGTGGGGTTGCTTTTTTTGGTAGTGAAGCTGTGTGAGTCCTTTGGCAAAGGATTTGACAGAGACAAGCTCCAGGTGTTGTTCGGGCCTGCCGTCTTGGAATAGCCGGGTCCCGTGGCCAACCAAAATGGGAATAATGGACAGGATCAGGCGGTCGATGAGGTCAAGATGGAGGAGTGCATTCACGATTTCGGCCCCACCGTCACAGAAGATCGTCTTTCCCTCCTTGGATTTCAGCTGGTCCACCAGCGCTTTCAGGTCGCCGGTGTAAAACTGAACAGATCCAAGGCTCGGCCTAGGCGTGCGGGTGATCACGTAGGCCTCTTTGTCGGCGTGCGGGAAGTCAAACCCCATGGATAGCACTTTGTCGTAGGTTTTGCGTCCGACGATAACCGTGTCCACGGTACCGACAAAGTCGGCATAGCCATAGTCTTCTCCTTCTTGAGCTACGGTATCCAAAAAACTGAGGTCATCGTTGGGTTTGGCGATGTAGCCGTCCAAGCTCATGGCGATGTAAAGGACAAGCGGTCTGTTGTTCATGATGGGTTAGATAATGAAAGTCCAAACCCCCAGAGCCTTGTTCGATGTAGGGGTATTGATGCTGTTTTGCTTTGTTTGATGCGTTTTTTATTGGAAGTCAATGTCGATACCGTCATATTTTGCAATGAGTTCGGGTAGCGTCATTGTTTCAATTTCTAACTCTTTGCAGATTGCAGGAATTTTCTTGAAGAGCTTATTGTCGTTGCTGCTTTCGGTTTCTTCTGTCACTAACACAACTCTTTCCCCTTCTTTAATGAGATTCAGACATAGGATTATTTGCTTCATATCTGCATTGTTCAGAAATGAATTCTTTTTTCATTGTAGATATTTTTCAAGTTTATCGGGGGAAATATTCAAGGTTTTACAAACGTCATATTCGTTTATTATTCCTTCATAGAAAGCTGTCTGAATAGTTGAAACAAGCAAGGGAGAATTCATAGGTTTTGGCGTTGAGCCACCTTTATGCAATCCGTGTAATTTCTCCAACTCCCTTTGTTTTTGTTCTTCTTCTTTTCTTAAACGATACTTTTCGTCAAAATCAGCTTTTATATTATTGTAGTTGCCAGGAGTAATTTTCTTTTGATACAAGAGTTTAGTGAATAAAGCAATTTGACTTAAATGCGTTCTCTTAGAAATGCTTTCGATCAATTCAAAATGGTAATCATTGCTTGCCTCAGCCTTGTCAATTTGTTCAAACGATTTATCGTAATCACCTGCAAGGAAATGATAAGCAAAGTCATTGCACCATCTTTCAATAGAAGAAAGTTTATTATTTGCGAAATTTGAAATATCAAGTTCTTCTATTTCTTCTTCGTTAATTAGGTAATGCCCCAATTCATGAATAAGTGTAAATATTTCTCTCCTAAAGGACGATTGCTGTCTTTTAAGTACGATAACATTTGGATTTAAAAAGAAGCCATCAATATTTGCTTTTTCCTTTTTATTCCAAGTTTCCACAAATTCAAATACAAGGATATTATTTTCTGCGAATGTTGACATCAAGGCTCGTAGAAATTCCTTGGGAACAGGATTAAATTCTGGGTATAAATCCTTTCTAATCTTTTTAGCAATTGTTTTGGGGTCATCATTTACGGTATAAACTGGTAAAGCCCTATCAATATTAATTTCAGCAAGTTTTGAAATTGCCGAAAGGTATATTTTGAATTCTTCAAATTGATTTACAATTTTTTTAGCGCCGATATTTAGGTCTGTGCCAAATTTGTTTTTTCTAAAGAATATACTTGCGTCTTGGGATACTTCGGGCGATTTAGGGTCTAAGTAATAGTGTAGTCCTTTGTTGAAGACCTTATCAATACGCTTTAAGTGGCTAACATTGATCTCGTTTGAAAGTATGTCATTTTTAGTTAAAGGATTTTTAAGTCCTTCACTTATAGTCAATAACAAGTCCTCTACTGTCATTTTATATAATGTCAGTAGGTATTTTAATCTTGCTATGTTTTGTTCTACTTTCAAGAAGCCATTTTTTTTGATCTACAAATTTACAATTTTTAATGGTTCTACCGTCCGTCACAGTGTCTTTCTAAACTTACGCTCAAATACATGAAACTCCCGTCGTATCTCCTGTATATATTGGCACTTTTCAAGTATATATCACCTTCAGGTGCCGTATTTAGTTCTTGGATTAAATAACCTACATGTTTTCCCGCTTGTCGTACCAGTGCATAAGTCCTTAGGCCAATGAGGTAACTGAGATCAGTTCCGGGGTGTGTTTGGCGGGCTGTTTATTGAAAGTCCAAACCCCCAGGGCCTTGTTCAATGTAGGGGTACTGATGCTGTTTTGCTTTGTTGGATGCGTTTTAGCTTTATTGGTTGCGTGCGGGTGTTTTTTCATCCTGTATTTTCGGTATTCTGATGTTTTTTGGACTGATAATGAGGTAATTCGTTTTTTTTCCGCTGTCTTCTGCTTTGACCATTTCCTTTTCAACTAAATCTTGTAAATCGCGCAGAGCAGTGTCTGTGGAGCATTGAGTAAGTTTCGCGTAAGTTGATGTTCGTAAATATCCTACTTCTTTACCGTAATTGTCGTACACATAATTCAATACAAGTCGTTGTCTTTCGTTCAGATTTGTTGATTTATGTTTGTCCCAAAAGTGGGCTTTATCCAAAATAATTTCCAAATTTTGTTCGCTTGCTCGTAACGCTCGTTCAAAACAACCCAAAAACCAGGCTACATATTTTGTGATGTCCGATGTGCCTTTTTGGGCTTCTTCAATCACGTTGTTATAGTGTTTATGCTCTTTGAAGATTTGGTTTGATACGCTGTAAAAACGAATTTTACTCTGATCACTTTGGGCTAATCCCATATCTAAAATCGCGCGCGCAATTCGTCCGTTTCCATCATCAAACGGATGGATGGTAACAAACCAAAAGTGGGCAACGATAGCCTTCAGAACTAAATCTAAATGGGTATTACCATTCAACCAAGTTAAAAATTCTTCCATTTCGTGCGGAACCCTACCAGCCGATGGTGCTTCAAAATGTATTTTTTCTTTACCAAAATTGCCCGAGACGACCTTCATACCGCCTGAACGATATTTGGCAACATCGATTTGCTGATAACCACTAAAACCTGTTTGAAAAAGGGAATGATGCCAACCCAAAAGGCGCGTTTCTGAGAGTGGTTTGTCGAAATTTTGTGTAGCATCTAAAATGACGTCAACAATTCCTTCAATGTTTCGGGGGGTCTTTACAAAATCAGCATTTTCAATACCTAGTTTTCGGGCAATGGACGAGCGAACAAGTTCAGGATTTAAAAATTCACCCTCAATTCTGGATGTATCTACCACATCTAAGATCAGTGATTCCAAGGTGGCACGTTCTATAAAATCGAAGCCTAAACCTTCCATACGACCTAACAAACGTCCCTGCAAATGCCTTACAGAAGCCAATAGCGGTGATAACGTATCGTTATCCCAAACCAAGTTTGTCCAATTTTCCCTTTCGTGTATGTACATCATTACCACCGCAACTTATGCGGTAAAAATACAGAATTTACACCGCAAAACAATCACGTCAGATGCCGTATTTAGTTCTTGGATTTGGAAATATCAAAAGAAATAGGCTGATTTTAACTTCACTTGCCGGCTCTGGTGACTCATTTCATTTGCCGAGATTTGATTGTCCTGTCGAATCAATGAAATTACCGTGTCATTTACCCGGATTAAATACCCTCCAACTTCAGCCATTGTCTGTGAAGAATTTCCACATAAGATTGCTTGTATTCGGCTGTGGGGGGCAACGTTCAACGTAGCCATAGAAGCGAGCTAAGTACCCTGCCAATTGGTCATTTACCCAGATTTTTGCTTGTCTTTTCATCGGATTTGATCCTGTTTTATTCAAATTACACCCGTTGAGGTATAGTTTTAATTCTTTTTCCAAATTTATACCTTTTCGGGTACAAAAAAGCCACCGTCCTTCTCTTGCGAGCCGAACGGTGGCGTTAGGTAGTTTGTGCGTCAAGCCTTAGGCCGAAACGACAGGATTTCCGGTGTTTACCCACTCGTTCATCCCCGCGGAATAGTTTTTCACGTTCGTAAATCCGTGTTTAACCAACAACGAATAACCGATCGCCGCCCGGTCACCACCTTGGCAGTGGATTACGATTTGCTTGTCTTTGTTCAGTTTGTCCAAATTAGTAGGTAACGTACCGACAAATACGTGCTCGGCACCGGCTACATGACCCGCTTGGTATTCGGCACTTCCACGAAGATCGACGATTTGTACGTCCTCTTTGCCCACGTAGCCTTTGAATTCGTCCAAGCTAAGCCATTCGTTCTTTTCCAAAGGCAGGCCCAACGTAGCGATGTCGGCTACATAGCCCATCACGTGATCCAAGCCAATCCGCATCAACTTGCGGGTCAGATCTTCAATTTCATGATCGCCCGCCACCAACATGAAGGGCTCTTCGTAATTGACAAACCAGCCCATCCAGGTAGCAAACGAGTTGTTATTTTGAATGTTGATGCTGCCCGAGATGAATCCCTGCGTAAAGAGGGTTTTGTTGCGGGTATCGATCAATTTCACCCCATTGGCCATGGCCGCTTTGACTTCCTCGGCGGTCAATTTTTTCTGAACCGGCACTTCCGTCATCAACGGACGATCCACCTTGTTCAATTTTTTCATCATGGCAAAATACTTTGGCGGCTCGGGTTGATCAGCCAATAAGTATTTCACAAAACCTTCTTGATTTTCTTCATATTGGAACGCCCAGTTCCGGATTTTCTCATACCCAACGGTAGAAGATGGTACGGCACCCAAGGCTTTTCCACAGGCCGATCCAGCACCGTGTCCTGGCCATACTTGGATGTAGTCGGGAAGGTCATGGAAACGTTGGATCGATTTATACATTTGCAAGGCGCCAGCGTCTTGTGTACCGATCATCCCAGCGGCCTTCTCGAGTAAGTCGGGCCGACCGATATCCCCTACGAAAACGAAGTCTCCGGTGAATAACATCACAGGTTCTGGACTAGCGGGTTTATCGGTCAATAAAAACGAAATACTTTCGGGGGTATGTCCGGGGGTGTGCATTACCTCGAACTTCAAATTACCCACTTCGATGATCGAGCCATCTTTTAGGCCAACGTGGTCAAATTCATATTCCCAACCTTCGCCGCCTTCGTCCGACAAGTACATGGTCGCACCAGTCAACGCAGCCAATTCCCGGGCACCCGAAAGGAAGTCGGCGTGAATATGGGTTTCGGCAATGTGGGTAATTTTCATGTTGTTTTGCTTGGCGATCTCGAGGTACGTATCAACATCCCGTTTCGGATCGATTACCATCGCGACACCGGCTTTCTGGCAGCCAATAAAATAACTCGCTTGCGCAAGGGTCTTGTCATATACGTGTTGAAAAAACATACGTGCTAAAGGTTTGAATGTGAGTACAAAGTTAATTTAGGAAGTACACGTGTACCGTGACTTTCATTACAAAAGGCGGATTAAAACAAAAATTCTTTCAAGATAATATAGCTGCCCATCACCAAGACGAACCATCCGAAGGCCGTTTTAAGTTTCTCGCCCGGGATGAATTTGGATAAATAACTACCTAGGAAAATACCGACAACAGATAAGGAAGTGAAGGTGAGCAAGAAACTCCATTCGATGGTAAGGTTGGACAAATCCCCTAAAAACCCAATCAACGACTTAGCTGCGATGATCAGCAAGGATGTTCCGACGGCCATTTTCATGGGCAATCGAGCAAAGAGAACCAAAGCCGGGATGATGAGAAATCCGCCACCTGCGCCAACAATACCCGTCAAGACACCCACCAAGCCCCCTTCCAAGGCAATCATGGGGTAGTTGAATTTCAGTTCTTCTTCTTCATTCGACGCTTGGACGGTGGATTTACGAATCATGGAATACGACGCGGCTAACATGATCATGGCAAAGAAAATCATGATCCCCATGTTTTTAGTCATCTCAAATTCAGCCACCGAAAATAATGGATCGGGAATGATCGGAACCAAAAATTTTCGGGTCAAAAAAACCGTGATGAAAGATGGAACCGCAAATACTACCGCGGCTCGGTAATTCACCAATTTCTTTTTCATGAAGGATACCGAGCCTACCAACGATGTGGAGCCTACGATAAATAAAGAGTAGGCAGTGGACAACACGGGATCGATGTGCAATAAGTACACCAAGACGGGCAACGTGAGGATACTTCCTCCACCACCGATGAGACCTAAACTCACCCCGATGAGGATGGAGGCTCCGAAACCAACGAGTTCAATAGCATTCATATGTGCGCAAATCTTTGTAAATAGGACACAAAACTAGTTGGCTTCAGATCCAGATTCCGTGATAATTGTTACACTGGTAGTTTTTAAGGCAATTGAAGGATTTCGATACGGTTTCGGGCCAGTTTCACATGGTCCATCCGCTCCAATTGTTTCAATAACCGAGACACCACTTCCCGAGAGGTGGCTAACTCATTAGCTAGTTCCTCATGTGTCGTTTGAATGATATTTTGACCGGTTTGCTTGATTTTTTTCTTCAAAAGCATCACCAATCGCTCATCTAATTTATGGAAGACAATCTGATCGATAGCGCCTAAGAGATCTTCGAAGCGACGTTGGTACGTGGTAAAGACAAACTGTTTCCAGGAAGAATACCGGGTCATCCATTCTTCCACTTTTTCGACCGGAACAAGAATCAAACGCGTTTTTTCGTCCGTAACCGCTGTAATTTCACTTTGGCGGTGATCTAAACAACAGGTGAGCGACATGGCACAGGAATCCTTTCCCCCCAAATAATACAATAGCGCTTCCCGCCCCTCAGAATCCGACCGCACGATCTTGACCGAGCCACTCAATAAGATCGGTACAGACCGAATATATCCCCCGGGTTTCATGAGTTGGTACCCTTCCTCCACTTCCATGTATTTGCCACAATCGGCAAGTTCTTGCAACAAACTTCCTTCAAACATACCCGCAAAATGCTCCTGTAATACTTTTATATCGATTTTCATGCGATGATTTTGGTGTTAACTGTATAGGGTTTTAGTAAAACACAAAAAAACAACAATACCCTGCTGCAAGTAAAACAATAGTCCGGAACAAATCAATGCAAAGGGGAAACGAATCAATGATGAGGAGGAAACCCACGTTACCCGTTTATAGTCGATTCATGTGATGCGTTTCAATTCCCTGCTTTTTATCTTTGGGGATCACGTTTTATACGGCCATGAAAAAACATCACATTCACGACAACTTCATCAAGGAGTGGTTGTCGGACTCCGAAGTAGCCCGCGCTTTTTTTGAAGAATTCTTGCCCGTTCAACTCACCCAAAACCTCCAACTCGCTACTCTCCAGCCACTTTCCACCTCCTACGTCAGTGAAGAGCTGACATCCAAGTTCTCCGATCTGGTCTGGCGAGTACAGACCACCCGGGGATCCATTCAGATTTGTTTGCTGCTCGAACACAAATCTTACCGCGACCCACACGTGGTTTTTCAGGTGCTGAGCTATCTTGCTGAAGGATATTTGAGCCAAGTAAAAAATCAAAAATCGGTGGAATTGATTATCCCAATGGTCTATTATCATGGGAAAAAGAAGTGGAAATTGGCCTTAATCTCTGATTTATTCCCAAATCTGCCTCCTGAATTTCAACGATATATTCCAGCCTACGATTTGATCTTCCATGATTTACAAAAGATTCCCCAAACGCAAATCGAGCAGTTGCAGCACGGGATGCTGAAAGCCGCCATGTTAATCCAGCGGGATTATACTGATCCCAAGCGACTGAAAGACAATATCAACCAGATCTTAACGAGTCTTGGCCC
>Ga0209812_10000683_pt1 | contig 28860 bp, 24 predicted proteins | sample JI71714BDNA_FD_187502 | JGI IMG/M metagenome (GOLD analysis project Ga0209812, IMG submission 187502) | Wastewater effluent complex algal communities from Wisconsin, to seasonally profile nutrient transformation and Carbon sequestration -... | ecosystem: Engineered > WWTP > Effluent > Algae...
AAGCTATGGACGACGCGCTAACTGGCCTAGAAGCTGCCAAACAGCAATTTCAGACAGCCCAATTCAATCTCAAACTCTCCCGCATCTACGCCCCAACCTCTGGCCGTATTCTCCGAAAACTAGCGGAGACGGGTGAGCTCATGGGAGCCTATCAGCCTGTTTTTCTCTTAGGCACCGGCCATGCTGCTCAGGTAGTACAGGTGGGTGTATCAGCTCGAAATTTAGTGCAAATTCACGTTGGACAACGCGTTCAGCTCCAAATAGAAGCATATCCCGGCCAATCTTTTTCCGGAAAAGTGAGCCAAAAAGCCGTGGCTCCATCGCCCGGAACTGGGCAGTATGAAGTAGAAATCCACATTGACCCGACGCAATATCCGCTTCAATCTGGATTCATCGCGCAAGCTCTTTTTATCCCCCAAACAGATCAGGCAGCGCAATCCATCCCCATTGAGGCGTTGGTGGAAGGGCAAGGGGAAGAAGGCTTTGTTTTTGTGTATGATCCCCGTACCCAACGCGTGAAGAAAACCAAAATAAAAGTGGGACGATCCATCCACCGGTGGATTGAGGTGACCGAAGGCCTACAAGCCACCGACTCCCTGGTGAGTGCTGGCGCTAATTTCTTGTCAGATGCTGAACTTGTAAAACCCGTCCGACTATGAAAATCGCCTCTTTTTCGGTGAAAAATTATGCTTTCACCCTGATTTTATTCGCTTTTATTGCTGTTTTGGGCATTTCGTCGCTCTTGTCGATGCCAAAATCAGAAGACCCTACGCTTAAGGCTACCTTTTACACGGTCGTGGTGGTCTATCCCGGAACCAGCACAGAGGATATGGAAAATCTTTTGGTTGATCCCATCGAAGAACAGCTGACCAGCCTAACGGATATCAAGCGGATGATTTCCACAGCGGATGACGGGGTGGCTACCATCCGGGTGGAATTCAATCACGAAATAGACGAAGACGAGAAATACGCGGAGGTGCTGCGGGAAATCAATGCCCTGCGCGGGAAATTACCGACCGATATTTACTCCTTGGATGTGCTGCAATTCACGACTGAAGGGGTGAATATCATCCAAGTAGCCCTCCTCTCCGACACCGCGCCGTATGCTGAACTAGAACGTGAAGCAGATCGACTTCAAGAAGATTTAGCCAAAATAAAGACCTTGAAAAAGGTAGAAACGTGGGCATATCCGCGCCGGGAAGTTCAGATCGAAGTGGATTTAAGCCAATTGGCGCTTCGCCGCATTCCGCTGCCGCAACTATTGGGGGCCATTCAATCCGAAAATGCCAATATTCCGGCAGGTTCGGTGGAAGTGGGTCCGCGTAAGTTGAATATCAAAACTTCCGGTTCCATTGAATCCTTGGATGAAATGCGGGATATTATTATTCAAACCAACGGACAACAGATCGTGCGCCTCGGCGAAATCGCGAAAATTCAGCTCAGTGAAGAAAAACCGACTTACCTCGCCCGATTAAATGGCCGCCGAGGTGTTTTTGTTACCGCCACGCAAAAGAAAAATACCAATATTTTTGAGGTAGATGAAGCGATCCAAACCAAACTCACGGCATTTGCCACTTCGCTACCCCAAAACATGCAGATGGTCAAAAGCTTTGATCAAGCCCAAAGCGTTTCCAAACGTTTGTTGGGGCTAGCGCGTGATTTTGCCATCGCGATTGTGTTGGTGCTCATCACCTTACTGCCCTTGGGCATTCGGCCGGCTGTCATTGTGATGGTTTCAATTCCGCTATCCCTAGCCATTGGGTTGGTTGGTCTGGATTTATTGGGATTTGGGATCAACCAATTGTCGGTCGTCGGATTGGTGATTTCCTTGGGCCTATTGGTGGATGATGCCATTGTGGTCGTTGAAAACATCGCCCGATTCAATCGGCTGGGCTATTCCCGGCGCGAAGCCGCCATTGCTGCGACGTCACAAATCTGTCAAGCGGTCGTAGGCTGTACCGCAACCCTCGTATTCGCCTTTTTACCCTTGACCTTTTTACCTGAGTCGGCTGGCGATTTTATCCGAAGTTTGCCCATGGCCGTCATCACTACCGTCGTGGCTTCGTTGTTCGTTTCCTTAACCATCGTCCCCTTTTTGGCCAGTTGGCTGATGCCCAAAGAAGAAAAAGAAGAGGGAAATTTATTTTTACAATTGCTGACCAAAGGCATTGAAGGCTCCTACCGAAAAATTTTACAAGCCTCGCTCCAACGTCCGTTGCTTACCTTGTTGATTGCTGTGGCGTTATTTGGCGGGAGCTTGGCCTTGATCCCGGTGATTGGCGTTTCCGTATTCCCCAAATCCGAAAAACCCCAGTTTTTGATCAATGTAGAAACCCCCTTGGGAACCACACTCCCCCAAACCGACCAAGCCGTGCGGTGGATCGAGCAGCAGATCTTGGGCCATCCGCGGGTTAAGTATGTTACCTCCAATATTGGGAAAGGAAACCCACGTATATACTACAACGTCATTCCGGCGGGGGGTACGCAATCCAATTATGCGCAGTTGTTCATCCAGCTTCAAGAAGATGTGGAAGTTCCGGAAAGAACCGAGTTGATCAATCAATGGCGTCAGAAATTTAAAGAATACCCCGGCGCCAAAATTAAAGTCATTGAATTTGAGCAAGGCCCTCCCGTGGAAGCGCCATTGGCCACGCGGGTATTTGGTGATAACCTCGATAGCCTCCGTGTTTTGGCGACTCAGGTGGCCGAAACCTACCAAAAAATACCCGGAACGCTGTATGTCAATAACCCGGCGGCGCAACAAGGAACGGATGTCCAAATCCACATTCTGCGCGACAAGGCTGGCTTGTTGGGCATTCCCACTGCTGACATCGACCGAATGATCCGACTTGGCTTTTCTGGCCTCCCGATGGGTACGTGGAAAGAACCCGGAACACTGCCCGATCCGGTGATCAAAGTAAAAGCAGGGCGGGATGATTTGGCTGTTTTGGACGAATTGTACGTGGCCACGCCAACGGGAGCCCAAATACCCATTCGGCAACTGATCGAAATTTCGTGGGTAACTTCACCCAACCGGATCAACCACTATGACCAAGAGCGATACACTACGGTCAGTGCCTTTGTGGCGGATGGATACCTGACCCCGCAAGTCAATGCCGACTTCCAACAAAAGCTTCAACAAATCAATTTACCCAAAGGGTATCGTTTTGAGGCTGCGGGTGAACAAGAACGTCAAAAGGAAACCTTTGGTGGCTTGGGGAAGATCATTCTGGTGGCCTTTTTTGGTATCTTGGCGGTTTTGATCTTGGAATTCAAAACCTTCAAAAGTTCCCTCATCGTGTTGTCCGTGATTCCCTTGGGCATGATTGGCGCCGTGGGTATTTTGTTTCTGACGGGCCAATCGCTATCGTTTACCGCGATTGTGGGTTTGATTGCACTGGCGGGGATTGAGGTCAAAAACTCCATCTTGTTGGTGGACTACACCAACCACTTGCGGCGGGAAGAGAAGATGGACATCGACATGGCCATCGAAAAAGCCGGCGAAACCCGCTTCATACCGATTGTTTTGACGACACTCACGGCCATCGGTGGACTGATTCCCCTCGTCTTGGAACATTCGCCGTTGTATTCGCCGTTGGCTTGGGTGATTATTGGCGGACTGATTTCCTCCCTCATCCTCACCCGCATCGTCACGCCGGTCATGTATAAGCTTCTGCCACCCCGGGTTGATTGATTGGATAGCATCTAAACGAACCGCCCCTGCTGGAAAGTAGGGGCGGGGCACTCAACTAGGTAAGAATAGGATTTTTATTCCTAGCTGCTTAAATACTTGGACTGGTTTTGTTGCCTGAATTTAGGAACAAATGATAGAAGAATTAATCAATGGCAGTTTGTTCGATTAAATTATCTTCTAAGTATTCCCAAGTCATTCCTCCTTATTTATTGTGGAGCAAATCGTTTGGATTGATAATGGGCAAAACAAAATTTTGCAAGGCTGTCCCCTGCAATCGGGTTAAAAGTATGCCCCTCGACGTGGAATAGGTTACAGATGAAAGCGCGTTAGCTAATGCCGGATGCATTTCAATTAAATTCCTATCATCAGGCTTTGCCAAGTCGTTTAGGTTCTCAACGTGGAAAATAAATACTAAATGAAAATTACCCGTGGCTTCTTTGGCACTTCCCCCTCTACTCTTGGTTCTTAGCTCAATCGTATAATCTGCTTTTACGAGTTTGTCGCCAAGACTAAAACCCAGTTGCAATGAATTATCTACGGAATGCCCTTCCACATTTGACATTTCAAATTCTTCGGGCACATCCACCTGACCTTTCACCATCTTAAACTCAACGATGGTAATTTTGGCTGGGTCAAACAGGTTGTTATTATCCGACATTGGTCAATGAATTTAATTCGTTTACAGGCTGCCATTCAATCACTTTTGATGTTATAGCAGGTTCCATTTTCTTGTGAACAACAAAGGTGTGCACACTACGGCTGTAGCCGCTTATAAACGTGGCTTGTGCTTTTTTCTTGGGCACTTCCAATAACGGCTCTCCCAACTCAGCCGATAATTTGGCGAGGGAACGCAAAGTAAAATTGTGTTCACCATTCAGCCACTTAGAAATTTCAGATGGGCTTTTGTCCATCTTTTCAGCTAGTTCTTTTTTGCTGATGTTGTTTTCACGCAGAAGCTGGTTGATGCGAACCACCAAGTCTGCATATAGCCTCACGAAGAGTTCAACATCTTCGGGTGTTTCGTCCAATATTTCTTGAAAGATCTTGCTTCTCATATTTTTGTCTTGTTAAATGATTATTTCATCGCTACCATTGTAATGTCGAAATTCTCTTTGATTCGCAGTGATGTAAATATCTTCGTTTTTTAATGCATCGATTATGCGTTTAGCAAAAATATTTGCCTCATGGAATACCATACTTGTTCTTCCTCCCTGAGCTGTATTGGCTGTTTTTTCTCCACCGTTGAACAGCACCACCAAAGTTTCTGATAGTCGCAAGCAATATAAGCGAAGTGGAAAATTACCGTATTTGATATAAACATCTTCTACTTTGTAAGTCCCCGAAGGCGGAAGTGCCTGCGCGGCATTTTCAAATCTAAAAAAGTCTTCCAATGCGCCATATTCATCCCCAATGACCACTTCAAGAAAGCTTGCCAGTTCGCGAAGTGAATATTTAAGTTGTTCATCGTATCTGAATTTTTGAAAAAACGTATCGGTTTCCGAAAGCTCGGCATCTTCCCACCTCACAGTGTAAAAAGTGCAAACCTGTCCTTGGTCGTCAAATATTTCGAGTGCAAATCTATTCACTTATAACCAAATTTAGCATTTTTTATTTCACTTATAAGTTAATCATTGAAAGATTTTCTGATTCCAGCTGTTTTTCGCGTTCAATCGTTAGAGGAATAAACCTTGAATTCACGTTTATTCATAATTTCTACAAAGACCTTGTCATCTTCTTTTAGTTCAGAAATCCACCTTATCAATTTTTGTCCACCATTAATTTTTCGATTATTTCCTGAATGTGTAAATCGGCAGGTTTCGGCAGAAGTATTTGCACCTATGGTGAGCTTCACATCACAAGAACGATCAGGTAAGTGATCATGAGCTCCATTACCAAAAATGATCCAACCTTTGTTAAACTCTTTCCCTCGATTTAGTTGAAACAAAGTAGGGTTGTTTGGTTGCTTTTTACCGGAAGATGAACTCGAAACAGGTACTTTTTGCTTTTACTGGAGCCTCGTTCATTCCAAATATCCTCTGAATCAAATTGCTTTATTAGGCTATGTTCTATTCCTTTGGCTATGTTAATCTCAAACCCTTCGTATTCCAGTTGATATTTGGGTTGTAAGATATATATTTTAACCTCTTTATTATTTTTCAAAAATTCGAGGATTTTTGTATGAACTTTCTTGTTCGTTGAACCGGCAGTGCCCCCTTCTTTTCCTGCCTTGTAATTGTCCATGCGTTCTTTCAGCGAGTTATCCGAGATACCGAAATAGTACGGAACACCACTCGACATAAAACAATAAAGGATTGCCTCTTGGGCTAAATACGCATCTTGTATTTCATGTCTGATTCGACCCTCTTTCCTAGAGTCCAGTACCCACTGGCCCACCTCGACCAAACCTATGCTGATTAATTTTTCCATTGTTTTGACTTCATTTTTCAGACCTCAACCTCCCCACTCATCATCTTTCTGAGCTAGCACTACCTCTTTTTGAACAAGACTTCGTTCTTGCTTTTGTACAAGATCTTTCAGTCTAGTATTTTCAAGTAAAATAGCGGATATTTCTGCCTCAGATAGCACGTTTTGCCTTGTTTTGATAACATAAAAATACAAAATTCAGAGCTGATTTTCACCTATTTTACCTCCTTTTTTTACATTTTCTCAAGTCCGAAACGCTTCTTTTTCTTCACCTGACTCACCTCGATTCCTTCGATCATCAGCACCAGATCCGGCCACCTAGCTTCAGCTGCACCCGTTGGGGTAGCTCAGTTCCGCCCAAAAAGTCGAAGTGGATGACACGGGCGGAGCCACTTCCAGAAAACCCTGGTTGGGTATTTGATTTTCCTTATGCTTTCGCCGATGAAAATAAAAATTCGCCTCCGAAAGTCCATGCATCCGGCAAAAAGTCCGAACACTTTGCCCACTTGAAGCCTGTAAGTCAAGAAGCTCAACCCATTTAGTACTCATTTGCTTTTTTGAAGCAAAGTTCACCCTATTTGTGGATCAAAGTCAATATGTACTTGCTTGTGGGGATACGAAGCAATGATTAGTAGGATAAGGGTGTAGTCAGCAAATTGCGGTCAAGTATGCCGTTGCGCTGCTCGGCATGGGATTGATAGAAACTGACGGGAAATTGCGGCACAAAAGCGGGTTCGGGCTTCACAGCTTCGGCGGGTTCGTTATTCATGAATAGGTCGTATAGTGATACACAAGCCATTTTAGGCGGCTGACCTTTTTCTGTGATTAGGCCATAGGCAATATCTGGATTAGCGTTAAATGCCGATGTTAAAAGCCATACACTTGATGTATTGGGAATATGCAGCATCACCACGGGTGCGGGGTCTTGCTGGCCGTTTTGGTCATTATCCAATAGCTGCTGATACTGTTCGGGCGTGATAAAATCCATGCCCAATTATTAAGATAGAATACTTCTTTTGTAAAGTCTAATACGCAATATTCCTAAATGTTTTTTCGATGCCACTATTTTGATACATAGAATTTAAGCTAACTACACGCTTGCAACTATTTTTATTTTCTTTACATCATTTTAAAGTGGTTTGTCCATCTCTTTAACTATCTCATTAACAAAGGTATAAAACCCTTCCATTCTTGCAACTTTTAAAGTATGGGGATATTTTTCAGGGTAATTTTTCAATAATCCCATCGCAATTAGTGCTTTCAAAGCGAATATACCACCTTGTTTTTTGTCTTGCATAAGTTGAAAATGATTTGCTAAACCATTCCAAACAGTATTATACGCTGTTTTTGTTTTTTTAGCCTTCAAATTATACTCTTTTTCATGGCAGGCTGGATTACGTAAATCAGACATGATGGTAGTCGTCAATTCATCGCCCCTTTCCAATATTTTCATACCAGCCGATAGATTATAGTTATTTATGTCATAGTAAGTTCCATCACTTTTGACCATAATAGCTAATACTTGCTCTTGCAAGTTTAATTTTTTCTCAATAGAAATCTTATTGTTTTGCTGATTAAAAGTTTCTATTTTCTCTTCAAATCGCTCTAAGAAGCCTTTTTTCAATGAGTTATTCATACGTTCTGCACATTCTCGTATCAGTTCAGCTTGATTGCTTACCTTACGCTTTGTTTTGACTGATGGTAAATTCTCGACCTTGTCAAGCAATGAGTTTATTTTATCGCCAATAAAATTGTTCTTCCAAACAAAATAATCAAAACCACATTCTGTAAGTGCTTCGGTTGCGTAAGCTATATCATTTTGAGCTGTAAGCATTACCATCGGTAATGCTCTTGCAAAATCATACTGGTTCATTATTTTTCCCAATTCTCGCCCTGTTATTTCGGGCATTCGTTCATCTACTAAAACTATGTCAATGGTTTCTTGTTCTTTATCAAGATAATCAATCATGGCATCTATTGTATTGGCAGGGGTGTGAAAAATTACAGTTTTATGTTCCAAAACCTCTAACACTTCCTGCAAAGATTCCATGTAAGACAAATCATCGTCAATAATTACCAGTTTCATAATTGTAAAGGTTTAAGGTGAAGAGTTAATGAAAAAAAATGTCCTATAAAATGGGTGTTTTTGTGGTCAATATGCCAGTTTAGTTTTTTAGACATTATTTGCTTTGCTATTTCTGTGCCTCCATTTTTCTTTACCGAAATGGTACTTTCATCTTTTAAAAATTTAATAGCATTCGTTGCTTTTTCTGAAAGTTCACCGACAGGTACTTTGTTTTTGAATTTTAGTAATAATTTTTCATTGTCTTCAAAGATTACAACTTCAAAGCCATTACCAGCACTTATTTTTGCGGCATTATGCCATAAGTTCCATAAAACAATAAAGCTATCTGCTAAAATCTCAACATTGGGTTTGTAATCTAAATTATCACTCACTATTAAATTGGTTATAGTAGGTTGGATTCCCTTAGTTGTGTGAGTCTCTTTTAAAAAGAAAACTATATCAATGATAGATTTGCCACTTAGTGCATATCGTTCCTCTTTTTCTGTATGATTAAAAATTGATCTATTGCATATATCCCATAAAGAAATATTTTTTTCTAATTTTTCAATTGCTTGTTGGCGTTTATTGGGTTCTGTCTGATTCTTAACCAACCATAATAAATTTTCAACAATAGGGAATAAATTAAAAATCGTATGCTTGTAAGCCAATGCTTTATCCACAAATTCTCTATCTGCCTGTTGTGATTTCAATTCTATTGCCATTTGAGCCACTATGCGGTAAATAAACAGGTTGATAAACGCCAAGTGTTCCTGAGTTAAACAGGTATTGGTTGCTAATGATAAAAGCAAATTATGGTCAAAATCAATGATTGATGGTCTTATGAAGTGAACATAAAATGGCTTATTATTGCCCTCAGCATAACATCTACTCATTCGTTTATAGTGCCACAAGTACTTGCCTATTTTATCTATTTCGGTTACTTCATAATTCGCCTTTTCCTTCAAATCAGCAATAAACTTCGTAATCCGTAATCGGTTTTTTTCTTTAAAATCTTCATACAGCTCTGTATGAATCATATCCGCCAACGGCATATAAAAAATATTGCCATTTTCTATTTCAATGCTGCTATCATAATTGCAAATGTCTTTACTTTCTAATAAAAAAAAATCTTTTTTGTTCTCCTTTGATAGTAAAATAGCCGTCATTCCTATCATTTCACCTTCAAGAACGGCTTTTAATGAAATCTCTAATTCTTTTTTTAATTTCTGATTATCAGTATTAAAATTATATTTTGTTTTCTCGTCTTCTCCTTTAACTAATTCTATCTTTTCGGTTGAGTAATTTATATAACTCAATGCCGAAAATATAAAACCATCGCCCAAAGTATCTTTTAAATACTCAAAAAGGCATTTGTTACATTCTTCTAAATACTTTTCGTGGTTGTTTATATCATCTGATGTATTTCCATAATAATTTTCAGATGCACGATTGATAGCTCTTATAAGTCCTATTTGTTTCATGAGTAGGTGGTTCTATATTGCCCAAACTAAATCAATGATTGATATGGTATAACCAGCTCCAAAGCTACATAACAGAATTCTATCGCCTTTTTTGACTTCACCCCTTTTAACGAAGTCAGAAAGACATATTGGAATAGATGCACCGCCAGTATTACCTACTTTTTCGATATTGATTTTAAAAAAATCGGTTGTCTTATTTAGTTTTATTGCCACATCTTTTAGCATTCTTAGATTACTCTGATGCGGTACGATGTAATCAAAATCGGATAATGCCAACTTATTTTTTGATAAGTATTCTTTAATCGTTTCTGCCATGAGATGAACGCCACTGTCATAGACTCGGCCACCATCTAACTCAAACTTTTCATCGTTCCAATTTTCTGTATTAAAGGGCGTTTTGAAATATACATCTTCCAAATTATCCGCTTGAACTTTGCAAAGGCTACCCACTAATTTATATTCTTCGTCTCTCGTTGCCTCTATCAGTACTGCTCCCGCACCATCACCAAACAAGACCCCTGTTTTATAATCAAAGTTATTTAGTGTTGCACTCATTCGTTCTGCACCGCAAATAATAGCATTTTTGATTGTTCCTGCTTTTATCATGGCCGAAGCAATGGACATACCATAACAGAAACCTGAGCAAGCTGCCGACAAATCGAACCCCCAAGCGTTTTTAGCTTTAAGCCTGTTTATGACAGCCACTGCATCAGATGGAAAGTAAAAATCGGGTGTGAGTGTCCCCACAATGATGCAGTCAATGTCATTGATTGATATAGGCGTATTTTTCAGTAAGTCATTGATTGCATGACATGCTATATCTGTTGTACTGACCCCTTTATCCACATATCTACGCTCTTTGATGCCTGTACGTTCTATTATTCTCTGGGCATCGTAGTTGTATTTATCTTGAATGAATTTATTATCAATGATGGTATCGGGTATATAATGCCCAATGGCTGTGATTTTTGCGTTCATTTTTCTTCAAAATTTAAGTCTTTACCAAATGTTTCTTTTAAAAATACGGTAGCAATGAGGGCAATAACGCAACAAACAAACCCAATAAAACCGCCAGCGTGAATTGTGCCGATTTTAGCTTCCAACAAAGTAAAACAGGTCGCAATGGGTATAAAGCTGGAACGAATAAAGTTGGGTACGCTGGTAGTAACAGTAGCGCGTAGGTTTGTTCCGAAACTCTCCGAGGCGGTGGTAACAATTAAAGCCCAATAACCTACCGAAAGCCCTAATAAGGGGCAATAAATAAAGTGATATTGCCAAGCATTGGAAGGCGGGAAATAAGTAAATATCAAAATAGCTATCAAGCTAAATGTATTGTAAAAATAAAACAATTTCTTACGGCTTTTGATGGCTTGGCTGATGCTGTTACAGATTAAATCGCCTGTGGACATGGCAATATAAAACGTCATCATGGCAATCGGAATAGAAACGTTTTCGATGTTTAGGGCCTTACCAAAGTTAGCAGCAAATTTGATAGGCAAACCTACTACATAGTAAGTGGGTAAGCCTATGAGTATGCTAATGGCAAAACGTTTGAATCGATCTTGGTTGGTAAATAATGCCAAAAATGCCCCTTTTTCTACGCCTGCGTGTTGTTGGCTCTCAAATACTGTACTTTCTTGTACGCCTATACGCAACAATAATAACGCTAAACCTGCAAAACCGCCTATTTTGAAAAGGGCGTCCCAAGGTAGTTTTGCAAATACCACTAAGCTGGCAGCAACCACACAGCCCAAAATACCAAAGGCGACAATAATCATCGAACCAATACCTCGCTTGTGGGCTTTCATAGACTCGGAAACCAAAGTAATGGCAATTCCCATTTCAGCAGCTAACCCAAAACCCGATAAAAAACGAAATAAGCAGTACCAAATATAAGTATTACCCCACCACGATGGGGATAAATAGCCGTTCAAAAGAGTTGAAATAGAATATAGGGCTATTGATCCGTAAAGCACTTTTAGTCGGCCTATTTTATCACCCAAAATGCCAAAGAAAATCCCACCGAGTAAAACGCCCCAGCTCTGCCAAGTTTCAAAAGCTAATCCAATAGCTTTGATTTGGGCATCGTCGGTGGCTAAATCCAATGCTATGATACTGCTGGCTCTGACTAATGAGGCTATGATTAAATCGGCTGTGTCAACGAAAAAGCCCAACGAAGCTACCAAGATGAGCCAAAAGAGAGATTTATTATTTTGTGCCATAATTGAAAATTTGAATTTTATGTTCGTTTAGATGCAACATCACCTTATAATTTAGATATAACCACACCAATAATACTACACCTGCAAAACCGCCAATTTTAAAAAGAGTATCCCAAGACAGTTTTGCAAATACAACTAAACTGGCAATACAACCCAAAATACCAAGGGCGACAATAATTATAGAGCCAATGCCTCGTTTATGGGCTTTCATGGACTCTGAAACTAAAGTATAAATTAACATTTGGCCAGCCAAACTAAAACCCGACAAAAACAAAAACAAGGCATAGTAAAAATAGGTGTTGCACCATGCTGGCGACAAATAGCCATTTAGTAATGTAGCTATCGAATACAAGGAAATAGAACCATAAAGTAATTTGAGCCGTCCGATTTTATCGCCCAAAATACCAGCGAAAATACCACCAAGTAAAAGACCCCAACCTTGCCACGTTTCAAGGACTAAATCAATGGCTTTCACCTGGGCATCTTCAGTAGCTAAACTCAATGCTTTGATACTACTGGCTCTCATTGATATCGAAGCTATGATTAAAACAACTATTTCAACGAAAAAGGCTAACGACGCTACCAAGATGAGCCAAAAGAGAGATTTATTATTTTGTCCCATAATTGAAAAAGAGAAATTGATGGCACAAACATATATACAAAATTTCAGTAAAATAATAAGGGGTAAAAAGTAGATATAAGGTTATATTGATTGGCTTTGCTGAAACGTGCAGCAAGGCAGAAAAGACAGATGGAGGTATCTACAAGTTAGGTGCTGTTTTTGAGGCAAATACACTATACTTTATACTTCAACATCTATATAATATTATATTAACTATATGATTATCAGTTAGTTAAATAAATACTTTGTTTGGATTATAATTTAAAACAACATTACCTTTGTTGCATCAAAAAAGCCCAAATTGCTGAGAAGTAAATCGGGGATTATGAATTCAAACCAATTGTTTCACCTAAATTTTGATGTAAAATGAAAAAGCTCCTTGTCTTGTTTTTTGCCATTCTATTGGCGGCCTGCGATAGTGTCAATACAGAGAAAGTTGCGGCTGTAGTTGAAAAATCTTTCGGTGACGAAGGTATTGCCGCGCCTGTTGTGGCACCTAAGAATATTTATGTGATTCTTGATGGTAGCGGTTCTGGGTCGAGCAAGTACGCCATACCCAAATTGAACATAACGGACATTGAAACATTGGTTGAGAAACTTAGTCAGCACGGAGGCGGGCATTTATATCTTAACTTCGTGGACAAAGACGGAGACAACAACGCCATCTCGCACGTCAAAGTACCTGGCTACCCAGTAAAGCCTACAATCAGACCCAAGTATACTGGAGAGCAAGCCTACCAGTATCAAGTCCTCGAAAAAGAGTATGCAAAAACCTTGGCTAACTACGAGGCTTCGTATAAGGAGGTGACTCGCCAAGTGGAATCAATCAAAAGCACCTACCTCGACAAGTGGGAAGCATATTTGGACAATGCTTACGCACCCAAAGGCGCAGACGATTACTCAGATGCGATTGGTGTACTAAATTCGGCGTATCGCTCCCTTGGCTCTACCGAAGCAAATACTGAGAACTTTGTTTTGGCTATCAGCGACTTAGAACACGATGTTCCCACAGCTGCAGCGCAGAAAACATTAAGCTCTAAACCTGCGGGCGTGAAACTCATCCGTATAAATGCCTCGGATTCGGGCAAAAAAGTGACAGAAACAGACCATGAAATGGATTCGTTTGACAATGCGCTTGATTTAATCTTTAACCGTAAATAATAAAGATCATGGCAACACCGTCATTATTTCCCAAAAAAAGTAACCTCGAAGAGGCTAATGAAGCCTTTGGAGAAATTGGGGTGCAGTTTGGCACTGTCAACAACCTCATTGGAAGCATCAAAGAGGCAAATCGTACGATTCGTGATCTAACGACTAAAACGAAGAGTGACTTGAATAGGCATGAACTAATCAAAAACAGAGCATTACTAATTCTTGTACCAGCCATATTCGAAGCCCTTTTGAGCGTCAGAGTTTTTGGATTCTTGCTGCATGGAGCATTGAATATCCCAATGACCAAGTGGATGTGGGTAGTGGACTTTGCCGTAGGGTTGTTTTTTTCTTACCTATTAATCAAGGCAACTATCTGGGCTCTATACACCGAAAAACAGGTCATGAGTGTCAAAGAGCCTTTCATGGGCTACTTTTTCTTGTTGCTTGTGCCTATTATCAACATGTGTATTTACAATCAGACGGATGACAAGCAAGGCGAACAAACATTTCTGGTTTTGAGCTTTCTTACCCTTATTTTCAATGCGATTGCGATACGCTTAGTGGTAAAAAGCATGACAGATGAGCGATACGACATGATTACTAAAAATGACGGTGAAGAGTTGGAAAACGCTCGAAAATCGTTGGTAAGCTTGTACAAAAAATTTGATGGTTGCCGCCACCGTATTGAAGGTATTTCGCCCAAATTCGTAACACCCTACGTGCAGTTGTCGGCATCTGAAAAGGCCTTGGTGAACTACCCCGTTTATTACCTGTACATACTGCAAGAGCGCATTTTTGCAGGTCGAACCAAAGACCTTGTTGATACGGGTACAGTAAAGAGGGCGGATTACCCTTTTATCGAGGAGTTCGAGAAAGTAGAGGCTCGTCAACCTATTTACTAATCCGTCATGTTAGACAACTTAACCTTATACTTGTGTGGTTCGATTTCACTTATCACAGTGTTTATCATCATACGCCCAAACCTCAATTTGGGTTTGGGCGCAATACCTGTAAGAAAAGATTCACCTTTAATTCTAATCAGTATCAGTATGCGACACAATCTAAACTTAGCGATGGATGGCCTGCTGGCCACAGGGGCTTTCATTGGCCTCCAAGAACTTACTAAGCGGGCTTTCCGCTTTCCCATGACCACAGCTTCGGCCAGAATACCTTATTTTGGCCCCATTATAGCCATTTGCATAGGCTTTCCTGTCGATTTGCTTATCTGCTTTGTATGCACCTTGGGGTATGTACTTTTCGGGGTATTCAGCATTGTATTTATTTTCGTTACGATGATCAAACTCATCTTTATGATGTGGAGGGGTAGCGTGTAGGGATATGAAACAGGTAAGATATACTTCACTGAATATTCCGGTCAAAGGGGGCCACTGATTCCGGAGCAAAGGGGGCCACTGGGATGTGGTGATTTTGCTTGCTTTCAAAGTTATTTAATGTGTTTGATTTTTCATTATTTTTCTTTGGGATTCACCGGTTAATTCTATTCTGTGGGCCTGATGAATGATTCTGTCCAAGATGGCATCTGCGATGGTAGAGTCATTGATGTACCCATGCCAGCTCGATACGGGTAACTGGGCGGTAATAATAGTTGAGAACCTTCCTTGGCGATCCTCGATGATTTGGAGCAAGGCCAGTCTTGCGGCCATATCCAGTGGAGTAATCCCCCAGTCATCCAGAATGAGCAGATGTTTGTTTTCCAGTTTTTCCAGTTCCTTCCGGAAGCTTCCGTCAAGTTTGTCTGATTTGAGTTTTTGCAGGAGTTTTGGAAGAGAATGGTAGGCTACTTTCTTTCCGAGTGTACAGGCTTGATGACCGATAGCCGTGGCTAGGTAGCTTTTTCCACAGCCGGTGGCACCGGTGATGATGATGTTTTCTGCACGGTCTGTAAAAGAGCCATCCAGGTAATAATTAAGTTGTTGTTTGCTCAAGTTCCGTTCTTTGGAGCAGATCACCTGCTGCATACTGGCTTGATACCGGAACCGGGCATTTTTGATGGCCAGACTGGTTCTGCGGTGGTTTCGGTAAAGGTCTTCGGCCTCAAGGAGCTGGTTCAACAGGACTTCGGCTTCCGGTCTTTGGTGCTGGGGCATCGCCAGGCAGGCTTCCAAGTGATTGGCCATGCCGGTGAGTTTGAGTTTTCTGAGGGTTTGTAAATTGTTGTTCATTGTTTTGTTTGATTATTGATAATAAAGGGGGCCTCTTTCATTTTGATGAGGGCTGATTATGGCTTCATCTTGCTCATGGAGCAACGACTCAATGTCCTTTCGTTGAAGTAGATATTCTATTTGTTTCAGGCTGGCATAGTCGTATTGAAGGCCAATTTCACAGGCTAGTTCTACCTTTTCGTCCCCGTACTTTTTGACTAAGGCCAGCAGCCCGGCACAGCGTTTAAAGCCTGCTTCGGGATGCTGGCCGTTTAGCAGTAACTGCTCGGCAAAGCCTCGTGTTGATTTGCCAATCTGCTCTGCACAGCTCATAAAGTACTCCACCGACCAGTTTTTGTAGTAAGCGTGTCTGGGATGCAGATGAGCCGTAATGGTGGAATACTTACCGATGGCGGGCATTCGCTGGTGGCTGCTGATCCGTTCATAATTAGAGAAGATCTCTACCACGTCTTTGCTGTAAACAATCCTGACTTTGCGACCTACATATAGGTACGGAACCGAATAATAGTGCTTGTCTTCACTCAAATATACATGGCAGTTGGCCTGTACTTTGGCCTCCTGATAGCTTTTAAGTTCAAACTTTTCAGCAGGTAGTGGTTTTAAAAAGTCTTTTTCCAAGGCTTCAAACTGACTGGTGCGACTACCTTCTTTTTTCTGGTAAAGTGTCTGGTTATGCCTGTCAATCAGTGCCCATATGTCACTGTTCAGTTCGGTCAGTGAATGATATACTTTTTGGTCAATGGGGGCGTAAACCCGACTGTAAAGAATATGAACGGCACCTTCGACCAAAGCTTTGTCTTTAGGCTTATAGGCTCTTGTGGGCAGAACGGTAGTGCCATAATGTTCGGCAAAAGCGGCCATATTGGGGTTCAGTTCCGGCTCGTATTTGCTGGCTTTGGTTACTGCTGGCTTAAGGTTATCCGTTACAATGGCCTGTGGCACACCACCGAGATAGATAAGGCATTCAGCCAGACAGCCTAAAAAATCAGGGCTCTGCTGACTCAGGCAAGCCATAGCAAAAGTCAACCCGCTACAAGGCAAAATCCCCACAAACACCTGCAAGGCTGTTTGTTCTCCTGTCTCAGCATCGGTCAGGTAGAGCTTCTGGCCCGCAAAGTCAACCATCAGCTTGTCTGCCGCCTTATGCTCAAATACATAGCTGACATTCACGCTTTGGACGTAACGGCTAAAATGCTCGCAAAACTGGGATAATTGAACACCGTCCGGATAGGATTCCATATACTCCTCCCAGAGAAGCTGCTTGGTCACCCCGCGCTTTTTCAGACGCTCGGCCATACCCGCAAAAAGCCCATAAAGCTCTATATGGCTCGGCTTTTGCTCACTGGCCGGGGCGAGAATCGATAAAAGCTCCTTGTGGCTTTGCTGGAGGAGTTTGGCATAATCATAAGGATGACGCCGGAAAATATCCTCATACTTGTCAACGGTCTTACGACTGCTGCGGGTGCGTTCAGCTATCTGACGCTTACTTACTCCTTCTGAAAGAAGACGAAGAATGTTCTTTAGTTTACTCATTGAGATAGATATGTTTGCCACGAGCTTTTTGAGGCTCAATCTACAAGCATACCAACAACACTATATCCACTCAATTTCTAAAAGAAAAAAATGGCCCCATTTACTCCGGAATCTGTACTGGTAAGGACCCCGGTTTACTGGCCCCCTTTGACCGGAATATTCACTGAAGGATTGAAACTTATACTCCACTCTACCGCAACGGACAAAGAACGATCTTCCAACCAAATCCATTGACCCAGAAGGATTGAAACTAGGGTCAAGAACGAACGGGCCGCGAAGCAGTACAACTTCCAACCAAATCCATTGACCCAGAAGGATTGAAACCCGTAGTACATTCTGCCAGTGAATATTCTGCAACCACTCTATCTTTTTCCTTTACCAGTAGCAAGCCAATGGTTTTGTTATCATCCTTGCCACGCAGGGTATCGTTCACCACGTTCATGTACATATTGAGTTGGCTGATATGCCCGGGTTCCAGCTTGCCGGTTTTTAATTCTATCACGACATAGCATTTGAGCTTGATGTGGTAAAAGAGCAAATCGAGATAATAATCACTATTGCCTAGTTCTAAGTGTACTTGCCTTCCAACAAATGCAAAACCTTGTCCCAATTCCAATAAGAACTTTTGAATATGGTCTATGAGTTTTTGTTCTAATTCTCGTTCTTTGATATGGCTGGCATTACCCAAAAAGTTAAAAATATAAGGGTCTTTAAACGATTGAGTAGCCAAGTCAGAATTCAAAGGCGGCAGTATTTCTGAGAAATTATTCACTGTATTCCCCTCTCTCACATGCAGTTTGCTTTCAATCTGAAACACCAGCATGTCTTTGCCAAAACCATTTTCTATGGTTTTTTGCGCATACCAAAGCCGCAATTCGGGGTCATTTATTTTATCCAAAAGAGTAATGTTGCTACGCCACGGAATTTGTGCAACGGTGCGTTGCACTATTGCTAAGTCTGACCAAGATTCAGCAAACTTTCGCATGTATTTTAAGTTTCTGGGCGAAAAGCCCGTTTCCTCCGGAAAAGCTTCCTTTAAGTCATTCGATAAACGGTCAATTACTTTTGTTCCCCAGCCCTCAGCTTCTTGTTTGGTGAGTATCGCTTTGCCGATATGCCAATACATGAGTATCATTCGTTGATTGGCATTTAGAATGGTGGCAAGCTTTTCTTTTTTGATGAATCCTTTGAGCTCTTCTACAAAAGAAACGTAGCCGTCAGGCATTTCTTTCCTATGTTCCGCTACCGGAAAAACCACTTTTTCTATTTCCTTTCCCAACTGCTTTCTCTTAGATTTCATAGCCTAAGGTTTTAAACGCGTTAATCAATTGCTCCTGCGATTTTTTTTCTTCTTCCAACAGAGTTTTAAAATCCTTTTGGATGCGTTTCATTTCGGCCATGAGTTTGGCTCGATGTTCTTCAAATTTATCACCGGCAAACTTTAAGAAGATCAAACTCAAAACCACATGTTTGTATTCGGAGGGTTCAACACTCCCCCTTAATTTATTGGCTGCGTCCCAAAGGGTGACTTCAATGGGTTTTTCTTTGGTTTCTTTTTTCTCTTTCGCCATACTTCAGGTGTCAATTTCGTTTGAGCTGGTTAATGCGCTCTTTATTTACACCAAATATACGTAAAATCAAGAAACTTTTTCGTACATAATTTTCCCTATGTGTAAGCTCCCCATTCTACGTACTGTTTCAAAGATACCCAACCGAATGCAAAACCCAATAGGCACTAGGTTAGTCTCCACCAAAAAAAACGGTCTCCCCAGCTGGAGAGACCGTTTAAAATATCTTATGTGTTCAATTGTCAATTACCCATATATACGGACAATCCGAGGACTTGGATCATCCCTACTTCCATTTATTACAGTTTTTTGACCACTAAATTCTTCCAAAGCACCCGGATGTCGTCGCCTTCATGAATTTGCAGCGCAATGGCTCCGTCCACCGAACCGATTTTATCGTCGGTCAACCGAATCATCTCTACGCCATTCAACCACGTCACTACTTCTTTCCCTTTCACCCGAACGCGCATCGTGTTCCATTCCCCCATCTTGAGGGCTTTGTCCTTTTCCGGTGCCGGCTTGATGAGCCATCCTCGTCCGTACGATTCATAAACGCCGCCGGTTGACTTCCCCGGAGGCGCCACCTCGGCTTGCCATCCCGTTACCTTTGTTCCCTCAAACGAAGAATGGAAAAATACCCCGCTGTTGCCATTGGATTCTTGTTTGAAGGAAACAGACAAATCAAAATCCTTGTATTTTTTGACGGTTGCGAGGTAGCCATATTGCTTGCTCGGTCCATTTTCACAGACGAGTAGGGCGTTCTCCACAAACCATTTCTCCTCGCCTATCGCGGTCCAGCCAGCTAGGTCTTTGCCGTTGAATAATTTTTCTTTTTTTTGTGCGGTGGCTACACCCAAGTACCCACAACACAAGGCTGTGAGGAACAAAATTTTTCCTTTCATTGCATTATTTTTTTAGATGGTTGAATGCCTCAAAGATACGCAAGTTCAGGAAATTCTCTTCGCTACTTCGTCGCAAAGGACGTCCGGGCTAAATTAGATACACACTTCGCGACAATTTCTCCCGCCTCGTTGGTTAGTGTACACGCGGCATGGATGAGGGTTTTTCCGTCTTTGATGATCTCAGACGTTGCCATGACCTTCTCACCTACCTTGGCCGGACGGAGGTAATCGACATTGAGATTGACCGTCGCATAGAATGCCCCTTTGTCGAGGCTATAGACCGTTGCGCCTAAAACTTCGTCCATCATAGCAGCCGAAACACCCCCGTGCAAGATCATAGCCGGATTGGTAAATTCAGGTTTTACTTCAAAGCGAAACGAAAGGCTTCCATAGGTTGCGGCGACAAGCTCACCATCGAGCCATTTGGCTACGAGGGAAGGACTTCCATCGCCCATCCGGCCGCCGATATTGGATTGTAAAAATTCGATAATTGGATTGGTCATGGTTTTTTATTTGATGTCGATAAAATGGATTGATAGACAACTTCGTGCATGCGCTGCCGAATGCGCAGTACATTGATTTTGTTATTTTCCTCGCTCGGATACACGCGATTCGATAAAAAGATAAACATGAGGTCTTGAACAGGATCAATCCAAAGAACGGTCCCTGTGAATCCTGTGTGTCCAAACGTTTGGGCTGAAGCCTTGGTCGAGTACACTGCGCTGTTCTCATGCGATCCGGGCCGATTCCACCCTAGGGGGCGACCACTGCGGGGCGAGGTAGCCTGCAAAAAGGTATCAAATGTTTCCCCACCGAATACCCGGGCATCGCCATAACGCCCCTTTTGCAATTGCATTTGAGCTATCTTGGCGATCTCCCAAGCGTTGCTAAATAAACCCGCATGGCCGGCTACGCCACCCAACAACGCCGCATTGGGATCATGAACCGTTCCATGAATCAGTTCTCCCCGGAAAAGATCATCCTGTGCGGTGGGGGGAAGTACCTCTTTTGAAAATTTACGGAGCGGATTAAACGTCATACGCGAAATCCCCAAAGGTGCCCAAACATGCTGTGCTAAAAAACGATCCAACGATTGCTGAGCCAGGCGTTCCACCAATTTTTGCATGACAATCATCCCCAAATCACTATACAGATATCGAAATCCGCCTTTGCCATCCGTTAAATTGTTCAATCGCGAATCTATGATCCAACGCCAAACATCGGCCTCAATCTTGGATTGGATATGCAGTGTGCTGGTTACCGGTAAACTTTCTGTACTGGCTGTGGTGTAATAGTCCGCCCGAAATGTAGCGCCGGTTTTCGTTTCCTTCCAAAATGGAATAAAAGCCACCAATCCCGCTTGATGCCACAAGACCTCCCGAATCGTCATGGTTTCTTTGTTGGTCCCAACCAGTTCAGACAAATGCCGACTCACCGGATCGTCCAGCTGAAATTTTCCGCGATCGTACAACCACATGAGGGCTTGTAGCGTAGCGGTCACTTTCGTCACGGAAGCCACATCATACAACATATCCGAGTGAATGGGTGTCGAAACGCCATAGCCGTGTTGTCCATAACTTTTTTGGAATACCACTTTTCCTCGTCGCGCTACCAAAATTTGACATCCTGGAAAGGCCCCGCGTTGGATCCCTTCCAATGCCAAGGTATCTAATTGGGCGAGCTTTACGTGATCCATCCCCACAGACAGCGGAGTATCAAAGCCCAAGCGAAATGTTCGTCGCCACGTAAGACCTTGTTGCCAAGGGAGGGATTTGGATACCCGAACAGGCAATTTCCCCTGCGCTGGCTTGGCACCGAATAAGATTTGAGGAAGCTCGGTATGCGCGACGGGATCATCCTCATACCCACAGACTAATGTCGGCAACTCATCAAATAATTTTAATCCATACGGATTCCCAAACGTACAAAGCACCACTTTGGTCCGTTGCTGTAAGGCTTGAATGAATCGGACGGTCGCTTGCGAAACCCCAAAATTGCGTGCAGCTTGGTTATTCATGTCATGAACCGCCACAACAACCACCTCATATTGGCTCGCCTGATCCAAAACCCATTGCCAATCGGTATCCTTTACGGGCTTAAACGGAATCGAAAAATGCTGAAAAGGCGCGTATCGGCTGAGCATTTCCTGAAATCCACTGACCTCGGGCCCACTGATCACCACAGAAGCAAAACGGGTGGAATCTAGCCGCTGAAACGGCAATAGGCTTTGTTTATCTTGTACCACCGTAGTGGCTGCGCTATAAATGGCTTCTTTGATGGTTTTTGCCGACTCGTCTTGGAGGTCAGCCAAAACATTGATTTCGGATATGGGTTGATTATTGGCTAATCCAGCCCAGTATTTCGATTGCAGAATTTTGCGGACCTTCCGGTCGAGTTCCGACATGGGAATGCGTCCCTGTTCCACGGCAGTCATCACCGCTTGATAGGCTGTTGGTAAGTGAGCCGTTTGCAATAAAATATCATTTCCAGCCAATAAAGCGGCCACTTCGGCCTGGCCGGTGGGGTAATGGCGGGTTAGCCCACGCATGTTTAACGCATCGGTGATCACGAGCCGATTGAACTGCCATTCATTTCGGAGTAAATCAGTCACGATTTTTCGGGAGACTGAAGCTGGCGTATTGGGTGCCGATTCCAACGACGGAACATACAAATGGCCCATCATGACGCTGGCAATGCTGTCGGCAATAAGCCGCCGGAAAGGAATGAACTCAGCCGATTTCAAACGACTTTCGGAATGTTTTAAGATAGGTAGGGAAAAATGTGAGTCGGCGTCTGAGTCGCCATGACCCGGAAAATGCTTGGCACTTCCCATGATGCCTGCTCGCTTCATGCCCCGGTGAAATGCAACGGCTCGGGCAGCTACGTCGTTGGCATTCTCCCCAAAAGCCCGGTAGTTGATGACGGGATTTTCAGGATTGGTATTGATATCCGCTACTGGCGAAAAGTTGAGGTGAATCCCCAAACGGCGGCATTGCTTCCCAATCGCATACCCAACCTCCTCAACCAGCTTCATGTCCTGAACAGCGCCCAGCGTAATCTGTTTGGGGAAGGAAATCGTCTCATCCAACCGCATACCCAACCCCCACTCGGCGTCCATCCCAATCAACAACGGAATTCGCGAAACGGCTTGATATCGGTTGGTTAATTTAGCTTGTTGAACTGGGTGACCTTGGAAAAATATAATTCCTCCGACATGGTACTGGCGGATGTAATCCTCCATCTGGCGGTAAGTCGCTTCGGTCCGATTGGAGTAGGTAGAAATCATGAACAGTTGCCCGACTTTTTGGGCCGTGGACATCGAGTCCATGCGCGCTTTAACCCATTTTTCTTGGCTTGCCGCATAGGCTTGCAATTGGGCCGGCGTGTAGGGAGAAACATCAGCAGAGTCAAGCGCAACGACAGATTGTACCGGACTAACCTCATGGAGCTGGACAGTCTGGACGGTTTTCTCCAAAAACCATAAAAAAACAAAATCAAACAAAAATAATTTCAATAGTCCCGTCATGCTCCCCGTTTAGTCACTCCTCCTAAACGAACAAAAGTACGGAAAAATGAGGAGAGAACGCCATAATTTGTAGGAGTTTCCCGATTGGATCGTTTTAAATTCTAAAAATTGCAAACCCAAAAGCATCCCCTGGAATTAAAAAAATCAACCGAATATTTCGGTTGATTGTGGGTTTGGGTTCTTTACTATTTTCTAATTTCTTGATTTCTTCTTTCAAAAACACAAGATAACCGCAAAAATCAAGTCAATTCAGCAACTTACAAAACAATCTTCTCGATTTGGATCGTACTGGGCTGATCTCCGACCTTTTCTTCAAAAGCAATGACTACACCCCGAGCTGTCCAGGCCGCGGTTGGGTTATTCGCCGACCCAGCCGTTTGAATGAATACCGGATCTGAAACTTTTCCTTGCGCATCGATTCGTTTGTAGCCGATCACAAATTGATCCTGCCCATTGACGACCTGGGATTCTTCCCAAACGATCAACCCTTGTCCTTTTTTCGTGAGAATGAATGGACTTTTAGCTCCTTTACCCGTGATCACATCCAATTTTTGCCCGCTATGGGTAGTCAAACGCAAGCCTGGCTCGGTGGGTGTGCCTGAAAACCACGAAACCAATGCTTCCTTCCCCCAGGTCGCAGAGGTTGGTCCCGAGTGAGGACAACCCTTCACTTCCCATTGATCTACATACACTTTTTCGGCTTTGCCAAACGACTTACCGCCGTCTTTCGACGTAATCCGGACAATATCCCGAATGTTGTTTTCATTCTCCCGGTAATAAATAGAAAAATCGCCTGCGGTATTCACTTGTAAACGAACCGGACAACAATCACAGGTAAAATCATCGACCACTTGCTCGGTCTGGAATTTCCCTTGTTTGGTCGTGACCAGCCGAAGATCGCGCTCGTGTGCCTTTCCCTCAATGTCGTTCAACCACGCCACCGCAACTTCATCCGTCGGCAGCAAGGTCGCATCAAAAAAACCACGCACTACATTGGGCTTATTCTCTTTATGCACAGGCTGGATAGCCGACCACGTTTTACCCTGATCTTGAGAAGAGGTAAACATCAACGAATTGCCTCGCGCCGGACGCTTGCCCGGAGCTGGTGCTTCTTCCACAACGTGGCGGTACGAAAAAATAGCTACCCACTCGCCTGATTTTTTCTGCATGACGATTGGTTTGGCCAGCCGGCCTCCACTCAAGTTGGCCGATGCGTGAATCAACTGTTTTTCGCCAAAAGACCCATCTGATTTTGTAGGTGCTAAATACAACGAACTTACCCCAGCGGCGTCTTTTTCAAGCCAATAGACGTGGGCTTTACCCGCTTGACTCATCACCAACATAGGCAAAGATGCCTGCGAACCGGGTGTTACGAGGGGGAGAGGCTCCGCCGAAATGGTCTGAAAACTCAACCCGAGTGCTGCCAAAAAAAGTGCTATTTTTTTCATGTGTCGTTTGTTTCAAAACTCAAATTTACTTCATTATTTATAATTAGTCTAATTAATTATTAAAAAATCGACCAAAAACCAAAAAGTGGGGTGGACAAGGAAATGTGCGAAGATTTTGGTAGGTTCGATCACTCATTTATTCTTCCCTTTTATGAAACCTTCTACCCCCTTCGACGCCATCGTCATTGGCTCCGGGATCAGCGGCGGCTGGGCTGCCAAAGAATTATGCGAACGAGGCTTAAAAACCTTGGTTTTAGAACGAGGTCGGGACGTGCAACACGTGACCGACTACCCGACGGCCCTATCAAACCCTTGGGATCATCCACACCGGCTTCGGATCCCTCGTCAAGAAAAACAAGACAATCCCATTGCCACCAAATGCTATGCCTACGACGAGGCTACCCGGCAATTTTTTATACCCGACGCACACCACCCCTACATTCAAGAAAAACCATTTGACTGGATTCGCGGCTACCAAGTGGGCGGCAAATCCCTGATCTGGGCTCGCCAAGTCCAACGGTGGAGCGATTTTGAGTTTTCCTCCCCTGCCCGCGACGGGTATGCCGTAGATTGGCCTATTCGGTACCGTGACTTGGCGCCGTGGTACAGCCATGTCGAAAAATTCATGGGCGTCAGCGGAAATGCCGATGGACTCGATAGCCTCCCCGACGGGGAATTTCAACGTCCTTTTGAGCTGAATTGTGTAGAAAAGCATATCCAATCCAAAGTTCATGCCCAATTTCCGGAGCGACATGTCATTATTGGTCGCTGTGCCCACTTAACGGATCCTCAACCCCAGCAGACCGCTTTAGGCCGCGGCCCTTGCCAAGCGCGACATCTCTGCTACCGAGGCTGCCCTTATGGCGCCTATTTTAGTTCGAATTCAGCAACTCTCCCAGCAGCACACCAGACGGGAAATCTTACCCTCCGCCCACACTCGGTGGTGCATAGCCTTATTTACGACGATCGCCTGGAAAAAGCCACGGGGGTCCGGGTAATCGATAGCCAAACCGGTGAAAATCTGGAATTTTTCGCCAAAATTATCTTCGTCAATGCCGCCTGCTTGAATACCAACCTCATTTTACTGAATTCAACCTCCAAGCGATTTCCCCAAGGCCTTGGGAATGACCACGGCAACTTAGGCCGGTACATTGCCTTTCACAATTACCGGGGCCAAGGTCTGGCTGAGTTTGACGGCTTTGCAGACCGCTATTACTTTGGCCGGCGACCCACCACGGCCTTTGTTCCCTCGTTCCAAAACCTTCGCCAAAAAGATCAAGATTTTCTGGGAAGCTACATGATGGCCTTTTCTGCCTCTCGGCCCGCCGGACGTGGTGCCATGGACCAATTTGGCCCAGATCTGAAATCCGCCCTGACCAAGCCCGGTGATACGTGGCAAGTGTACATCATGATGCAAGGGGAAACCATTCCGCGGTACGAAAACCATATCCGCCTCAGTACAGACCAACGTGACCCCTGGGGCATTCCGCAACTCATCACCTCGGTCGGTTATGACGAAAACGACGAAAAAATGATCCGCGACTTTCAAAAACAAGCACAATCTATGCTCGAAGCAGCGGGTTGTCAGAACATCCGGATGTACGATACGCACCAAGCCCCCGGACTCGATATTCATGAAATGGGGGGTGCACGGATGGGACACGACCCCAAAACTTCCATGCTGAATGCTTGGAATCAAGTGCATAGCTGTCCGAACGTTTTTGTCACCGATGGGGCGGCCATGACCTCCACGGGCAATCAAAATCCCTCCCTAACCTTCATGGCCCTAACCGCCCGAGCAGCACACCGGGCGGTTGAGTTATTGAAACGAGGGGATTTGTCTTAAGTCAGTCCCCATCGTTCTTTCGACCCAATTCAAAACTTGATCGAGGGAATTCTTCCTTGTATCGAGACTTTGCGCATACTTACTTAAAGTACCCTATTTTTAATGTGTTCAACCCAATTTAACCCGCATGTTCAAAACATTTACATCCCTCATTCTAGGAGCGCTAGCTCTGATTGGATTCCAAACAAATCAATCAACCCCGCCCGATTGGAACCGCTTCACCAAAGTTGTCATCACCGAAGGCCTAGACGAGCCCATGGAATTGGATTTTCTGCCCGGTGGTAAAATCATCATCGTCGAACGGAAAGGTGCCGTCAAAGTAATTCATGAAAAGACCAAGGAAATTATCGACGCTGGATTTATTGAAGTCAATACCAAATACACCAACAAGAAAGGCCAAACCCGAGAAGCGGAAGAAGGCCTCATGGGGGTTAGTCCAGACCCCAACTTCGCCAAAAACAATTGGATCTACCTGTACTATGCACATCCAAAAGAGTCCAAGCACGTGCTATCCCGTTTCGTCCTTAAAAATGACCAGCTCGACAATGCTTCCGAAAAAGTAATCTTGGAAGTACCTACCCAACGGGAGGAGTGCTGCCATACCGGTGGCGGAATGACCTGGGATAAAGCGGGGAATCTCTATTTAACTGTTGGAAATAACACGGTTAATCCGCCTCAAGGCTCATCTAACTTGGTGGAACTCCCCGGACATGAAAACGAGGACGATCAACGGGCCCCAGGAAATACCAATGACTTGCGCGGAAAAATCCTCCGGATTCATCCTGAACCTAACGGCACCTACACGATCCCCAAAGGCAATCTGTTTTCTCCGGGTACAGCCAAAACACGGCCAGAAATCTACACCATGGGACACCGAAATCCTTGGCGCCCAACACTTGATACCCAAACCGGATTCCTCTATTGGGGAGAAGTTGGCCCCGATGCCAGCAAAGACTCCACTTGGGGACCCATGGGCTATGACGAGTTCAATCAAGCTAAAGGCCCTGGATTCTTTGGATGGCCTTACTTTATTGCCAATAACCGCCCGTACCGGAAATACAATTCCGCCGATGGCACCTACGGCGAACCTTTTGATGTGAATAACCCCGTGAACCTGTCGGTGAATAATACCGGGTTAACGAATCTTCCCAAGCCTATTCCGGCAATGCTTTATTATCCGTATGGCGCCTCCAAAGAATTCCCTGAATTGGGCACCTCGGGCCGAAGTGCCACCGGTGGACCTGTCTTTCGCAAAGCCAACTTTACCGGCGCACCCCGGCCTTGGCCAGCCTATTATGAAGGCAAATGGTTGATCACCGACTTTATGCGGGGTTGGATATTTGCCATCACGATGGATGAAAAAGGAGACTACCAATCCATGGAGCGTGTTTTACCCGACATGAACTTTAGCTCGGCCATCGACATGGACTTTGGTCCGTCTGGGGATATGTATGTCTTGGAATATGGATCCGCTTGGTTTCGAGGAAATGACAATTCGAAATTGGTGAAAATCGAGTACAATGCCGGAAATCGTCGACCCAATGCGGTTGCCAAAGCAGATAAAAAAGCTGGGGCTCTGCCGTTAGCCGTTAAGTTTTCTGCCGAAGGTTCCTCCGACTTTGATCCGTACGACCAAAATAAATTAGCCTACGTTTGGCGTATCACCGATGCGAAAAAAGCCCAAGTCGCTTTATTACCAGGTAAAAATGTGGCCTATACGTTTAAAGTAGCTGGAAATTACCGAGCTACCCTGACCGTCACCGACACCAAAGGAGCAAAAAATAGCTTATCTATCCCCATTACCGCAGGAAACTCAGCGCCTGAAGTTGAAATCGCGCTGCAAACACCCAATAAAACGTTTTACTTCGGAGATCAACCCATCCCCTATACGGTCAAGGTAAAAGATAAAGAAGATGGAGAAACCGGTAGCCGAATTAAAGCCGAAGAGGTCGCGGTTACCTTTGACTTCATTCCAAGAGGCTATGACCCCATCGAAATTGCGGCCAAACAAAAAAGTGCGGACGATATGGCTCAATACGCCATCGGTCGGAACTTGATCGAATCCTCCGATTGTAAATCGTGCCACCAATACAACACCCAATCCATTGGGCCAAGCTATACCGCCATTGCCGCAAAATATGCGGCTACACCGGAAAATATGAACTACCTCGTTAAAAAAATAAAAGAAGGTGGC